>Ga0079300_10000139_pt1 | contig 23101 bp, 21 predicted proteins | sample Wag4_2014_7_11_FD_74799 | JGI IMG/M metagenome (GOLD analysis project Ga0079300, IMG submission 74799) | Fresh water microbial communities from Ohio, USA - Utica-2 Time Series HT 2014_7_11 | ecosystem: Environmental > Aquatic > Freshwater > Water tank | place: USA: Ohio | collected 2014-07-11
GGCGGGAATGTCTAGGCTTTTAGGTGCTTCCCAACCGTTCTCGGTGCGGTCAGAAAACGAAATCCCTATCTTCTTTGAATTCTCGACCTCGTAGCTGTTCATCAAATACAGGCGATTCCCGTCGGTAGAAATACCAACCACGGCGTTGTTTCCTTGGTTGTTTAGGCTGCCGATGGTGTTTGAAGGGGCGCTAAAAGAAGCGGGCGCCTCGGAGCCTTTGGCTTGCCAGATGTCATGCCCTGTAAACTTGCCGCCTACATTTCGGGAGTCAAACGAGCGCACAAAAAACATAGACTTGTCGGGAGCAACCAAGGGGTAGGTTTCTTCGGCCGAGGAATTGACTTTGCCTTCAAGGGCTTGGGGCGTTGAAAATTCCAATTTGGGGAGTTCCTGAGCGACCAAGCCTGAAACCAAGCCCAATGTCAGCATTCCAGAAGCAAAAATGCGAGTTACCATAAGTAGCGGTTTTGTAAACGGTTAGGATTAAAGAGGCGAACTCCCAAAACCACCTCGTGGGTTCCGGTATTCACGTTGCGCAATTGGTTTAAAGAAAAATCATAGCTGTAAGCGAGGGTTAGGCAGGGCATCAGATTGACTCCGGCCATGGCTTGAACACCCATGTTGTGGCGGTAAGAACCTCCAATCCAGGCCAACTTTTTCCACCGAAGACGGGCTCCTGCATCAAAGGTGAGTGGATTGGTTCCGGCTATTTTCAGCAAGCCATTGACCTGAATTTCAAATTTATCGCCCAAAGGCCACATGGTTCCGGCCATCACAAAATGGTGAATGTCCAACATCGCCTCGGTGGGCTGGTCGCCAAAATACACTTTGTTTTGCATCAGCTGTTGGGCAGTGTAACCAACCCACCATTTTGGGGCATAAATCAAGGCACCGGCGCTAATGTCAAGGTGGGTAAACCGGCTTCCCAAACCAACATACTGATCGTAAAGGGGGTCGTTGTTTTCAAACATAAACACATCGCCGGTACGAATGCCGTGATTTGACATACCAATAGAGGGACTAATGGCTGCCATCACGTTGCGGAACAACGGAATATGCAAGCTATACGCTAGTTGAAGTTGGAATCGGTCAAACGCTCCGATGCGGTCGTACATGATGTTGGCACCTACGCCATGGCGCATGGACGAGTTTGATTCGCGAAACAGCCGATCGTACAATGCGGTATCTGAAAAGTGAAGGCTACCTGGATAGGGTTGCCGTTTTTGTTTTGCCAAATTCATGTGGGCACTTGCCCAGCCGGTCATTGGAGCACCGTCAACGCCAGACCATTGTTGGCGAAATCCAGTTTTAATGTCCAACATATCCTCAATTCCAGCAAAGGCGGGATTCACCATGAATCCATTCAGCTGAAACTGGTTGATTTGAGGGAGTTGTTGGGCGAACAATACGCAGCCCATCCAAGCAAATACACTAGAAAGGAATATATGTTTTTTCATGGGACTTATCGTATTAAGGTAAAGCTGCCCTTCATCAACGGAGTTTGTCCGTCTAGGTCAAGAATATAAAAATAGGTACCTGCAGGCATAGCCTTTCCTTTGTAGGTTCCATCCCAATACTGGGTGTTGTCCACGGCAGCGTAGATTTCTTGTCCGGTCCGGTTAAACACATAGGTTTTTACGTTCGGGTAAAGAACCAAGTTTTTAATGACCCAAAAATCATTCACTCCATCGCCGTTGGGGGTAAATCCGGTGGCCACCGTTACGTTGCGTTCCACCTCTACAATAACGCTCGAGGTGTCTTTGCAGCCACTGGGGTCGGTGTAATACACAAAATATTCGGTTGTGTACTCCGGCTCAGCATCGGTTACATTGCTGTCTGGGTGGGTCAAGGCCGTGGTTGGAAACCACTCGTAGGTCCCCCCGCTTGAACTTGCTGTCGCCTCCAAAGTAACTTCATCTGTTAAATAGGTGAATTTATCGTCTCCGGCATCTACCACAGGAAGAATGTTCACCGTTACCACTACGCTGTCGGTTGAAGTCAAACAACCTTGACTGTCTTCTGCATAAAAATAATAATTCACAGGGCTTCCAACCGCAATGACGGGGTTGTAATGCGTGGTGTCTGAAATTTTGCAATCCATTTGATTGCAAGACCATGCATAGCGGTAGGGAGGGGTTCCTCCAAGCACAACCGACCTAAGTATAACGGGTTCCCACTGGCAAACAGCGGTATCAAACCCAACGTCGGCCGACAATTTCGAGGGTTGGAGTACGGCGACTCCGTCTGAAATGGTGCAGCCCCCGGCATCCGTTACAGAAACATTATAATAGCCCGCGGGCAAATTGGGAACAGTGGCAGCACCAGAAGGAGGCGTTGTTGACCACTGATAGGTAAAGGGGCCTGTGCCCCCATTCACCTGTACAGATGCCGATCCATCGGCATCTCCCCAGCAGGTTGTTGGTGTGGAATTCAAACTTAAGGTAAAGTTGCATTGACCCTTAAGTCCTAATCCCAACGATAAAAACCCTGCTGCAACAAGTACGTGTCTTTTCATTCGGTTGGTTCTATATTAAAACAGGTGAACAAAGTATTAAATTTATTTAACTTTTACCAATCGGCGTACTTCTTTTTCGCCTTTGTGGTTCAATTCAAGCAAATAAATGCCCTGTGGTAAACTTTCTACTTTGTCGCGGATGGCCAAAGTTTGTCCTGCATCGGCAAGCAGGGTGCGCTTAAACAAGATTCTGCCGCTCAAATCCATAAGCGTTAATCCATAATTCCCAGAAGTGGCAAAGGTCAAATTCAGCTCGCGGTTAAACGGATTGGGGCCGGCTTCCACCAAATCTAAGGCCGAAGTTTTAACCGGCGTTATGCTGGCCGTATTCAAATCCATGTTGGCACAATCGGTTGTTGAGCAACTCACATTGCTCACAGTCAAACAAACGGTGTGCATGCCTGGGAAAAAATACTGATTGCCCGGATGGATGTTGTAACTTACATTTCCGTTGCCAAAGTCCCAATAGTAATCCAAATACGGATCCAAGGTGTCGGGCAAGAACTGTACGTAGTTGTTTTCCACGAACTTAACCGTGAATGCAGAATTAAAGTCGCAAAATTGAGCAGACCCTAAACTAGAGAGGGCACTGAAACCGAAGACGAATAGTAGTTTTTTCACAGCGTAAACTTTATATGGTTCTAACCACAAGTGTACGAAAAAATTTGGATTAATTGAAAATCCTAAGCATCAAAGAAATGACCGCATTTTAGAAAGCGGGGGGCGTAGGGTGTAAATTCCCGGACTCAAAGACGGATTCGGAATCAGAACACCCATGCGGTGCAAATCGATTTTTACTGGCCAGGATCCGCTTTGGCAAAGGGTTTTCCAAGCCTTGTACATCCCGGGCGACCAGCGTATGTCGTCGAGCACAAACACAGCTCGGGGACCTAGGGTTTCTAAAATCAAATGAACATACCTTACTGTAGCCTCTCCCTGATGATGCCCGTCCAACCAAATCAATATGGGGCCCTTTGCACAGTCTGTCGTCAAGCGGTCAAGCGCAGAGGCCAAGCCCACATCAAACCGGGAATGAAGCAGTTGAATGTTCAAATCTGGAAATTGACCAAAGTTTTTTTCTGCCATCAAAGACACCGGCTTAGCTCCCTCGATGGTAACTACCTTCCTTTGATTGCCGGCCAAATACAAGGTGGTAATTCCCAAACTGCTTCCCAATTCCAAGGCGGCAGAACAATGCAGGTGCTCGGCCAATATGGAAAGAAATCGGCAGGCATCGGCAGGCAACAAGGTTTGTTTTGCCTGCTCTGACACCCTTCTTCGGCACGGCCGTCCGGAACCGGGGTCCTGGAATTCTAAAACCTCTTGACTGCGCTCCAACTCTCCCCTTCGCTTTTCAAATTCGGCCCAGTCCGCCTGCTCTACATTGCTCCTGAAGGCCTTTTGATACAATTCATACAGCCAAGGCGGATGCAACCACCGGTCGTTGCTCGACGCAAGCAACCAGCTCAACCCCATTTTCAGTTTCCACACGCTCAACACCCTATTTTCAGCTTTTGTAATCGATTCGTTATGCAAATTTCAAAGCCTTTATAATGGATATCCGTCCGGCATAGGCTGCCGGCAACAGCATCGCCATCATGCCCAACATAAAAACACCTGCATTTAACGCAATACCACCCCAAACGGGCAAATACACCGGCACGTGGCTCAAGTAATACTGTTCTGGGTCCAAGGGCAGGGGCTGCCATATATATTGAATCAAAATCAACAGTCCCCCTACGGCATTTCCCATCAACATGCCTTGAACAAGAATGCGGCCCGATTGCAGCCAAAATATTCTAAGCAGCATCGCCTGGGGCATGCCCAAGGCTTTGAATATCCCCACGGATTGGGTGCGCTCCAAAATCAAAATCAGCAGGGTCGATACCATGGCCAACAAACTAACGGTCGTCATTAAAAACAAAATAATCCGGGCATTCTGATCCAGCGTCGGCAGCCATTGAAACACGTCTGGATAGCGCTCATAAATGGTAGAGGGATAAATATCTGCTGGCAACCATTCTGTGCTCATCAATTCCAATCCCTGCTGCAGCCCCTCTAAATCCACCAAAAAAACCTCGTGCCCCGACACCTGATTGCTGTTCCAACCATACAACTCTTGAACCGATTCCAAGGGCATTAACACCAAGGCCTGATCCATTTCATTTAGTCCGGTTTTGAATATTCCTTTTAGGCGAAAGCTTCTTCTTAGCGGCGTTTTTCGGCCCGACTTTAAATAGTAAATGGGAATGGTTTGGCCTACTTTTAACTGAAGGCGATGGGCCAAAGAGGCCGAAACAAAGGCATCTTTTTTGTCTGCTTGTCCGCTTGGCCAGGCCCCCTCTACCAAGCTGTTTTTAAAAAAAGGGGTCTGTTTCTGAAAATCGATGCCTTTCAACAATACTCCTTCCAGTTCCGACTCCGATTTCACAATCGCGGGTTTGGTGGCAAAGGGCTGCATGTGTTCCACTTCGGCCATGTTTTGAATTCCCTTTATCCATGGGGCATCTCGTGCAATGGGCTGGGTTTCATCGGAATTTTCACGGGAAAATGCGAGCAATTGAATGTGGGCCGAAAAGTGCTCCATTTTTTGGGTTATGGCCGTTTTAAAACCGATGACCACCGAAATGGAAATCAGCATAACCGCCACACTTAGGGCAACGGTAGCCTTGGCAATCCACATTACTGGAGTTGAAAACCGGCCCGCCTGGGGTTGGGCAAAACGCTGGGCGATCAATCGCGACAAATCCATGGATTCACGTATCTTTGACTCTAAAGGTACGCTTTATGCTTTTCAACTCCCTTTTTTCTGTTGTGTTTGCCCTTGGAACCGCAATTTCTTGCTTATCTCAATCCATTCAAACCGGAGCCGAACAAACCGAAGCCTATTTTCCAAAACTAAAAAACAAAAAGGTTGGGGTTGTCGCCAATCAAACTTCGGTCATTGGTTCTCGACACCTTGTTGACAGTCTAACCGCTGCCGGAATAAACGTAGCCGTCGTATTTGGGCCTGAACATGGATTTCGTGGCAGTGCCGGGGCGGGAGAACACGTCAACAGTGAACAGGACAGCAAGACGGGGATTCCCATTGTTTCTTTGTACGGCAAAAACAAAAAACCAAGCCCGGAACAATTAAACGGAATCGACATTCTAATCTTTGATGTTCAAGATGTAGGGGTACGCTTTTACACCTATATATCTACCATGTCGCTGGCCATGGAGGCCGCCGCCGAAAAAGGCCTGGAATTTTTGGTTTTAGACCGCCCCAATCCAAATGGAAATTACGTCGATGGCCCTATTCTTGAACCTGCTTGCAGCTCGTTCGTAGGAATGCACCCCGTTCCTATTGTGCATGGAATGACCGTCGGCGAGTATGCCAAAATGGTGAACGAAGAAGGTTGGCTCGCCGGCAGCATTAAAGCGAAACTCTCGGTCGTGGCTTGCAAAAATTACTCCCACAGCGATGCCTACGTTTTGCCCATTCCCCCTTCGCCCAACTTGCCCAACATGGAGTCTGTTTATTTATACCCTAGTTTGTGTCTGTTTGAAGGAACGGCAGTTAGTGTTGGACGTGGAACCAACAAACCGTTTCAGCGGGTTGGTTTTCCTGGATTGAAAGGGCAGGTTGAGTTTACCCCCGTTGGAGTAAGTGCCGCCCCAAACCCTCCCTACAAAAACGAACTTTGTGGGGGGTATGACTTAGATAAATTTGCCATTAGCTACATCAGGCACTACCGCGGTTTGTATTTGCTTTGGCTTGAAGACCTATACCAACGCTACCCAAAACAAGACAAATTCTTCAATTCCTTTTTTGACAAATTAGCCGGAACCCCAAAACTGCGGGAAGACATTCGGGCGGGCAAAAATACAGACGACATTCGAGCTTCTTGGAAGGCCGGCATCCTTGAATTTAAGAAAACACGCAAAAAACACCTGTTGTATCCAGACTTTGAATAGGCCCATTTTGCTGAACGTCCCCCTCATTCTAATCCCTTTTCAGTAACCCAACTTCCCTTTTCATCTATACCATGCTTAAGCCCAAACATCCAAAACAAAGTGAAGCCATCACCACCGAAATTGTGATGCCCGACCATACAAACACCTTGGGCAATTTGATGGGGGGCAAACTGCTCCATTGGATGGATGTTATCAGTGCGGTTTCTGCCCACAGGCACTCCGGACGGGTGGTCGTTACTGCCTCTGTCAACAATGTTAGTTTCGGCAACCCAATTGCCCTGGGCGATATTGTAACCCTTCAAGCAAAAGTGAGCCGGGCCTTCACCTCAAGCATGGAAGTGTTTATCGATGTTTGGGTAGAACGGCAAGATACCGGCAAGCGGATAAAATGCAACGAGGCCATTTACACTTTTGTGGCGGTTGACCAACGTGGGAATCCCATTCAAGTCCCCGAAATATTGCCCGAATCGGAAGAGGAACTGCTTCGGTACGATGGGGCCTTGCGCCGAAAACAACTCAGCCTTATTTTGGCTGGAAAGATGAAGCCCGACGAAGCTACGGAGCTGAAAGCTCTGTTTTCTTCGCCGCAGTCGAATCCCGAATAACCCGATAGCCGAAGCCTTGGGGCCTTTAACGCCGAAAAATGCAGCTGTAAAACCGCTGTTGGGCATTCTTTAAGCCCTGTACAGCGGAGCATTCGCCTTTTTCCTTTTAAGGAAAAGGGGCATCGTGTGTAAAAACAGGGTTATGCCTTCAGGGCCGAATCTGCTTCGGCCAGAATGCAATCCATGGCTTTTTGAACCAAACGGGGAGAGCCAATAAACAGGGGAACCCTCTGATGCAATTCCCGGGGCTGATAATCCATGATGGGGCGGTGCCCGTCGCTGGCCATTCCTCCGGCCTGCTCTACAATAAAGGCCAAGGGGTTGCATTCGTACAGCAGGCGCAATTTACCTAAAGGGGCCTTGGTGGTTGTAGGATACAGGTAGATTCCTCCTTTAATTAAGTTGCGGTGAAAGTCGGCCACCAAGCTGCCGATGTACCGCCCGCTCAGGGCGACTCCCCCGCCTTCCCCTTTGCACCATCCGATAAATTCTTGCACACCTTGGCCGCAATCGCGCAAGTTGCCTTCGTTGATGGAATAATAGGGGCCGGTATCGGGGATGCGGATGTTTTCATGGCTCAAGCAAAATTCTCCAATAGAAGGGTCAAGGGTAAATCCATTTACGCCTCGACCTGTTGTAAAGACCAACATGGTTGAACTGCCATATATAACATATCCCGCTGCAACAAGGTCTCTGCCGGGCTGTAGAAAATCCTCAAGTTGGGCGCTGCGGTTGGATTCGGTGATTCTGTAAATGGAAAAAATGGTGCCTATCGACACATTCACATCGATGTTGCTTGAACCATCTAAGGGGTCGATGGCTACCACATAGGGGTGGCCGACGTACAATTGATCGTCAAAAGCAATAAATTCATCTTGCTCTTCCGAGGCTACTCCACAAGCCACTCCGCCTTGCCGTAAGGCAGCAATGAATTGTTGGTCTGCGAAAACATCTAATTTTTTTTGGCGTTCGCCCTGCACATTATCGGTGCCCATTTCACCTAAAATATTCACCAATCCCGCCTTTCGAACCTCTCTGCTCACAATTTTTGCCGCAACTCCAATGTCGTTTAACAGGGTGGTTAAATCTCCTTTGGCGTAAGGAAAATCTTTTTGTCGGTCTAAGATAAATTCAGGAAGCGTAACAATATCGCGCTTAAAACGGCGGGAAGAAAACATAGCAACAGGGTTAAATGGGTGTTAAGCAAATGTAAGAAACCCGCTCGATTTGGAACCCATCTATGAACTTAGGGTAGAAATTTTTTGAATTTTTAGCGACTTTCCCTTCTGTCATTTCAAAGCCAAGCAGGTCCGCATCAAATCTGCTTTGCGTTGAACTTCAATCCATTCGGATTCTGGTTTGGATTGAGGGGTAATGCCGGCACCGGCAAACAAAATGGCGGTGTGCGGTTGAATTTCGGCGCAGCGCAGGTTGACATAAAAGCGGGTTTGTTCCGTTTGCTGAAGCCCCAAATACCCTGAATAATAGGCTCGGGGTTGATTCTCAAGGGCCTGAATTCGTTCAAAAACCTGAAAGGCTGGGAAAGCACCTACTGCGGGGGTCGGATGAATTTGAGCGGCAAGTCGGGCCACCTCTTCTTTTGGGAATGAATCCTCAGCCTCAGCAACCACTCGGGTGCGCAGGTGTTTCAAATCGCCCATTTCAATTTCTTCGGGTTCGGATTGAATGCTGGGTTTCAAACCAAAATCCAAAAAAGCCTGTTGCAGGTATTGGGTTACCATGGCTTGTTCGCTCCGTTCTTTTGGGGTCCAATCGGGGTTTGAGGCAAGGCGTGTGCCTGCCAACGACCAGCTTTCAAGCACAGAACCGCGTTGTTGGACCAACACTTCGGGCGAGGCCCCAATCCAGGTGCCGAAGATGGGGCAGCTTAAATACCAAACCAAGGCTTGGGGATACCGAGCGCGCAGGGTCAAAAAAGTTTCAATCGGATTAAAGGAGCCCAACGAAACGGGCTGACGGACAGATAAAACCACCTTGCCTTCTTTGCCATTCAAGTCATTTTGGATGGAAAGAACGCCCTTTTCGAATTCGGTTTTGCTTGTTTGTTGGTAGCTAAACTGAGAATTCCAGCCCTGCAATAGGGGCAGAAAACCCTGGGCATTTTCTGCGGTCAATTCGATTGCCTCTTGAATGGGGATAGAAAAGCCCGGCAATCCACCTCCGGTATGAAAGGGCTGAACAACCCAACGCTGGGTAATTTCTGGACTTGAATCTAGGGTTGAGCTAAATGCAACAGAGGCCTCTCCTGGAAAACCGTAAAGCCCCGTACACCGATTGTGAAAAACAGGGTTTTGAAACCAGGGTATCCAAGATAGGGATTCCTTCATTGTTGGGTGGTAGGGGAAAGGGTTTGGAACCGATTAAAGGTGAGCAAGCATATCGGAAACCGTAGCGGCCAAATCGTACTGAGGATTCCAGCCCCAATCGGTTCGGGCGGCAGCATCGTCAATGCTTTTTGGCCAGCTGTCGGCAATCTGTTGCCTAAAATCAGGTTCGTAGCTTATTTGAAAATGAGCGATGTGCTTTTGTATTGCCTTAGCCAACTCCTCGGGTGTAAAACTTAAGGAACCCACGTTGTACGAACCGCGTTGTTTAACCTGTTCGGCGGGGGCATTCATAAGTTCCAAAGTGGCCCGGATGGCATCGGGCATGTACATCATAGGCAGGGCGGTTTGGGCCGACAGAAAAGAGGTGTACTTGCCCTCTGCCTTCGCTTTATGAAAAATATCTACAGCGTAATCGGTGGTGCCGCCGCCGGGGGGCGAGCTGTAGCTAATCAGACCTGGATAGCGCAAAGACCGAACATCGACCCCATGCTTTAAGTGGTACCATTCGCACCAGCGTTCTCCGGCGAATTTTGAAATGCCATAAATGGTGCTGGGTTCCGTTACCGTTGCCTGTGGCGTATTTTCGCGGGGGGTGGTTGGACCAAACACCGCAATGCTGCTGGGCCAGTACAGTTTTTTGATGTGGCCCTCTTTGGCCAATTCAAGGCAGGTAAAAAGCGTATCCATGTTTAAGTTCCAACCCTTTTGGGGAAACTTCTCGGCCGTAGCCGAAAGCATGGCAGCCAACAAATAAATTTGAGTAATGCCTTGGGTTTTGACTGTTTGGTACACCGCTTGGGCATCCATGGCGTCAAGAACTGCGTGGGGACCCGACATGGGCTGAGAAAACCTAAGATCAGAGGCCACCACGGCATCGGGCCCAAATTGATTGCGAAGGGCCAAGAGCAACTCAGTGCCTATTTGACCATTGGAACCGATTATCAGAATACGCTCTGCCATACCAATTTATATTGTTGGCAAAGATAGAAAATAGCCGTGGGTTTATTGAACGGATATTTGGGTTTTTGGGGCTTCAAACCGAGAGCTCAAGGAACCCCCTGCGCTTGTTGCCTCGGTAAGGGTGGTAGTGAAATTCCGGTGCATCCATGCATCGGCAGTTCCGGGGCCCAAGGCATTGATTTTATTGGCCTCTAAAACCACCGAATTGCTTCCAGGATTGGTGGCCGTGAACAATTTAAGGTCGTTTTGAAAAGTTCCGTCAATGCTCACAAGAACGTCGTGGCCGTTCATCAAAACAGGGCCAACCCAATTCAAGGTATAGCTGCCGGTATTTTGAGTTAGGCTGGTAAAATTGGCAGGGAAAGCGATGGAATCGACCTGGCTGATGGGATTGGTGAACAGGTTCCCATCGGCATCGGAGTATTCAAAAACACCCGCGCTAAGGTTGCCGGGGAATTCCAGCTCATAATAGGCCAAAAGATTTTTCCAGTCCATGGGCTGTCCGTTAAATTGAACCGTGGCACCCCCTGATAAAAACAGCAAGGTTCCCAGCCCGTTGCTAAATCGATAGGAAGCTCGGGCATAGGTTTTGTCTTCGCTGCCGTTGTACACAAGGGTATAGGTCTGGTAAATTAAATCTTGCTGAACCGTGTCGGAATTCTCTCGGTTGCATGAAATAAAAAGGGCTGGAATTAGGGCCAAAACAAGAAAAAAGAAGGACTTCATGGGAATCATGTTTAAATCAAAGATAGCCACTTGTTTTAAAGAAAAGCAGGCAGACAGGTTAAATTTCAGGCATTTAAGCTGCTTTTAAATGGAAGGTGCACCTTAAAGAGTAAGGCCGCCTGCGGCAGGGATTGAACAAGGTAGCACGCAAGGGGGCGGCTGCTAGGGGCCGCGAGGTGCGGAGGCGACTTTAGGAGCCCCCGCAAACCCGCTGGCCCCTGCAGCTGCCACCGCGGACTACCTGAGAAAGCCCGGCTGCCGCCCAAAGCATCGAAATTCGGGCTGCCCATATTCTTTTAAACCTCAACCTGTTTCTGTACCTTTGAATATGTCATTTTTGGGACGCAATGTTTTTAAGGCTCAGGCCCCGCGCAGGTTTGGCTATAAGCCTATGTATTACGATGTTAGCAAAGATCCTGAGGTATTGGAACAGCGAAAACGTTCTGTTTTACGCTCTGGAAGGCGGGATCCTTTGTTGCATGGAGAGACGATGTATGAGCGCATGGCTGCCGCGAACGACCCCTTGTATGAGCAAAACAGCGGGGCTTGGGACCTGCAAATGGCTTGGGTTCGCCGAATTGGAACGGCCGTTATTGGAATTGCTGTAATAGCGGGATTGTACCGCTTTTTTTAGCTTAGTTTTTGTTGGGAATCAGCGCCTGTTCGGCTGCATCCAGCAGGGCTTGGGTGTTGTGAGCCGAATCGGTTTCCCCATACAGCCTAAGCACAGGTTCGGTACCGCTGGCCCGCACGAGCAACCAAGCGTCGTTGGGCAACATAAATTTAAATCCATCTAAGGTTTCAATGGCTTCAACTTTCCAGGTTCCAATGCGATCAAGGCCCAATTTGCAGCGTTGCATGGCCGTTTGTTTTTGGTTTTCGGTCAGATGCAAATCGCGTCGGTCGTAGTTAAAAGGACCAACGATGGCATAGACTTCTTGGATTAAATCGTCGAGCGACTTGCCCGATTTGGCCATAAATTCCCAAATAACGAGTCCCATCCAAATACCGTCGCGTTCTGGAATATGGCCTTTGATGGCAATGCCACCGCTTTCTTCTCCGCCCAGCAGCACATCTTCGGTCAGAAAATACCCCGTAATGTGTTTAAATCCAATTTGGGTGGTTTGCAGAGGCAGATTATAATGGGTGCAGAGTTTTTGCAGTTTTCGGCTTACCGAAAAAGCGGCCACCACCTTTCCCGACATGCCTTTGTAAGCGACCATGTAGTGAATCAAAAGCAAAATAATGTGGTGGGAATCAATAAATTCGCCCGATTTGTTGAACAGTCCAATGCGGTCGGCGTCACCGTCGGTGGCCAATCCGCAGTCGATGTTGTTTTCAGATTGAATGAGGTGTTGAAAGTCCAGCAGATTTCGAAGGATTGGTTCTGGGGCTTGTCCGCCAAAGAGTGGATTCCATTCGCTGTGAAAGTGCAACAGATTTGCATCAAACACCTGACGCATAACGAATTGCCCGGCTCCGAACATGGGGTCGTAAGCAAAACGGAAGGAACTGTTTCGAATGGAATGGAGGTCGAAATGAGAATCCAGAGCTTGGGCATACAAAGCCTGCATGTCGTAGATTTCGACCTGGGATTCGGAACAGGTTACAGAAACGGCCTGGTCGATTAAATCCTCAATGTCTTGAATGTCGTTGGGCAGCAGAGGACCGCCAAAATGGCCTTTTAATTTGTAGCCGTTGTAGGAAGGCGGATTGTGCGATGCGGTGATAACCACACCCAAGCCTGCCTTTAGTTCGCGGGTGGCCATCGACACCATGGGTGTGCTAACAGGGCCAGAGGCGGCAAAGGTTTTAATACCATGGTGATGAAAAACGGCTGCGGCCTCTTGCATAAAACGCTGACCGGCAAATCGGCAATCGTATCCAATCACAATGCTGGGATTCAGGTTGGGCTGTTGAAGCAGCCATTTAGCTACCGCCACCGACACCCGATTCACATTTTCGACGGTAAAATCTTCGGCAATAATCGCCCGCCAACCGTCGGTTCCAAATTTAATTTTTTTCATGGCAAAGGGTTAATTCAAGAAACTGCCGCTGTACCCTACACCTCCGATTTGTTGGCCGTGGCAGCTTTTAAACTTTTTTCCTGAGCCGCAGGGGCAGGGATCGTTTCGCCCAATTTTTTCATCTGTGCGAACGGGCGATTTGGGCTGTTCATCGGAAGCCGATGGAACAGGGAGGGATCTGGAGCTGGGCAAATCGGGTTTTGATGCTTTTAGCGGAGCTGGGGCAGGAGCTGGCCGAGCTGGGGCAGCGGGGCGGTCTTGTGCAATGCCTGCCCTCAAAAGGAAAGACAGCACCTCGTCGTTCAACTTAGCGAGGAAAGATTGAAACAGGCCAAATCCCTCTTGTTTGTACACCAACAAAGGGTCCTTTTGCTCGTAGGAAGCATGGTGGCTGCTGCTTTTCAGGTCGTCCATTTCGCGCAGGTGCTCTTTCCAGTGCAAGTCGATCAGAGCCAGAATAATGGATTTTTGAATGGTGGTAATGATTTCTCGGCCTTGATTTTCGTAGGCTTTTTTGAGCGGCACGGAAATTTGAATCATGCGCTGCCCGTCGGTGAGGGGCACCATGATGTTCTCGAACTTAGAACCTTCGTCCAAATAAACGCGCTCAAGCACAGGCCAGACGGCGGTTCTAATGCCTTCCATTCGTCGTGTTAAGCCGCTGTATGCTTCTTCGAACAAGCGAGCGGCTTGTTCTTCGGCTTGGCCATCTAGAAATTCGGCCTCGGTAACGGTGGAGTCCACGCCCAATTTCCGTAGGGCTTCCATTCGGAATTCTTCTAAGTTGCGGTTTTTGTAGCCGAGCTCAACAACTTGGTCGCACAAATCGTACAGCATATTAGAGACATCGAGGCTGATTCGTTTTCCATACAGGGCATTTCTCCTGCGCTTGTAAATGGCTTCGCGCTGAAGGTTCATCACATCGTCGTATTCGAGCAAGCGTTTTCGAGTTCCGAAGTTGTTTTCTTCGACCTTTTTTTGTGCCCGTTCAATGGAGCGGGTAATCATAGAATGGGTAATCACCTCGCCCTCTTTCAATCCCATGCGGTCCATGATTTTGGCCATTCGTTCGGAGCCAAAAATGCGCATGAGGTCGTCTTCGAGCGAAACGAAGAAAACGGAAGAGCCGGGGTCTCCTTGCCGTCCGGAACGGCCTCTAAGTTGTCGGTCAACGCGTCGGCTTTCGTGGCGTTCGGTGCCAATAATAGCGAGGCCTCCGGCGTCCTTTACTCCGGGGCCCAATTTAATATCGGTACCTCTTCCGGCCATGTTGGTGGCAATGGTAACTGTTCCGGCCTTTCCGGCTTCGGCCACGATTTCGGCTTCTTTTTGGTGCAGCTTGGCGTTCAAAACCTGGTGTTTGATGTTGGCCATTTTGAGCATACGGCTAAGCAATTCCGAGATTTCGACCGAGGTAGTTCCCACGAGCACCGGGCGGCCGGCATCTACGTATTCCTTTACCTTATCGATGGTTGCGTTGTATTTTTCGCGTTTGGATTTATACACCAGGTCGTCTTGGTCTTTGCGTTGAATGTTGCGGTGGGTTGGAATCACCACAACGTCAAGTTTGTAGATGTCCCACAATTCTTTGGCTTCGGTTTCGGCGGTTCCGGTCATACCGGCCAATTTCTGGTACATCCGAAAATAATTCTGCAAGGTAATGGTGGCGTAGGTTTGGGTGGCGGCCTCGATTTTCACATTCTCTTTGGCTTCAATGGCTTGGTGCAAGCCATCGGAATACCGGCGGCCGTCCATAATTCGACCGGTTTGTTCGTCCACAATCTTCACCTTTCCTTCCATTACCACATACTCGGTGTCTTTTTCGAACAAGGTATATGCCCGTACCAGTTGGTTTACCGTGTGGATGCGCTCCGATTTAATGGTAAAATCGCGCATCAACTCGTCTTTTTTCTGTAGTTTTTGTTGAGGATCGGGGAATTGAGTGTCGATTTGCGAAAATTCAGCGGCAATATCTGGAATTAAGAAAAAGTTTTCGTCGTCAAACCCTTGGCTAATGAGTTGCAGGCCTTTTTCGGTTAAATCAACCGAATTGCCTTTTTCATCGATGACAAAGAAGAGTTCGTCGTCAATTTTGGGCATTTCTTTTTGTTGGTCCTGTAAAAAATGGTTTTCTGTTTTTTGGAGCATGGCCCGCATGCCTGATTCGGAAAGGAACTTAATCAGAGCGCTGTTTTTGGGGAGACCCCGGTGAGCCCGAAGCAGGTACTCGCTGGCCTTCCATTTTTCATCTTTGCTGGCGTTTTCGGTGTTCAAAATCCGCTTGGCGTCAGAAAGTTGCGTGTTGATGAGTTTTTTCTGAACGGCGGCGAGCTTTTCGACCAGGGGCTTTAATTGCAGAAACTCTTGGTTTTCGCCTCGGGGGGTAGGCCCCGAAATGATGAGGGGTGTTCGGGCTTCGTCAATCAACACCGAATCCACCTCATCGATAATGGCGAATTGATGTGCCCGCTGCACCAGTTGGTCTAGGTGGGTGGCCATGTTGTCGCGCAGGTAATCGAAGCCAAATTCGTTGTTGGTGCCGTACACCACGTCGGCACAATAGGCCTGCCGGCGGGCGTCTGAATTGGGTTGATGCCGGTCAATGCAATCGATGGTCAAGCCGTGGAACTCAAAAATGGGTCCCATCCATTCCGAGTCGCGTCGGGCCAAATAGTCGTTTACGGTAACCACGTGCACGCCCCGACCCGATAAGGCATTCAGAAAAATAGGCAGGGTAGCCACCAGGGTTTTTCCTTCGCCCGTGGCCATTTCAGCAATCTTGCCCTGATGCAAGGCCATACCTCCAATCAACTGAACGTCGTAGTGAAGCATGTCCCAAACAATTTCGTTGCCTGCGGCAGGCCAGCGGTTGGGCCAAATGGCCGTAGCTTCATCGCCATTCCCTTCTATTCGTATGTAGCTTTTGTTGGCCGCAATGGAACGATCAAAGTCATTGGCCTTAACCCGGATTTCTGGATTGTTTTTAAACCGGTTGGCCGTTTCTTTTACAAAGGCAAAGGCTTGTGGCAGGGCTTTTTCTAAGGCGTTTTTTAGGGTTTCCTGCAAAAGCCGTTCTTCTTTATCAACCAATTCGTAAATCTGCTCCTTCTCGGCATCGCTTGCATTTCCCGATTCAGCCTTGGAAACCAAGGCGTCTATCGCCGATTGGTGGCCTTCAATCTCTTTCCGAATGGCCAATTTTAAGTCTGTTACCTTGCTGCGAAAGGCATCGTTGCTTAAACTTTGAAGTGGCTCCCAAGCTTGATTTATCTGCTGAACCACAACTTCCAGCTCCTTTACGTCTTTCCTATTTTTACCGCCGCCCAGCAAAGAGGCCAAAAAACGATCAATAATACCCATGAGGTTTTGCGTTTGATTGATGTACAGCCCCAAAGGTAAAGGTTGGGAAGCAAAAATGGGTAAGCTGCCCAGATAAAAGGCCCTAAAAAGAAAAAAGCACCTTGCGGTGCTTTTAATCAATACTCGTCTTCGTTGAAAAAGAAGTCGTCTTTGGTGGGGTAATCAGGCCAAATGTCTTCAATGGCCTCTAACAACTCACCGTCGTCTTCCAATTCCTGAAGGTTTTCAATGACCTCCATTGGAGCGCCGGTGCGCATGGCGAAGTCAATCAACTCGTCTTTGGAGGCGGGCCAAGGAGCATCTTCCAGGTAGGAAGCCAGTTCTAAAGTCCAGTACATACTTGATAATCTTTACTTTAACAAAAAAGCAGAAGGAGTTCCTGCTTCATTTTCCACAAAAGTAACAAAATGAATTTCAAATAAAGAAGAGGAACAAAAACCTTTTTGTACTTTTGCCAACCAAATTGCCCGGGTGGTGGAATCGGTAGACACGCAGGACTTAAAATCCTGTGGGCAGTGATGTCCGTGCGGGTTCAAGTCCCGCCCCGGGTACAAAAAGCTCTGCAACGATTCGTTGCAGGGCTTTTTTATTTTGACCCTTCCTTTTTGCCGTTCCGTTTTTTGAATTTGGGCGGCTGCGGGCTTTCACCGGTAGTCCGCAGTTGCCGGGGGCTGGCCCAGCGGGTTTGCGGGGGCTCCTAAAGTCGCCTCCGCACCTCGCGGGCCAGGCCCCGCCAACTTTGCGGGCTACCCGGTTCAATCCCTGCCGCAAGCCCCAAGATCCTTCTCCATACACTACGTAGCAATTCAGCTCCTTTGACCCCTCCCCTTTTACGCTATTTCCGAGCAAACTTGAACTCAAGAACATTCCCTACCTTTACCTTATGAAGTTGTTTTTTGCCCGATTGCTCTTTGGCCTTTTGCCCTTTCTTTTGGCCCAATCTCTCCGCGCTCAATTCCTACAATCCGATTCGGACGACCGATTAAAACAATGGGTGGAATACCTGGCCTCCGATGCGCTTGAAGGCCGCCTTACCGGTAGTCAAGGCGAAAAAATGGCCTTTGATTTCTTGTCGGAAAAATTCCAAGAATGGACCTTATCTCCCGCCCAAGGCGATAAATTCACCCAAGCCTTTGAATTCACTTGGGAAATTCTTCCCAGCCCAGAAGCCAATATAGAATGGGAAGCAAACGGGGACCGAACCGCCCTAAACGCCTACCCCATATCCGGCTGCGGCGAGGCCCTTTTGCCCGGCACGGAATTCCTGAATTTGGGCTTTGGAATTGAAGATACCGCCAATGGCCATTCCGATTACCCAGCGGTCTCAGATTTAGGCGGAAAGGTGGTTTTAATTGAGGCCGGCACCCCAAAAAGCGACAACCCACACGCCGATTTTTCGCGCTGGACCCTGCTGGAACGTGCCCGTTTGGCCGCCCAACGCGGAGCCGGTGCTGTTTTATTTTACGGCGGAACCCCCGACGACAGTCCCTCAAAAACCATTGACCCCCACATTCATGGCATGCCAATTCCTGTTTGGTATTGCCTAGATGCTTTGCCCCAAAGCAATGAGCCTGCTTTGATATGGATAAACAGCTCCCTAAACCGAATCAAAAAAACCGGACACAATGTGGTGGCCGATTTAATCCGAAACAAAAACCAGCCTACCCTCATCGTTGGAGCACACTACGACCATTTGGGCTGGGGCGAACGCGGCAGCCTGTACCGAGGCGAAAAGGCCATCCACAACGGAGCCGACGACAATGCCTCTGGCACCGCCTTAATGCTTGAATTGGCCCGATTCCTTGCCCAAACGAAAGACAAGCGGTTTCTGCGCTTCAACTACCGATTTATAGGATTCTCTGGCGAAGAACTTGGTCTTTTAGGTTCAAAAGCCTTTGTTGAAGGGCCCGCTTTTCAACGGGAAGGCCTGTTAACCATGTTCAATATGGATATGGTAGGCCGCTTAGACCTCCAAGAAAAAACCCTTCAAATACATGGAGCCGGCACCTCTCCGCGCTGGGCAACCCTGCTCGACAGCCTTAAACCCATCGGTTTGAAAATCAAAACCAGCGAAAGCGGAACAGGGCCCAGCGACCACACTTCGTTTTATTTGCAAGATTTGCCCGTCTTGCATTTCTTTTCGGGCACCCACGACGACTACCACAAACCCAGCGACGACCCCCATACCCTAAATTACCGCGGCATGACCGACATTGGGAACTACATGCTTCGAATCATAGCCCATGTTCCCGATGTGCTTCCCTTTAGCAAAACCAAAGCCCCCGAACAAGGAAAAAGCAAATTCAAAGTAACCTTGGGTGTGGTTCCCGATTACGGCTGGGAGAAAAAAGGCATGCGCATTTCGGGAGTTACCGAAGGCAAACCCGCAGCTCTTGCCGGCCTTCAAAAAAACGATGTTGTGCTTCAATTGGGCGACCACCCCGTTGACGATATTTATGGATACATGGCGGCCCTGGGAAAATTTAAAAAAGGCGACCAAACAACGGTACGGATTTTGAGAGAAGAAAAGCCTCTCACCTTCAAAATAACCTTCGAATAATGACCACGCACTTCCGCCGTCTATTTCTGTTTTTTATTCTGCTTCCCAGCTTTTCGGCCTGGGCCCAAACTCCCACCAAAACCGAATCGGAATACGAACGCTACGTACGGCAACAGCAAGCTTCTTTTCAAACCTTTGCCGAACGCCGAGAACAAGAAATGGACTCCCTGCGGCAGGCCGCCAACAAAGCGTTTAACGCCATGCTGAACAGGGAATGGAAAGAATCCGAAAGCAAAAAAATCAGTTCACCCTACCCACGCCCCAAACCGGTTGAGCCGCCCAGAGCGGAAGAGAAAAAACAAGGGGAAGTTCAGTTGGTAGATAAAACAAAAAAAGAAAAAACAGTTGCCCCCAACAGAAACCGGGAAAACGAGGACCCCGTTCCGGCAGAAGAATCCAAACCTACAAAAGCCCCTCCCATACCGGTGGAGCCAGCCCAAGCCGACCTGCCCGAAGTAAAACCCGTTCCCGAGCAAAAAGACGAACAAACCGAAGAACTGTCGGCCTTTCGCGACCTTGGCCTTGAAAACGTGCAAGCCTTTGGTTGGGATTGGTATATGCCGTCCGTCACGCCTGGTTTTGATGCTCCCCAAGGCCCCATCAACGACAAAACGATTGCGGCGGCTTACGCCCGTTGGATTGGCAGCGATCAGGAGCAATTGCTGGGGTATTTTAAGGCTTCGCAAAAAAAGTTCAATCTAAACGACTGGGCTCTGCTCCTGCTTATCCGCAAACTTTCCGGCAAACTGGGCCACGACCCGGCTCAGTCCGCCGTTTTTGAGTGGTTTTACCTAACACAACTGGGCTACGATGCCATTTTAATGTATTCAGACCGGGAAGTATATGCCGGGCTGTGCTTTGCCGAAAAGGTGTATGGGCGGTTCTTAGAAAAAGACGGGAAACGCTATCTAATGCCCGAAGGGGCCCCTGCCAAACCTTACTATACCTACCAAAACCAAAACAGCTTTGCAAGCCGTCCCATTGAATTTAAAAATTTGGGGGCGGTGCAGGTAAACAGCGCGGGCAAAGAACGTTTGTTTGCTTTTCAGGTGCTTGGAAATGCCTACAAACTGCCCTTAAGTTACAACCCAGGTCGGGTGCAATTGTACGCGTCGTTGCCGCAATCTGACATTCCATTTTATTTGAGCAACCGAGCTGCAGAATCCTGGTTGGGGGAAGCCAACCACCAAAAAATATCCAAAGAACTCAGCCGATTTTCAAAGCCGATGGACAAGCTTAGGTTTTTGCATGCCTTGGTATTGCAGGGAATTCCATACCAAACCGACCAAGAGCAATTTGGAAAGGAAAAATTTTGCCTGACGGAAGAGACCTTGGATTATCCTTATGCCGATTGCGAGGACCGTTCTTTTTTGTTAAACCGGCTGATTCAGACCTTCACCAATTGGAAAACCATTGGGGTGCGATTTCCCAACCATTTGGCTTTGGCTGTGGCGCTGGATCCTGAACCGGGCATGAATGTTCTTAAGTACAAGGGGCGGCAGTGGGTGTATTGCGACCCGACGTATTTTGGTGCGGATGTAGGGCGTGTTCCGGCACAGTATGGGCAGGTGGGCTGGGTGGCGGTGGAGTAAAAAAAGAGCCAGGCAAGCCGTAGAAAAGCAAGGCATCTGCTCCCGATTTCTATTTCTTTGGCTTTGCTTCCAGCATTTTTAACAGGCCAGAATTTTCGTTCCGGAGGTGCTCAACTTCCGATTTAAGATAGGAAACCAATTCAGCGAATCCCTCCCCTGCCTGTACCACCATTTTGGCGGCTGCATTTCCGCCCGACTGATTTAGATTTGTCTGAATAAAGGTTTCTTCTTCCCCGATCAGGGTAAGGAATTCAACATTTAGAACCTTGGCCAGCTCTTTCAGCCGTTTTAATGAACATTCCTCGGGGTTTCTTTCTATCAAAGAATAGGATTGCTGCGAAACATGAAGGCGTTTTGCTACATATTCTTGAGAATACCCTTGGGCGACGCGAAGGGTACGGACATGTTCTGGCAATTGAATCATGGTTTTTTTTACAACAAATATAAGTGATTTACAATTTATAATTGTACTTGTGGATTTACATTTGTAAAAATAATTTAAAAATGAAAAAACATATCCTATCTGTTATTTCCGGTTCATTGTTCCTGGTCTCTTGTGCAACGTATGGAGTTAAAAGTTCCAATTTGAGCAATGATTTGAATTATGGCCAAGCTTGTCCAAATCCGGCCTACGTGGCTACGATGGTTCTTCAACCTAAAGCCTCGGTTGATGCTTATGGAAAATCGCTGTCTCTTTCAAACTATACGTTAGAGGAGTGTGTTGTATCGGCAAAAGCCAAACACGGCGATGATGTTACCATTATGAATGTGCGCTGGGATATAAAAAATGGGAATAAACGCATTTCAGCGATTTTTGACGTAGTTAAATGCAAATAATGAGAACACTTCTAATCGGAATTATTGCAACTGCTGTCTTTATTCCCAATCACTTAATGGCTCAAACACAAGCCCGGCATTCAGTAAGTGCAGGGGCTGGATTTGCCTCATCTAACTTAAATTATGGAAATGCAGCATTTGGCATCGGCCTAAAACCTGCATTCAATTTAAACTATGATTACTTTGTAAAGAGAACGGTAAGTGTAGGATTTTCTTTGAGTGGTTCATTTATAGGAGCTCCGTTTTATAATAGCAGTAGTGGGTATGCGGAATTTGAAAACAGCCCTGTATTATGGGGAGGTTTAACCGGCAAGGTCTTTTTATGGAAAGGTCTTTACACCGGTTTGGGAATGGGCATGGGATTCGGCGGTTCGTATTACGAAAAAGAGGTTCGGGCGATTTCGAATCCTGCAATACACTCCATTGAGTTTTTTGGAGGCGACGAGCTCGAAATCGCCAATCCGTTGGGCCAATCCATTTATGAAAACATCAGTGGTTCTGACGTTGCCGTTTTAAAGGCGATGGGTTACGCTCGGTTTGATGTTGGGTATAAACTGCCTATAACAAAAAATTGGGCTTTAGACTTTGGAGCATTTATAATGGTAAACGCCCGCATTGGCGGAAATGAATTTATTTCTGGTTACACACCGTTCCAGTATTCAGGTTCTGGAATATTGGTAGAACAAACGGTTCCTTTCGACGGCGCATATGGAAATGTATCCACCGGAGATGTGTATAATGTAGACTATAAAAATGGGGGATTTTCCGCCCTAAACACTTCGAATCTTCTGGAAAGAGTTGGTGCTTTCTACTCTCCTTCGCTCGATATTCTTGGTGGTTTAAATGTTTCTGTTGCTTATAAATTTTAATATTATGAAAAATCAATTAACAGTTTTGCTTTTCGCCATTGGCTTTTTATCATTGAGAGGTCAGTCGTATTGTGTGCCTGCGGCCTGTTGTTTTAACCAGTCACTGAACAGCTATGCGGCAGAGATATTGGCAATTGATATAAATGGAGCGTCCACATCAAATTGGAGTTCTGCATGTGGAGTTACGGCTCCGGGCTATTCGGACTTTAGCAATTTATTTATTGGTGGCATTAATGCAGGTCAGTCAATGTCTGTAACTATTTCACCGGCCGTGTGGGATATTAATAACTCTTTAAATATGTGGATTGATTTCAACAACGATGGAGATTTCAATGACTTAGGAGAATGTGTCATAGACCGCTACTCGTCTAGCAATTCTTATAATTTTTCTGTTCCGATCCCCAGTAATGTTTGTCATATGCAGCTTACTAGGATGCGTATTAGAATAAGAGGGATATACGACTTGCTCCCAACAGACGCTTGCACTGACAGCTCAAACAGCTCTGGTGTTTGCGCTTGGAAGGGAGAAACAGAGGATTGGTCAATTAAGTTTAATAATCCAACAAACATTCCACCTAGTGTCGTTATTAATCCTTCTGGTCCCCTAAGTATTTGCCAGGGTGCAGCGGCAAATTTGACAGCATCCGGACTTCAAAACTATGTTTGGTCAACAGGACAAACCGGCAATTCCATATCAGTAAATTCTACTGGGTCTTATTTTGCTGTGGGGTCAACTGCCATGGGC
>Ga0079300_10000140_pt1 | contig 23090 bp, 14 predicted proteins | sample Wag4_2014_7_11_FD_74799 | JGI IMG/M metagenome (GOLD analysis project Ga0079300, IMG submission 74799) | Fresh water microbial communities from Ohio, USA - Utica-2 Time Series HT 2014_7_11 | ecosystem: Environmental > Aquatic > Freshwater > Water tank | place: USA: Ohio | collected 2014-07-11
AATGGTATTTTTAAATCTGTTGATGGAGGAGCCTCTTGGAAACAGGTTTTTGATTCTACAATGATTTTCCAGTTTGTTTTGAAAGAAGGAATCTTGATTGCGGGGGGAAGTGAAGGCGTTTTGCGATCTTCTGATGGTGGTGAACACTGGAGTTGGGTAGCAAAAGGGTACGGGCCCATTCGCAAAGTAAGAGTAATCGGCGATCAGATAGCTGTTGTGACCAATGGAGTTGGCCCATGGGAGGAGATGATGAAGGAGGCCGATGGAACGGCTAACAGCATGCTATTCTCTTCTGATGGAGGTGTAAGTTGGAAGGCGATGGAAAACGGATTAACGGCAGATCGATTCCTTTACGATCCAGAAAAGGAGATTAATGCCAAATTTATTCATGATATCATACGGGTTGATGGGTACTTGCTTTGTAGTCACGATACAGGTATTTCCCGTTCGGCAGATGGAGGACAAACGTGGGAGTTAATTCTTCCGATTGAGTATGGGCAGTTGTATGGGTTTGCTATTGCTCAAAAGACCATTTATCTGGCAAAGGTTGGAATTCTGGGGGGGTGTTGAAAAAATCTGGATACCTTTAGGGCATGAGTGTTATGCAAGTAATACGGTGCTTAGGTGGGATATCTTTGTTGTTGCACCTACTAATTATCTCACAAGGTTGTGAGGGTGCCGGTGTTGTAAGGGAGACCTCTGTCAACTTAGCTATACGTCGAACAGTAGACCTTCTTTTGAAGGATACTGGGGATAGCATCAGTCAGATTCCTCCTGTCGTTCGATCGGCTGCTGGGACTTGGCGAGTTAGAGTGGATCGACCTTTTGATTATAACTTACTGCCAGAGGCCCTTCAAGCATCTTTTGACTTGTATCATGTTGAGGCGCCTTACGAGGTGGCCTTACGCAGGTGTCTAGATGATAACATAGCCTTGGGTTACCATAAATTAGATCTCCAAAGCGGAGGTAGCATTCCCTGTCAGGAAAGGGCTGCAGAGTCGGATTGTTATACTGTTGAAGTTATCTTTCCTGATAAAGACGAAGGGGCTTTGTATATGGATAAAGGTGGCTGGGCCATGGGCGCTCTCTTAATCTTCTTGCTAGGGTGGCTGTTGGTTCGATTACTACGGCAGGGGCGAAGAGAGGATAAAGTTGAAAACGGAGTGATTATATTGGGCAACTCCACACTAGACCTTGCGGGCCAGGTGTTGAATAGTGGTGGGAAGCAGTATACGCTTACATTTAGGGAGGCAAAGCTACTTCATGTTTTTGTCATCCATATTGATCAGGTTGTAGAAAGGGGGCAACTGCTTCAGTCTGTATGGGGAGACGAGGGGGTTCAAGTGAGCAGAAGCTTGGATGTTTTTGTGTCAAGGTTACGGAAAAAACTCTCCAACGATGATTCGATTTCTATAGTAGCAGTGCACGGCATTGGTTATCGCTTACAGCGGAGTATAGGCAATTGAATAGGATGTTATAAAAGGAGGGGGGGTACTATAGTAGGTAAGTGGGCTATTCGAACGTGTATTTTATATGTGTTACTTGACTTTGGCTTCGAAATTATACTTAAGGCCTTTGTAGGACTTTAGGACTACTTTTACACTTCCAACGGAGACAGGGGACTCGATTAGAACAGGAATTCTATTATTATCATCTGCTACCCAGACTGTCATTTTTGAATCTTCTTTAAAAACATTTCCAACAATTACCTCAGGCTGAAACTTAAGAACATTGAAGTTCCCCATACCATGAATGGTTTTACTATACTCTTTTCCGAGGTATTTCATGGTTAATGGATACTCTTCTTGATCCATGAATATGGAGAACTGTTCTGTGGAGTGTTCGCCTCTGGCTGGAAAATTGATGGTTCTTAAAAAGTACAAAGTAGATAAGACATCGTACACCTTCGAGTGGGAAGAGTGTTCTGTTTTTGTCTCTTTTTCCCCTTGCTTGGGAGCTCTCCAGACCGTCATTTTATGGCTGGACTGGTTAAAGGCTATTTTTTCAAAAATACGGTATTTGCCCTCACTTATATCTCTTTCAGAATAGTTAGGAAGCAGCGAGTGGCGGTCTACCCACGAGTCGTATCGGTCATCTACGCGGTAGAACCATTCATACGAAGAGTAGGTTTTTCCGAATGCTTGGTAGTGGAGTTGGGATCCAGCATCCCATACCTTGAAGGTAATTTCGCCTGCGGGCATCCAAACAAAGTTCCAGTTATAATAAACTTTATATACTAGCTCTTCGCCGTGGTTAAAAGGGAGTTCTTTTTCAATTTGTGCGCTTTTCTGCGCGTTGCCTGGAGCCAAAAAGGCTAAAAGGACTACTTGGGTAAGGATCCTCTTTAAGATGGTTTGGAGCGGGTTCATTTGTGAAGTGAACAGATTTGGAGATGTTGATGTAAAACAGAGAGACAGATCCAATTAACGCTGGAATTACAAGGTTTATTACCCAAAGCGAAAACGTAGCAGCCAAAGCGGCCAATTCATTGGCTTCAAAATATCCCCATAATAGAACGGCCAAATTTCCGCGAGCCACCAAGCCCGTCAACGGAGGTAGCGGAAGGCTAGTTTGGAGCAGGTAAAGAGAAAAAATACCAGAAAAGCCTTCTGTTATTCCTACTTTAATTTCAAAAAAAAGTAATAACAAGAAGTACTGCAACGCGTAGATGGAATATCTTAAGAAGGCCCAGCCCAAAACTTCAGCCCGTTCTTTTCGTGTAAAAGCAAGGAAAAGGTCAACTCGTATGTGGGTGATGTAGGGGATTTTCTTTAATTGAGGAATGTTTTTTTTAAGCCAAATGACAACGGAGTCTAGTTTAAAGTAAATCCACAACATCATGATGAATCCAAGTGTGGCAAAGACAACAATACCGGTGCCTGTTGGAGGATCTACGATTTGAAAATGGGATATAATCCAAGCGCTTCCTACAGCTCCCATACCAAGTAATATTATGTATTGACAAAAGTTACCAACTAAATTGGCAACTACTGCAGGCCACTGGTTTTCGGGTTGTACGTAAAGTAGGCGACCGCCATACTCTCCCACCCTATTCGGAGTAAAAAGAGAAAAGGTTACACCCGTAAAAACTGCCATTAATGCCTTTCTTTTTGAAAAGGGCTGAAGTTTTGCAATGAACTGATGCCACTTTTTCGTTTCAGCCATCCAGTTTAGGGGCATCAGGAAGATTGCCAGTAAGAGCCAAAGGGTGTTTGCGCCACGGAGCTGGTGCAAGAAGGTTGCCCAAATTTGGTGGAGGTTATTTTTATTAGTTAATTCGAAATACAGTACGACTATCAAAAGGCTTGCTGTTCCGGCCTTTACAAGAAGTTCTAACCATCTGTTTCTATGGAGTAATGAACCAATTTTTTTTCCTGTTTCCTCAATAATATTCATCGTATTCTTGCAAAGGTAAGGATTTGATTAGTGAATAGAGAGAGTATTGGTTGGAAGGTGGTCTGGAAATTGCCGAAAAGTTCTTTGGGGTTATTAAAGCGAATAATATAAACCCTATTGATTTTGTTTTGGGTCAAACATTAAGGCTGTACCTTTGTTTCAAGCAGATAAAATACTACGAAAGTGAAGAAAGAAATAATAGATTTGTTAGATCGAGCGCTTCGTTCTGAGTGGTTAACACCTGAGGAGGGCGTACTTCTCTTTGAGGAGGCTCCTACCGCTGATTTGATGTTTGTAGCGAATAGGTTGAGGCAGGAGCGAGTGCCAGGTAATAAAGTGACGTGGATAATTGATCGGAACTCCAATACTACAAATGTGTGTATTGCGAATTGTAAGTTTTGTAATTTTTATAGAAGACCGGGCCACGAAGAGTCTTATATTACGACAATAGAGTCGTACAGACAAAAGATCGATGAGTTGTTTGAGTTAGGGGGAGAACAGTTACTGCTTCAAGGGGGGCACCATCCTGATCTTGGTCTTTCGTTTTACACCGATTTATTTAGAAAATTGAAGGAGCTGTACCCAAATCTAAAGCTACATGCCTTAGGTCCGCCAGAGATTGCCCATATTTCGAAGTTAGAAGGAATGAGTCATTATGAGGTTTTGAAAGAGTTAAAAGGAAGTGGATTGGATTCTTTACCTGGGGCTGGCGCTGAAATATTAAGTGATCGAGTTCGTCGCTTGATTTCAAAGGGTAAATGTGGTGGAGAGGAGTGGCTCAATGTCATGCGGGCTGCGCACCAGCTTGATCTAACTACTTCTGCCACAATGATGTTTGGTCATATTGAAACAAACCTAGAACGATTTGAGCATTTAGCTTCTATGCGACAAGTTCAGTCGGAAAAGCCGTCTAAAGCGAAGGGGTTTATTGCCTTTATTCCTTGGCCTTTTCAAGATGAAGATACCATTTTGAAAAAGATCAAGCGGGCTCGGAATGCAGTTACTGGAGACGAATATGTTCGGATGATTTCGATGAGCCGTATTATGCTTCCGAATGTAGTGAATATACAAGCCTCGTGGTTAACTGTTGGTAAACAGGTAGCGCAGATTTGTTTACATGCAGGAGCAAACGATTTTGGGTCAATTATGATTGAGGAGAACGTGGTGTCTGCCGCTGGAGCGCGGTTTCGGTTTACTGCTGATGGGATTCAGCAATCTATTCGAGAGGCTGGGTACGAGCCGCAATTAAGGAATCAACAATACGAATTTAGGGAGTTACCCATTAATATACGGCAGCAAGAGTTGGATCGTACCTCCATGATTGTCGATTAGGTGTGCAATATCGACCACTTGGTTTTATTTAGTTGGATTGCTAACGCATGTATTCCCATGCCGTTTGGTATCGTCCGTTTTTTTCACAGTACTCTAGTAGTGCTTGGTAAAATTTATTGTTGCCGATAGTGGAAGAGTCGCCGATGATGACGAGGAGCTTTCTAGCTCTTGTCATGGCTACGTTCATTCTTCTATAATCCGATAGGAATCCGATCTCATTTTTAGTATTGGAGCGCACCAAGCTAATGTAGATCACATCCCGTTCTTGGCCTTGAAAGCCATCAATAGTGTTAACGGAAATAGTAGCGTGTTTTTTTCTATAGGTTGGGTAGTTGTTTGTGGGGGTACGGAGCAACATTTCACCTAGTATGGGGTCTGTTCTTAGGGTTTCTTCCAAAAAGTTGATTTGCTCTCGATAGGGGGAGAGGATTCCAATGTCTGGAAAGTTGCCGGTATGCTCAAACGTTCGAGTCAATTGTAGTAAATGCTCCCTAAGCAAAAGAGCTTCTTCCTGGTTAAACCTGCTTTGTGACCTAGAGTTGGAAGCAGTGATCAGTTTTTCTTCGAATCCGCAGCCGGCGGTATCGACGAATACGACGGGGTCAAAGACGGTTAATGTCTCCCCTTTATCATCGAGTGCGAGTAATCGTCGGTCGCCAACAAAGCTAGCAGCGCTGAGCTGTCCATCATAGAACCACTGGTTAGAAAAGTTCATGATGGCTTGGTTCATCCTGTATTGTGTTTGAAGCAGATAGACGCGTGTTGGAAGTAGTGTTATGGCGCGCTCTATTAATGTGTGAGCTAGTCCGCCTTTAGCAGCATCACGCGATTTTACGGTTGGAGGGAGCTGGAACGGGTCACCAGCTAATACTAGTCGACTACATTTCGCGATAGGGATCCAGCAGGCTGGTTCGAGCGCTTGTGCTGCTTCGTCGATTATACAGGTTCTAAACTTATACCGATTTAATATTGGATTGGCTGCTCCGACGAGTGTAGAGACAATGGCATTAGCACCGGACAAGATTTCGTCCACGAGTCTATCTTCTAGGGTTTGAGCCCAGGCATCTAGCTCTTTGGCTTGTTCTTTGAGTTGGTTTCGTTCGCGGCGCTCTTCTGCACCGAACGTTCGCTTAAAGCGTTGCGATTGTCGCCGATACTCAGCGGCTTGCAGTTTGACTTTTCGTATGTTTTTGCTTTCTGGGTGATTGGAGAGTAATGCTTCTAGGGTGTGTTCAATAACGGCGTCATCAACTCGACTAATATTACCTATACGCACGACTTGTAGACCCTTTTCTGCAATTCGTTCGGTCAATAGATCGGCGGCCGTATTGCTTGGAGCGGTTACAAGGATGGTGTTTTCTCGTTGGGCGAGCTGTGTTATGGCAGCTACTACGGTGGTGGTTTTGCCTGTTCCTGGGGGTCCGTGAATGATGACGATGTCTTTATTTGCCAAGATTGCCTCTACGGCTGTCTGTTGAGAGGCATTGAGATGATCAGGCTTTGTTTCGGCATCGATGGAAAGATGAAGGATCTCTTGATCGGAGGGTTTAGGTTCGGTAAGTAGCCTTCGAAACTCGGAAAGGCGATCACCTTTAGCAGATAGGACCTTTGAGAGGGCTGTCTCCATTTCCCGATAGGTTCGGTCGTCGAAGAGCATATCTACACCTAGGAGGCCGAACTCAATCCAGTCAGGTACTTCTTTTGAATTGAGAACGATTTTCATTTTGTTTCGTTCCACAAAGTTGATGACCCCTGTTTTTTCGGGGGCATTCACGTGTGCTGCCTGAGAGAAAAAGCGAACAGACATACCGCTGCGCAACTGGTGCGGTTGATTGAGGTTGGTGGTACGTTCTACTATGACAAATGCCTTTTCTCCTAGTGCAAAGCCAGCCTGCACTATTTTCAATGGGTACCAAGTATAGCCTTCCCTAACGCGCTCATGAAGCGGGCGTTGTTGAACGAATTGGATGAATTGCGCTAAATCCTCCTCTTTTTCTTTTTTCAGGAGCGATTGTAACGTTTCGAAATGCTTCATGTTGAACCTGGAATTATATTAGTCCTCCGCGGTTCTCAGTCGGGCGATGGTTTCTGGCTGTTGGATGAGCTCTTGCATGAAGGTGAGCATAGTTCGGAAGTTATCTGGGTCGTCTGTCCAGATAATGCATAAATCCTCTTCAGACTCTCCGATCATTTTAGATTCGAGAAACGGATTTTGTTCTCTTATAAAGGCTCTAATAATATCCTCCCATTCGTAGCCATCGATATCTTCATATTCATCAAGGATGGGAAAGGAGGCTTCGTAACTAATTTTGTCCAGTCCTTTATAGTGTGTTTCTTCCACTGTTATTAGGAAGGGAGCAAAAAGATCATTTTCCCAAAAGCCTTCGTCTTTTAGAATGATAAGCAGGTTACTGGGGAATTTCAGGTTTTCAACCTTTTTCATTACGATAAAATGTCTGTTGTTTTTGTTTGCAAACGTACGTGAAAAAAAAATATGTTAGGATAGTAAATCTTCTATATCTGCTCTAGTGAGTGCAGGTATTTCTCCTTCTGCAGCAAATAACGCTTGTCCGAGTGATTTTTTACGTAATTGCATAGCTCTAATTTTTTCTTCGATGGTGTTGTGACTAATAAATCGGATAGCATGTACGGATTGTTGTTGACCAATTCGGTGCGCTCGAGCGATGGCCTGGTCTTCTGCGGCTGGGTTCCACCAAGGGTCGAGTAGAAATACATAACTGGCGGAGGTCAGGTTAAGCCCTACCCCACCGGCTTTAATAGAGCAGAAGAATGCCTGTATTTGTTTGTTTTCCTGAAATGTTTGGATAATACCTTCTCTGTCGGATGCTGGGGTAGAGCCAGTCAGCCAACAATAGGGTGTTTTATTTTGGTCGAATAGGTTTTTATAGAGCTGTAGGTGTTTGGTGAAGCTACTAAAAAAAAGCACTTTATGTCCATCTTTTTTCAGGGTGTCCCATTGGGCCATTACGTCCTCGATTTTTCCTGCATCTCCGATATAATTGGAATTTTCCAAAATGGGGTGGTTTGCAATTTGTCTAAGCTTAGTAAGGGACTGTATTGCTAATAGTCTTGTTTTAGGGTCATCGAATAGCTGTAAGATTTCATTTCGGACTGCGGATTTTACCTCTTCATATCGACTACGTTGCTTGTTGGTCATTTCCGAAAGAAACAGCTGTTCGGTGAGAGGGGGGAGGTCTGGAGTTACTTCCTCTTTGGTGCGTCGCAAGAAGAAGGGGCGTACTCTTTTAAACAAGCGTTCTTTTGCGGCTTCATCATTGAAGCGCTCAATTGGAGCTTGGAAATCCTCTTTGAATTTCTGGTAGGATCCAAGGATGGTGGGGTTAATAAACTCCATTTGTGTCCAAAGGTCGGACAAGGAATTCTCGATAGGCGTTCCAGACAGTGAAACTTTGTGGGGAGCTTCAAGGCTTCTGACAATTTTCGAGATTTCTGAGTCACGGTTCTTGATTTGCTGACTTTCATCAAGGACGATAAAAGACCAATTAATTTTTCGGAGCATTTCAATATCCTGACGGGCGGTATGGTAAGTGGTGAGCACTACATCGTGGAAGGCCAATACCCTTGCATCTTTTTCTCTTTGAGGGCCAGTGTGTATTCGAACAAACAAAGATGGGGCGAACTTAAACAGTTCATTTTTCCAGTTAAAAACCAGCGATGCAGGTAGAATAAGTAGCGCGGGCTGTCCTATTTGATTTAGGACTATTGGTGATTGGCTGTCTGTATCAGTTGTATATGAGGTTTCTGGGGTGGAGCCAAATAAATCGAGTTGGATACCTGGCCCGGAAGGTGCGGATGGTGGAATGAGTAGGCCAGGCTGATCGGAGCGTTGACTTTTTGCGAATAAGAGCAGAGCAATTGTTTGCAGTGTTTTTCCTAGCCCCATGGAGTCTGCTAGGCATGCTCCGAATCCATGTTGGTAATGTCCAATTAGCCATTTTACCCCATAAAGTTGGTAGGGTCTAAGCGTGGCCTTCAGGTCATCTCCTGGCGAGTATTCTATCTGATCGGGATTGATAACAGGAAAGGCCTCATCATAGGCCAAGTTTTCCTCTTCCAAAAGGGTAAAAAGTGCTTTTGGTAACTTGTATCCGGAGTTTTTGTGAATTAGCGCTTTTGCTAGCTCTGAGTAGCGTGCGAACCACTCATCTGGGATAAGAAAATAGGTTCCGTCAGGAAGGGGAAAGAGCGGGTCTTGGGTTTGGAGAAATGGTACCAATGATTTGAACGGGAATGTACAGGCGCCAGCAACTATAAGGCCATCAACATCAAACCAGTCGGTGTTAGATTCGGTTTTAACTTGGATGGTTCCTGTTATAAGAGCAACTTTTTTTCCATTAATTTCTGGAGATAGTATGGAGAATCCAGCGGATTTGAGGGTCTTCTCATTTTTGGCGATCCAGTTAATCCACCAATAGAGAGCAGCGTTGTTATGGAGGTCGTTTTCGGGGAGAAGTACTCTTCCATTTATTTTTACGTTCAGGGTTTCAAGTTTGGCAATCAGCTCGTTTTCAAGGGATGTGTTACGCTCCACCTTATTAACAATCACTTGGTCTGTTTGGTCGTGAAATTCCACTGTTGTGATATTGTTTCTTTTCTCTCCCAGTTCAAATTGTGTATTCTGGTACTCGAAGGTAGGCTTTAGTACCCAAGTATTGTGTATTACATCCTCAATTGGCTCTAGTAGAGCTCTTTGAAGGTTGTTGGCGACCAGAATATCAAACCCTTCGGCCTCAATTTGATTTTTTCCTGCGTTTTTAGCGATAAATTTTTTAAAATATATTTTTACCTTTTCTGGTGGAATGTGAACAACTTGTTTTTTTTTGAATGGGTTGATCATAAATCCATTGATTCCGGGCACTTTAAAAAGGGAATAATCAATGAGTATCCAAGCGGGATCAGTGTTGGTTAATGCGACGATGTTTTGGTTGGTAATGGGCCACTTTTCGGATTCACTTCCAAGTTGTAGTTGATATTCGATTCCATCTTCTTTCTTTTTAAACGATAGGTGTGGTACTAGATGGGTCGTTTGAGTCTGTACGATAACATCTTTGACCATTGTTTTTTTTTCAGGATGTAAAGCCAAAGGGAAATTGTACTTTACGATATCTGAAAGAAAGGAGGACAGGTGTCGGAATATGTATCCGTCAACAGTTGATTTGGTTTGACTTTGGGCATTAATTAATTCATTTAAGGGGGTTGTCGACTTACTTTTTGCAGGTTTGAAGTGAAGTTCGATTGCCCTAGGGGTGAGCGTTTCGGTCAGTTCAATTAGGCGAGCTATAGGGGGAGTAATTTCAATTTGGTAAGGTTTGCAGGTAGCTTCTGTTGCCCGCTGGTTTAGGTACATAAGATTACCCTCCTTGTCTGTTTGAACTAGCCATGCAGCTGGTAGGGAAATGTGTTCGTTATAGGGGTAAAGACTAAAAACAATCTGCATTGACTATGTTGTTTCTGTTATTGATAACGTTGAACACTTGGAAATTCGAGGAAATGGGTATTAAATTATTCTTAGGTAAATAGATATTAAGAGAGTTGGTTCTTGGGGTTGTAGTAAAAAAAGTATGATACAAAAGGCAGTTTTAAATTACATTTGCGCACTATTAAGTTAATAACAACTCAAACGCCCATTATTTCGCCGCAAAAATGGTGAAATAATAAAAAACAGCGTAGGGTAACGTCACCTTCGCTTTCTTTTTTGGGTAAATAATTCCTCACCAACCCTAATTTGGTATGGCAACAACTTTTATGGATTTTGAAAAGCCTTTGGAGACCCTCTACGATCAGCTTGAGAAGCTAAAGGAAGTTGGGGAGCAAGGGGAGGTTGATGTGACGGTGATGGTTAGTGAACTTGAGCAAAAGATTGCATCGAAAAAGGAGGAGATTTACTCAAGTCTTACGGGATGGCAAAAGGTTCAATTGAGCCGGCACCCGGAACGTCCTTACACCCTTTACTATGTGACGAGTATGTGCTCCAAGTTTATTGAGTTGCACGGCGATCGCTATGCTGGAGATGACAAGGCTATTGTAGGGGGCTTAGCTGATTTTGGGGGACAAACGGTGATGGTAATTGGTCATCAGAAGGGGGTAAATACCAAAATGCGTCAGTATAGAAATTTTGGTATGGCTAACCCTGAGGGGTACCGGAAGGCTTTACGGCTTATGAAATTAGCGGAGCGATTTGGTTATCCAGTAGTCACTTTGATTGATACTCCTGGTGCTTTTCCAGGATTAGAGGCGGAGCAGCGTGGTCAAGCGGAGGCTATTGCGAGGAACTTATTTGAGATGGCTCAATTACGGGTACCTATTATTTGTTACGTCATTGGGGAGGGTGCTTCTGGTGGTGCATTGGGCATTGGACTTGGAGATAGAGTATTTATGTTGGAGCATACTTGGTATTCGGTAATATCGCCAGAGAACTGTTCTACCATTTTATGGCGTTCTTGGGAGTTCAAGGAGAAGGCAGCAGAGGCACTTCGACTAGACGCGGACTCAATGTTGTCATTTGGATTGATTGATGGCATTGTAAAAGAACCTTTGGGAGGTGCTCATAATGCGCCCGAACAAATGGCGCTTGATTTAAAGCAGCATATTATGGAGCAGTTGGCTGAGTTGATGCCTCAGGATGCAGATGGGCGGATTACTAATCGGATACACAAATATGAGCAGATGGGCCGGTATACCTACTTGTCTGCCTTGGAGGAGGAAGAGCAAAAGTCAAAGTCAAAATCGACCAAGCAAGACAAGTAAACTATTTTTCAGGCTCAATTTGGAGCAACTACCCTGTTAATATGAAGCAAACAACTATAAAAGATGCTATTTCTGTAAAAGGCGTTGGGTTACATACGGGCAAACTTGTCACCCTTACGATGAGGCCAGCGATTGCTGGTCACGGTTATCGATTTCAGCGGATCGACTTGGATGATCAGCCCGTCATTCCTGCGGATGTAAAATTGGTAATATCTACTAATCGGAGTACGACGTTAAAGAGTGGGGAGGCTCAGGTATCTACCGTTGAGCATGTACTTTCTGCACTATTTGGAATGGGTGTGGACAATGTTCTTTTAGAAATAGATGGCCCTGAAATGCCTATTATGGACGGAACTTCAGTGCCTTTCGTAGAAGCAATACAGCAGGCGGGGATTGTAGAGCTTGAGCAGGATCGCGAGTATTTTGTCATTACTGAGCCTATTTCCTACAGGGATGAGGTAACGGGGACGGAGTTAATGGCTCTTCCTTCGGATCAGTTTGAAGCTACTGTGATGATAGATTTTAATTCCCCGGTACTTGTGCCACAGTTTGCTGCGTTGAGTAGCATTAGCGATTATGAAAAGCAAATCGCTCCGTGCCGGACTTTTGTTTTTTTACATGAGTTGGAGAAGTTATTGGATTTAGGATTAATTAAGGGAGGGGACTTGGAGAATGCAATTGTGATCGCGGATCGAAAGATGGACCAAGATGAGTTAGACAACTTATCAAAGAAAATGGGTAAGCCTGCGATCAAAGTTGACTCTGAGGGGGTGTTGAATACGGTGAAATTGCGATTTCATAATGAGCCGGCTCGTCACAAGTTATTAGATGTGATGGGTGATTTGGCGCTAATTGGTAAGCCAATATTAGGTAAAATTGTTGCAACCAAGCCCGGGCATACCGCTAATGTAGAATTTGCCAAGCTTCTTAAAAAACAATTTCTTGAGAAACGTCGTTTAATAGGAATCCCTAAATATGATCCAGAAAAGGAGCCTGTTTTGGATTATGCGGGCGTTCAACAGTTATTACCGCATAGGTATCCTTTTTTGATGGTCGACAAGGTCATTGAGATCAGTGAAACACATGTCGTTGGGATCAAAAATGTAACCATGAACGAGGGGTTATTCCAAGGACATTTTCCTGGTAATCCGATATTTCCTGGTGTGTTGCAGATCGAGGCACTAGCTCAGACAGGTGGCATATTAGCCTTGTATAATTTGGAGGATAAAGGGGGTTGGGACACTTATTTTTTAAAAATTGAAAATACCCGCTTCAAAGCTATGGTTCGCCCCGGGGATACGCTGATTCTTAAAATGGAGCTGTTGGAGCCAATTAGGAGGGGAATTGTACACATGCAAGGTACTGCTTATGTTGGTAGTAAAATTGTATCTGAGGGCGAGTTAACTGCGCAAATTGTACGCAGAAATAAGGAATAACGGCGCATGAATATTGCCTCAAACACATTTAGGGATGTGCATCCTGGTGCCAAGATTGGTAGCAATGTGCATATTGGACCGTTTACGGTGATTGATGAAGATGTCATCATTGGAGACAATTGCCGAATAGGCTCTAACGTGCACATTTTCAATGGGGCTCGTATAGGGGATGGCGTTCAAATTTTTCCGTTTTCAAGTATTAGCGCTACTCCTCAATCAATAAAAAAGGAGGAAGAGAAGGCGATTTTGGAGATTGGTTCAGGGACAATTATTCGCGAGTCCTGTACAATTAATCGTGGGATACCTCGATTTGGAGGGAAAACAGTGATTGGTGAGAACGTATTGTTGATGGCTTATGTGCACGTAGCCCATGATTGTTTGGTGGGAAGCAATTCTGTACTGGCCAACAATGTAACGTTGGCAGGCCATATTGAGGTTGGAAAGTATGCAACGATTGGGGGTATGGTGGCTGTCCATCAATTTGTTCGTATAGGGGAGCAAGTGATGATTGGTGGCGGCTCGTTAGTTCGGAAAGATGTTCCGCCTTATGTAACGGCTGCTAGAGACCCATTATCTTACGTGGGAATCAATTCAATTGGCTTGCGTAGAAGGGGTTTTTCAGTTGAAGATATGCACCATATTGAAGATATTTATAGAATTCTTTTTGTCAGGGGTTATAGTGTTCGAAAGGCGCTAGAAGTAATTGAAACAAGTTTGCCGCAAAGCGATTACGCTAGGCAAATAACTAGTTTTATTCGAAATGCTCAACGAGGATTAATGAAAGGATATGGCAGTAAAAGCTAAATACAATTAAGATAAATAGTACTTTTGCTTCTAGTAATCCATTCATCCTATGGCAAAGCAGCAAAAGAAAAACGAATCTCGTTCAAATCGATCTGGGTCTACTTCTGTTCAATCAGCTACTGTTGGTTCTATTGATGGCGCACCTTCTTGGCTATCTTTCTTAATGATAGCCGTTGGCGTTTTACTCTACTCGAATACCATTTGGCATGACTTCACCTTGGATGACTTTGGTGCGATCAAAGAAAACTGGATAGTGAAGGCCGGTTTTAAGCACTGGGATCTTCTGTGGAGTACGGAGTATCGTTACGGCTCGTGGGCTAGCCCTGGTTCCCTGTACCGTCCACTTACATTAGCGATGTTTTCCATTGAGTGGCAGCTAATGCAGGGTCCAATGGTGGGCCACGTATTTAATATCTTATACTACGGATTAACAGGATGGGTATTGTGGATTACCTGGCGGAGGATATTATCCGAGTACCCGTGGACATTGACTGCCGCCACTACTCTACTTTTTCTTGCGCACCCTGTACATACAGAAGTAGTGGCGAATATAAAAAGCCGCGATGAGATCATCTCTTTGTTGTGCAGTATGTCTGCCCTGTATTTTATCTGGAATTACTTTGATTCAGGCCATAAAAAATGGCTTTATATAGCCACGGGTATTTATGGTTTAGGAATGTTTGCAAAGGAGAGTGGGATTACGTTTTTAGCTGTTTTTCCATTAACAATTTGGTTTTTTGGTAAGCGTTCATTGGGCGAGACACTTCGGATTAGCGCGTTGTTTCTAATTCCTGTCGCATTGTATTTAATAATTCGTCAACAGGTGTTAAGTGCACAGCCCTATCAAGAGATTTATTCCATTTTGGATAATTTTATCGTAGGGGCAAAGGACAAGGCGTCAGAGTTGGCTTCTGCTTTCATGATGTGTTTGCTTTACTTAAAAACGTTGGTGTGGCCGCATCCATTGGTGAGCGATATGGGTTATCCTCAAATGAAACCGGTATTATTTTCTGATTGGAGGGCTATTTTTGGTTTCTTGTTGTATGCAGGAATGGGTATTTGGGCACTTCTTAATATCGGTAAACGGCACATTCTCTCCTATGCAATTCTTTTTTACTTGACAACCTTCTCTCTTTTCAGTAATGTATTAATGATGATTGGTACCTCCTATGGGGAACGCTTGTTATATGCGCCTTCATGGGGCTATGCAATGGGTTTGGCTTGGCTACTCCAAACTATTGCGGGAAAATTGGAAAAGGGGGAGCGAGTAGGCGCTAGTTCCGCCTCTTTTTGGGTTGTAACAGGATTAGTTCTAGTTGCCTTTTCAATAAAAACAGTTTCTCGCAATTCTGCTTGGAAGGATAGTTATTCTTTATACGAGGCGGACTATCCTACTTCTCCTAATTGTGCGAAGCTGAATTACCATAGGGCATTAGAGATCAATAATAACGGTATGGATGAGGATAAGAATAATGTTATCAATCCCAAGATGATTGAAGACGCCATCAAAGCGTATAATCGAACTATTGAGCTTTATCCAGAATACCATGACGCATACGGTAGTAGAGGGTTAGCCTATTTCCGTTTACAGCAATACGACAATGCCTTTAAAGATTATCAGGTAGCTCTTAAGTATCGTCCCAATGATGCTAAAGTACTTTCCAATATGGGCTATATCTATTTTCTTCGAGCGCAGCGTCCGGGTAATCAGCTTGCATTAACAGAGCTGGATTCTGCGGAAAATGTTTATAGACGATCTATTCAGTTTGATCCGCGATTTGTAGATGCAAGGAGAAACTTAGGTGCAGTATTGGCGATGAAGCGTCAATTTCCAAAGGCGATAATAGAGTGGAAAGAAGGCTTAAAGTACGAACCTAACAGCGCTGTTTTACACTTTTATGTAGGCGCAGCAAATTGTGATATGGGGGATCCTGAAAGCGCGGCACCTTGGATGGAAAAGGCTAGACAATTAGATCCAAAGCTGGGGCCACAAATTGATCAGAAACTAGCGGAGGGTAAGGCAAATGCCAGCAAGTTAAATCCCGCGGGGAAGTGATGGCACTACAGTGGCTTAACTAATCTTTGATTATCAGGCTAGAATATCGATTTTCCAGCGTTTGAATCATTAATAAAAAGCAGTAAAAAACGTGAAATACTTAGTAGCAGGGCTTGGGAATATAGGTTATGAGTATGATCAAACACGTCATAATATTGGTTTTGACGTGGTTGATCTTATTTGTAGCTCGCTTGAGGGAAAATGGAGGCAAGACACCCACGGTGATTTAGCGGAGGTTAGGTATAAGGGGCGTACAATTATTTTGTTAAAGCCCAATACGTATATGAACTTGAGCGGGAAAGCTGTTCGTTATTGGATGCAAAAGGAAAAAATTCCTATTGAGAACGTGTTGGTGATTACCGATGACTTAAACCTACCTTTTGGTAAATTGCGTCTCCGGCCCAGCGGTTCTGACGGTGGGCATAATGGATTAAAAAGCATACAGGAGTTATTAGGTGCAACTAACTATCCGCGGCTTCGGATGGGAATAGGTAACACGTTTTCAAAGGGAAAGCAGGTAAATTACGTTCTCGGAAAGTGGTCGGAAGATGAAAAAGCGGAGCTGTCCACGATAACAGAGAAGGCAACTGAGGCAGTAAAGACTTACGTTGCAATTGGGATTGACCGTGCGATGAACTTGTATAATAAATAGCAATATGGAAGGGCGCTGGTAGGCATAGGAGGTTGCCACCATCTCTTTAATAACTTTTCATTTTCGTAGTTGTCAAGTTCCTGTCCCTTATGCGAACTGCATTTGTCTTTTTTCTTCTCATGTTTTCCAGTTTTTCTGTTTTTTCGCAACTGCGAATTCCTAGAATATTTGCAGATCAGATGGTTTTGCAACGCGACAAACCAATTCCGGTTTGGGGCTGGGGGACTCCGGGCGAACAAATTAGGGTCTCTCTTGAGTTAGATCAAGCAGAAGCGATCGTAGATTCAACTGGCAGGTGGAAGCTAAACCTGCCCGCACGAGAAGCGGGTGGGCCTTATGTTTTTGAGGTGAGCAGTGCCACATCGCGTATCGTTTTTCGGGATGTCTGGGTTGGTGAAGTATGGCTTTGCTCAGGACAATCAAATATGGAGTGGGAGGTGCGTTTGGCGGAAAATGCTGGTTACGAGCGTCAGAATGCGAATGATCCGCTGATTCGTCATATCAAGTTAGAAACGAACGTTAGTTTACAACCTCTTGACGAGCTGGCTACTCCTCGCACGAGTTGGGAAGCATGTACTCCGAATACAGTGAGCTCTTTTTCAGCAGTAGGCTATTTTTTTGCAAAACGGATAAGGGACAGTTTAGGCCCCAGTCTTGCTATAGGTCTAATCAACAACACTTGGGGCGGCTCCCATGTGGAGGCTTGGATTAGCAAAGAAGGTTTATCGAGTTTGGATAGCTTTCGGTCTTATGTGGAGCACTACCCTGCCGACTGGCCTCAAGCGCACGCGATGTTAAAAACTCAATTATTGAAGCGAACGCTGAGAGGTGTTAGTTTAGCGGATAGTATTAATGAGTCAGCCTATTTGTCATCGGGTTATGATTTTTCAACATGGGAGCCAGCTACCGCCCCTGGCGCTTGGGATTGGCAAGGTGTATGGGCTTTTCGTGGCAAGGGGTTTATGGCAAAAGAGATAGACGTTCCTGCGTTTGTTGCGGGTGCGCCGGCTGTTTTGCGATTAGGCGAACACCAAGAACTGGTTTCATGCTGGGTTAATGGCCAGCAGCTCCCTTCTAGGTTAGTTCGCTCGGAGGCTATCGTCGAAGTTCCCGCAGGCCTATTTAAAGGGGGGGGAAATACACTTCTACTAACGATATCTCCTCAGTCGGGTCCTACACACTGGGGTTTGGGTTTGTTTGGAAGTGATAATAATTTGAGAGTTGAATGGGGGGATTACTGGGTATCGTTGGTTGGAGAAGATTGGAAAAAAATGCCATCTTGGTCGTCCCCACATTATTTTGAAGCATTACAGAACAATGTTGCATGCGGTTTATATAACGCCATGGTTCACCCTTTAGCACCGTATGGGGTTGCTGGTATATTATGGTATCAGGGCGAATCAAATGCTGAAAGGGCAATGGAGTATGCTGTTACTTTTCCGCTGTTGATAAATGATTGGCGTCGCGTTTGGGGTGAGGAGCTACCCTTTTATTTTGTACAACTTTCCTCTTTTGGTAAAAATAAATCATCGAACGAGGGGAGCAGCTGGGCGGAATTGAGGGAGGCTCAGCAAAAGACCCTTTCGCTACCCAAAACGGGCATGGCAGTTACATTGGATATAGGGGATGCGGAAGATATTCATCCTAGAAATAAGCAAGAAGTTGGACGACGATTGGCAGCGATTGCTTTGGCAAAATCTTACGGATATCAAGTTTCATGTATATCTCCACAATTTAAGGAGGTAAATTTTGGGGAGACAAGTGCACATCTAACGTTTGAAGAGGTGGGTGAGGGTCTTTATGCAAAAGATAAATTTGGCTATGTTCGGGGTTTTGAGGTGGCTGGGGCTGATCGTGTTTTTTACTATGCACAGGCCCAGATTCTCAACAAAGATCAAGTGGTAGTCTATCACCCCCGAGGGGAAAGGCCAGTTGCAGTTCGCTATGCTTGGTCAGACGCGCCAGTGGATGCCAACCTGTATAATAGTGCCGGACTTCCACTTGGCACCTTTAGGACGGATGATTGGTATGGAATTACACATGGCCGACACTTTGAGTAGGCAGGTCCTTATAAAATGGTGGCGCCAATTAGGTGTCCAATTCCATACGTGATTGCGGAAGCTGCCAGTCCAAACAGGACTTGTCGTAGCCCCGAAAACCAGACAGATCGGCCTGTGAACAGGGAGGTGGCGCTGCCTAATAGGAAAAGCCCTATGATACTGCCTGTTACGCTGCTCAAAAGCGCTAATTTGCCTGAAAAAAAGAAAAAAGGCAGCACAGGAATGATGGCTCCAACCGCAAAAAGTAAGAAGGAGGTGACTGCCGCCTCCCATGCAGAACCACCTAATTCTTCTTTATCTAGTCCTAACTCCTCTCTTACCAATGTATCTAGAGCGTTGTCTTTATCTGCTATGACCTGCTTGGCCATAGCTGCTGCTTGTTCATGATTCATTCCTTTTGCCCGATAAATCAGTACTAGTTCTAGTTCTTCTAGCTCTGGGGTGGCTTCTAGCTCCTCTGCCTCCAACTGAATTTGTCTTAAGTAAAGCTCTCTAGAGTTTTGTACAGACAGCCACTCCCCTAGTGACATTGAAAAGGCACCTGCGAGTAAGCCTGCGATTCCTGTAAGTAAAATAGTACTATTATTTGCCGCTGCACCGGCTATACCCATTACTAGACTGGAATTAGAGATTAGCCCATCATTAGCTCCTAATACCGCTGCTCTGAGTGCATTTCCACCGACGGACTTATGTCGTCCCTCCATTTTGGAGAGAAAGGTACCACTAATAGGTGCATTGGTATGTGCCGCCAAGGATTCTACAATGCGAAGGTGATTATGTTCCATTCCGGAGGGGGCTACTCCAATTTCTCTTTTTTTATGGATGGTCTCCCTCGCAATTTGTCGTTCAATGGAGCTCAGGTTCGCGATTAAGAAGTCATATCCAAAAACTTTACCCAAGCTAAACTGAATTTTTGCCCTTCGGCTGGGGCCGGGCATGTTGTGGTCAGGCAGTATTTTGCGGACTCGTTCTAAGGCATGTTCGGCGTGGTGGTATTCAATTTTTGATAATGCAAGCAAGATTTCAGCAGTTGAGGGATCTTCCTGAACAGTTGATAAGCGCTGATAGAGCCACGCCGTGTCTACTTCCAGTTGGAGTTGCTCCATTTGTTTTTTCATATCAAGCCTATATTGTAGTGGTATACCTTATTAAGATTTTAGTAAAGGTAGCAAAACAGTGGTTATTGAGGAATATAATCTTGGCTGTCGGGGTGGCTTGTTTTTTTCTTTATGATTGTACAAGCATTGATTAGGCTGTATTGAACGATACGCTCCGTCTTTTAGAAAAACAACTTAAATTTACCGGACGGTATAGATTACCCGTTTGCCCTGACATCTCATCCACCAATTAAATAACATGTGTAGAGTTGCATTCTTTTTCTTTCTAGGTTGTTTTCAAATTATTCAGGCTCAACCGTGTTTATATCTAGCGTATGAACCATTTGACTATTTAGAGGGGCAACCCATAAATGAGTTAGGTGGAGGATCTGGCTGGCTAAGTCCTTGGGATGTGCAAGGAGGGAATAATGTACTTCCTGGGTATGGCACATCTACTGGGTCACTTACATCTGGGAGTTTACAGGCGCAGGGAGGGCATATTGAAGGTGGATATGAATATTTAACAGCAGGACGTCGTTTTGATTTATCTTCTTGGGGGCCTTTTGGGCAATATGTAAATAATGGTGGAGGAATTGGCTCCTCTAAGGATGGTACAATATTCATGAGTGGTCTAATCAGGAAGGTAAAGAACAACCAAGAGAACCTTTTTTTTAGTTTGCATGGCGAATCTATTCCTTGGTATGTAAGCAATCCAGGCCCACACATAGAAATTGGATATTTCGGATCAGCTTCCGAAGAGGGAGGGGTGAAGTATTGGTCAATTCGCCTCTCAAATACTGTTATCAAGACAGCCGTACCGATTAGTATTGATGAAGACGTTTTATTAGTTATTCAACTAGAGTTTAGCCCTGCTGTCACAACAATCAATTATTGGGTTAATCCAACATCAATTGGAGGGGGCCAAGTACCGCCCCCCACCTATTCTCAGGTGACTAATACGCCTTATTCCATTCGGTCACTAGGACTTTACCTTGGTAGCTCTCCGGATAATGGGTTGGCAGATGAAGTTCGGGTGGCGTCTAGTTATCACTGCGCAACACCGGACGAAAACACCCTTGTTAACTTACCTCCCGTAGCTATAATTCAAGCAAGTGCTTCGCAGGGAGTTGCACCATTCACTATCCAATTGGATGGTGCGTCTTCATTTGATCCAGAGGGGGGTGTCTTAACCTATCGGTGGAATTTTGGAGACGGCTTGGACGTGGAGACGGGCGCAATAGTGGAGCACATGTACGAAGCCCTTGGGATCTTACAGGCGACACTGACGGTTACGGATCCCAATGGACTTCAGCAGAAAGCTAATTACAATATTAAGGTGTTGGATGAGCATGGTTTTTTTCCTTGTCAGTCAAAATTTACAGTGTTGAATATGGCTGAATGTGGTATGCCCACAGGCCATATTCGTGTTGGGGTGGGCAATGGTGTAAGTGTTAAGGTGCATTCGCCTTCGGGTGATTTATTGACGGCTACATCAAATATGGAATACAGCGGGTTATTACCTGGCGTTTACTTGTATACCGCGGCCGGTGACAATGGTTGTAGAGATACGTTTAACTGGCACATTGAAGCAGATAGTACGGCTTGTGCCTCTTGGGCGGTACCGGAGTGTAAAATGCCAATTGGAACTAATTTGGGAGGATTGGCGGATTGGAGTTTTGAGCGCCCTTTTCGCAATCTGATGAAGCACGTTCGTCCAAGGCCGATCCCGTATACAGAGAATTGTTTTTGTTGGGGAATTGATAGTTTGTTCGAGGAATTGATGTTTGACCCAAGTGGATACCCCTTGAAAATTCCACAAATGACAAGCGCAGGCGAGAGTTACTTGCGATTTGTTATTTCTACTGGAGGAGGGAATTTGCGGCCAGGATATACTTATTTATTACTCTACGACGGGACGGGAGTCTTGCAGCTTCAAGGAACCGTGAATATTCTGAGCAATGTGGAGGGTCGAGTAGAATTTAGCGCTACTGCTGCTGAGAACATTTGGTTTAACTTGGTCTATTCCAGCGAGTTGGATCCTGTGCGGAATATACGACTAATAAGACAAGAGGATGAAGGGGAGGATTTAACAACGGCCCCGTTTTACGGTGGGTTTTTAGAAAAGATAGCCCCATTCAAAATGTTAAGGTTTATGGATTGGGGTGCAACGAACAACAATAATATAGTTCATTGGGGAGATCGAAAAGATACTAGTTGGTTTAGTTATGCTACGTCAACTGGTGTTCCTTATGAGATGATGATTCGTTTAGCCAATCAGAGCAAAAAAGATGTTTGGATTTGTGTGCCACATGCTGCTGATGATCATTTTGTCAAGCAAATGGCTAGTTTATTTAAACAATACCTAGATCCTTCACTCACCATCTATTTGGAGTATAGCAATGAGGTGTGGAATTGGATTTTTGCACAGGCCACTTATAATGATCAACATCGACCAACTAACTTAAATTATGCAAGAGCGTATGCAGAAAAGGCTAGAAGGGTTTTTAAACTGTGGCACGACGAGTTTGGGACTGATAAGGACAGGGTGAAGCGCGTATTAGGTCTTCAAACGCTGTATAACTCGTTGAATGAAGACATACTAGGACAACTAGATCAGGGAAGTTGGGATATTGGAGCTGCGACCCACTATATTGCGCTCAACCATTCGGCAAACGGTAGTCCTGTTCTTCATGCGGGCTCAACCGCCTCTGATGTATTGGAGAATGCAGAAAATGAGTGGTTAAGTACAATTAGTAGCATAAGGAAAGACTATGATCAAATCCGATTGTTTGGTAAGCAGATTATGACCTATGAGGGAGGGCAGCATTTTGTCGGGAACGTATTTGGGGTTCCGTATAGTTATCAAGAGGCCATGTGGGACGCCCAGTATAATTCTGGGATGTATGATTTATATGATATGGTCTTGGACAGTATTCGTTCTTGGGGATGTGTTTTAGCAGGAAATTTTAGCTTAGCAGGGAAACAAGAAAGTGTTTATGGTTCTTGGGGTGTGCTAAGTGATATTGACCAGGAGCCCCCCTATTTTTCCACGGCTCCTAAGTATCAGGCATTACTAGATAATATTTCGGGGGATATGTCTCCAGTTGCTTTTTTTGAGGTTGAAATAGACGGGTTTGAGGTGTTTTTTGAAAGTATTAGCTCTGATGCAGATCATTATTGGTGGGATTTTGGAGATGGTACTTTTTCTGAAAATGAGCATCCATTGCATATTTATTCGGATACAGGATCCTACTTAGTGAGGTTAACGGTAAAAAATGAGTGTGGAACTGATACGTATATTGATTCGGTATTTGTGCGTGTCTCCGGGGAATATAGCCCTCCAATAGATACAGGTAGTATACTGTATCCTAATCCAAATAATGGCCAATTTCAGCTACGGGTAGATTCACAGGAAACCATGAATATAGAAATATTCAATTTTCTTGGAGAGGTTCTGTATTCCGAGGC
>Ga0079300_10000142_pt1 | contig 23068 bp, 17 predicted proteins | sample Wag4_2014_7_11_FD_74799 | JGI IMG/M metagenome (GOLD analysis project Ga0079300, IMG submission 74799) | Fresh water microbial communities from Ohio, USA - Utica-2 Time Series HT 2014_7_11 | ecosystem: Environmental > Aquatic > Freshwater > Water tank | place: USA: Ohio | collected 2014-07-11
GGAGTACCGATGGTCTTCGGTGCCCGGGCACCCTGGGAAAGCCCGCCCCGGTAGAAGGCGAAGACCGCTGCAGCCAGGGCCAGCAGAAGCAGGATGGACAGGATCAGGGTCAGGGGCGCGGGGCCCCTGGGCGCCGGTGCCTCGCGGCGATCGAAGGCGAGAGGCTCATCCTGCGGCGGCCCGCCGCGGCGATCGTAATCAGACATGGCCTTTGCTGTCCCCAACGCGCGAATCATCCGGACACCGCGCCTCGGCTCCAGTCTAGCCGCCCAGGCGCGTCAGGCGCACCCCGACAGGTCGGGTCAGGTCCAGACCTCGAGATGGAAAAGCCGCCTGTGTTCCTCGATGGCGAAGCGGTCGGTCATCCCGGCAATGTAATCGCAGACCCGCCGCGCCCGGTCGGCCGCATCCCGGCCGTCGATTGTGGCGAAGACCTCTGCGGGCATGACATCCGGCTCGCTCATGAACAGGGCAAACATCTCGGCGAGGATGCGGCGGGCCTGGCTGCGGGTGCGGTTGACCCGCCAGTGTCGGTACATGCGGGTCATCAGGAATTCGCGCAGGGCCCCGAGGTCCTCGAGCATGGGCCGGGAAAAGGCGACCAGGGCGTGGTCCAGGGCCCGGACGGCATCGGCCGAGTCGACCCGTGTCTGAGCCGCCCGACGTCCCGTCTCAGCGATGACGTCGTCGACCATGGCCCCGATCATCCGGCGTACAGCTTCCATGCGCACGATCCCGGCGTCGACGTCGGGATAGTCCCGGCGCACGCCGTGGAGGATCGGGCCGATCAGGGGAACGTCGAGCAGGTCCTCAAGGCCGAACATGCCGGCCACCACGCCATCATCCACGTCATGGTTATTGTAGGCGATGTCATCGGCCAGGGCGGCCACCTGGGCTTCGGCCGAGGCCCAACCCCCCAGTTCGAGGCTGTAGTCCTTGTCGAAGGCCGCCACGGCGCTCCAGGAGGGCCGCCCAAGCCGGGAGGTGACCGGGCCATTGTGCTTGATGACCCCCTCCAGGGTCTCCCAGGTGAGGTTCAACCCGATCCAGAGCGGATAGCGGCGCTCGAGTTCGGTCACCACTCGGAAGGTCTGGACGTTGTGGTCGAACCCCCCAAAGGGCGTCATGGCGCTGTCCAGCTCGTCCTCGCCCGCATGTCCGAACGGCGGGTGTCCAAGGTCGTGCGCCAGGGCGATGGTCTCAGCGAGGTCCGCCTCCAGGCCGAGGGCCGTGGCGACGGACCTGGCGATCTGGGCCACCTCGAGGGAGTGGGTCAGGCGGGTACGGTAGTGATCGCCCTCGTGGGCGACAAAGACCTGGGTCTTCTCCTTCAGCCGCCGGAAGGCCGAGGTGTGTATGATCCGGTCCCGGTCGCGGGCGAAGGGGGTCCGGGTGCGGCTCTCCGGCTCCGCATGGCGGCGCCCGCGGGAGGCGGCGGCGCTCTGCGCAAAGGGGGCACGGACGACATGCATGCTTCGGATGGCTCCATGACGGCTGCCCCTTCCAAGGCGGCGCAACCGGGCTCATATAGAGCATCATGTCTACAGATGCAGTCCTCAACGCCCCGGACCTGTCCCTAACCGCCGCCGCCGCGCAGCGGATCGCCGACCTGTCCCGCCTGGAAGGCCGGCCCCTCATGCTCCGGATCGGGGTCGACGCCGGAGGGTGTTCCGGATTCCAGTACCAGTTCGACCTGGTGGAAGCCGCCGACCCGGATGACCGGAGGATCGAGCGCGACGGAGCCGCCGCCCTGGTGGACGAGATCAGCCTTGTGCTCCTCAAGGGCTCCGAGATCGACTTCGTGGACGAACTGGCGGGCGCAGAGTTCCGGATCCGGAACCCGAACGCCCGGTCCAGCTGTGGCTGTGGCGTCAGCTTCTCGATCTGACCCCGTGCGCATCGCCACCTGGAACGTCAATTCGGTTAACGCCCGCCTGGAGACGGTCCTTCGCTGGTTCGAGGCCGAGCGGCCTGACGTCGCCTGCCTGCAGGAAATCAAGTGCGTCGACGAGAAGTTCCCGGCAGAGGCCTTCGAGCGCCTGGGATATACCTGCGCTGTCCACGGGCAGAAGACCTACAACGGTGTCGCCCTCCTCAGCCGGACCCCGCTGGAGGATGTGACCCGGGGCCTTCCCGGCGACCCGTCCGACGACCAGGCCCGCTATATCGAGGCGGTGGTCTCGGGCCCGCGGCCCGTCCGCGTGGCCTCGATCTACCTGCCCAACGGCAATCCGGTCGCCTCGGAGAAATTCCCCTACAAGCTGGCCTGGATGGCGCGCCTGCACCGCCATGCGGCCAGCCTGCTCCGGCACGAGGAGCCCCTCGCCCTGATGGGCGACTACAACGTCATCCCAGGCCCCCTGGACGCCGCCAATCCGGGGGACTGGAGCGACGACGCCCTGTTCCAGCCGGAGAGCCGCGAAGCCTTCCGCTCCCTCCTGTGGAGCGGACTCACGGACGCCTGGGCGGAGGTCGGGGACGGACCCGGAGGCTACACCTTCTGGGACTACCAGGCTGGCGCCTGGCCGAAGAACAACGGAATTCGCATCGACCACGCCCTCCTCTCGCCCCAGGCGGCAGACCGGCTCGTCGCCTGCAGGATAGATCGCTTGCCCCGGGGCTGGGAAAAGCCTTCAGATCATACGCCGCTGATGATTGATCTGAATTTCGGCTGAGAATGGGACAAAGTCTTCGGACTTTTCCGACATAGAAAGCATTCTTGTTTTGAAAACCCGGATAATCACTGGGTCCATAATCATCGAATTCATAATATTCATAATAATGATGGTGCATATTTATTCATCTTGTTTCATTTGAAACTTGATGTTAGTGATCTATGTTTAGTTTTTGTTAACCCGATAATCTGCTTTTGCCCTACCGTTCCGGGGATCGGGCCCGAGATTTGTATGGTTAACATGGTTTTTACTTAGTCCCGTTAACTTCTGTTAACTCCTGAGGGGTCATAGGCAAGCTGTTCATACGTGTCATTCCGACCCGAGGAAGCCGTCATGTCTCGCAAGATTTCGAAGCGCAGCAGCACCATCGCCCTGGCAGCCATGGCGGGGGTCTCCCTCCTCGCTGTTCAGGCCCATGCGGCCTCGAACGCGCCTTCGACCCAGACCGCGAAGGCGAGTGCGCCAGCGGCTCGGCCGATCAAGGCCTCGTGGGGAGACATCAATCCCTTCTGGGGAGACATCAATCCCTTCTGGGGAGACATCAATCCCTTCTGGGGCGACATCAATCCCTTCTGGGGAGACATCAATCCTTTCTGGGGCGACATCAATCCTTTCTGGGGCGACATCAATCCCTTCGAGTCGACTTCCACCTCAACGAGTTCGAGCACTTCAGCATCCTCGTCTGTCGGCTCGGAGAGCTTCTGGGGCACGCTTCCCGGCTACCGCGACGCCAAAGGCAAGGCCAACGGTGACAAGGTGGGAGACTACTGGAAGGATGCCGGAGCGGAGTGGGAAGAGGTCATGGGCGTCTGGGCCAAGGCCCAGAAGTCGGGCTCGAAGTCGGACCTCAAGAAGGTGACCTCCAAGGTCGGCGATCTGATGGAAGCCGCCGAGGACTTCTGGGGCACCACCTACACGGCTCAGACCGGCAAGACCTTCACCAACGGCTTTGTCACGCCTCTGCTCGCCAAGTACGGCGTCTCGACCTCCGACCCGGAGAGCTACGCCAAGCTCACCAAATCACAGCAGTCCATGCTTTTCATGGACCTCTATGACGGCCTGATGAGATACGCCAAGGCCGACCATGTGGACCACTGGATGGGAACGGTGCGCTGGAACCCACAGCTGACCCAGACCCAGGGCTCGGGGGCGGACACGGTGATCGGCCTGCTGGACTTCACCGTCCTGAACGGCTCGATCGTGAAGAATAATATCGTCAGCTATGGCGGTACCTCCAAGTTCACCAACGGCCACGGGGCGGCTGTTGCCGGCCTGATGGTTGGGGCCCATGACGGGAAGGGCGTGATGGGAATCTCCCCGCGCTCCCGGGTCATCGCCTACAATCCCTTCGACGAGACAGGGACTGCCGGCTGGGAAGATGTCGCCACCGGCGTCAAGATGCTGACCGCCAACCGGGCCAGCATTGTCAACATGTCCCTGGGCATCCCGGGAACCACCCTCGACCAGGGCTGGAATGGCGTCTTCAGCCGCTCCGACGTGTCCGAAGCGGCGAAGAACAGCCTCTTTGTCGTGGCGGCCGGAAACGAGGGGGTGAGCCAGACAAAGGACATCGCCTGGAACTTCAAGACCAATCCGGAGATCCTGATCGTCGGGTCGGTAACCCTGGACGGCAAGATCTCGAACTTCTCGAACCGCCCGGGAACCGCCTGCCTCCTTTCGGATGGCAAGTGCCTGGCCGGCGCGCGGCTGATGGACCGCTTCCTGGTCGCCCCGGGTGAACTCATCCTCGTGGAAGACGATGCGGGCGGGGTGAAGCGCGCCACCGGGACTTCCTTGGCGGCACCCCTGGTCTCGGGCGCAGCGGCCCTCATCCAGGACCGTTGGCCGTGGTTTGCGGCCAAGCCGGCTGAGACCGCCTATATCCTGCTGGAATCCGCCCGGGACCTGGGCGCACGAGGTGTCGACGCGGTTTACGGAGCTGGCCTTCTGGACATCACGGCGGCCCAGTCGCCGCTCGATTTCGGCACCCTGGTCTGGTACAAGGCTGGCAACAACGGAAAGCTGAGCGAGTACTCGGTCAAGCAGGTCCTCCGCGACTTTGACTCTGAAGGCAAGAAGGGCATCAGCTCCGTAGGGCTCTACTACTACGCCTTCGAGAAGGTCGGGACCGTAGAGCGTGACTTCGGCATCCCCCTCTCCTCGCGCCTGATCGGGCAAACCTTCACTACGAAGTCAGGATCGTCGGAGTACTTCCAAGGCTACATCCTCAGCCGACTGAGCGACTGGGCCAAGTCCCAGAACCGGGATTTCGCCGAGGGTGGCTCCAGCCTGGGCTTTGGGCCTGGCGAGACCCTGGTGGCTAACCCCTGGGGTGCGGACATGACCCTGAGCCTTGCCCCGCGCGAGGTTCGGCCGGGCTTCGAGGCCCAGGGCATGGACACCCAGTCCCGCCTTCACCTCTCCACCGACACGGTCACTGCTGATTTCGGCTTCGGAGATGGCGCACGCTACCTGGCAGCCTTCTCTGGCCGCGCCTCAGCCGCCGACTTCAACCCGACCCTCGGCGGGGTAAGCCCCATGCTGGGCCTCGCCTCTGGCGGCGCCTATATGGGCTATGAAGGTCGTCTGACCGACCGGCTCAGCCTCACCACGGGCGCCACGGAGCGCACGGACCGCCGTGACGACTCTTCCGGAACTTCGATCCTCCGAGACGGAAGCGCGGCAGAGACCTATTCGGCCCGCGCCGGCTCTGTCGGGATGAACTATCGGGTCTCCGACGCCATCGCGGTCAGCGCCGGGTATGTCCGCCTCAGGGAAGATACCGCGGTTCTCGGCGTCCAATCCCTGGAGGCGGCGGACTTCGGTGATGGCGCCGTCAGCGACTCGATCAATGTCGGCCTCCAGGCCGACCTTGGGGCTGGCGTCCGCCTCAACCTCTCCGGCTCGGTGGGCGAAACCCGGACCGTCGGCTCCGCCGCCCTCCAAACCGAGGCCGGCGGCCTGAAGACCTCCGCCTGGCAGGCCACCCTATCGGCCCAGGACCTCTTCGCCAGCGGCGACAGCGCCCGCCTGTCCTTCTCCCAGCCCCTCTTCATCGAGAAGGGCCAGATGAGCTTCAGCGGCGTGGAGGTCGTGAATCGGATGACCGGGGAAAAGGGCGTCGTGTCCAGGGCCTTCGACGTGGCCCAGGAGCGTCCCTTTGCCGGCGAGGTCGAGTACGGCCGTCGCCTGCCCTTCGGCCAGTCCGAGGTGTCCTTCTTCGGGCGCGCTGAGCTGAACCCGACCTATACCGGGGAGAAGCAGGTCTACCTGACGGGTGCCCGGCTGCGGGTTGGGTTCTAGGGGCTTTCGTTAGCCGTCCCTTAGCCTGCGCTTAATGGATTGCCCTGACTATGGGCGTCCACGCGGAGGCAAGGCCGTGTCCAAACGACAGGCACACAGCAGATTACCCATTTGGGCGTGTACGATGCTCGCGGTTACTATGTCCGCGAGCATCGCAAGCGCGGCCGTGGCAGATCCCCCTAAGGTGGAAGGCCATAGAGGTGATTTGGAGCGTGCCAAGGGGATGGTGGTCGCAGACCCTGCCGCAGCTCTAGCGTTAGCAGATGGCGTCCTAACCGCCCGTGCAGGACGACGGGATGATCGATTGCTTGGGATTGAAGCTGCGTGGCTGAAGGCTCAGGCCTTGAGCCGGATGGGGCGGAATCAAGAAGCTCTCGCTGTCGTTGAGCCTGCGATCATCGAAGCAAGAGACATCAAGGTAAGAGACTCTCTCTTGGGAGATCTGATATTTACGAGAGCGGGAATTTACCGAGTCCTTGGCGATCTGACAAATGCAACGATCGATACCCAAAATAGCATTCAACTATTCCAATTATCAAATGATAATCAGGGATTATCTAAGTCTTACATACTTATTGCTTCTATTTATTCAAATGCAGGTGATTACAAGAAGGCCAGGGATTACTACGATCAGGCAACATCTCTTGGAATAAAAGACAATTTCACTAGATTTGTGTTGTTCAACAATATTGGAGGTTTGGAGAGGAGCCAAGAGAAATATGTTCAATCAGCTGAAAGCTTCCGTAAATCTTTATCAATTGCAAGACAAGAAAAATACCCTGCATATCTAGAATTGTCAATTGTCACTAGCCTTGCTTCTGTAGAAATAAATAATAAGAGATACTCTATAGCACAGTCATATATCAACAGGGGGGATCAGCTATTAGATTCTACTAATCTAACTCAGGAGCGTATATTCCTGGAAGCTGTTAAAGCGCAACTCTTAGCAGATAGAGGGAATTTAGTCGGAGCTGCAAAACAGTTCGACAAAGCCTTTTCCTCAACAGATTTCTCAGAAACTGGACCCCAGTTCAAATTTTTCCACCAGCTTGCATCTGATGTTTACATTCGCGCAGGACGGTATGATCTCGCCGTCAACCACCTGCGTGCATTCAAACGCCTCGACGATCAGGCCAGAGACCTCATGGTCAACACCAACTCCGCCCTGATGGCCGCCCAGTTCGACTTCGCCAACCAGGACCTGAAGATCGCGCGCCTGCAGTCCGACCAGCTCAAGAAGGATGCCGAACTCGCCAGGTCACGGAACCGGATCACCCTGATCGCCCTGGGCGGCCTTGCCATCACGGTCGGACTGCTGGGCTTCAATTTCCTGTCCCTTCGGCGCAGCAGCCAGCAGACCACCAAGGCCAACACCCAGCTCAGCCAGGCGAACCAGGCCCTGGAGACCGCCCTGAAGGCGCGGAGCGAATTCCTCGCCACCACGAGCCATGAGATTCGGACGCCGCTCAACGGCATTCTGGGCGTCACCCAGGTTCTTCTGTCCGATCCCGGGCTGAGTGCGGAGGTCCGGGACCGGATCAGCCTGATGAACGGCGCGGGGGAGACCATGCGCGCCATGGTCAACGACCTCCTCGACATGGCCAAGATCGAGAGCGGAACCCTGACCATCGAGAAGGGTGAGACCGACCTCAATGGCCTGCTCGATGACGCCGTGAGCCTCTGGACGGACAAGGCCCGGGAGAAGGACCTCGACCTGGTCATCGACCGGAGCGGTGCCCCCGGACGGATCCTCGAGGATGGGCCCCGCCTGAGGCAGATTGTCTTCAACCTCCTGTCCAACGCGATCAAGTTCACCGACGCTGGCTCGGTCCGCCTTTCCGTCGGGGTTGAAACCGCGGGGATCGGCGAGCGCCTGGTCCTCCGGGTAACCGACACCGGGATCGGCATTCCCACCGACAAACTGGATGCGATCTTCGAATCCTTCCAGCAGGTGGACGGCGGGGTCACCCGGCGCTTCGAGGGTACGGGCCTGGGCCTGTCCATCAGTCGCCGTCTCGCGGAAGCCATGGGCGGGACCCTGGGCGTGGAAAGCCAGATTGGCGAAGGTTCGACCTTCACCCTCATCCTGCCCCTGGTGCGCGCAGGTGCCGCCGCCGCCGCGAGTGCGGGGGCTTCCGGCGGGGTCTTCCTGATCATCGAGGCCAATCCCCTCACCCAGTCGGTGCTGAAGTCCGTCGCCGCACCGCTCGGCCTGCCCGTCGAGACCACCGCCTCGCCAGACACGGCTGCCGAGGTCCTGTCAGGCGGATACATCACAGTGGCTCTGGTCGACGCCGCCGCCCTGGGGGCGGACCGGGAGGCGCGTGTCGCCGCGATCGCAGGGCTCGTGGCGGCGGGTGCCCGCGGATTGGCGGTGACCTGGCCTTCGCCGGATCCTGAGGATATCGAGGCCGCCCTTGCCGCTGGTGCGGTGAGGGTCATCGCAAAGCCCATCTCGGCGGCGCGCCTCACAGAGGCCCTCCTGACCCTGCTGCCGGAGTCGGCCTGAAATTTCGCCGCGGGTGAAAGTGCGCGTTAACCCCTGTTGCCGCAGGGTAAGGCCACTTGAGTGAGTGTGCCATGACAGCGGAAACCTCGGACGTGGACGTCCTGTTCGTTGAGGACAACGAGATGAACCGGCGTGTCGTCAGGGACATGCTGGGCATTGCCGGCGTGAATGTCGCCGAGGCGCCTGAGGCTGCAACCGGCCTGCGGATGATCGACGAGGGCGACTACGACCTCATCCTCATGGACCTGCGCATGCCCGGCATGGACGGCCTGACCGCCATTCGCCACATCCGCGCCCGCAAGGACGCCAAGGCAAACCTGCCCGTCATCGTGGTCACTGCCGACACCAGCCTGACCATCCGGGAGGACTGCCTGGCGGCGGGCGCCGACGAGATCGTGCACAAGCCCGTGGCCATGAACCTGCTGTTCGACGCCATGGGCCGGACCCTGACCCTGCGTGGCGGCGGCGACGAAGGTCCCATCCTCGCCTAGGCGATTAACTTGACGGCGTAAGCGAAAAAGGCGAGCCTGAGGCAATCTTGGGAGCCGCCACCATGTCGTCGCTGATCCTCGCCGCCGTCACCTTCCTTCTGCTTCATCTCCTGGTCAGTGGAACCACGATCCGCGACCGGCTGGTCGCCCGGCTGGGAGAAGGCCTCTACCTGGGACTCTTCTCCCTCGCGTCGGTGGCCGTCCTGGCCTGGATGTTCGTCGCGCATCGCCTCGCCCGGGGCGAAGCGGCAGACCTGGCCTGGTGGGGTGTCACCCCGGTGACCCGGAGCCTCCAGTTCGGCCTGATGCTTCTGGCCTTCCTCCTGATCGTGCCGGGCGTCCTGACCCGTAATCCAGGTGCCGTGGGCCAGGCGGGGGCGGTGGACGATCCCGATCCCGTGCGCGGCGTCCTGAGGATCACCCGCCATCCCTTCCTCTGGGGCATGGCCATCTGGTCGGCGGGCCATATCCTGGTGAAGGGCGACCTGGCCTCCCTGGTCCTGTTCGGCTCCCTGCTGGTCCTGTCCCTCGGTGGGGCTGCCAGCATCGACGCCAAGCGCCGGCGCACGCATGGCGAGCGTTGGGCGGCCTTCGAGGCCCGCTCCTCCTTTGTGCCCTTCGCCGCCATCCTGTCAGGACGCCAGACGCTCAAGCCCTCGGAGTTCGCCCTGCAGGCCCTGATCGCGGCGGGGGTCTACCTGGTCGTCCTCCTGGCCCACCCCTTCATCGCCGGGGTTTCCGCCCTGCCCTGACCGATCCCCTGGAGCCTGTCCCCTCCTATCGGAACAGGACCTAGAGGTCGGCGTAGATGTGGCTTTCGCCGGCCTGGCCGGGATGGGTGACGGCGCCCTCGTGGGCGGGACCGACGATCTGGGCGTACTTCCAAAGGGCGCCTGAGCCATAGCCTGTGACCCGGGGCTTCCAGGCCTTGCGACGGCGCTCAAGCTCGGCGGGATCCACCTCGAGGTCGATCGTTCCGGCATCAGAGTCGATCGAGATGATGTCACCATCCTGGACCAGGCCAATCGGACCGCCGAGCTGGGCCTCAGGACCGACATGCCCGATGCAGAGGCCGCGGGTCCCGCCGGAGAAGCGGCCATCCGTGACCAGGGCCACCTTGTCGCCGCGACCCTGCCCGCTCAGCGCCGCTGTGGTCGAGAGCATTTCCCGCATGCCGGGGCCGCCGCGCGGACCCTCGTACCGGATCACCAGAACTTCGCCGTCCTGGTAGTCGCCGCGCTCCACGGCTTCGAAGCAGGCCTCCTCGCCGTCGAAGACGCGGGCCGGACCCCGGTGCGAGCGGTGCGAGGTCATGCCCGCCACCTTGACGATGGCCCCCTCAGGCGCAAGCGAGCCCCAGAGGCCGACCACGCCGCCGGTGGGCGAGAGCGGGTTGGAGACGGGTCGGATGACCTCCTGGTCGTCGCGCCAAACCACATCCTTGACGTTCTCGGCGATGGTCTTGCCCGTGATGGTCATGCAGTCGCCGTGGATATAGCCGCCTTCCAGGAGCGTCTTCAGCAGCATTGGCATGCCGCCGGCCTCGCCCATGTCCTTGGCCACGAAGCGGCCGCCGGGCTTCAGGTCCGCGATATGCGGCGTGCGCTGGGCGATCTCGGCGAAATCGCGCAGGGTGAAAGATATGCCGCACTCGTGGGCCATGGCCGGAAGGTGCAGGCCGCCATTGGTGGATCCGCCGGTCGCCGCGATCACCGCAGCAGCATTCTCGAAGGACTTGCGGGTGATGAAGTCGCGGGGCCGCAGCTGGGTCTCGATCAGGCGGACCACGGTCTCGCCCGAGGCCACCGCATAGGCGTCCCGGCTGAGATAGGGTGCCGGGAGGGCAGCGGAGAGCGGCAGGGCCAGGCCGATCGCCTCGGACACACAGGCCATGGTGTTGGCGGTGAACTGGCCGCCGCAGGCCCCGTCAGACGGGCAGGCGTGCTGCTCGAGGGAGCAGAGGTCGTCCAGGCTCATCTTGCCGGCCGAATGCTGGCCAACCGCCTCGAAGACGTCGACCACGGTGACGTCCCGACCCTGCCAGGACCCCGGCAGGATGGACCCGCCATAGAGGAAGACCGAGGGCACGTTCAGGCGCAGCATGGCCATCATCATGCCGGGGAGCGACTTATCGCAGCCGGCAATGCCCACCAGGGCGTCATAGCCGTGGCCGCGCATGGTCAGCTCGACGGAGTCGGCGATCACGTCGCGGCTGACGAGGGACGAGCGCATGCCTTCATGGCCCATGGCGATCCCGTCGGTGACAGTGATGGTGCAGAATTCCCGCGGGGTGGCGCCGGCCTTCTTCACGCCTTCGGAAACCGCATGCGCCTGGCGCATGAGGGCGGTGTTGCAGGGTGCGGCCTCGTTCCAGCAGGAGGCCACGCCGACGAAGGGCTGGGCGATCTCGCGCGAGCCCAGACCCATGGCGTAGTAGTAGGACCGGTGCGGCGCGCGGGACGGCCCTTCGGTCACATGCCGGCTTGGCAGGCGGGACTTGTCCCAGGAGCCATCAGGCTTGCGGATCATGGCGGGGCCTCCTCGTCGATGTCGGTTTCTCCCTAGACGCCGGGCGGCGGGGTTGGAAGCCCTGGCGGCGACAGCGGCGGCAAAGCAGGCTAGATCGCTGGGAAAAATGGGGGTGTTCATGGCGCACGACCAGACTGCGGGCCGTTCCCGGATGCGCTCGATCCTGGCGGCTTCGGCGGGCAATATGGTCGAGACCTTCGACTGGTTCGTCTACGCCGCCTTCGCTCTCTATTTCGCGCCGATCTTCTTTCCGAAGGGGGACCAGACCGCCCAGTTGTTGGGATCGGCGGCGGTCTACGCCGTCGGCTTCCTGGCCCGGCCCTTCGGTGCCTGGATCATGGGGCTCTACGGCGACCGATCAGGGCGCCGGGCGGCGATGATCGCCTCAGTGGCCCTCATGTGCCTGGGCTCCCTGATCATCGGCCTGTGCCCCGGGCATGACCAGATCGGCCTGGCGGCCCCCGCCATCCTGGTCTTCGCCCGTATCCTCCAGGGCGTCAGCATGGGCGGCGAGTACGGCGCCAGCGCCACCTACCTCTCGGAGATGGCGGCGAGGGACCGGCGCGGCTTCTGGTCAGGGATCTTCTACTCCACCCTGATGACCGGCCAGCTCCTGGCCCTCCTGCTCCTGCTTGTCCTGACCGCCGTCCTGACGCCGGACCAGATGAGCGCCTGGGGCTGGCGCGTGGCCTTCATCATCGGTGCCCTGATCGCGGCGACGGTCCTGCTCATGCGGAGCGGGATGGAAGAGACCCCATCCTTCAAGGCCCGTGACGCTTCGCCCACGGCAACCTTGAGGCTGGTGCGCGAGTACCCCCGCGAGACCCTGATCGTCATGGGCCTGACTGCCGGTGGGACCCTCGCCTACTATACCTTCGGCACCTACATGCAGAAGTTCCTGGTCAACACATCGGGCTTCTCGAAGGACCAGTCGAACCTGATCACCACGGCGGCCCTGGCCGTCTTCGTCCTGCTCCAGCCCCTGTCCGGTGCCCTTTCCGACCGTTTCGGCCGACGGGCCCTGCTCCTGGCCTTCGGGATCGGCGGAACGCTGATGACCTGGCCCGCCCTCTCTGCCCTTGCCGAAACCCGCGATCCCTGGGCCGCCTTCCTGATCGTGGTCGGCTGCCTCGCCGTGGTCAGCGGTTACACCTCGGTCAGCGCCATCGTGAAGGCGGAGATGTTCCCGACGGAGATCCGCGCCCTGGGGGTCGCCCTGCCCTACGCCATCGCCAACGCCCTGTTCGGGGGCACCGCCGAGCTCGTGGCCCTCAGCTTCAAGAGCGCCGGGAGCGAGCCAGGCTTCTACATCTATGTAACGGCGGTGATCCTGTTGTCCCTCGTGACCTACGTCCTGATGCCGGACACCCGGCGGAACAGCCGCATCCGCGAGGACTGAGGGCTCAGGTCTCCGGCGGGACGTCGAAGCTGCGGGGCTCGAGGCCGGCCAGGTGCCGACGCCAGGCGATCCCGAAGGCGGCCTCAACCTGCCGGCGGGTCCTGTCGGTGTCGAAGAGGGGTGCCGTGGCGAGGCTGGCGGCGAGCTTGGCCCTCAGGGCACCCAGGCGGTCGGGGTCCAGGGCCAGGGCCAGGGCGAGGTCGCGGTAGACTTCCAGAGACGAGGTCGCCAGTTCCGGCAAGCCCACGGCCCGCAGGAGGGAAGCGGCGACCCGGGCCGCAAAGCTGCGGCCGGCGCAGGTCACCAGGGGCAGGCCCGCCCAGAGGGCGTCGCTGGCCGTGGTGTGGGCATTGTACGGCAGGGTGTCGAGGAACAGGTCCGCCAGCCGGTGCCGGGCCAGGTGTTCCGGCAGGGCCCGCTTGGGGGCAAAGACCAGCCGGTCCGGATCGAGACCCCGGCCGGCGGCCTCAGCGCGGAGGTTGGCCTCAATGACCGGATCGCCGCCGAGCAACCACAGGACCGAGCCCGGCACGGCGGCGAGGAGATCGGCCCAGGCGTCGAAGACGGGGGGCGTGATCTTGTAGCTGGCATTGAAGCAGCAGAAGACGAAGCCGCGATCGGGCAGCCCCGCCTCCGCCCGGGTCGGCGTTTCGGCCGCGATCTGGCGGCGGTTGTCATTCGGCTGGTAGGCGAAGGGAAGCCGTATGATCTTCTCGTCGTAATTGACGGATTCTGCGGCCGGAATGACGACGGGATCAGCCAGGATGTAGTCAGCGGCAAGGGTTCCCATGGCCCCCGGATAGCCGAGATAGTTGATCTGCAAGGGCGCGCACCGGCGCGCGAAGATCCCTGGCCGGCAGAAGGTCGTGAAGCCGTTCAGGTCCACGGCGATGTCCACGCCGGCTTCCCGCATGTGCGCGACAATGGCCTCGTCGCTCCAGGCCGAGACATCCGTGAACCGGTCACAGGCCGCCGCCACCCGGCGACGCATCTCATCGTCGGTCTGCGGCGGCAGGGCGTAGCCATGGATCTCGAACCGCGAACGGTCGTGCGCCTCCAGGAGCCCGGCCAGGAGCTGGGAGACCGCGTGCGTGCGGAAGTCCGACGAGACATAGGCGACGCGGATCCGGTCATGGACCTGGGTCTCCCCCCGCCAGGCCGGCGCGGGGAGTTCCGGGAAGCGGACCTTCATGTGCGTGCGCACGCAGGCCATCTGGTCCGCAGGATCGTCGTTGTGGGCGAGGAAGGTGAAGGGGATGGTGACGGGCTCGCCGCGCCGGACCCCCTCGCGCACCTCGGACTGTAGGACAGCGAAGTCCCGCCAGTCGCAGCAGCGCATCTGCTGGTCCAGGAGGGCACCGGTGAGGTCTGGAAGGGACGGGTCCAGGGTCCGCGCGGCGCGATAGGACTGGACGGCCTCGGCATGGCGCTTCAGGGCCGACAGGAGATGGCCGCGGTTGGCGTGGCCGAGGGCGTAGCCGGGATCCGCCGCCAGGGCGAGATCCAGGGCCTCCAGGGCCTCGCGGTTCCGTCCCAGGCTGCGCAAGGCGTTGGACCTGAGATTGTGGGCGTCCGCGGAGCCTGGGTCCTGCCCGGCGGCGCGGCTGGCGTAGTCCAGGGACCGCGGGTCATCGCCAAGCGTACGAAAGGCCCGGCTCAGGGCGAGTAGGGCCTCGATCCGGCCGGGTTCGCGCTCCACGAGCCCGGTCCAGAGGGCGATCGCCTCGCGGGCCCGTCCCAGGGCACGTAGGGCCACCCCGAGGTTGTAGGTCGCATGGCCATGGGTCGGGACGACCTCGAGAACCTCCCGGTACCCGGCCATGGCGGCCTGGACGCGCCCGGCCCGGTGATGGGCGACAGCCTCGTTGAAGAGGCTCTCGGCATCCCTGTCGGTCACGCGCCGGCAGGTGCAGCGAGGGCCGCCTCCACTGCCGAGACGATCTCGGGGGCCTGCGGGTCGGTGCGCGGGCCAAAGGCCGCGATCAGCTGCCCGTCGCGCCCCACCAGGAGCTTGTGGAAGTTCCAGGCCGGATCCGCCGCCTCGCCAAGGGTTTCGAGCGCCCACTTGTAGAAGGGATGCGCCGAGGCACCCTTCACGTCCGCCTTGGCGGTCAGGGGAAAGTCGATCTTGAAGCGGGTCTCGCAGAATTCCTTGATCTCGGCCTCGGTCCCGGGCTCCTGGCCCATGAACTGGTTGCAGGGCACGCCCAGGACGGTGAGGCCCTGCTCCCGGTACTGCGCGTAGAGGGCCTCGAGCCCCTCATACTGGGGGGTCAGGCCGCAGCGCGAGGCCGTGTTGACCACCAGGACGGCGCGGTCGCGGAACTCGGTCATCGGCAGCGGCAGGCCATCAATGGTCGTGAAGTCGAAATCATAGAGGCGGGTCATGGCGATCTCCTTTGGACATTGTCAGACATGGTGGCGGGGACTGGATTCGTCCACCGCCCGCTCGATGGCAAGGGCCAGGTCGAGGGCCCGGGCCGCCTCTTCCCCGGTGACTACCGGACGGTCGCGCTCGCCCCGGACGCAGGCCAGGAAGGCGCCAACGCTCGCGCCGAGGGGATCGCGAGCCCCTGGGGTCTCGGCAAAGTCCGGGTTCAGGTCGAAACCCGTTGTGTTGCGGAAGGTCCGGGCCAGGAAGTCGATCTCAAGCTCCCCTGAGGGATAGACGACCCGCATGCTGCGCCGACGCTCAGTCGCCATCCTTGAGGCGTCGAAGACAGCGGTGAAGCCGTCATCGAAGGTCACCTCAGCGCGCACGGCGTCCAGGCCGCCGCTATAGGCGATGTCGCCCTCCCCCTCGGCCGCCAGGGGGGACCCCGAGGCCACGGACAGGGCCAGGTCCAGGTCATGGATCATCAGGTCCAGGATCACCGAGATATCGAGGCTACGCTCGCTCTGCGGTCCCTGGCGCACGGCTTCGAGCCGGAGCGGCCGCTCGGGCGCGCTGAACAGGCCAATGGCCTGGAAGACCACGCGCTCCTGGTGTCCGCAGGCGACGACCAGTCCGCGACGGCTAGCCTCCAGGAGGATGCGGTCTGCCTGCTCAAGGTCCACCGCGAGCGGCTTCTCCACGTAGACGGGATGTCCGGCCTGGAGCGCAGCCAGCGCCCCCTCGGCGTGGCGGACCCCCGGCGAGGCCACGGTCACCACGTCCACATTGGCGAGGAAGGCGTCGAGATCATCGAAGGCCGCTGCCTCATGCCGGGCGGCAACCCCCCGGGCCCGTTCGAGGTCCGGATCAAAGACGGCGGCGAGGCGGGCACCCTCGGCCTGGGCGTACTGGCGTGCGTGGTAGCCACCGAATACCCCGGCCCCGATCACGCCACCCCTCAGGACCTTGTTCATTCTCTGCTCCGGAATCCTTGCTTGCGCCTAGCATTCCGCGTCTGCAGACGCCACCTTGGGGTCAGTCCCAGACCCGCGGCACCGCCGCCTCATCAAGACATTTAGGGGGAAGACATGACCACATCCCGGGAAATCCGCCTGCGCAGCCGTCCGCAGGGCCTGCCCGCCGCCGCCAACTTCGAGCTGGCCTCCGTCGACCTGCCGGCGCCAGGTGCCGGAGAGGTCCAGGTCCGCAACACCTGGATGACCGTCGATCCCTACATGCGCGGCCGCATGAACGACGTGAAGAGCTATGTCCCGCCCTTCCAGCTGGGCCGGCCCCTCGAGGGCGGCGCCATTGGCGAGGTGATCGCCTCGAACGACCCGTCCCTGAAGCCCGGCGATCTCGTCCAGTCCAACTTCGGCTGGCGCGAAGCCTTCAACGCCCCGGCGTCGTCGGTCCAGAAGCTGGACACCCACGGCCTGCCAGTGGAGGCCTTCCTGGGCGTCGCCGGCATGCCCGGCCTGACCGCCTATGCCGGCCTGCTCCGTGTGGCCGCCCTCAAGCCAGGCGATGTGGTCTTCGTGTCCGGCGCCGCCGGGGCCGTAGGCTCTCTGGTCTGCCAGATCGCCAAGCTGAAGGGCCACAAGGTCATCGCCTCGGCCGGCGGCGCCGAGAAGGCCCGTTTCCTGAAGGACGAGATCGGGGTCGATGCAGTGATCGACTACAAGGCGACCGGCGATGACGCCGCCGCCCTGACCGCAGCCCTGGCCGAGGCCGCACCCGACGGGATCGACGTCTATTTCGATAACGTTGGCGGTGGACACCTCGAGGCGGCCCTCAATGCCGCGCGCCCCTACGCCCGCTTTGCCATCTGCGGCATGATCTCCATGTACAATGCCGAGGCGCCGGTCCCGGGCCCTTCGAACATGGCCCTGATCATCGGCAAGAACCTGAGGCTGGAAGGCTTCATCGTCTCCACCCACTGGGACATGAGGAACGACTTCCTGAAGGAACTCGGTGCCTGGCACAGCCAGGGCAAGCTGAAGTGGCGCCAGACAGTCCTCGAGGGGATCGCCTCGGCTCCTGACGCCTTCATCGGGCTCTTCACGGGCGCCAACATGGGCAAGATGCTGGTCAAGCTGGCCTAACTGCTGGCGAAGGACCTCAGGGCGGCCTCGGCGACGGGGCCGCCCCACTCCTGGACGAAGTGGCCCGCCTCGGGAATCCGAAGGGGCTCGGGGCAGTTGGGCAGGAAACGCCTCAGGTCCTCCATGACCGGCGGTCCGAGCACCATGTCAGCCTCTCCGATTGCCATGAAGACCTTCCCGTTGAAGTCCCGGGACCAGAAGTCGCGGGCCGCCAGGCTCTCCTCGATGCCTTCCATCCCCGGATCGGTCATGACCCGCTCAGGGAAGGCCCGGACGCCGGCCTTGTAGCGGATGTCCGGGAAGGGGGCGTCGTAGGCGGCGCACTCGGCTTCGGACAGGTGGGGCGTCCCACGCCCGATCAGGGGCCCCACGGCCAGGTCCGGGTTGGCCTTGGCGTAGGCGCGCCAGGCCAGGAACCCCTCGGACGGTGGAGTCCCCACAGCGAGCGTGGTGTTCATTGCAATCAGTCTCGAAAGCCGCCCCCGGAAGGCTTCGTCCACGGGCAGGGTCAAACCAATCAGGCCGCCCCAGTCCTGAACCACGAGAGTGATGTTCCTCAGGTCCAGCCGCTCCACGAGGGCCAGCAGCATCCGCCGGTGGAAGTGGAAACCATAGACAGCGTCATCCACCGGCTTGTCCGACCGTCCGAAGCCAAGAAGGTCCGGCGCCACGACCCTGGCTCCGGAGGCCAGGAAAACCGGGATCATCCGGCGATAGAGAAAGCTCCAGGTCGGCTCGCCATGCAGGCACAGGTAGGTGGGTTGGTCTCCGGCGTCAGGGTCGCGGCCCTCGTCGATCAACGCGCATCTCAGGCCCTCGTAGCCTGGCAGGTCTTCGATGTAGTGCGGAGCCCAGGGAAAATCGGGCAGGTTCGCGAAGCGGTCTTCAGGGGTACGCAGGGCGTCGGTCATGGAAGGGATGTTCTCCGGATTGAGCAGACATTGCCACGGTCCACGTCACCGTCCAAGTCCGCCCGTTGGCGCAGGGCCTCCCAGCGGTTAAAGTGAAACCGCACCAAACCGGAGCCTGCCTGTGTCCCGCCTGTTCAATGCCTACGTCATCGTCGACTGGAGCGCCGCCGCCAAGCCGACCACCGGGGCGGACTCCGTCTGGATCGGCGTCATGAAGCGGGACGTCCGATTCCGGCTGACCTTCGAGGCCTTCAATCCGCCGACCCGGGCAGAGGCCGAGAAAAAGCTCACGGCCCTGCTGGATGACTTCCGCAAGCGGTCGGAACGGGCCCTGCTGGGCTTCGACTTCCCCCTCGGTTTCCCGCGCGGCTTTGCCACAGCCCTGAACCTGCCGGGCGATGCGCCCTGGCGGGCGGCCTGGGACCAGCTGGACAGAATGGTGAAGGACAAGCCGGACAACACCAACAACCGTTTCGGCGTCGGCTCGGAGATCAACCGCCGGATGACCGGCGGCCCCTTCCCCTTCTGGGGCTGCCCGCCCAAGGACGCCCTCACCACCCTCCAGCCCAAGCGTACGCGCGAGCACGGCCCGGGCGACCTGCCTGAGTTCCGTCACGCCGATGCGGCAGCCAAGGCGGCCTCGATCTGGAAGCTCTACTACAACGGCTCCGTGGGCGGTCAGGCCCTGCTGGGCATTCCCTTTGTGCGCCGCCTGCAGGCGTCTCGGGGCGAGGGATTCCGGATCTGGCCCTTCGAGACGGGCTTCCGCGCCCTGTCTGAGGCTGATCTGGCAGGCATCGAGGTGGTCGCTGCTGAGGTCTACCCCTCCCTCTACAAGGTCCAGCCCGGCCCGGGCGAGGTCAAGGACCTGGCCCAGGTCCGCACGACCGCCGAGCACTTCGCCCGCCTGGACGAGGCCGGAAAGCTCGGCCCGGTCTTCGGCCCCGGCAAGGGACTCGGCCCCGAGATCGCCGCCGACGCCGAACGCGAGGAAGGCTGGATCCTGGGCGTCGAGGGCTAACCCTCTCCCGGCTACGCCGGGAGTTCCCCCCTTGGCCGCGCAACGGCCTTCTAATTCCTCCCCCCAGGGAGAGGTGGACCGGGGTGAAACCCCGGGACGGAGGGGGTCAGCTGAGCCGCCGCTGACCCCCTCACCCGGTTTCGCCGGGAGCTCCCCCTTGGGGGAGCAATTGGCGGTAGGATACATCCCCTTTTGGGGCCGCAAACTCAGCTAGCCGAAGCGCGCCAGGAAACTTGTCGGCGTCAGGCTGACGTAGGCGTCCAGGGGCGGTGCCAACTCGAAGGCCCGAGGCTGCCGGGCGAAATTCCAAACCCTGACAAGACGCCAGGAATCCCGGTTGTCGTTGGCGACCTCAAGCTCGTTGCGGCTGATGTGGAAGGCTGACCGCTCCCAACCGTTGGTGGTCTTGACCTCAACCAGACGAGGCCCGCCCTCGGGGGTAAAGCTGGCTATGTCGTAGCCTGTGCCGTCGCCGTCGAGGTCCGATGTCCAGCGAACCCGTTGGGCGAGGTCGTCCCGTCCGGCGCGCCGCAGGCGGTGGCGCTCGAAATCCAAGACAAGGGCCTCTCCGCCCCTCCCAAGCTCTCGGTTGCGGGCGTCGGCCTCGGCCGGATCGAAACGTCGGGCGATGGCCTCGGCTCTTACCAGATCGAGAATGGGCCGGTTGAGGGGGGCTGGCGGAGGTTCAAGAAACAACGATAGTGCCTCAGAGAGCCCTGTCGCAGGTGTCCGGGACACCGTCTCATGCCTGCCGAGCCGACGCAGGACGGCGTCAATGAGCCGGGCCTGAAAGGCATGTGCTGGGAGATAGCCCAATATCCAGGGCTGGTTCAGCGCCTGCATGACGGCGCTGATGTTCCGGTGCTTGAACTCGATCGACTTATGGGACCGCAAGGGAAGCTCAACCTGTAGCGCCCGATTGTGCCCCGCCTTGTTGTAAGGCCGCCCCGCCAGCTCAGACGCCAGCATATCGAAATAGTCGGCAACGATCCGGTCGTTCTCTGCGTCCGACCAGTCGCCGCTCACGCTCACGCCAGCGCCTTTCGCGACAGCAGGAAGAAGCGGCCCATCAGCAGGCTGGCGGACAGGACACAGGCGACCATGACGCCCTCGACGATGCCCATGACGCCCCGCCCGGCTGGCAGGGCAAGCCACCAGGCCAGGGGCGCCATCACCAGGACATAGCTGATGAAATGGGTGATGGTGGGGACCAGGATATCGCCCCGGGCCCGCAGGGACTGGGCCACCACCACCTGCAAGGCGTCGGGAAGGATGATCGCGGCTGACAGGACAAGCGCCGGGACCGCCAGGGCCAGGGTACCGGGATCAACCGTATAGGCCGAGGCGATCGGGCCGGCGCCCAGCCAGACGACAATGCCGACCCCAAGGCAGAAGATGCTGGTCACCGCATAGGCGATCGCGCTGATCCTGCGCACGCCCTCGGCGTCTCCCGCCCCATAGGCCCTGCCGACCAGGACCGAGACCGCCGTCGCTATGCCCAGGGGAACCATGAAGGCCACGGAGATGACGTTGACCACAATGCTCCAGGTCGCCACCTGCAGGGTCCCGAGCCAACCCGCGATGACGTTCATCCCGGCGAAGGCCGCCATCTCGAAGAACCCCGATGCGCCTGACCCCAGACCGATCTGGGTCTGCTCGGCCGCAGCGGATGGGGTCTTTGCCGGCTTTCTGAAGACGCCGTACAGCCGGGCCTCCGGCATCCTAAGGACGAAGACGATAAGGGCAAGGGTCAGGCAGGCGCGGGCGATCAGGGTCGACAGGGCCGCGCCTGTGGCACCCATCGCCGGCAGGCCGAAGGACCCCGGAACGAAGACAAATAGGGCCGCCAGGTTGACGAGGTTAGCCGCCCACATCAGCACCGCGCCCACCCGGGGACGGCCCAGTCCCTCCAACCAGGCGGACAGGGCGGAGCCGATGACGAACAGGGGCATGGAAAGGGCGAAGACCCTCAGCGGAAGGGTTGCACCCTGGACGAGGTCGGGCGGTAGTCTGAGGAGGCCCAGGAGGACGGGGCCAAAGGCGTAAAGGGACACGGCGGCCACAAGTCCCACCCAGAAGCCGTAGACGAGGCCGCGCCGCAGGACCGCGCCGGTCTCCTCGGGCCTCCCCTCGCCAATGGCCCGGGCGGTCATCACCTGAACGCCACCAAGAAGGGCTGTGCCCACGACCAGGACAACGGTCGTCGGTGCCCAGGCGATGGCGTGCCAACCCAGCTCTATGGCGGAGTGGCGGCCGACGACAATGGCGTCGCTGAGCCCCATGGTCATCATGCCGAGACGGGAAATCACCACCGGCCAGGCCAGGGCGAAGAGGGCGGCCAGGTCACGACGGACGAGGGCGCGACTTTCGTTCTGCGCCTCCGTGGCCATCCGCCTGCCTCCACCGGCGGCCCGTCGCCGCAGCGGCGGAGACTGCCTGCTTCGGGTCATCGGGGCAAGGCGACCGCGCCTGGCGGTCTCAGCGACTGAAGATGGCGGTCAGCTCCAGGTGCGGGGACCACAGGAACTGGTCTACTGGCAGGATCCGCTCGATCCTGAAGCCGGCGTCGACCAGATGGCGGGCGTCACGGGCGAAGGTCGCCGGATTGCAGGAAACAGCCGCCACGCGTCCGACGCCTGAAAGGGCGATCTCCGCCACCTGGGCAGCGGCCCCGGCCCGGGGCGGATCAAAGACCACCACGTCGATGCGGCGCAGCTCCGAGGCCAGGACGGGCCGCCGGAAGAGATCCCGGACCTCCGCCGTGATCCCGTGAAGCCCCGGGGCGGTGGCAATGGCGGCGGTCAGAGCCCCGATGGCGGGGGCCGAGGCGTCGGCGGCAAGCACGGGGGCGATCCCGGCCAGTGGAAAGGTGAAGGCACCAGCTCCGCAGAACAGGTCGGCGATGCGGCGGGCACCCGCGGCCGCGGCCCAGACCTCGGCGACCAAGGCCGCCTCGGCCGCGGCGGAGGCCTGAAGGAAGCCGCCCGGCGGAATCTCGACCCTCGCCCTGCCAAACTGCACGACGGGACGGCGCTGGAGGAAGACGCTGTCTCCGGCCAGGGTCAGCCGCGCGATCCCGAGCTCGGCGGCAATCTCCGCAGCGGCCATGCGAGCATCCGCAGACAGGCCTCCGGAGCGGGCCTCAACGCCGGTCACGTCAATGTCGAGACCGGTCCCGGTGCTGGTGACATGCAGGGTCGGCGCTGATTTCGGGTGCTCGAGGAAGGGTGCCGCCAACCGTCGAAGGCCCGGCAGTGCAGCGGTTATGGCTGGATCCAGGACGGTACAGTCCGAGATCTCGACCAGGTTCCAGGACCTGCGGGCTTTGAAGCCCAGCCGCGCAATCCGACGGTTGTCGCCACGACGGGCGTGCAGGGCCGTACGGCGGCGCGTGGCCGGTGCCGTTCGCACCACCGGCAGGATGTCCGCCTCGAGGCGCTCGAGCGCCAGGGTCGCCCTCAGCCTCTCCACCTTCCAGGCCAGGGCGGCAGAATCGTCCCAGTGCTGCAGGGCACAGCCTCCGCAGGTGCCAAAATACAGGCAGGGCGGCGGGCGGCGGTCGGGACTGGGCGCTTCGATTGCCTCCAGCACCGGCCCCTCGCGCCCGGCCCGCAGCCGGACGACTTCTCCCGGCAGTATGCCCGGGACGTGGAGGAGCCGCCCATCCGTCAGGCGGATGACGCCATCGCCCTCCCCGCCGACGGAGTCGACGGTCAGGGGGCCCTCAGGCGGCGGCGGCGCGGATGGCGGG
>Ga0079300_10000144_pt1 | contig 22874 bp, 18 predicted proteins | sample Wag4_2014_7_11_FD_74799 | JGI IMG/M metagenome (GOLD analysis project Ga0079300, IMG submission 74799) | Fresh water microbial communities from Ohio, USA - Utica-2 Time Series HT 2014_7_11 | ecosystem: Environmental > Aquatic > Freshwater > Water tank | place: USA: Ohio | collected 2014-07-11
GATGAAGATGCCGCTAAAGAAAATAATCCTGCTTCAAGTGCGAATACTATTTTAATGTCTCCTTTAGGTAAAGCCGCTATTGCACAAGTGAATAATAATATTTACTATATCACTATTCCACAAGCTGGAAAATTAGTAGAGATTTCTGTAGCAGATGCTAAGAGTGCCGCCTTCCCTAGTAAACTCTTAACAGAGATGGGTGGCGAGTTCCCAAGCTGGGAAGCCAATGGTAAAGTTATACACTATAGCTTAGGCGCTGCACATTTTACATATGATATAGACGCTTCTTATGCATTTGATGATAGTTTAGCCATGGCTAAAAAAGCAGAAGCTGCCATTAAAAAAGATACTACTGTTAAAGACAGTACTAAAAAAGTAGATGTAGCGAAGAAAGCTGAAAAGAAAGAAGATCCTAAATACAAGGCTACTGAAAATTGGGTGAAAGTATTTTATGAAAAAGATATGCCTAATACCTACATACTATTAACCAATGCAAGAATTATTACCATGAAAGGTGATGAAGTCATTAGCAGAGGAGATATTTATATTGTGAATAATCGTATTAAAGCTATTGGCAAATCGGGTAGTTTAAAAGTAGCCAGTGGAACACAGAGAGTGAATGTATCTGGCAAAACAATTGTTCCTGGTTTTATAGATACACATGCTCATATGTGGCCAAGCTGGGGCATTCATAAAACACAGGCTTGGGTGTATGCAGCTAACCTAGCCTATGGTGTGACTACCACACGTGATCCTCAAACAGCCACCACCGATGTATTAACTTATAGCGATATGGTAGATGCAGGTATGATGGTAGGACCAAGAGTATATTCAACAGGACCTGGTGTAGGTTATTGGTCATACAACTTAAAAGATTCAGCGCAGGCAGAATCGGTATTAAGTCAGTACAGTAAATACTATAATACAAAGTATATAAAAATGTATTTAGTAGGTAATCGTAAACACAGACAATGGGTAATACAAGCTGCTAAAAATCAACAATTAATGCCAACCACTGAAGGCGGTCTTGATTTTAAATTAAACATGACTAATTTATTAGATGGCTATCCTGGACATGAGCACTCTATTCCTATTTATCCTTTATATAATGATGTAGTGAAAACAATTGCTTTTTCTAAAATGACAGTTACCCCTACCTTACTAGTTTCTTATGGTGGGCCATGGGCAGAAAACTATTATTATGAAAATGAAAACCCATACAGCAATGAGAAGATGCAATACTTTACGCCTTATGAAGAGTTAGCCGATAAATCGCGTCGTCGTGCTACATGGTTCTTACCAGAAGAACATGTATTCCAAAAACATGCAAAGAGTATGAAAAAAATTGTAGAAGAAGGTGGACTTGCAGGTATAGGAAGTCATGGACAATTACAAGGACTAGGCTATCATTGGGAGCTTTGGTCTATGCAATCTGGTGGCATGCGTAATATAGATGCTTTGAAAACAGCTACTATTTTAGGCGCTGCAGGATTAGGTTTAGACAAAGATTTAGGAAGCTTAGAAGTAGGCAAATTAGCCGACTTACTTATTTTAGATAAAAACCCATTGGATAATATACGCAATACCAACTCAATAGAATTTGTAATGAAAAATGGTCGCTTATATAATGGTAATACATTAGATGAAGTGAAAACGGGTAAACATAAATTAGACCGTTCTGAGTGGTTAGATAAAAAGCCGATTAAAAACACAAAGGTGGAAGATTAATGAATAATTAATGACAAGTTTAAATATTAAAAAATAGATTTATATGAAAAACTCAAGAAGAAAATTTATACAAAATGCATCCCTTGCTTTTATGGGTGCTAGTTTACAACCAAGTGCATTATGGTCTAATACCAATATGGTGGCTAGTAAAAATTTAATTGGCGTTCAATTGTATTCAGTGCGTGCAGACATGTTAAAAAATCCAATGGAAACTTTAACTGCTTTATCTAAAATGGGTATTGAATATGTTGAACATGCTAATTATATAAACAGAAAATGCTACGGATGGACAGCTACAGAATTTAAAAAAGTATTGGGAGGTCTAGGATTGAAAATGCCGAGTGGCCATACTGTAATGGATGCTACCCATTATGACAAGTCTAAGAAAGATTTTACAGATGAGTGGAAGCGTACCGTAGAAGATGCAGCAGTAATGGGTCAAACCTATGTTATTAGCCCTTCTATAGATGATAATTTAAGAAATACTTATGATGGATTAATGCAACAATTAGACATATTTAATAAATCGGGTGAATTGTGTAAAGCAAGTGGTATGAAATTTGGATACCATAATCATGATTTTGAATTTAAAGAAAAGTTGAATGGTACATTAATGTATGATCTGATCTTACAAAATACCGATCCTAATTTAGTGGTGCATCAATTAGACTTCGGTAATATGTATGGTGCAGGTGGAAGAGCTGCTGAGTGGATCAATAAATATCCAGGTCGTTTCCAATCATTGCACATTAAGGATGAAATGAAAGCTGCCAATGGAATAGGGGAAATGAATGATGGCTACGAAAGTACCATTTTAGGAGACGGTGTAGTAGATCCTAAATCTATCGCCTTACTTGCTAAAAAAATTGGAGGAGCACACCATTATATTATTGAACAAGAGTCTTATCAAGGCAAATCTCCATTAGATTGCGTGAAAATAAATTTAGAAAGAATGAAAACTTGGGGTATCTAATTAAACCCATTTTGTCAAAAAGCACAAACCCTAAAAGTTTGTGCTTTTTTTTGCTTAAATTTAATTGAACAAAATTTTTGGGCATTATGAAAAATACAAATTATACAAAAACAGTTCTGTTGTTTTTATCATTTTTTTTGATTTTACTTAATAGCCCATTTATCAGTAAGGCCCAAAAAATAAATGCTAACGAAATGGCAAGGTGGGAAGAACATGCAAAACAAGTAACCATTATAAGAGACGAATGGGGCATTGCACATGTTTATGGCAAAACCGATGCTGATGCTGTTTTTGGTTTAATGTATGCACAATGCGAAGAGAATGTAGGACAAATAGAATTGAACTATTTAGAAATGTTAGGTCGTACGGCTGAGGTAAAAGGTAGTTCAGCCATTTATGCAGACTTAATGATGCGCCTTATTCAAGATAGTGTAGCTGCCATAAATGATTATAATAAAAGTCCTGATTGGTTTAAAGCATTACTACAAGCCCACGCCGATGGACTAAATTATTATTTATACAAACATCCTGAAGTACAACAAAAAGCCATTCAATATTATAAACCCTGGTATCATTTAATGTGGACAGACGGAAGTGTTTCTCCTACTAAAACAGGTGGCATTAAAACAGAACAGGTGGCTTCTTTTTATGGACAAATACCAGGTGCCGAAAAATTTGTGGTTAATAATACCGAAGAGCCTTATGCCTTAGAAGAAAAAATACAAAAAGGTTCTAATGGTTTTGCGATAGCGCCTCAGCATAGTAAAAATGGTAATGCCTTATTATATATTAATCCCCATGTGCCTTTTTATTTTAGATCAGAAATGCATATGGTGAGTGAAGAAGGCTTAAATGTATACGGAGCTGTCACTTGGGGGCAAATGTTTATTTATCAAGGCTTCAATGAACGTTTAGGTTTTATGCATACCAGCGGTTATGCCGATGTAGCCGATGTGTATGAAGAAAAAGTAGCAAAAAATAAAACAGGATGGGTATCGCATTATGAACAAGGTCTTCAACCTATTAAAGAAAGAAATATTCCTATTCAGTATTTGGAAGAGGGTCAAATAAAAACAAAATCATTCCTTACTTTTCGCACATTACATGGCCCAGTGATGGGATCTAAAAATGGTAAATGGTTAAGCTTACAAGAAAATAATCGTTCTTTAAATGCCTTAATAGAATGTTGGACTAGAACCAAGGCTACTAATTTAAAAGAGTATCAAACCGCCTTATCCTTACTAGGTAATAATAGCAATAACACTGTCTATGCCGATGCGGATGGCTCTATTGCCTACTGGCATGGTAATTTTATTCCCAAAAGAAATACAAATTATGATTATAGTGTGCCTGTAGATGGTTCTATTAAAGCCACTAATTGGATCGGCGCGCATGCACTAAATGAAATTGTACAAAGTATTAACCCCGCCAATGGTTGGTTACAAAATTGTAATGCCACTCCCTTCACAGTAGCTGGTGCATATAGTCCTAAAGAAAAAGACTATCCTCATTATATGGCACCCGATGGTGAGAATGGACGTGGTATAAACGCTGTTAATTTATTAAGTAAAGTAGATAAAATATCATTGGATGAATTAATTCAATTGGGATACAATAAACACTTAGCTGCTTTTGATATTTTACTGCCTTCATTTATAGCATACACAAAAACTACCTCTTTAAATGAAAGAGAAAAAAAAGCAATCAACTATTTAGCTAATTGGAATGGGGATGCGGGTATTAGTTCTGTAGCTACTACAATTGCTATTGAATGGGCCAACAATTGGTCTAAAGAAATTCCCCTGGCTACCACTGAAGAAGCCACTACTCAAATTATAAAAAAATATGAGCAGATGGCGAACACTGTTTCGAATGAAAAAAAATTGGCGCTCTTAAATGCAGCATTAGATCAATTAGAAAAAACCTATGGTAATTGGGAAATTCAATGGGGCGATTTAAATAGATACCAAAGAGTCAACCCAGGAGAGAAATTTAATGACAATGCGCCTAGTATAGCAGTGGCTCAAACATCTTCTAAATGGGGCTCCCTGCCTGCTTTTGAGAGCAGAAGGTATGATAATACTTTAAAGCGTTATGGTTATTCTGGTAATAGTTTTATTGCAGCTGTTAGTTTTGGAAAAAAAGTAGAAGCGAAAACAATTATTACGGGAGGTCAAAGTCGTTTTGCCAGTTCTAATCATTTTACCGACCAGGCCCAAAAATATATTGATGGCGATTTTAAAACTATTCATTTTTATAAAGAAGATGTTTTAGCACATGAGGTCACATCGTATAAACCAGGGTTCTCTAAATAATGATCATATAGCTTTGACATAAAGGCAACTTTTACCAAGCCTGCTAAATTTTTAACTTCTAGTTGCTGCATCATTTTTGTACGGTGCCCTTCAATAGTGCGTTTACTATGGCCCACTTCATATGCTATTTGTTTACTGGAAGCTTCTTCGCAAATACGTACTAAAATATATTTATCATAAGTATGTAACTGATGTACTTTCTCTGTTAGTTTTATTTTATCCATACGGTTTACCATATTAAATACTTTATCAGCGGTACGATGACAGAAATATATTTTTTGTAGCCTGGCCATTTCAAGTGCCTTGGACCATTCTTGCTTGGAAACATTGCGTGCTACTATCACCGATATGCCATTATCTATTAATTGATATAAATGAGCGTCGTCTTGTTCATTATAGACCACCATCACGCCCATTCTATTTTTAATTTCTTTTAATTGATGCATAGAAGATGGATTTCCAAAATCAAACATGGCACTGTCTACCACTAAGACCATGGGCAAGGCCTGTTTATTTTTATCATAGGCTATATATCCATTCAATTCCTCTATCGTTTTTATGATATGATAGCCCATAAACTGTGGATTGTCTTTGATAAGTAAGCTAGATCCCATTGCATACACAATTTGTTTATCACAAATGATTACTTGAGTTTGCATCTTTTATAAAATTTAATGTTGTGGCAATTAACTAAATATTATATAACACATTGATATACAAGCAAATATATTATACAAAAGGTGTTTAAATGCATTGTGATTTATCCCAATGAAGTATTTTCGAAATGAGCATGAAGTTGTATGTTTTTATAGGCTATAGTAGTTATGAAATTAATGGCTATAATAATTTGTTAGTATTATATATTTTATAACTTCATTGAATATTATACTAACATATACTAACCCTCTAAAACTGCGTTGACAAACATTCGTAACTTATTTTACCCTTTTGTTCCAGTAGGACATTTGAAAGTTTGGGTCTTAGCTCCCGCCTTGGATAATCCAGATCCGAACTTAGCATACTATTATGATTTTAGTCAAAGCATAGAAGAATATACGCGCGTATTTGAACAATTAGACCTTCCTTGGAAATGGCAGCCCGTAACTTTAGAAAGTTATAAAATGATTGTGCAAGAAATTGCACATGAAAGAGAGAAAGGAATTTATTTTCCAGTGGTACTTAATTTGTGTGATGGAGATGAAATTAATGGAGCCCCTGGTGTTTCTGTTATTAAAGCATTAGATGCAAAACAATTAGTGTATACTGGCGCCAATGATTATTTCTACGATATCACTACTTCTAAAATTCCCATGAAAAAAGCCTTTGATGAAGCAGGTGTAGCCACACCGAAATGGGAAGCCATTAGAGATAATAATATTAATGCTAAAGAAATAATTAAAAAATTAGGTAGCCCTTTAATTGTGAAGCCTGCCGTATCTGGTGGAAGCCTTGGCGTGGGTGTGAAAAATGTAGTAGAGACAGCACATGAATTAGAAACACAATTATCAAAAATGTTTGAAGGATATAGAGGATGGAATTTATCATCAGATGGTATTGTGGCAGAGTCCTTTGTAGAAGGCCCTGAATATACAGTGATGATAGTGGGAAGCCATACCCATCCTGAGTATGCAAAAATATACCCTCCTGTAGAAAGAGTCTTTCACGCCTCTCTTCCAGAAAAAGAAAAGTTCTTATCTTTTGATAGATTATGGGAAATTTATGAAGAAGAAACACCTATGCCTGAAGATGAAAATTTTTATCAATATCAATTAGGAGATGAATCTATTCAAATGGCTGTTCAAAAAGTTTCTTGGGATGCCTATGTCGCTTGTAATGGAACTGGTTATACAAGAGTAGATGTGCGTATAGATAATAAAACAGGCGAGGCCTATGTATTAGAAGTGAATGCGCAGTGTGGTATTAGTGAAGATGAAAATTATACCTCAATTGGGGCCATTTTGCGTTATGCCAACCAAAGTTTTACAGAACTCGTGATACATATTATTAACGACGCATTCGCTAGAAGAAAAAAATAAAATTATGCGCCCCCTCCCTTCTATTAATAATGCTGGAAGTTTTACAGATTTAAAAATTTGTGTACTTCAACCAGACTATTCCACTTCAGAGGTCGATTATCAATACTACGATCCTAAAAGAGATCTTTCTTCTATTATGCCCGAAGCGCATATTGATCATGTTTTTTTAAATAAGCTTACTACCTATCAACAATTAAAAGAACTCAAAGAAAAAAATTATGATATCTATATTAATTTATGTGAAGGCTATTTAGAATGGAAAGTGCCTTCTATAGATGTCATAATGAGTTTGGATTTATTGGGACTACCCTATACAGGACCTAGCGCCAATTTATACGACCCCCCTAAAACCATCATGAAGTATTTGGCCTTCTGCGAAGATGTCAAAACACCGGCCCATATTCATATAGAGTCAGAAGCCGATATAGCCCAACTTCCAGGTAATTTACAATTTCCTTTATTTGTAAAACCTGCCAAGGCAGGTGATAGCCTAGGGGTAGACAATGCTTCCAAAGCCAATAATACTAGCGATTTAGTAACTAAGGTAAAAAGCATACTAGCAGAATTTGGTGCTGCCTTAGTGGAAGAGTATATTGATGGTCGTGAATTCACTGTTTTAGTGTCTGCTAATGCAGATGGAAAAACTTGTACCAGCTTTGTACCCGTTGAGTATATTTTTCCTGAAGGTTTTAGTTTTAAAACCTATTCATTAAAAACTTCTGAATTGCATCCTACTGCTAATATTCCTGTAACCGATACTAATTTAGCTAACAGATTAAAAAATATTGCTGAGCAAGTTTTTATGTCTTTCAATGGTGTAGGTTATGGAAGAATGGATTTTAGAATGAATGATAAAGGAGAGCTATTTTTTCTTGAAATAAATTTTACTTGTTCTGTGTTTTATGCGCAAGGCTATGAAGGCTCTGCTGATTATATTTTACTGCACGATGGAGCGGGACAGCGTGGGTTCTTAGAAAGAATTATTATTGAAGGCATGGCGCGTTATAGAAGAAAAGAAAAGGTATTTAAAATTAAAGGCAACGCTATATCTGGTTATGGCATGTATGCTAAATGGGATTTACCAAAAGGCACTATTTTATTTCAAGGCGAAGAAAAAGCACAACGCATTGTCACCAAAAAATTTGTGGATGAAAATTGGGATGAAAGAGAAAAATTAAATTTCAGAAGATACGCCTACCCTATAAGTAAGGATGTTTATATATTATGGGACTTGCAGCCCGAAGAATGGTCTCCTCAAAACCATCACTGCGATGCCAACTGTAGTTATATTGGTTTAAATGTAGTTATTAATAGAGCCGTTCAAAAAGGCGAAGAGCTTACCTTAGATTATGGTAGCTTTTTAGACGAAACCATGGAGCCTTTTAATTGTAATTGTGGTGCTGCGAATTGTCGCGGCCTTATTAAAGGAACTATAGGCAATAAAATATAGTGGTAGCCTAGTTTAGCATAGTTTTTTTTATTATATTCATAGTAACGATTACTTAGTTTAAAAATTTTTTTATGAAGAAACAATTACTTGTACTAGCCTGCATATTTGCATGCACCGGGTTCGCAACGGCTCAAAAAATGTCCAGTAGAGATAGTCTTGCAGCTGCATTGGAAGTATGGGTGAATGTTCCAGTAGTGACACCTGGCCAAATTAACACAGACGCTCCTTCCGACGCCACTATTTTATACAATGGAAATGGCCTAGGGGCTTTTCAAAAAAAAGATGGTAGTCCAGCAGGTTGGAGAATTGATGCGGATGGCGCTATTACTGATATTAAAGGCGCAGGCGATTTAATTACCAAAGAAGCTTTTGGAAGCTGCCAATTACATATTGAATTTAGAGAGCCTGCTGAAATAAAAAGTAGTGGACAAGGAAGAGGGAATAGTGGCGTTTACCTAATGGGTAAATATGAAATTCAAGTTTTAGATTCTTATAATAATCCAACTTACTCGAATGGGCAAGTGGGAGCTGTGTATAAACAACATGTGCCTTTAGTAAATGCAAGTCGCAAGCCCGGTGAATGGCAGTCTTTTGATATAATTTTTACAGCACCAAGGTTTAAAGAGAATGGCGAGCTAGAAAGCCCTGCCCGTGTAACCGTTATTCACAATGGAGTACTTATTCAAAATAATGTAACAATTTTAGGCCCTAGCGACTGGGTAATAAAGCCTAAGTATGAAAAGCATGCTGCTAAATTACCATTGATGTTACAAGATCATGGCGATGATGGCAATCCAATTAGTTACAGAAATATTTGGATTCGCAACTTATAATTTTATAATTATAATAATGGGAAAATTTCATCCACCTGCTTTTATTGAACCTTTCTCCCTTTTTTGGTGGCAATGTATTATCATGGTCATACTCATTATTACAATTGTAGTAAGAGCCCCCTTACATTTTAAAAAAATTGAACCTAAAACTTACGCTAATTTTATAGCCTTATTTTTTGGCATCAATTATATTGTAGAAAATTATTACGTTTATTCAACAGGCTATTGGAACTTGCAACAAAACCTGCCTGTACACTTATGTAGTATTAGTTATTTTTTATGTATTATCACTCTTATTAATTATAGGCAGTGGTTAGCTGAATGCCTTTACTACTGGGGTTTAGCGGGTGGTATACAATCTTTACTAACGCCTGAATTTACGGTAGGTATGGAAGGTTATAATTTTTACGCCTACTTTATTGACCATGGTGGTATGCTACTTGTTATTATATATATGATTGTTCATTTAAAATTTGTACCCCGCCCAAAATCTTGGTTATGGGTTTTAGCCTATACGCAAGTAGTAGCTATTAGCGTGGCCATTATAAATTATACAGTGGGCGCAAACTATATGTATCTATCGGCTAAACCTGAAGTAAGTAATCCCTTTATAATAGGAGAATGGCCTTATTATATTTTAGTATTAGAACTTGTAGCCTTAGTTCATTTCTGGATTTTATACCTGCCCTTCGCTAAAAAAAATAAACAAGCTACTAAAGCTCCTCTATCCTCTTAGCCTTGTCGTCAATTACTAAATCAAAGTTGGGTTTTGTGGGGCCTCCATTAGGGTCGTAGCCTGTTATTAAGTCATGGAACTTACAGCCCCATTTATTGAGTTGTTCTAAAGTAAGGGCTCTTAAATCGCGCTTTGAGCTTTCTCCTCTGCCTGTCCAGTAAGTAATATGCCATCCCTCTTCGTATAGTTTATTAATCTTAGCCACATTTTCAAAATTAGGCTCGGCCAACTCATATACTCTTTTATCTGTATAAAAGCAGATGGTTTCATCTATATCTATTAGTGCTTTCTTAGACCCAAACCTTTTAGACTCAATCATTGTATTTCATTTAAATATTAACTATTGCAAATTTAGATAGTTTCTATAAATTACACCGTTGAATTTATAATTAAGCCTAAATAACTCTTCCATGCGTATTCTATTATTCTCAATTTGTATTTTATTACAACAATTCGCTACTGCTCAATCAAGTAATGAGCCCCTTATTCGTACGGATAAAATTACTATTGCTAGAGATACTTATGGAGTGCCGCATATTTTTGCACCCACCGACCCTGAAGTGGCCTATGGCCTGGCTTGGGCACATGCAGAAGACGATTTTACCACCATTCAAACCCTTATTTTAACGGGCAAAGGAAAGCTTGCTTCTTATTTAGGTGCCAAGGGCGCTCCCGTTGATTATGTATTTGGTTTATTAAATACAAAGGCTACTGTACTTGCTCAAATAAATAGCCTAGACCCTAAATTAATTTTACTAGTGAAAGGTTATTTAGCAGGCTTGGAAGCCTTTGCCAAAGCGCATCCCGATAAAGTTTTAAATAAAAATGTATTTCCCATTACTATTGAAGACTATTTAGCCTCTACAATTTTTTCGGTAGCTGTTTTTTGTGGAGTGGATAGATCCTTACCTAAAATACTCAATGGCTCTATTGCACATTTAAAAGGCATGACTGGAGAAGGTTCTAATACCATTGCAGTGCATTCAAGTAAATCTACCAGTGGTGAAAATATGTTGGTGATTAACGCGCATCAACCCATTGAAGGCGCTACTGCTTTTTATGAAGCACATTTACAAAGTGAAGAAGGCTGGAATATTTTAGGAGGTTTATTTCCAGGCGGTCCCTTAATTTTTCATGGTACCACTCCTAATTTAGCATGGGCACATACAGTCAACTTTCAAGATAAAATAGATATCTATCAATTAGAAACCGACAAAGCACATAAAGGACAATATAAAGTAGATGGTGAGTGGCTTGCACTTGAAAAAAGAAAAATTAAATTAAGTATTAAAGGCATTCCTTTTCCAATTTCTAAAATGGCTTATACTTCTATTTACGGACCCACTGCTAAAACCCCAGAAGGAAAGTATTTTTCAATGCGTTTACCTGCCTTAATGGATGCTGGTGCTTTGCAACAGTGGTACGCAATGAATAGAGCTACTAATTTTACTGAATTTAAAGCAGCAGTGGCACAAAACCACTTAGCTATGTTTAATATTATGTATGCCGATAAACGCGATACTATATTTTATATCTCTAGTGGAAAAATGCCTTATCGAAATGCAGATACCAGCTACCACTGGAATTCAACCCTACCGGGCAATACAAGGGCTACGCTATGGACAAAGTTTAAACCTTTAAACGAGTTTCCTCAGTATACGAATCCTAAAAGTGGGTATTTAATTAACATGAACCATTCTCCTTTTTTAGCGACTGCAGAAAGTGAAAACTTAGACCCTAAAAACTTTGATCCTAAAGATGGTTATGAATTATACCACGATAATAGAAGTCGCCGTGCTAAGGATTTAATAGACCCACTTGAAAAAATTTCCTACGCCGATTTAAAGCGTATCAAATTTGATCGTCAATTGCCTTCTGCTATTTTATTTCCTTATGGCTTTACGGCAGATACTATGTTTTTAATTGATGAAAATAAATATCCAACACTGTCTCCACTTATTAAAGCTTTAAAGACTTGGGACCATAATACCAATCCTGAAAGTAATGGCGCACTAATTTATAATTTAGCTTATTATGAAATTCCTAAATTAATGGGGGGAAGAAATAATGATAAACTAACCACGCAAGAGGCGATTGCTACCTATCAATATATTTATGATTTTTTAATGAAAAATTATAATAGACTAGATGTAAGCTTAGGTGAAATGCAAAGACTTGTAAGAGGCGATGAGAGCTGGCCACAAGGTGGTATGCCCGATGTTCTTGCAGCAGTGCAAACTCAACCCTATGGTGAAGGGCAAAGAAAAATGAATAGCGGCGATGCCTATATTGAATTTGTTCGCTTTCCTAAAGACGGAGGCTTGCCCTTAATTGAATCAGTGAATACTTTTGGAGCAAGCTCTAATAAAGGGGATGCACATTATGCCGACCAGCGTGCCATGTATCAAGCGCAGCAATTGAAAAAAATGACATTAGATAAAACTGAAGTGCTCAAAAATGCAAAGCGTACTTATCATCCTCAGTAGGTAATAGTACATTCACAATAATGAGGTAGTTATTATTTAAATAAATAGTAATCAAGATCAAGTATTACAACAAGAGCAAGTATTACAATCTTGCAGTAACAATGCTTCTATCTAAGAAGGCCTTGGTATCATAAATGATAGTTTTATTAGAACGCTTCAGGCTTGCATAATCTAATGACTTGAAAAAATCGTGGGCTACCACAAGTATAATCGCGTCATATTTTCCCAAGGCAGTCACTAAATCAATGGCATGTTTTTGCTTCACTTCTAATGCATTGGCATAAGGGTCAAAGGCATCCACCTCCATACCCGCAGCGCTAAGCTGGCTATATATTTCAAAGGCTTTTGAATTTCTGATATCAGGACAATTTTCTTTAAAGCAAACCCCCAGTATTAATGCCTTAGCACCCTTTGTGGCAATGCCAGAAGCAGTCAATAGCTGCATTAATTTTTCTGTAACAAATGTTCCCATTTGATCATTCACATTTCTTCCCGATAATATTACTTGCGGATGATAGCCTAAACTTGTAGCCTTATGTGCTAAATAATAAGGGTCTACTCCAATACAATGTCCGCCCACTAAGCCTGGCTTAAAGGGTAAAAAATTCCATTTTGTAGCAGCTGCTTCTAATACCTCATGCGTATCAATGCCCATTCTATCAAATATGAGTGCTAACTCATTGACAAAAGAAATATTTATATCGCGTTGTGCATTTTCAATTGACTTAGCTGCCTCCGCCACTTTTATACTTGATACTTTATAAGTACCTGCTGTAATAATACTTGCATAAAGTGCATCCACCTTATCAGCTGTTTCTGGTGTAGATCCTGCAGTTAATTTTTTAATAGTAGTAAGAGTATTGACTTTATCCCCCGGATTAATTCTCTCTGGAGAATACCCAACATAAAAATCTTTATTAAAAACTAAACTACTTTGTTTTTCTAAAACTGGAACACAGTCTTCTTCTGTGCAACCAGGATACACCGTGCTTTCATAAATTACTAAGTCCCCTTTTTTTAAAACCGAACCTATCATAGCAGTGGCTTCTATTAATGGTTTTAAATTAGGATGCTTATCGGCATCAACCGGAGTGGGGACCGTTACAATAAATATAGTAGCCTCTTTAATAGCAATAAGAGAACTCGTGAAACTCACATGTTTTGCATTTTTGATTTCGGCCTCTGTACATTCTAAGGTATGGTCCTTGCCATTTTGTAAATCGCTTATCCTTGTTTCATTGATATCAAAACCAATCACATTGTACTGTTTCGCAAAAGCAAGTGCTAATGGTAAGCCTACATAACCCAGGCCTACTATGGCAATGGTGGGTGATATGGTTGAATTTTGATTCATCTAATTTCAAAGGTAAAGGACCCACTAGTGATTACCATAATTTTTTTCACCTGCTGTGATGGCCAGTTTTAATCTATTCTGTGGAGGAGGTAAGGGGCAGGTGGCAAATGCTGTAAAGGCACAGGGCGGATTATAAGCAATATTGAAATCAATTTCTGTATTACCTAATGCATCGGGTTTATTAATTTCAATAAAACGACCGGCACCATAAGTGGTTTTACCAGCGGTTTCATCGGCAAATACAATAAAATATTTAGGCCCTCCTTCATCAAGCACATCTAATGAGTACTCTTTATTATGAATGACAAATATTAATTTACCAGCTGTTTTTGTTGCCGTTGTTTGACCAATTACATTGGTAATCATTAATAAATTTTGAGAAGGTGCTACCATGCTAGCCTTTATACGCCAATTAGCATCAATTGGGAATCGCTCTATACCTTTAAAATTAATTAAAGTTTTTGCTTTTAAATTTCTAAACCTAATACCAATTTTATCTTCTCTTTTAATAACAGTCCAAGTATAATGAGACCATGACATAGTAATAGCTTGCTCTTCTTTAGAAAATACTTTTACAGGAAGCTGCCCAATTACTAATTGGCCATTTACTTTAATAGAATAGTTTTTTTGATTTACCCAAAAAACTGAATCGCCTTCATAAATAAAGGAACCTAATTCAGCGGGGAATGCTGCATTGTTGTATCTACAAGCACTGCCCTCTTTTTTTCCTAAAGTATTTGTTCCCTTTTCTAACCAAAAAAGTCCTTCTAAATTTAACCAGCCATCAGGTGTTTTTAAATCTGCTATTCGTTCTTTATGCCAATCGTTAATAGACTTTGTATACGTATTTGGTTTTTGCGCTTTCGCTAAAAAAAATAAGTTTAATAGCAGTAAAGTATATATTATTTTTTTCATCCTTGTTTTATATTTATTATTAACCTAGAGACATTGCTATATATTACAAAATTAAGATAATTAAAGGCTATAATCATTTATATTTCTTAAATTTAGCCTGTAAAACATAATAGCATGCAACCAAAGAGATTACTTATTGGTTTATTATTTATAGGGGCTATGGCTTGTAACAAAACCGTTGCAACCATGCCTGAAATAAGTAATACTAATGCTAAAATATATACGAATACAGATATTAATACCTGGATTCATGAAGAGATGTCGGCCAATTATTTATGGCCTGAGAAAATGCCGGCTTTAGCCAAAACGAATACCAGTAGTAATCCTATGAATTATTTTTATAGTATTTTAAATGATTATCCTACCACCGATCGTTTTTCTTGGATAGATAGTAGTTCCACCAATTTAATAAACCAATTAAATGGTGTCAATACTGTTTTAGGTATTCGGGTGAGTGCTTTTCATACAGACGATACAAAAGCAAATGTGGCCTTGGTGATAGCCTATGTCTTAAAAGGAAGTCCAGCTGAAAAAAATGGATTAAAAAGAGGAGACATTATTTTGTCAGTAGATGACAAAGCCGTCACTTCCTCAAATTATAATTCAGTATTACAAAATCAAACTTTAAAATTAGGTTTAGGTGCTTACAATAATAAAGTATTTAGTAGTACAGGTAAAACCGTAACGGTCACTAAAATTGAATTACAAACTAATCCTATTTTACAAGACACTGTTATTAATTGGGCAGGTAAAAAAGTAGGCTATTTTGCCTACTTACAATTTATTGGTTATGTAAAAAATCCTAATACAGGCAAAGAATACAATTTCGATGATAGCTTAAGGGCTGTATTTGGTAGGTTTAAAGAAAAAGGAGTCAACGAACTAGTGATTGACCTTCGTTATAATGGAGGTGGCTATATTTCTACTTCAGATTTATTAACCAATTTAATAGTGAAAGACTTAGCTAGTAAAGTAGGTAAGGTGATGAATAAAAGACAGTATAATGATGCGCTTACTAAAGAAATAATAAGACAAAATGGAGAAGCAGATCTAATCACCAATTTTAAAATGGAGTCCAATAATATAGGTTCCTTAAATAGAGTATTTGTTTTAACTTCTACTGGCACGGCATCAGCGAGTGAACTTATCATTAATAATTTAAAGCCATTTATGAATGTCATTTTAATTGGCGAACATACTTATGGTAAAAATGTGGGTTCCTTTACTATTACTGATGATGCTAAAAGATGGAACTATGGCTTACAGCCTATCACTTTAAAAATATTAAATTCCTTAGGCCAATCTGATTACGGAACAGTGAATGGTTTTTTACCAGACTATGCCCTTTTAGACGATGCGCTTCCTTATAAATTATTGGGTGACCCTAATGAAACCTATTTAAATAAAGCACTCAGTATCATTGGCCCAGTAGCCTATAAATCCAATGCCATTAGCAGTCTTAGGCCGGTTTCAAGGGCCAAAAAACTGCAAGGAGCTTCCATTTCTGACAATCCTATTCAAGATAAATTTGATATGTTTGACAAGCCGCTTAAGTACAAAAACTAGTTCCTAAATAAGTTCTTATGAAAAAAATACAATTAATATTACTATTCGTTTTTACTTTTCTTATAGGCAGTTTTGCACAAGGTTTTGTAAAAGAAAAACAAGTCATTAAAAGTACCATTCTCAATAAAGAAGTACATTATTCCATTTTCTTGCCAAGCGATTATTATACAAGCGAGCGCACTTATCCTGTCACTTATTTATTACATGGTTATGGAGATGCCGATGATGGCTGGATTCAGTTTGGCGAAGTGAACCGCTTAGCAGATGATGCCATTAAGGCGGGTAAAATTCCACCTATGATTATTGTAACCCCCGATGGCTTTACAAGTTTTTATATTAATAGCGCAGATGGTAAATTAAATTACGAGGACTTCTTTATCAAAGAGCTCATTCCACATATTGAAAAAACATACAAAGTAAAAGCTGAAAAAAGATTTAGAGGTATTGCAGGTCTTTCCATGGGTGGTTATGGTTCTTTATTATATGCACTTAAATACCCAAATTTATTTGCAGCGGCTGCTCCACTTAGTGCGGCTGTTTGGTCAGACAATGATATTATTAATCTTAACGAGGGTATGTTCAATGGTTTATTTGGCAATTCAATGGGTAATAATTTAAAAGGAAAAGATCGTTTAACTCCCTCCTGGTTAGCGAATAGTCCATTGAGTCTTATTGAGAAAAAGACCAAGGAAGAACTTTCATCAGTGAGGTATTGGATTGATTGTGGTGATGATGATTTTTTAACTATTGGTAATGCCCAATTACACATAGCACTCACTAATAAGAACGTACCTCATGAATTTAGAATGAGAGATGGCGCCCATAATTGGACCTATTGGAGAACAGGTATAATAGACGCGCTTAGTTTTATAGGCGATAGCTTTCATCAATAATAATTTTTATGTCAAGCACAATTAAAGTTTTTGTTACAGGGGGTACTTTTGATAAAGAGTACAATGAGTTAAATGGTAGTTTGTTTTTTAAAGAAACTCATTTACATGAAATGTTACAATTGGGCAGAAGTAAATTAGCTCTATCCATTACAACACTTATGATGAAAGATAGCCTAGACTTCGTTGAAGCCGACAGACAAATGATTGCTGCAGCCTGCAATGAAATTAAAGAAGATAAAATTTTAATTACCCATGGCACTGATACCATGACCCTAACTGCCTCGTATTTAGCAAAGCATTGTAAAGGTAAAACCATTGTACTTACAGGTGCCATGGTGCCTTATAAGTTTGGTAGCTCTGATGGATTATTTAATTTAGGAAGCGCCCTGGCCTTTGTACAAGTAGTCAGCCCTGGCGTATACATTGCCATCAATGGAAAAATATTTGAAGCAGATAAGGTTAAAAAGAATACTGATAAGGGCGAATTCGAAACAATCTAAATAAACTTTACTTTATAAAAATACCTGCCTGTTTTAGGGATAGCGCGTATCTATTAAGTATTGTATTTTCCAACCCTCTTTTGTACGAACAACTTGGAAAGAATTAACCCCCTGATGTATGTATTTCTCTTTAAAATACAATTGATAAGGCGTCCATACACTTGCTAATTCTTTATTGATTAATATTTTATCAAAAACAATTCTTTCATCTAAGGCGCCTACTGGTTGTTTTCCCACGCTATTAACAAAGGCTTGTACGCTAGCCTCTTTCACCACAGCCCCAGCCTCGCTTGATTGAATGGTTTGAACAACCGCATTTGCTGAAAAACAAGATTTAAGTAATACCGTATCACTCGTTTTCATTGCAATAAACATATTTTCAATCACTCGTTTTACGCCTGTGGTATCTTGTGCATAGCTGTTTAGAATAACTATGCTTATAAAAAGGGTAAGAAATATTTTTTTTATCACGCTAGATTTTATTATGCTTGTTATATTTAAATAAGTAAGTCTTTACGATAATAACTGAATCATTTATTTTAATTGAGTCGTGTCAACTCTTGTAGGTGTATCTTTTCCTGCTATAATTGTTTGTGCACTTTTAGCAATAGCCTTAATAATCTCATTCATATTATCTATATCCAAAGTTTGAAATTCATCGCTAGGTTTATGATAATTAGGTTCACTATCCATTTTAGAAGTAGAGATAGTATGTGCAGGCACACCTAAACGCGCAAGTGTAGCGTTGTCTGATCTGTAAAATAAGTTTTGATCCGTGTAAGGATCTGGGTAAAATGTAAAGCCAGAGCCCGCTAAATTCTTTTGTAAAATGGCGCCCATATCTGTTTTTTCATAACCCGTAATATATGCGCTGTTTTTACCCCACTTGCTTTCTGTACCAATCATCTCTAAATTAAACATCGCTTTCACTGACATAGGATCGAACTGTTTTGAAAAATACTGAGCCCCATAACCTCCCACCTCTTCTGCTGTGAAGGCTGCAAAAATTAAAGTACGTTCATTATTATTTAATTTTTTAAAATATTTAGAAAGCATAATCATAGCCGTAGTACCTGCTGCATCATCATTGGCACCATTATAAATACTATCGCCATTTACCGCTCTTGCACTATTAATACCTAAATGATCATAATGACCAGAAAAAATTACATATTCATTAGCAAGTGACTTACCTGGAATAACAGATACTACATTAGCCAATTTTAGATTTTCAATTTTATGTGTAGCCTCAATACTATACTTTATAGGGGTTGCAGTAGTTAAAACAAATACCAACGATTTTTGATTCTCCGTTAAATTTGATTTTAAGCTGGTTAAGCGTCCAAAGTTTTGCGCAAAAAATGCATCTACAAGTATTAAATAATTTTTATTAGCGCCCATATATTTTCTAATGGCCGTCCCTAAATTATCTTCTTTATTTATTTTCACTACCTCATAGCCACTGGCTTCTGTAATTGAAAAATTTGCCTGAGGGGTTACCACAATTATATCTTTTTGATCTAAGGCATTGCCATCAAAATTTCCTGAGGCACTTATAAACTTGGCAGACATTCTTGAAAATGATTGTAAATAAGTAGCACTATTTTTAAAAGTAGCCAACCCTGCTTGCGCAAATTCATTGGCAATAAAAGCAGCAGCCTTATCAATACCCTTGCTAAATGTTTTACGTCCTTCTAATTCATCTGAGGCTAAATATTTTTCAATGCGTTCTGTTTCAGCTTTTGAAATCGTATTTAATAAATCTTGACTCCAAGAATTTCCAGCTAGTCCAACCGCTAATAATAACAAACAAATCTTTATAGGCTTCATAAAATAATTTTTAAAATAAATTTTCGCTTTAAAAGGTATTCAATTAAAGCAAGACAAAATAGTTAAAATAGGCTAATTCCTAAAACTAATTATTCAGTAGTTTTTTTAATGACACTGCCCTTCCATCCAAAATAAGCTACAACTAAGAAAGCCACCAGTGGTACTATATAGCCCATTTGTATATTACCTGTAGCATCGCTAATTAATCCAAAAATGCGAGGCAAAATCGCACCCCCTACAATGGACATCACTATTAAACTACTGGCCATTTCAGTATCTGGGCCTAGTTGCTGTATACCTAAGGAGAAAATAGTGGGAAACATAATTGACATAAAAAAGCAAATTCCTATTAAAGCATAAATGGTTATCATTCCTTTAGCAAAAATGGCAACCAAACATAATTGTACACAAACGATAGCAAAAGAAGTTAATAAATGTCGAGGCGTAAAATACTTCATTAAGGCAGTACCTAAAAAGCGGCCTACTAAAAATGCAATACCCCCCATACTTAAATAATCGGCAGCTTGTAATTCAGAAATTTGCGCCAATGCTGTAGCATATAAAATAAATAAACTAAGTACACATACCTGAGCGCCTACATAAAAAAATTGTGCAATCACGGCCCAGCTTAAATGGGAATGTCTAAATGTATTTAATATAGTGGTATTATAATTAGCTGCATTTTTTTCTCTTATATCGGGTAACTTAATTTTAAAAAACAAAAAGGCTATAAATAAAAGTATAATGCCTAAAATAGTATAAGGTGTTTTAACCGTATAGGCTTCTGCTGCTAGGGCTGCTTTTTGAGCAGCAGCTGTCATCGTTCTTAATTGCTCTTCTGTATAGCCCTTGGTTAAAATGATTCTTGCACCAATAGCAGGCGCTAAGGCCGCCGCCAAGCCATTAAAGGATTGAGCTAGATTTAGTCTTTGGGTAGATGTACTAGGGTCGCCTAATGAAGAAGCATAGGGGTTGGCGGCAGTTTCTAAAATAGTTAATCCGCAGGCAATTACAAATAAAGCAAATAAGAAATAGTTATAAGATTGATTATTAGCAGCCGGTACAAATAAAAATGAACCTATCGCAAATAATAATAGGCCTACAATGATGCCCGTTTTATAGCCCCATCTTTTCATAATATAGCCTGCAGGCAAGGCCATAAAAAAGTAGGCTAGAAAAACCGAAGAGTCTACTAAGGTAGATTGAGTGGTGGTAAGGGTAAATGACTTTTTTAAATGGGGAATTAAAATAGGATCTAAATTATGTGCAAAGCCCCATAAAAAAAACAAGCAAGTAATTAATATAAAAGGAATTAGGTCTGATTTAGTTTTTTGCATAGCCCATAAATTATATTTAAATATAATCTATCCAAAACATTTAAGCAAAATAAACTATGAGAACTAATATAATTATTGTAAAATGTCTAAATGATATTCCTGTATCAGGCCTGGGTTTTCAGGGGTTAAAGTAAAAGCTAATTTTATTTTCTTTTCTTGACATTGGATAATACAATAACCTCTCAATTGATTTTCTGCTACCATTTCACCCACTGATATAATTTCTCCTGCTTCTTTTAATATAGCAGCTGCTTCTTTTTTCAAAGTTTCTATCGGATAGTCTTCAAAAAAATTGTCTGCAAAAATATAGGCATTAGTGGAAAAATTAGGCAGCATAGAAACTAATTGTAGTTTTCTTTTTTGTAAAATAGGAGAAACACTAATGACCCTTGGCTTTAATTTTGCCAATTGTACAATAGTATCTAAGACAGCGTCGTTAATCTCTGAAGTAGGCGCATAGGTAACATTGGCAAATAAAATAACCCCAATACCATACTGCGGCATAATTTGCCAGTTACTACCAAAACCTGGAAGACCGCCACTATGACCCACGCTATTTCTTCCTAAGGCATCATGCGTCACAGTTAATCCATAAGTATAGCTATCGGTAGCGGCTAGTACGCGTCCACTTGGATAAGTATAATTAGGCATTAAAGAAATAAATTTAGAAGCCTGATGCATTTCTCTAAGGCTACTTCTTTTGATGGAAAAAGTTTCTGCATCATTTCTTTCTGGCCAAGCCATTTCATGAAGGGCTACATATTTACTAAACATATCAATTGAAGTAATCATACCACCCATGGCTCCATAAATACCATCATGCAATAAAGTTTCTTTTCTCCAATTATTATTAATATATCTATACCCATTGGCTAAAATTGTCTCTGGCAGTTTTGCAAATTCATAAGTGGTTTCATTCATGCCAATAGGCGCTAAAATGTTTTTCTTAATATAGGCGTCATAAGTTAAGCCGGATACTTTATGAATGATATAACCCAACATGGTAAAGCCTAAATTAGAATACTCATATTCTATACCTGCTGCATTTGAAAATGAAATGCCTTCTTTAATTAATTTCAATAATTCATCTTCTGTATCGGCTAATTGTCTATCCCCCCAAGGATTGTCTTCTGGAAAACCCGCGCTATGACTCAATAAATGTCGTATAGTAATAACAGGTGCATCCTTTGTTAAGCCTTGTCCTTTGATAGCAGGAATATACATTTCAACAGGATCATCTAAACGCAATTTACCCTGGTCTCTTAATTGTAAGATAGCTAAAGCTGTAAAACTTTTAGACATGGAAGCCACTCTAAACATTGAGGAAGAACTTGCTGGAATTTTTTGTTCCAAATTTGCATACCCCCCGCTACTCTTAAAAACTAATTTACCATCTACTACAATACCAAAAGCATAACCAGGAAAATGATGCGTGGTTGCATATTCTTTAATCATCTTTTCCACAACAGGAAAAGTGGTGGCAATTCGATTATTTCTTTGCGCATCTTGATAAGTGGCAGGTGAAAAATTTGCAGGTGTTTGCGCTTGAGCAGTTGGGCTTACTAATTGTATACTGCATACAAAAATTAGTAAAATGATGATACGATTCATTTTTGTGCTTGTCATACTTTTAATAATTATACTTTATTGAATAATCCTTATTCTATTTATTGAATATTCTATTAATGATAAAATGCTTATAAAAGAAGGGTTTTAGGTAAGGAGTAATCGGTGGTTTTAAATTTACCTGACTCTTTTAATTCCTTATAACCTCCTTTAATATCAATTAAATTTTCAAAGCCACGGGCTTTTAAAATAGAAATAAAAATCATTGACCTGTATCCACCTGCACAGTGCACATAATAAGTTTGATTTTTATCAATAGCCGCCATACTATCATTGATAAAATCTAAGGGTGCATT
>Ga0079300_10000146_pt1 | contig 22864 bp, 24 predicted proteins | sample Wag4_2014_7_11_FD_74799 | JGI IMG/M metagenome (GOLD analysis project Ga0079300, IMG submission 74799) | Fresh water microbial communities from Ohio, USA - Utica-2 Time Series HT 2014_7_11 | ecosystem: Environmental > Aquatic > Freshwater > Water tank | place: USA: Ohio | collected 2014-07-11
GGAGTCGGATCTGGCCATGGCCGTGGGTCTCCGGACCGGTCTGCGCCCCCGCGCTCGACCGCCCGAGGCATACATCAGGCCGGTGACTCGCGCGACTGGATTGCGCCGGTCTCCCGAAAGCCTCTTTCCATCCCTGCCGGGCCTTGGCATGAGGCCCAGCCATGAGCCAGGACAGCACCGAGGTCGCACCCGTCCCGCCCGATCCCGCAGGGGTCGCTGCCGTCATTCAGGGCCGGCTATCGGAGCTCGCGGGAAGCGGGCTTCGCGCCGTTTCCCTTTCCCTCGACTTCGGGCCTGCCTGGGGCTCTGCGCAGGCGGGTGAACTCGAGGCGTGGGTTGATCGCCGTACCCGGAGCCTGGCCTTCGTGAGGGCCCGCCTGATGGCCTCCGACGGTCGAATGATCGCCGTCGGGTCCGGCGTCTTCAGCCTTCCCGTGGCATGATGAGGGTTCAGCCTCGCGCCTTCGGTTGCGGCGCCGAAGGCCACATGATAACAGACGCGCGGCTTCGAGCCGGGGGTCCTGCGAGGGACCTGCGGCGTTTGTGCTTTTCCAAGCGCTTTTAAGCCTTTAGCTGTCGGAACCCCCTTCCGACGTCTGTGACACACGCATCGGGCGGGCGGAGCAAGTGGCGGACGATTCCAGGACTTCAGATGTGGGCGACCGTTACGCCCGGGCCCTGTTCGATCTTGCGAACGAAACCGGGACCCTTCCGGCCGTCGCGGCGGATGTCGCGGCCCTGCGCCGGATGCGCGCAGACTCGGCTGACCTGAGGTCCCTTCTGGTGTCTCCCGCCTTCACCGCTGCGGACAAGGCCAAGGCCCTGGCCGCCCTCGCCGCCAAGGCGAATTTCTCCGAGACAACGCGGAACTTCCTTGGGCTTCTGGCAGGTAACGGCCGCGCCGCCGCCCTGCCTGAAGCCGTCGCCGCCTTCGAGGCCCTTCACGCCGACGCTCGCGGTGCCGTATCTGCCGTGGTCACTACCGCCACCCCAATGACCGCCGTCCAATCCAAGGGCGTCGCCGAGGCGCTCAGGGCCGCCCTCGGCAAGGCCCCCGAGATCGAGACCCGCGTCGATCCCGCCCTTCTTGGCGGCATCCGCGTCCGGGTCGGCTCCAAACTCTTCGATGCTTCGCTTCGCTCGAAGCTCGATTCCCTCAAGTTCGCCCTCAAGAGAGCGTAAGCCATGGATATCCGCGCCGCCGAAATCTCGGCCATACTGAAGTCCCAGATCGCCAACTTCGGCCAGGACGCCGATGTGTCTGATGTCGGGCAGGTCCTGTCCGTCGGTGACGGCATCGCCCGGGTCTTCGGCCTGGACAATGTCCAGTCCGGCGAGATGGTCGAGTTCACGAAGGCGGGGGTGAAGGGCATGGCCCTGAATCTCGAGCGCGATAATGTCGGGGTCGTGATCTTCGGCGAGGACCGGGCCATCGCCGAGGGCGATGAGGTCCGCCGCCTCTCCGAGATCGTGGACGTGCCGGTGGGCCGGGGCCTGCTCGGCCGGGTCGTCAACCCCCTCGGCGAGCCCATCGATGGCAAGGGCCCGATCAAGAATGTGGCCGAGCGCCGCCGGGTGGACGTGAAGGCGCCAGGCATCATTCCGCGGAAGTCCGTGCACGAGCCGGTGCAGACCGGCCTGAAGGCCATCGACACCCTGATCCCGGTCGGTCGCGGTCAGCGCGAACTGATCATTGGAGACCGTCAGACCGGCAAGACCGCCGTGGCCATCGACGCCATCCTGAACCAGAAGTCGATCAATGCCGGCGATGACGAAGGTGCCAAGCTTTATTGCATCTATGTCGCCATCGGCCAGAAGCGCTCGACCGTCGCCCAGATCGTCAAGACCCTGGAAGAGCGCGGTGCCCTTGAATACACCATCGTCGTTGCTGCGACGGCGTCCGAGCCAGCCCCGCTGCAGTTCCTGGCCCCCTTCGCCGGATGCGCCATGGGCGAGTGGTTCCGTGACAACGGCATGCATGCCGTCATCATCTACGACGACCTGTCCAAGCAGGCCGTCGCCTATCGCCAGATGTCCCTGCTGCTGCGCCGCCCGCCGGGCCGGGAAGCCTATCCGGGCGACGTCTTCTACCTGCATTCCCGCCTGCTCGAGCGCGCCGCCAAGCTCAATGACGAGAATGGCTCCGGCTCCCTGACGGCACTGCCGATCATCGAGACCCAGGCCAACGACGTGTCGGCCTACATCCCGACCAACGTGATCTCCATCACCGACGGCCAGATCTTCCTTGAAACCGACCTGTTCTTCCAGGGCATCCGCCCCGCCGTGAACGTCGGCATCAGCGTGAGCCGGGTGGGGTCCTCGGCCCAGATCAAGGCCATGAAGACCGCCGCCGGCCCCATCAAGGGCGAACTGGCCCAGTATCGCGAACTGGCCGCCTTCGCCAAGTTCGGCTCTGACCTCGACGCGACCACCCAGCGCCAGCTGGCGCGCGGCGAACGCCTCACCGAGCTTCTGAAGCAGCCCCAGTACTCGCCGCAGACCGTCGAAGAGCAGGTTGCGGTCATTTACGCCGGCACCCGCGGCTACCTTGATGGGATTCCGACCGCCCAGGTCGGCCGCTATGAAGCCGAACTGCTCGCCTTCCTGCACGGCAAGCACCAGTCGATCCTGGATGCAATCCGGACGGAAAAGGCGCTCAGCGGTCCCCTGGAAGACCAGCTGAAGAGCGCCCTTGCAGCCTTCACCTCGACCTTCGCCTAAAGAAACGGCGGAGTTTTCAGGAGATGGCCAGCCTCAAGGAGATGCGCAATCGGATCAAGAGCGTGCAATCCACGCAAAAGATCACGAAAGCGCTGCAAATGGTCGCCGCGGCCAAGCTGCGACGCGCCCAACAGGCTGCGCAGAACGCTCGCCCCTACGCCGAGCGCATGGCTTCAGTCATCGCCAATCTGGCGGCGGGCGTGTCTGGCGATGGGGCGCCCAAGCTTCTCGTCGGCACCGGCCAGGACGTGAAGCAACTGATCATCGTTGCCACCTCTGACCGCGGTCTGGCGGGCGGTTTCAATTCCTCCATCGTCCGCATGGCCCGGGATCGGATCTCCACCCTCATCGCCGAGGGCAAGGATGTGAAAATCATCACCCTGGGCAAGAAGGCGCGGGATCAGCTGAAGCGTCTTTATGGCGATCGGTTCGTGGAAAGCTTCGATGTGGGCGCAAGCCCCTCCCTGGCGGTCGCGGAAGCCGTTGGCCAGAAGGTCGCCGCCATGTTTGAGGCGGGTGAGGTTGACGTGGTCTCACTAGCCTATTCCAAGTTCAAGTCCGTCGTCACCCAGACCCCGACCTTCCAGCAGATGATCCCTGCCCAGGTCAGCGGATCCGGCGTCGTCGATCTTCAGGGCGCCAGTTATGAATACGAGCCGGACGCAGAGGCCATTCTCGAAACGCTCCTGCCCCGCAATCTCAACGTCCAGGTCCTGTCGGCCATGCTGGAAAACCAGGCTGGCTTCTTCGCCGCCCAGATGACAGCGATGGACAATGCGACCCGTGCTGCTGGCGACATGATCGCCGACCTCAACCTGCTGAAAAACCGTACCCGCCAGGCGCAGATCACCAAGGAGCTGATCGAGATCATCTCCGGCGCCGAGGCGCTCTAACCTAGAGAGTCCGAAACCATGGCTACGACCCCCAAGGCCCCTGCGAAGACGGCCACCGCCACGAAGGCTCCCGCCAAGGCCGCAGCGCCAAAGGCGGCAAAGGCTCCGGCTGCCCCGAAGGCCGCCGCCCCCAGGTCCGCTGTCGCGAACGGACGGATTGTCCAGGTCATTGGCGCCGTCGTGGACGTTGAGTTCGTCGGCCACCTGCCGGCGATCATGAACGCCCTCGAGACCTCCAATACCGACCAGCGGACCGGCAAGCCCTTCCGCCTGGTTCTGGAAGTCGCCCAGCACCTGGGTGAGAATACGGTCCGCACCATCGCCATGGACACCACCGAGGGCCTGACCCGCGGTCAGGACGTGGTGGACACCGGTGCCGGCATCACCGTTCCGGTGGGCCCGGCCACCCTGGGCCGCATCATGAACGTGATCGGCGACCCGATCGACGAAGCCGGTCCGATCGCCACCACCTTCACCAGCCCGATTCACCGGGAAGCTCCGTCCTTCGCCGAGCAATCCACCTCTGCCGAGATTCTGGTTACGGGGATCAAGGTCGTCGACCTGCTCTGCCCCTATACCAAGGGCGGCAAGATCGGCCTGTTCGGCGGCGCGGGCGTGGGTAAGACCGTGACCATGCAGGAGCTGATCAACAACATCGCCAAGGCTTACGGCGGTTATTCGGTTCTGGCCGGCGTGGGTGAACGCACTCGCGAAGGCAACGACCTCTATCACGAGATGATCGAGTCCAACGTGAACGTCGATCCCCGAGAGCATGGGGGTTCGACCGAGGGGTCGAAGTGCACCCTGGTCTACGGCCAGATGAACGAGCCCCCCGGCGCCCGGGCCCGGGTCGCCCTGACGGGCCTCGCCCAGGCCGAGTACTTCCGCGACCAAGAGGGCAAGGACGTCCTCCTGTTCATCGACAACATCTTCCGCTTCACCCAGGCGGGCTCGGAAGTGTCCGCCCTCCTGGGCCGTATCCCCTCGGCCGTGGGCTACCAGCCCACCCTGGCCACCGAGATGGGCAACCTCCAGGAGCGGATCACCTCGACCAACAAGGGCTCGATCACCTCGGTCCAGGCCATCTACGTGCCCGCCGACGACCTGACCGACCCCGCGCCGGCCACCTCCTTCGCCCACCTGGACGCCACCACGGTGCTCAGCCGCGACATCGCCGCCCAGGCCATCTTCCCCGCCGTGGACCCGCTGGACTCCACCTCGCGGATCATGGATCCCCTGGTGATTGGCGAGGAGCACTACCTTGTCGCGCGACGGGTCCAGGAGACCCTGCAGCAGTACAAGGCCCTGAAGGACATCATCGCCATCCTCGGCATGGATGAGCTGTCCGAGGAGGACAAGCTGACGGTCTCCCGCGCGCGGAAGATCCAGAAGTTCCTGTCCCAGCCCTTCCACGTGGCCGAGCAGTTCACCAACATGCCGGGCATCTTCGTGAGCCTCGAGGACACCATCCGCTCGTTCAAGGCCCTGGTGGAAGGCGAGTACGACCACCTCCCCGAGGCCGCCTTCTACAATGTCGGCACCATCGAGGACGCCGTGGCCAAGGCCGAGCAACTGGCGTCGGAAGCCTGATCGGCATGGCGGGCAAGCTGCAATTCTCGCTGGTGTCTCCAGAGCGCGAGCTGTTCTCCGGAGAAGTCGACCAGGTGGACGCCCCGGGCTCCGAAGGCGACTTCGGCGTCCTGCCCGGGCATGCGCCCTTCATGGCCACCCTGCGGGAGGGACAGATTCGCCTCTACCGGGGCGGACAGGTCACGGCCTTCGAGGTGCGCGGCGGCTTTGCCGACGTCACTCCGGCAGGACTTACCGTACTGGCGGAGTCGGCAATCGAGGTCTAGCCAGGCGTCACGATCCAGACAAAATGGTCTGCCAGACCTGAACATTCCGGTCTGAGCGACCTACGACAGGAGTCGAGGAAACACTATGCGCAACGTCGTCATGACCCTCGTCGCCGCTTCGGCGATCTCCCTTCCGGCCATGGCCCAGGGCGTTCCGGCTCCGCCGGCACCTCCGGCTGTCGCCGCTCCGGCGGCTCCGGCTGTCGCGGCTCCGGTCGCCGTCGCGCCTGCGCCCGCGCCTGCGGTCCTGGAGACTCTTCCCACCGATGGGGAGATCGGACAGATCCTCAATGTGATCCGCACGGTCTGCGTCCCCCTCGTGCGGGGTGGCGATCTGGCCAAGCTCGCGACGCCCGCCGCCGGCTTCAAGCGCAACAGGAAGGAAGTTGGCTACACCCAGACCCTGGTGACCAAGCCCTACACCTTGACGGTGTATGAACCTGGCTCGAACAAGGACGTCTGCCGCGTGGGCATCAACTATACGAGCGGCGGTGAGAGGCCGATCCTGCTTGGCCTCGACAAGGCCGCCTACCTGAACCAGCCCCGCCTGCGGCTTCAGCGCGAGAACAACTACGTCCCGCCGACCGACTTCATGCGGGTCACGAGCTCGTGGGAGTACTTCACCGACAAGGAGTCCATTGGCCTGGTCTTCGTCCAGCTGAAGAAGCCGGATGGAACCGAGGTCAACTCCAAGTGGGGAACGGGCGAAATCCTCTACTCCGAACGCAAGTTCTAGGCAGCGGCGCGGTCTGGACGGGCCGCCAGCCAGTCCAGGACTCGTTCTGCCACCGATTCCCAGCCGGGTTCGCCGGGCAGCCAGTGGCTCATGCCCGCCATCTCCACATATTCGGCACCCAGGCGCCCGGCGACCTGCCGGACCGTCACGGGCGGGTGAACCCGGTCCTTCCCGCCCGAAATCACAAGACTTTCCAGGCCCGATGGCGGCGGATCCGTCCGGGTCGTCATCAGCGGGTCCAGCCACCAGTTCAGGGTCTCGAGAATGGCGCGGGCGCTCTCCGGTCGAACCCGCCGCGCGGCAGCCTCCCGGGCTCCAGGCGCCAGTCGGTCGAGGCTGAAACCCTTCAGCAGGCGGATGTCCGGCTCCACCGGTGAGAAGGGTGTGGGTGCCACAAGAGGCAAGGTCGCCGCCGTGACCGCTTCCTCCAGGCTGGAGCCGAAGACGCCCCAGGGCGCAGAGGGCGCCAGCAGGACGAGGCTTGCGAGGGGCAGGCGACCTGCGGTCATCTGGGCCACCAGGCCGCCCAGGGAGTGCCCCAGGAGCACCGGCGGTCCGCCGTCCTCGGCCGCGATCTGGCGGCAGAGCGCCGTGATGTCCGCCGCATAGTCCGCCATGGACAGGTTTGCCACGTCTCCGGGGCGGTCCTCCGGGCCATGCCCGCGAAGGTCTGGGGCTGCAACCTTCAGGCCTGCAGCCTCAAAGGGCCTTCGAAATTCGTCGAACACCCAGCCGCCGCAGAAGGCTCCGTGGACCATCACCACAGTGGAGGGCCTCATCATGAGGTGCCCCGGACCTGGACGGCGAGGGGCGCGAAGGCCTGGGCCACCGTCGCATAGACGGGCTTCTTGAAGGGAACGATGAGCTCGGGTGCCTCCGCCAGGGGTGCCCAGCGCCAGGCGTCGAACTCCACCGGCTGATGCTGGTCGAGGCGGATTTCGGCTTCATCCCCCTCAAATCTCAGGGCGAACCAGACCTGCTTCTGGCCCTTCCATCCGCGCCGACCTCTCTTCGCCGCGATCGGATAGTCGTAGGCCAGCCAACCCGGCGTCCGGCCGAGGATCGACACCGAGGTGATCCCGGTCTCCTCCTCCAGTTCCCGAAGGGCGGCGGCCTCCAGGTCCTCGTTATCGTCGACGCCCCCTTGCGGGAACTGCCAGTTGTAGGGCGGAGGGGTCTCGACCCTTCGACCCATCCAGACCCGTCCCTCCAGATCGAAGAGCACCAATCCGACGTTGGGTCGGTAGTCGTCGAGGTTCATCAGCGGATCCGCGCCAGGGCAGAGGCGGGCGCCAGCTGGAAGCCCCGGCCTTCGATCTGGCCCGCCCAGGAGGCCACCTGTCGCAGGCTCAGGGGGTAGGCCTGGGCGATCCCAAGGCCCTCGCCCCGGGACAGGGCGGCGGCCTCGACCCGCAGGAGGGACTCATCGATCGCCGCAGGCACGAGGACGGTGTCCAGGGCCTGGTTTGCAGAGGCCCGGAACTCGGCGGTCCCGGAGGTCGAGGCTATGCCTGTGTCGAAGAAGGCCAGCCCCCGGCTTCGAAGGGCTCCGGACAGGGCACCCATGCCCTCAGGGCTCTTCACGAAGCGCTCGCCCATCCGGTTCAGGATACCGAAGTAACCCGTCCCCCGGCTGAGGATCCACTCCAGCCGCTTGACGGTCTCGACGGGTTGGGCGCGGGCGCGCAGGGTGAAGGGGCCCGGATCGTTCTCGGGGTAGTCCTCAGGCTCCATGGGCACTTCAAGCAGCACTTCATGGCCGCGGGCCCGGGCCTGGTTGATCCAGTCCTGCAGACCGGGAGCATAGGGGGAGAAAGCCAGGGTAACCTGCGGCGGCAGGCTCTCCAGGGCAAGGCGGGTCGTCGCGGGATCCAGGCCCAGGCCGCCGACGATGATGGCCACGCGCGGCCGGCCGCTGGCCTTGAAGGGCCGGGCGTAAGCCCGAGCGGGCGTCAGGCCTCCGGGGCCGATCACCGGCAGGATTCCCTCGGCGGTCCTGCGGCTGACCCCCTCCAGGGGGGCTGGCGGAAGCGGACCTCCAGCCATGACGCCCGCCGCGGCCAGGGCGTCCGTCGCGGTAGAGAGGGGCGGCGGTTCCGGGGATCGGGTCAGCCTGTACTCGGCCCGAACGAGGTCGGTCCCGGCCGCGCGTCCGGCGGTCACGGCGGACTTCCAGCCCTGGGGCGCGGCCCCCGTGATCGCCGCCCGGACCTGAGGATAGCCCGCTGCGGGATCCCCCAGGATCGAGATCAGGACTGCGGCGCTGGCCAGGAAGAGGACAAGCGCGCCCGCCGCACCCACCAGGGGGTTGGAGATGAGGGCCCCCAGCGCTCCCTGTCCTTGACGGATCCGGGAGGCGGCGGGGCCGGCTCGGACTGAGGGCTTGCGACTCATGGGTAGGTCTCCGGACCGGAGCCTTTCGCTAGGCGGTTTCAAGAGGCTAGTGCGAGTTCCCTTCCTTTGGAACCCGTCCGAGCCTGTCCCTCCCGATCAGGGCTGGGGCTTGGGGGGCGGAGAGGCGGAAGGCGGCGTTCCAGCAACCGGCTTCGCTGGCGCTGCCGCTGCCGCTGCAGGCCGGGCACCGACCACCTCGGCCATCCGGGCCGTCGGCTTGGGCAGCTTGGGTGTCGCGGCAACGGATCCATATCGCAGGACATCCTTGGCCCGGGTCAGCTGGAAGTCTCCGGTACGGGGGTTGAAGCCCGCCGGCGGGGCTTCGGCCGGCGCATGGGGCGCGACTCGGGTCTTGCCTTCATCGGCCGTCAGGGCATTCCGGTACGAGGCTTCAGAGAACTGGAAGGCGCGGTTGGCGATGGCCTGGGCCTCCTCCTGGGACTGGGCCACCTCTAGGTCCGGTTCGATGCCGGTCTTCTGGATCGAGCGCCCCGACGGGGTGTAGTACCGGGCCGTAGTCAGCTTGATGGCGCCGTCGGCTCCGCCGCGCAGGGGGATCAGGGTCTGGACGGAGCCCTTGCCAAAGCTGGTCAGGCCGACAAGTTCCGCCCGCTTTCTGTCCTGCAGGGCGCCTGCGACGATTTCCGCCGCCGAGGCCGAGCCGGAATTGATCAGGACCACCATGGGCACCCCTCCGGTCAGGTCCCCGCGACGGGCGTTGTAGCGCTCGATATCCCTGGGGTTCCGACCCCGCTGCGACACGATCTCGCCGTTCTCAAGGAAGAGGTCCGAGACTCCCACCGCCTGGTCTAGCAATCCGCCCGGATTGTTCCGCAGGTCGAGGACCAGTCCCTTCATGCCCGGGTTCCCGGCCTTTAGCCCCTGGATCGCCGCCGCCGCTTCCTCTGTGGTCTTCTCGTTGAAGGCCGACACGCGGAGGTAGCCGTATTCGCCCTCCATCCGGGAGACGACCGACTTTGTCTTGATGACTTCCCGGACGATCTTGACGTCGAACGGGTCCGCCCGTTCCCGGGCGATGGACAGGGTCACCGCTTCTCCGGGCGGCCCGCGCATGAGCTTGACCGCGTCGCTCACCGACATGCCGATCACAGACTGGCTGTTGACCGCCGTGATGTAGTCACCCGCCTTGATCCCCGCCTTGAAGGCGGGCGTCCCGTCCATGGGCGAGATGATCTTCACCACCCCGTCCTCGGAACTGATCTCCAGGCCCAGCCCGCCATACTCCCCGCGGGTCTGGTCGCGCATGTCGTTGAGGGCTTCGGGGGTCAGGTAGTTCGAGTGCGGGTCCAGCGAGGTCAGCATACCGTCGAGGGCGGTCTCGATCAGCTTCCGGGACTCGACTTCGGAGACGTAGTTCTCCTCCACCGCCTGGACCACGTCGCCGAACAACTCCAGCACGCGGTAGCTCTCGGCTCCTGACGAGACGGCCGCGGAGGCGCTCTGGATCAGGTAGGCCGTGGCTCCGGCACCCAGAAGGAAGGTGGAGACACCGACGAGGAGATACTTCTTCATAAAACCACCCGTTGCGCCGCACGGCCGGACCGGCGGGAGTGTCAGGAGTGCGGTAGAACCGCCAGGGAACAGAGCCTTATCCTGTTTCCCGCCTGAATCCAGAGCCTTCGATCACGGCGTTTCGGGGCGCAGCCAGGGTTGGGGATCGATTGGCTGGCCGAGGTCCCGCAGCTCGATGTAGAGACGGACCGCAGCACCCCGATCGGCCGCCTGGCCGAGGGCCTGGCCCTGCCGCACGGCGTCGCCAGTCTGGACGGAGGCGGTGAAGGGCCCGGCCAGGATTACCTGTCCCCTCGGTGTGGCCTGCAGGATCACTGCCTCGCCCCAGCCTTCAAGGGTGCCGGCATACAGGACATCGCCACTGGCGGGAGCCCGGACCGCGCCGCCGGATGGCGACTGGAAGGTCAGCCCCTGCGAGCGCAGGCCGCCCGCCTGCAGGTTTCCGAAGCGCTCCAATATGGGGCCTGTCGTCGGCGCCAGGAGATCGACGCCTGCTGACCGCCCCTGGGACAGCTGTTCGGAGAGCATCAGGCCTGCAGCCAGCTCGGCCCTGGCGGCGTCCAGTCCGGCCTGGGCCGTATCGGTCAGGGGGTCCGGCGCTGCGACGCGCAGGTTGAAGAGGATCAGGCCCGGGCTGGCCTCCGCCCCGATGGGCTTGTCACTCTGGGGGGGCTGGAGTGCCATCACTGCCACCCCGAAGACCAGTGCCAGTCCGGCGCAGGCAACGGCCAGGGAGTGAAGTCGAGGCTTGGCGTTCGGCTTAGTCACGGTGGTAGGGGCCTCCAGCCAGGAGGGTGACGGACCGGTAGACCTGTTCGGCCAGCATGACCCTGGCCAGGGCGTGCGGCCAGGTCTGGGGCCCGAAGGCCAGGGTGTCCTGGGCGCGCGTCCGGAGGGCCGGGTCAAGACCGTCGGCACCGCCGATCAGGAAGACAAGGCGCCGGACGCCGTCGTCTCTAAGCCGCCCGATTTCGGCGGCGAAGTCCCGGGAGCTGCGCGCCCGTCCCCGTTCGTCGCAGGCGATGATCCGGCTGTCGGCCAGGTGGGCGGACAGGGCCTCGGCCTCTGACCCCTTGCCCGGCTTGCGCCCCTCGACCTCGATCACCTCCACGGGTCCAAGGCCCAGGGCGCGTCCCGCAGCGGTTGCGCGTTCGGCATAGAGGCGCACGAGGTCTGCCTCAGGTGAGCGACCAAGCCTTCCGATGGCGAGGATGGCGATCCTCACCCGACGATCTCTCCGGCGCTGAGGTCGGGTCCGGTGGATCCGGTCATGGCGGGGTCTCCCTGAGGCGAGGGTGCGTCACGGGACCCCGGGGTGTCCAGTCGGCGTCCCGCTCAGACCGCGGTACGATGGCCGGGGGACTCGACCGACCAGATCTTCTCGATGTTGTAGAAGGCCCGGACCTCGGGGCGGAAGACATGGATGATGACGTCGCCCGCGTCGATCAGCACCCAGTCGCAGTGCGGTAGCCCCTCTACCCGGGCGCGGCCGTAGCCCCGCTCCTTCAGGGCGCGCAGCAGGTGGTCGGCAATGGCACCCACGTGCCGGTGCGAGCGGCCGGACGCGACCACAAGCCCGTCAGCCATGGCGCTCTTGCCTTTGAGATCGATGAAGACGACGTCCTGGGCCTGGTCGTCATCCAGGCGGTTCAGGATAAGCTCCTCCAGCGCGGAAACGCCTTGCGGGAGGGCAGCCTCGGCGGCCGGGGCCGGGGCGGTTTGCGCGGAAGGCGCAGGGTCGGGGCTCAGCGGAAGAACTCCTGTTCTGTTACGCCAGAATGGATGTCTAGCACAGGCCGGGCCCCGGGTCAGCCTTGACGTGAACGCACAGCGCGCATCCGCTCGCGAAGTGCGGTCGACGACTGGAAATTGAGCGGTCCGTAAAGGAAGATCCAGGCGGGAGGTGTCTGGCCGGGCAGGGCCTTCGCCCGATGGAAGGGCAGGCGCGCCGCTGCAAACCGCCGCGCCGCCGGGGAAGACCGGCTCTTCAGCGAGATCCAGGGGCGGGAGACGACCGCCACCGGTACGGCGCGCAGGATCTGGGTCCATCCGCGCCAGCGGTGGAAGCCCACCAGGCTGTCAGCACCCATGATCCAGACGAAATGGACCCCGGGAAAGCGGGCCCTGAGGGCCAGGACTGTATCGAGTGTGTACTGGGTCCCGATGCGGGACTCGACGTCGGAGACGATCATGCCCCGGTCCCGGGCGAAGGCGCGGACTCCGGCCATGCGACGGGCGATGGGGCGGGTTTCGTCGCTCGACTTCAGGGGGTTCTGGGGTGCCACAAGCCAGATCACCCGGTCCAGACCCAGGCGTTGGCGGGCGGTCTCGGCGACGTGGGCGTGGCCTTCGTGGGCCGGGTTGAAGCTGCCGCCGTAAAGTCCGACCTTCATGCCCCGCGAGAGGGCGAAGCCGGGCCTGAGGGCACCTGGGTGCCCTCCCACAGGCCGACGCCCAACCTGTCCCGCCGCCCACATGTCAGGCTTCTGGGCGAGCCCGGAGGCCCCCTGGAGGGGAGGCGCTGCCGGACCGATCGAGCCCGGTGTCGACCTGCCGCATGCGGGTCCGGATGGTGAAGACCCCGTCTCCCGCCAGCACTCCGCCCCTGGTGAACAGGCGGCCGCCCTCCCAGTTGGACAGGCCCAGCTCTGGCCGGTTCAGGGCGTACTGTCCGTCGACCCATCGGGTGAAGCCGTCACCGGTAAAGGGTGCCTCGATCCCCGCCTCGAAGCGGGCGAGGGCGGCGGGATCCTCGGCGACCAGGGTTGCGACCAGGCGCGGGGCCCACCGGTTGAAGAGGCCAATGGCGGCGTCCAGGTCGTCGACCACGGCCAGGGTGACCTCGGGGGTCTCCTCCCACTCCCATTCCCGCGCCAAATCCGGCTCCGCGAGGATGTCAGCGCGGGGCTCCACCGCCGCCCCCTCAGGACGGACCACCTCGACGGGCGTGCGCATCCAGTCCCCGCCCGGCAGGAAGCCCTGGGCACCCTCCAACGCATGCAGCCGGAAGCCATGCCGACGGCGTCCGGCGGCCTCGAGTGCGGCCAGGAAGCCCGGGACCAGGTCGGCCGCCCGGGGCCGGACGATGACGCAGACGTTGAGGGTGTTGCAGACCTTCCGGTCGAGAGAGTGGAAAACGACCTCCCGGAACCGGTCTGGGTCGGCGGAGGCGTCGGCGATCATCCAGGCACCTCCGGTCCCGTGCAGGCTGACCGGGGTCCCCGTCTGCCGGGCGATGGCACCCAGCTGGGCCACGGCGGGTCCGGACCCCCGGGCGACCGCCAGGGCGAGGCGGCGGTCGGCGAACAGGGCCCAGCCTGCTGACCGTTCCGCGGAGTCCACCAGGCTCATGGCGCCCGGTGGCAGGCCGGCTTCGGCCAGGGCCGGGCGAACGGCACCCTCCATCAGGGCTCGGGCCGTGCCCAGGGCGTCGGATCCGATCCGGAAGACCACGGCATTGCCTGTGCGGAGCACACCCGCTGCATCGGCGAAGACATTTGGCCGGCCCTCGAAGACAAAGCCGACGACGCCCAGAGGCGCGCGGTACTGCTCGATGCTCCAGCCGTCGTGATCGATCCGTTCCAGCACCTGACCCCGGCTCGCCGGACTGTCGCGCCAGGCCCTCAGGCCGGTGATCATGTCCAGGCGCATGGTCTCGTTGGCAGCCAGCCGGGTCGTCGAACGCCCTCGGCTGCGGGCGGACTCGACATCGCGGGCGTTCGCGGCAGCGACCCCCGCCCAGACGGACCCGTCCTCCAGCCGGCGCGCAAACGCCTCGAAGAAGGCGGTAATGGCCTCGTCAGGGACATGGGACAGAGCGCTGAATGCCGATTCCGCTGTGGCAGCCGCGGACTCAACGACGCGGCCGACCTCGGCAGACACATGAAGAAGCTCGCCGGACTCCTGAACCACGACCAGGCGGTCGCCGGGCCGGAAGCGGGCTGCGAGGTCCGCATCCACGAAGGTCACGCGGTCACCGCCGAAGGGCACCGGCAGGCCCGCTGTCAGCGCCTCAAGGGGCGCGACCCGAAGTCCGTTCTCCGGCATGGCCTCCCCGATTCCTCCGGTCCCATTTGCTCAAGCTGAGCCTTACTAGACCAGACGGCGGGCGGCGCCACGCCGGAAAATCAGCCCTTGGCAGGTCAGGCGCGGATCATCGGCAGGCGGAAGGCACCGGTCCCTGTGGCGGCCAGGACCGCGTTTGCGACGGCGGGCGCGATCACCGGGACCCCGGGTTCACCCACGCCGGAAGGGGGGTTGGTCGAGGGGAGGATGTAGGTTTCGACCTTCGGTGCCTCGGAGTGGCGAAGTACGGGATAGGCGTCGAAGTTCTTCCGGTCGACGGCACCTGCCTTGATGATCATCTCGTCGTGCAGGGCGGCGGACAGGCCGAAACAGGTTCCACCTTCTATCTGGGCGGCGATCTGGTCCGGCGAGATCGCAGTCCCGCAGTCAATGGCGGTGACCACGCGGCCGACCTTCGGGGTTCCGTCCACCAGCCGGACCTCGGCGATCTGGGCGACTACGGAGCCGAAGCACTCGTGCACCGCCACGCCGCGGGTCACGCCGGCGGGTGCCGGCTTGCCCCAACCCGCCTTCTCGGCTGCGAGCTTGAGCACCGCGATGTGACGGGCCGCTCCGGCCTTTTCGAACAGGGCGAGGCGGTAGGCGACCGGATCCTTGCCCGCCTTCTTGGCCAGGTGGTCGAGGGTGTGTTCCATGACGTAGGCGGTGTGCGTGGCGCCCACAGATCGCCACCACAGGACCGGAACGCCGTTCTCGGGCATCAGCACCTGACCGTCCACCGCCGGCGTCGCCTTGAGATAGGGCGAGCCCATGGCACCCTCGACCGTCGTGGCGTCAATGCCCCTGGGGGCGAGAGGCGATCCCTTCATCAGGGACTGGGTGACGACGCGGTGGGTCCAGGCCGCCGGGAAGCCGTCCTTGTCGAGCCGTACCCGGACCCGGTGGTGGGTCAGAGGCCGGAAGTAGCCCGCGGCCATATCGTCCTCACGGGTCCAGACCAGCTTTACCGGCGTCCCCTTGCCCACCTTCTTGGCGATCTGGACGCACTCGGCGACGAAGTCTGACTGGAAGTTGGCGCGTCGCCCGAAGGAGCCGCCTGCGAACAGGGTCTCGATCTGGATGGAGCCCGGCAGGGCACCGACGATCCGCGCCGTGTTGATCTGATCAATGGTCTGCGACTGGGAGGCGAAGGTCAGCTTGGTGCCGCCCTTTCCACCCACCTGGGCCACGCAGTTCATGGGTTCCATGGAAGCATGGGCGAGGAAGGGGAAGTCGAAGGTTGCCTCGAAGACTTCGCCTTCACCGGCTGCGGCGGCATCGCCGCGGCTCTCGAAGGACTCCCACTTGAGCTTGTCGGGCAGGGTGCCCTTTCCGGCGGCCCAGTCTGTGTACTGAGCTTCCAGCTCCGCCGAGCCCCGGCCTTCGGCCGTGCTCTCGTCCCAGGTCACCTTCAGCACATTACGGCCCTGGATCGCCGCCCAGGTCGACTTGGCGACAACGGCGACGCCAGTGGGAATCTGGATTACGTCCACAACGCCGGCCACCTTGCGGGCCTCGGCGGCGTCGAAGCCACTCACCTTTGCGCCGAAGCGTGGCGCGTGGGCGACCACAGCTGTCAGCATGCCTTCAAGATTTACGTCCTGGGTGTAGCGGGCCTGTCCGGTGCTCTTGGCGAGGGAGTCCTTGCGACGGACCCGGTCGGTCCCGATCAGGGTAAAGGCCTCGGGCGACTTCAACCTGGGCTCGGCAGGCGGCTTGATGGCTGCTGCACCCTGGATGAGGTCACCAAACCCGGCACTCTTGCCGCTGGCGCCGTGGCTGACCACGCCGTCCTTAACGGTGATCTCGGCCTCGGGGACCTTCCAGGCGGTGGCGGCGGCACCTGTGAACATGGCCCGGGCGGCGGCCCCGGCCTTGCGCAACTGCATCCAGCTGTTGGCGATCGCCGTCGAGCCCCCTGTGCCCTGGACCCCCATCAGCGTATTCGCATACAGCTTGGAGTTGGCCGGGGACTGCTCGACGCTGACCCGGCTCCAGTCGGCGTCAAGCTCCTCGGCTACGATGGCCGCGAGGCCCGCATGGCTGCCCTGGCCGAATTCGATGTGCTTGGACACCACCGTCACGGCACCGTCGGCAGCGATGCGGATGAAGGGTCCAAAGGCGCCGACCTCGGTCTTGGCCCCGGCGGACATCAGGTCCGCAGGCGAGCAGCCCACGAGGAGGGCGCCTGAGACGAGGGCGGTTCCGACCACCAGCTCCCTGCGGGTGGCACCGCTTCGGGCGGCAGCCTGATCGACACGCGAATTCATGGTGATCTCCTCAGGCGCGGGACTTGGCGGTGGGTTGCCCGGTAGCTTGGGCGGCCTCTTGGATGGCGGCATGGATCCGCTGGTAGGCGCCGCAACGGCAGATGTTTCCCTCCATGGCCGCATCAATCTCGGCGTCAGAAGGGCGAGGGTTCGAGGCCAGGAGGGCCGCTGCGCTCATGATCTGGCCCGTCTGGCAGTATCCGCACTGCGGGACGTCAAGCTTGACCCAGGCCTCCTGCAGGGGGTGGGTTCCGCCGAGGCCCTCGATGGTGGTGATCTTCATGCCCGAGAGGGCGCTGACCGGCAGGGAGCAGGAACGCACCGGGGTGCCGTTCGCCAGCACCGTACAGGCACCGCACTGCCCGATCCCGCAGCCGAACTTGGCTCCGGTCAGCCCGACCTCCTCGCGCAGGACCCAGAGGAGCGGGGTGTCCGGCGCGGCCTCGACCTGGACGGTCTTGCCGTTGATCTCGAGACTTGTCGCCATTTGGGGCTCTCCCTCGGGAATGAAGCGGTAGTTGATCTTAACAGCGTTCGGAAGGAGCTGTATAGTTGCCCCAGTTCGTATCCGGGAGTTCTCAATGCGCATGTCGCCGACCCTGCCAATGCTCGCGATCTTCGCGACGGCGCTCGCCTCATCGGCCCAGGCTGCAGATGGGGCCCGGATCTTCGCCCTGCAGTGTAAGGCCTGTCATGGTGCCCAGAGCAGCGTGGCCGGGCCGAGCCTGACCGGTACCTTCGGGCGCAAGGTGGCCGGTACCCCCGGGTTTACCTTCTCGCCCGCCCTTAAGGCCAAGGGCGGAACCTGGACCGAGGCCAGCCTGGATGCCTATCTTGCGGCGCCCCAAGCCTTCGCGCCCGGCGGGCGGATGGCCGTCGCCGTTGCGGCCCCTGGCGACCGCGCCGCCGTGATCAATTACCTCAAGACCTTGAAGTAGGGGTCCGGGGGGCGGAACTTGGACGTCTTCCCCGCCTTTGTGCCCCTGACAGGGCGAAGGGTCGGCCTGACCGGCTCCGGTGAAGGCTTGGCCGCTCGCCATCGCCTGCTGTCCGGGAGCCCGGCGCAGATCGTCGATCTGGTCCTGTCCGAGGCTGCGGACCCGAGATCCTGGGCGGGGATGGCCCTGGGCTTTGTCGCCGATCCGGATCCGGCGGTCTGCGCCGCCGCCGCCGCCGCCGCGCGTGCGGCCGGGGTTCCCGTGAACGTCATGGATCGACCGGCCCTCTGCGACTTCACGGTTCCGGCCATCATCGACAGGGGCGCCGTGGTCGCGGCCCTCGGAACCGGCGGAGCTTCACCCCTCCTCGTCTCCCGGCTGCGCGCCGAGATCGAAACCCGCCTTCCCCCGGGAGTGGGGCGCCTCGCCGCCTACCTTGACGCCCGCAAGGACGTCCTGAGGGCTCGCTTCCCGGATCCAGCGGATCGCAGGGTCTTCCTGTCTGGCCTGCTCGACGGTGATCTTCCCCAAGCCCTGGAGATGGGCGGCGAGGCGGCGGCGGACGCTGTCCTTATTCCGGCCCTGGAGTCCGGTGCCGCCCCTCCTGGGCAGCTGTTCAGCCTTCCTGCGGACACGCCCGCCGAACTTGTCTCCCTGAAGGCCTGCCGGGTCCTTGCCGGCGTCGACCTGTTGGTGCTGGGGGAAGGGGCCGACACAGGACTGGCCAATCTCGCCCGCCGGGATGCGGCCCGGGCGACGCCGGCAGCCGCCCCTCCGGGTCTGGTGGCCCAGCGGCTCGCCGAGGGTCGGACCGTCGTCCTGGCCTGTGATCCCGCGCCCTACCGGGATGCCGGCCTGGTGATCTCTCCCCTGCCGGTCGCCCGCTGAGGCCTTCGGTTCAGGCGTCGAGCCTGCGCCCCCGGGTCTCGGGCAGGAAGAGGATGCAGGTCACCACCGACAGGAGTGTGAAGGCAAAGGGGTACCAGAGCCCTGAATAGATGTTCCCCACGCCGATCACGATGGCGTAGGCAAAGAAGGGCACAAAGCCGCCAATCCAACCCGTACCGATGTGGTACGGCAGGGACATGGCCGTGTAGCGCACGCGGGTCGGGAACAGTTCCACCAGGCAGGCGGCGATGGGTCCGAAGAGGGCGGTGGCGGCGATCACGAAGACCATCATCACCCCGAGGACACCGGCCATGTTGAAACGCGCGGGATCGGCCTTTGCTGGATAGCCAGCCGCTGCCAGCGCCGCCTTGACCTCGGCCTCGACAGCCGCCCGGACAGCCTTGACCTCTGCAGCCGGCAGGCCTGCCGCGGAGCGGGAGGCGATGGTGACGTCGCCGACCTTGACCACGGCTGGCGTTCCCGGTGCCGCCTGCTGGTTGTCATAGGAGACGCCGGCGTTGGCCAGGATGCTGCGGGCGACGTCGCAGGAAGAAACGAAGACCTTCTTTCCCACCGGATCGAACTGGAGTGAGCAGTCCGCGGGGTCTGCGGAGATCACCACAGGGGTGCGGGCCTGGGCCTCTGCGAGGGCGGGATTGGCGAACTGGGCCAGCATGTGGAAGCCCGGGAAGTAGGCGACCAGCATCAGGGTCATGCCGAAGAGCATGACCGGCTTGCGGCCCACCCGGTCCGACAGGGCCCCGAAGACCACGTAGAAGACGGCGCTGACCGCGGTGACGATCATCAGCACCAGGTTGATGGTCTCGGGGGCGACCTTCAGGAACTTGTCCAGGAAGGTCTGGCTGTAGAAGAAGGTCGTGTACCAGACGGCACCCTGGGCCGACATCACCGCGCAGAGGGCCAGGATGACCAGCTTCATGTTCTTCCACTGGCCGAAGGCCTCGGCGAAGGGCGCTGTGGAGGCCTGGCCCTCTTCCTTCAGTTTGGCGAAGGTGGGGCTCTCGTTCAGCCTCACGCGCATGAAGATCGACACGAACAGGAGGCCAGCCGAGAACAGGAACGGAATCCGCCATCCCCAGGCATCAAAGGCATCGGGTCCGAAATAGTGGCCCACCACCAGTCGGGTGATGAGAATCACGAACAGGGCGGCGAAGAGGCCGAAGGCGGCGGAGGTCTGGACCCAGCTCGTCGCCCGACCCCGGCCATTGTCCGGGGCGTGCTCGGCCACGTAGATGGCAGCCCCGCCGTACTCGCCTCCCAGGGCAAAGCCCTGCAGGATCCGCATGAGAACAAGAAGTGCCGGTGAGATCAGCCCGACCTGGCTGTAGGTGGGCAGGAGGCCGATAGCCACGGTGGCCACGCCCATCAGTACGACCGTGAACAGGAAGGCGCCCTTGCGACCGACCCGGTCGCCGATCCGCCCGAACACCAGGGCGCCAATAGGCCTGAAGAAGAAGCCGGCCCCAAAAAGCGCCAGGGCGGCGATATAGCCTGCAGCCTCAGGCAGGCCCGTGAAGAAGACCTTGGAGATGACCGTGGTCAGGCTTCCGAAGACGAAGAAATCGTACCACTCGAAGGTCGTTCCTGCCGCCGAGGCCCCCACGACCGTACTCAGGGATGGCTGTGCCGGGGCTGCAGCCTTGTCCTCGCCAGCCTTCGAACTGTCAGCAGCCGCCATATCTCCCCCCACCTCAAGGTCGCCTGAACGCCCGGTAACTAGGTTGTCGCCCGTCCCGAAATCAACACGATCAGAAGGCGTTCTCGCCCGTAATCGCCCGGCCGAGGATCAAGGCGTGGACATCATGCGCGCCTTCGTAGGTGTTCACGGTTTCCAGGTTCGAGGCGTGGCGCATGACATGGTACTCGCCGCTGATCCCGTTGCCGCCGTGGATGTCCCGGGCCTCCCGGGCGACGGCGAGGGCCTTGCCGCAGTTGTTTCGCTTCATCAGGCTGATAGCCTCAGGCACCCAGGCACCCTGGTCGATGAGCCGTCCGAGGGCGAGGGCGCCCTCGAAGCCAAGGGCGATCTCGGTCTGCATGTCCGCCAGCTTCTTCTGTACGAGCTGGCGGGCCGCGAGGGGCTTGCCGAATACCTTGCGGGTCGCGACATAGTCGCGGCTGGCGTGCAGGCAGAAGTCGGCGGCGCCCATGGCACCCCAGGCGATGCCGTAGCGGGCCTTGTTCAGGCAGGAGAAGGGTCCTCGCAGGCCAGAGACACCGGGCAGAAGCTGGTCCTCGGGAACGAAGACGTCCGACAGGGCGATCTCGCCGGTGATGGAGGCGCGCAGGGACAACTTGTTCCGGATCTGCGGCGTTGAGAAGCCCTCCGAGCCCCGGTCGACCAGGAAGCCCCGGATGGCGCCGTCCAGCTTGGCCCAGACCAGGGCGACGTCGGCGATCGGCGCGTTGGTGATCCACATCTTGGCGCCGTTGAGGATGAACCCGCCGTCGGTCCGAACCGCTGTGGTGCGCATGGAGGCCGGGTCTGATCCGCCGTCGGATTCGGTGAGGCCAAAGCAGCCGATGATCTCGCCGCGGGCCATGCCGGGGAGATAGCGCTGGCGCTGAGACTCACAGCCGAAGGCGTGGATCGGGTACATGACCAGGGAGGACTGGACGCTCATTGCGGAGCGGTAGCCGGAGTCGATGGCCTCGATCTCCCGGGCGATGAGGCCATAGGCGACGTGGTTTACCCCGGCACAGCCATAGGCCTCGGGCAGGGTCGGGCCCAGAAAGCCCAGGGCCCCCATCTCAGTCATGATCTCGCGATCAAAGCGTTCCTCGGCGTAGGCCGAGACCACCCGGGGCAGGAGCTTGTCGCGGGCGTAGGCCCGGGCGGACTCCCAGACCATGCGCTCATCCTCGGAAAGCCGTGAGGCGAGGTCGAGGGGGTCTTCCCAGCTGAAGGTCTTGGTTTCGGCGCCGGCGTCGAGGGCCATGTCGGTCTCCTGCAGTCCTGTAGAATGCCTTATGCGACGGATCGCGGCGCGGGTGTAGCCGGGTTTTGCGACTCAGCCGCCCCGGGCGACGAAGGGCCCGTTCCGGAAACCCTCTGACGCCTTCCCATAGAGGAAGGGCTGGCCGGCCTCGGTCTCCACCCGCCCTCCCGCCGCCGCGAGGATGGCGTGGCCGGCTGCGATGTCCCATTCCATGGTGGGGCCCAGGCGTGGGTATATGTCGGCGGCGCCTTCAGCGATCCGACAGAACTTGATGGAGGAGTCCATGGCCTCTGTCGCATCGAAGCCATGTCGTTCAGTCAGTGTACGGAGTACCTCCGGCTTCATGGTATGGCTGATAAGGGCGACCGCTCCGCCAGGGGGCCAGGGCCGCACGGCCACCGGGGCTGCTGGGGCTCCGGCCAACCTCTTGAAGGCCCCGCCTGGGGCCGTGAACCAGGTCTCGCGGGTGGCCGGGGCGCTGATGGCGCCTGCCACCGGCACTCCGTCGACAACCAAGGCGATGTTGACCGTGAAGTTGGGGTCCCCCCGAACGAAGGCCTTGGTACCGTCGACGGGATCCACAAGGAAAAAGACCGGACCGATCAAACCGGGCGCCCCGAATTCACTGGCATGCTCTTCCGAAACCACGGTGATACCGGGTGCTGTCGCCGCGAGACGTGCCAGGATCAGGGTCTCGGCGCGGCGATCCGCCTCGGTGACAGGGCTGTCATCCGACTTGCGATCCACCGCAAGGCCGCTGTTCCAGAGCGGCCGGACGAGGTCTGCAGCCTCTTCGCAGAGGTCGGCCAGAAGGGCTCCGAACCGGGCGTCTGGGATAAGCATGGCCAAGCCTCCTGTGCGGCCGCCTTCCTAGATGCGCCGGGCGGTTTCCCAAAGCAGCAAATCAGGCCAGATTCTCCAACCATGTCCGACGCCTTCCCCATCCTGCCGGAAGACGCCCGCCGCGAGCCGCCCGCGCCGCGCACCGCGGAGATCGCTGCCTATCTAGCTGCGCGCATGTGCCATGACTTCATCAGCCCGGTCAGCGCCATGGTCAGCGGGTTGGACCTGCTGGATGACCCCTCTGCCCAGGACATGCGCGAAGACGCCATGGGCCTGATCTCGGCGTCGGCCCGGAAGCTGGCGGACCAACTCGGTTTCTGCAGGGTCGCCTTCGGTGCCTCAGCTTCGGCGGAGGTCTTCGACTCCCGCGAACTCGGCCGGCTCGCTGAAGGCCTCTTCCGGCATATCCGGGCCGAACTGGACTGGCAGGTCGCGACTCCGGCCCTCCCCAAGCCCGCCGCGCGGGCCTTGCTGAACCTGTCCCAACTCGCCGGCGCGGCCCTGCCAACCGGGGGTGCCGCCCGCATCCAGGCCGATGAACGTGAGGGCTTCATCCTTATCCGGGCCCGCGCCGACGGCGCCCGAGCCCGCCTGCGCGCCGAGGTTTCCGACGGCCTCGCCGGTTTGCCCATGGGCGAGGGCCTGCACGGGTACTGGGTCCAGGCCTATTACGTCCACCTGTTCGTCACGGACGCCGGCGGGACGGTCCGCGTGGATTCCGGGCCGGGGACCATCGATTTCCTAGCCGCCCTTCCCGCCTGAGCCCG
>Ga0079300_10000148_pt1 | contig 22677 bp, 15 predicted proteins | sample Wag4_2014_7_11_FD_74799 | JGI IMG/M metagenome (GOLD analysis project Ga0079300, IMG submission 74799) | Fresh water microbial communities from Ohio, USA - Utica-2 Time Series HT 2014_7_11 | ecosystem: Environmental > Aquatic > Freshwater > Water tank | place: USA: Ohio | collected 2014-07-11
ATTAGCGAATCGCGAAATGGCTTAGGAAGCTGCTCAAATGGTTTTTGAGGAAAGTATTCTGAGTGTCTAGCTGGTCCATTGTTCCAGATACCAACTATAATACAGTCCATGAGGTTTTCGTGGACAGATAATTTTGCCATGGTTTCATCGACGCCCCATTCTTGATGATTCCATGTATTGGATGCATCGAAGAGCATTTGGCCGTCGTGCATATAGAGCACAGCATATTTATTATTTTTTGAATAATTGGGCGGGATCCATATATCAATTTGCCTAGGAGAGATAAAGCGAGACGGGAAGGCGCTGTAGCTTTGTATCGAGCCAAAAGAGGCCGCAACAGGTTGTCCTATAGACGGGATAGGAATTAAAGCAATGGTGGAGAGCAGTAAAATAAGGAATGGCATATTAAAACAATATTTTGTAAGTAATGGCGTCAAAGTAAAGGTAATTTAAATTAAAGATAGATTAAGGCCGAGGCTAGTTTTGTGAAATTGTAGATTATGGTGCACTTTTGTCTCGTGAAAAAGAATTTGTTATTGCTTTTGGTGTTTACAGCGTTGTTTTCATGCGCTAAACAGGGCACTATTACGGGTGGAGTCCGGGACACCCGTCCTCCAATGTTAGATACCTTGAGGAGTACTCCGAATTACGCAACGTTTTTTGCGGATCGGTATGTTCGATTATATTTTGACGAGTGGGTTGTTTTAAAAGAGGTTGCGAAGGAGGTGGTTATTTCACCGCCATTAACGCCAATGCCTAAAATAACCTTAGATAAAAAGGCCGTAGTTGTGGACTTTGACGGCATTACGTTGCGGCCCAACACGACGTATACGATTCATTTTGGTACTGCTGTGAGAGATTTGCATGAAGGTAATCCAGCGCAGGACTTACGGTACGTTTTTTCTACGGGTTCAATTATTGATAGTTTGGAGGTAGAGGGAACTGTGACCGATGCTTTAACTGGTAATCCGGTGGAGTTCGTGAGTGTTATGCTGAATGACGTATTGGAAGACAGTATTATCTTAAGGGAGAAGCCTTATTACTTTGGCAAGACGGATAAGTCAGGAAAGTTTAGTATTAAGAATGTCCGCGAGGGCGTTTTTCGGTGTGTTGCAATTGAGGAAGGGCAGACACCAAACTTAAAGTGGAACATAGGCGCTGAAAGGATTGGTTTTGCGGATAGTTTGCTTGTTTTGAATGATACGATTAAGCGTGCGGCGGCCACTATTCAGGTATTTACTAACCAGGGTATGCTTCGTGTTCTGGACCGATCGGCTACTACCTATGGGGTTGTTCGCCTACTTTGGTCTGATCTTGCACCGAGCTTGGAGGTCCGTCCGGTTGTTGATACCTTGGGTCTTAAGTGGATGTCGGAACGTCGGAGGGATACGGTTTGGGTTTGGTATGATTTTCCTCCGGATCGTGCAGCTGTTCCATGGTCTTTGGTAACTGGACCTGGCGATACCACCCGATTGCGGGCTTTGTCAAGGGCTGATTTTATGGTGAGGCATCGGTTAGGCCACATGGATCAGGCTGTTTTGGGTGGTAGATCGCGGTCGGTTGGAGGGGCTCCGGTAGCGAAGCCTTCTACTAGTTTGCCGGCTAGGTTGAGCACAATTCCATTTTCGGAGTCAATTAGATGGGCCTATAATGTTCCAATTATTTCGGTTGATACGAGTCGTTGGAGGGTAATGTTGAACGATACGGTAGTGTTTAGAGATTTTGTCGTGAGGAGGGATAGTATAACTCCGAGGGGACTGGAGGTGAGGGGTAATTGGGCGTCGGGTAGTCGGATTATGTGGCAGTTATTACCGGGGGCGTTGACAGACTATTATGAGTCGGTCAATTTGGACACGCTTCAATATGTAACTCAGATTGTGGGGGAAAAGGAGTTGGGGGTGTTATCCTTGGCAGTGGAAGGGTTATCATCTGGGCGGTCTTATGTGTTGGTATTATTGAATGGTAATATGCGGAAAGAAGAGCGGGTATTTACTGCAATAGAGTCGAAGCAAGCGTTTGTATTTAAGGATTTGCTTCCTGCTGCTTACACGGTGCAACTTATTGAGGATTGGAATGCTAATGGCAGGTGGGACACGGGGAGTTATTTTGAGAAGCGGCAGCCTGAGCCGATTTTCACTAAAAAATTAGATGCCATAAAGCCTAATTGGCAGCTTGAGGCGACTATCTCTACCAAGAAAGAGGAGAATAAAAAGAGGGGAAATTAGATTTTGAACCGCATGGCAACGGTTCTGCCATTTTGCATGAAGCGACAATCATCGCTCAGTTGCTTCATAAGAAAGATGCCTCGTCCACCGCATTTTTCCAAGCATTCATCTGCGGTAGGATCTGGGACTTTGTTGGGGTCAAAACCTAGGCCTTGGTCGGATACTCGAACTTCCAATGCGTCTGCATGCCTTAGGAGGGATACGGAGACTTTCTTTTTACAATCGCATCCATTTCCATGGATGATTGCGTTGGTAACGGCCTCAGTCAGTGTAATTAGGATATTTCCTTGGGTATCTGGGGATAACTGATACCGTTGTGCTAGTTCATCTACAAAAGGCTGAACTCGGTCAACCTCAACGGGGCTTGATAAAAAAGAAAACTGCGTGTCCAAATTACTCATGTGGCAAGTTTGGAAAAGTGAAGTAATGATTATTGCATACGGGTGCTCCTTAAAGCGGGAAACGGATTAATTACAAATGGAATGGCGGGGAATAACAAAGGAACGCAAAATTAAGGGTATTTTAACATATTCCGCAAGGGGCGGATGGAACTTTTGTAGATAATGGGTCTTATGGGCCAGGTTTGGCCCATTTTTAAATGATTTTGGATAGGTAAATCATTTATTTTTGGATATTTTTAAAGATTTCCCAGGATTTTTCTGCTATTTGAATGGAGGTGTGTTCGATGTAGTGGCTGCCGGCAGCAGGATCGTTTAGTTGATCGAAGCCACTTTCCATTTTAAGTAAATGTTGAATGTTTCGAGCGATTCGGCGTGCGAATTGGGGAGGATAATTGGAGAGGTCTTCTCTATCCTCGTCGTAAGGAGTTACAACTAGTTGGTCCGCGCCCCCTAAGACTGCGGACATAGCCATTGTAGTGGCTTTAATCATATTGGTATACAGAGCGTCTGTGTAGGCATTTTTTTGGAAAGTACAGGAAACGGTTGGGGGGGAAACTGTTAAATTCCAAGCATTTGTCCAGTTCATCCAGGCGAGTTTAAAGGCCCTAATTTTGGCAATTTCGACTAGGTAGTGGGTTCCAACACTTAGCTGACAATGAATAGCAGCGGTGATTTTTGCTGGACTACCACCTAACTGGGTTAGGTGGGTCAAGTACAGATTTGCATCTGATAATAAGCTGGCGACGGCTTCTTCTGGGTTAGGATTATCGGTATTCAGTAGAATAGTTTGGAACCCGGGAAATTGGATTTGCGCCCAATCAATAAGCTCCTTTAGGTACCTCCAGTCTTGAAGTTTGGATTGATGGAGCGGGTTATACCCTAGTGTTCCGCGCAGTTGTTGGGTACTGAGGTTGTTTTTTATACAAAGGCTAGAGAGGCACGCTAGGGTAGCTCCGGGATTAGCCCATACGCCTGGTCCACGAAAATGCAAGCCAACAAAATCGAGGTAAACTCCTTGAAGGAGCTGTTCCATAAACGGTTCGTCGGGTATATTTGTGAGGTAAAAGTGAAGACCTTCAGTGCCGAATTGAAGGGCTTCAAGTGCTTGTTCATTGGCTTTTTGAGGGTCATTTACGATAATCTGCTCACCAATTTCCCAGTTTTGTGATTGGGGTAAAGGAGGGTATTCAGCGGAGGCTGCTGTTGGTGAAAAGGATAAATGGCGGTTATATTGCCAGTCGAGGCTATTCGAATTTTGGCCTTTTAAGTCTTTTTCTATTTGAGCCAACCACTCTTGTCTTGTAACGGGAGTGAATGAGTTTAGCAGGTTCATAGTAACTAATAATTGATCAGTTTATTTAACTGCAGTTTGAGTTGTTCGAGTGGGAAGAAATTTTGTTCGAGCTGTATAGCGAAGGGTACAGGTGTATCAAGGCTCGCTGCTCGTAAGACAGGGGCATCTAAATATTCGAACAGATGTTCACTTATCCAGGCAGCAAGTTCTCCTCCGAGCCCCCCGAAAAGTGTGTCTTCATGTAAGATGAGCACCCTATTTGTTCGTTTGACGGAGGCAGTGATAGCTTCGTAGTCGAGAGGGACGAGAGATCGAAGATCAACGATATCGGCGTTAATACGGAGGTCATCCGCTGCTTTTTCTGCCCATCGAACACCTAGTCCGTAGGTAAGGATACTTAGTTGTGATCCGGTTCGCACCTGCCTAGCCTTTCCGATTTCGACGGTGTAGTATCCCTCCGGTACGGAGCCGCTTTCGGATCGGTAGAGTCCTTTATGTTCAAAAAACATGACGGGGTTTGGATCGCTGAATGCGGCGAGGAGGAGCCCTTTTGCATCGTAAGGCGTTGCTGGAAACACCACCTTTAACCCTGGGACATGGGTAAACCAGGCCTCATTGGATTGAGAATGGAAGGGGCCGGCGCCGGTGCCGCCACCGGTGGGCATACGGATGACGACGTCTGCGTTTTGTCCCCATCTCCAATGGAGCTTAGCGAGGTTGTTGACGATTTGATTAAAGCCGCAGGTTACGAAATCGGCGAATTGCATTTCCACCATTGCCTTCATTCCTTTTAAGGAGAGGCCAAGGCTAATACCTACGATGGCGCTTTCGCATAGAGGAGTATTCCGGACGCGGTCTTTACCGAAGGCATCGACAAAGCCTTGTGTGATTTTGAAAACACCGCCATATTCTGCAATATCTTGCCCCATAAGGACAAGGTTGGGGTGTTTTACCATTGCTTCTCTAAGGCCTTCGGAGAGGGCATCGATAAAGCGGAGTTCTCGTAGGGATCCGGATGGTTCGATGGGGCTGCTATCATGGGGTGCATATACATCCTTCAGTTCCTCTTCCGTGTCTGGAATCGGTTCTGGTTCATTAAACATGATTTCAACCGCTTCGGATATTGCTTTTTTATATTTTTTATGAATGGTATCGATTAGGTGATTATCTAGAATGCCCTCTTTTTTGAGCCAGGTTTCGAAGTTGGTGATAGGATCTCGGAGCGCCCATGCATCCATCATTTCTTTGGGTACATATTTAGTACCGCTGGCCTCTTCGTGTCCGCGCATTCTAAACGTAATACACTCAAGCAAGAAAGGTTCTGGATTTTCTCGTAGTTCTGCAGCTATTTTCTGAATAGTTTGGTATACCTCGAGTATGTTATTTCCATCTATTTTGGCGGATTTCATGCCGTATCCTATGGCACGGTCGACGAGGTCTTTGCAGGCATATTGTTCGGAGGGCAGTGTGGAAAGTCCGTAACCATTATTTTCAATGACGAAGATTACGGGGAGCTTCCAGACGGAGGCTACGTTGAGAGCTTCGTGGAATTCGCCTTGGCTAGTTGCCCCTTCTCCAGTGAAGGCTAGAGATACTTTTCCTTCTTTTTTTAGTTTGTGTGCGAGTGCTGTTCCTGCTGCGAGAGATAATTGGGGCCCGAGGTGAGAGATCATTCCTACGATTCCGTGTTCCATTGCGCCGAAGTGAAAAGAGCGATCCCTAGCCTTTGTATATCCTTTTCTTTTCCCTTGCCATTGGCAAAACAGCCGGTCGAGCGGCATATCTCTTGCGGTGAAGACACCAAGATTTCGGTGCATGGTAAAGATAAGTTCATCAGGCTGGAGTGCGCAGGCTGCGCCTACGGCGATTGCTTCTTGACCAATACCGCTAAACCATTTAGATATTCTCCCTTGGCGAAGGAGGTTGAGCATTTTTTCTTCAATTAGTCTGGGTTTAGCTAGCTGCTCATAAAGGTGAAGTAACGTTTGTTTATCAAATCCTTTAGAGGAGTATTTTAATTTTGTTTTTGCTGTAATGTTGGTCATGGATCTATTTTCTAGTTAGAGCGGCTCAAAGGTACATCAGTAGCAACAAAGAAATAAAAGGGTGGCAGGAAGATTGTTCAGGAACGAGGCAGGTAGATTATTTGGTTGTATGGTGCTTTCGTTTAATACGTATCCATTTTTCTAGCTCCACGGCATGAAATACAATAGCTGCGGTACCTATACAAAGTGCCAGTTCCTCCATACTAAGCGGTTGAGTTTTAAACAAGGAATTGGCAGTGGGTAGATAGATTACAACAAGCTGTAAGAAAAAGGTAAGGGTGACGGCACCAATCAGTAGGGGATTAGAGAAGATGCCTTGCTTGTAGAGGAATTCTCGATCACTTCTGATGCTAAGAATATGTCCTAGTTGGGCTAGGGAAAGGACGGTGAATACCATAGTTTGCCAATTGGAAGAATGATGCAATGCCCAAGCTTGCATTCCAAGTGTGACGGCAGCCATGAGAAGTCCCATCCAAGCGATATGGTATCCGACACCATCTGCGAAGAGACTTTCATTCATTTTCCTAGGGGGGCGATTCATGACATCACGTTCTGCTTTTTCGGAGGCTAGGGCAAGGCCAGGAAGCCCATCGGTTACTAGGTTAATCCAAAGGATATGGATTGGAAGCAGCGGAATTGGTAGGCCTAGCAAAGGGGCTAAAAAGATGGTCCATATTTCAGCTCCATTGCAGGTCATGATGTATTTCACGAATTTGCGAATATTTGCATATATTCTACGGCCCTCTTTGACGGCATTTACGATGGTTGCGAAGTGGTCGTCGAGTAGGATCATATGTGCTGCCTCTTTACTCACATCCGTTCCTGTGATTCCCATAGCAATACCGATGTCGGCGGATTTAAGGGAGGGGGCATCATTAACACCATCACCGGTCATGGCGACGAAGTGCTGTCTATTTTGCAATGCTTTAACGATTCGGAGCTTCTGTTCTGGAGATACTCTTGCGTAAACACTGATGAACTCTACTTTTTGATCTAATTGTTGATCGGAAAGCTGAGAGAGTTCTGCTCCGGTTACAACTAATTCTTCTTTGTCTAAGATACCAATTTGCCGTGCGACAGCTGCGGCAGTAGCTGGGTGGTCACCAGTGATCATTACGGGTTTGATACCGGCTGTTCGGCAATCTTGGATAGCGGTGGCTACTTCCGTTCTTGGCGGGTCAATCATACCCACGAGCCCTGCTAGATGGAGGTTTTGTTCTACTGAATCGAAGTTGAATGGTTGGGGCAACTCATTAGTTACTTTATAGCCGTATGCGAGTACGCGTAGTCCACGGGAAGCCCATTGATTGGCCAGCTCAAGCGCTTCGGTTTTGTTTTCTGAAGGTGCCAATCGTTCTGCGATAGATTCAGTGGCTCCTTTACTGAGTATCCAATACTGGTTTCCATCGAAATGGACGGTTGTCATGCATTTGCGATCGGCATCGAAAGGGAGTTCAGCCACTCTAGGGAGCTGGACGCGGATGGCCTCCATGTTATTGTTCCCCAGGTGCTTTTGGGCATACGTAACAAGGGCTATTTCTGTAGGATCTCCAACTGGTTGTTGGCTAGAGTCGAAGTGTACATCATGGTTTAAGGCGAGTGCAGTGGTTAAGTTGGAGAAAATATTGGGTAGTTGTTTAGGGGGTGTCCATTCGTGGGTGTCAACCACTGTCATTCGATTTACTGTAAGTGTTCCTGTTTTATCAGAGCAGATATAGGTAACGGACCCAAGTGTTTCAACAGCAGGGAGCTTTCTGATAAGAGCGTTTTTTTGGACTAATCGTTTAGCACCAAGGGCAAGTGCCACGGTAATTAATGCTGGGAGCGCCTCGGGTATAGCAGCTACAGCGAGGCTAATTGATAGGAGTAACATATTCATTGGGTTTTCCCCGCGAATTAGTCCAACTCCAAACAGTAGTAAGCAAATTAAAAGAATAATCCAGGATAGTTTTTTGCCGAAATCGGTCATTCTTTTCTGCAGCGGAGTGGACCTTTCTTCTTGTAGAAGAAGTTGAGCGATTTTCCCCATTTCGGTAGCCATTCCCGTGCTCACGACCAACCCTTTTGCGCGTCCATTTACGACGATGGTTCCTTTGTAGGCCATATTGGTACGGTCTGCTAGCGAAAGTTCTGGAATTGGCAGTGGGTCGGCTGTTTTATCCACAGGCGCGGACTCACCGGTAAGGGCGGACTCATCTATTCGAAAACTGTGGGCTTCTAGTAGCCGGATGTCGGCAGGGATAGCGCTCCCTGCTTCAAGGATAACAATGTCGCCGAATACAAGTTGGGCAGCATTTAGTTTTAGAGTGTGGCCGTCACGTAAAACGGTTGCTTGGAGTGCTGCCATTTTCTTTAATGCCTCTAGTGCTTTTTCCGCCCTATATTCTTGAATAAATCCAACAATAGCATTTAGAAAAACGATTACTAGGATAATTACCGTATCTGCCATTTCACCAGCCACCCCTGAAACAACTGCTGCAGCGACTAGTACTACAATCATGACGTCTTTGAACTGGTCTATAAAAAGACGCCATGCTGGTTTTTTCTTCTGTTCAACCAGTTCGTTTGGGCCTAATTCAGAGAGGCGCTCGGCTGCAATGTTACTAGACAGGCCGTTTAGTGATGAATGGCAGGCGGAAAGAGCGTCTGCTATATGGAAGGTGTGCCAAGGATTCTTCATAACTTAAGTACGATAAATAAAGTTGTTTTCCAGATATTCCCAAACAGGGTCTGGAACAAGGTATCGGACAGAGAGACCGCTTTTTATACATTGCCTAATGTAGGTTGCTGACAAGTCGAGCATTGGTGCGTTGCACAAGTGTACGCGTGGATGCTGAGCCAACTCCCCCAAGTCGTAATTTGGCCGTTGGTAGACATAAATATCATAGTTTTCCAAAAGGTATTGATAGTTTTTCCATAGGTGGAGTGTTGCTAGGTTATCGCCACCCATGATTAAAGCAAATGAATAATGAGGGTATTTTTCTTTCAGGTAGGCCAAGGTATCTACCGTGTAGGAGGGTTTGGGTAGACTGAATTCCACATTAGAGGCCTCGATTTTCGGGTTGTCACCGATTCCGAGCCGGACAAGGTGCAGTCTATCAAAGTCATTTGCCAACCCTTTTCGAGGCTTCAATGGATTATGAGGACTGACGACCATCCATACCTTATCCAAGTCAGTTTGTGTTGCTAGGAAGTTGGCAATAATGAGGTGTCCTGTATGTACAGGGTTAAAAGAGCCGAAAAAAAGACCAATTTTCATCTTGCAAATATAAGAGAATGAATGAGCGGTGGAAGTAGGTTGTGGATTAATACTGTCATAATCTAGACATTATTGGCAATATTTTGATTGTTGTTGAGAAGGGGGCAGGAAACGATTGGGTGAGGATTAAAAAAGCAGGTCATTTCTTTATTCTCTTCTACCTTTGTGGATGGAATTATTCTACCGTATTATTTGTTCTTCTTTCAACTTTGTTGAGCATCAATATTCAGCTAATTATGCAAATAGCGCCAGGTTTATATAAGGAGGTATTAAAAATAGTGACGAGTGAAGGGGCCTCTGATTCGGAGCGGGTTCTAGCGCTTTTAGTAATGATGGAGCGGTTGTTGATAGATTCTACCAAGCAAGAGCAGCTTGTATTTAGTACCCTATTTGCTCGGTTAAGTTATGTGGGGCACAAGCATCGGTTTGATAAGGGATCAGTAGAGTTGCTTCATCTATTTAGGAGAGCGGCTACGTCTGTGCGTCAGGGGAGGCCAGTAAGGGAGGGCGTTGTTCATTTAGGGGTAAAAGCGGTTTCGAGCTTGATTCAGCTGCTTTATGATGAGCCGATTTCAGAAGCGCTTCATTCTTATTTTTCGGAGGACCTTGCTTTTAACTTTGTGGTTGATAGCGCTATTGCCTCTAAATCAGTTGCTCGAGTAGTGGCCTTGCGCGATGAGTCAGAGCATAAACGGTTGATTGTAATTGATGAGGACTCTCCTGCTGAAGAGAGGAGGGTATTATATGATTTGCCTTCGAGGAATGAAAATTTTAGGCCGACCATAGAAGCTTTACGTCGAGTATTTGGATTTCCGGTGATGCTTCATTTGATTGAGGTGGAGATTGATAACGATGGCAATTATCTTCCACGGGCATTTGTCGTTGAGCCGGATTACCTAGTTGATGTATCTGCAATAGCGGACTGTTTTAAAGATACGGGTACCGATCCATTGAGCTATTTACTCAAAAAGTTTTTACCGACGGAGATAAGTCCGGCCATACACATTGGAAATGTAGCGAACTATTTTTTAGATCGGTTATTGAACGAGCCGCAGGCTCGTTTTTTGGATCTGTTTAAGGAGACATTTGTGATGAGCCCGCTTGTTTATGCTCCAATGAGTGATTCGGAAGTGCGTGAAGTGGGGCAGAAAGCGCAGCTACATTATGTGACACTACAACGCATGGCAAATGGAGGATTTATTCAAGAGGGAATTGACCCTTCGAATTGTGTGCTAGAACCTTCATTTTACAGCCCAACGTATGGTATACAAGGACGGTTAGATTTGTTTTATCATACGAAGGAGCGGTCTGTGATTGTGGAGCTTAAGAGTGGAAAAGTTTGGAAACCAAATACATATGGGATTTCGCGTCCGCATTTTACCCAGACATTGCTATACGATTTGCTGGTACGCTCTGTTTTTGGTAAAGAGATAGATCCTGCAAAGTATATATTATATTCTGGAAACCCTGAAAAGCCGTTGTGTTTTGCTCCCACCGTAGTAGAGGAGCAACTTGAAGCGCTACAAGTAAGAAACCAGCTGGTTGCTATAGAACGGCTGTTGTGCAGGGTGGTCCCAGGCCAAGAGGAGGTTCCTTTATTGGCTCAGATTCGTGGGGATCGTTATAGAGGGCAAGGCTTTATGGAGCGAGATGTAAGGCTGTTTGAGGACAGGTACACCAAGCTAAATCAGGTACAAAAAAAATATTTTCACTCCTTTATTGGATTTATTGCCAGAGAGCAGTGGCTCGCAAAAGTGGGGGAGCATAGTGAAGATCAGTCAGGCGGGCATGCTTCATTATGGCGCAGTGCTTATGCGGAAAAACAGGCTTGTTTTTCTATATTAAGTCATTTAAGGATAGTGGAAAATTGTGCAGACCGCTCTGATCCATATTTATTATTTGAGCGAACAGGCAGAACGGAGAGTTTGTCCAACTTTAGAGTGGGAGATATTGCTATTTTGCACCCATCGGAGGTAGAATCGGCCGGATTAACGCATCATCAAGTGATAAAATGTACGATAACACAGCTTACCACAACACATGTTCGAGTGCAGTTGCGCTATCGGCAATTCAACCTTGAACCATTTGCTAGGGAGTCACTTTGGATGTTAGAGCCAGATCTAATGGAGGTTGGTTTTGCCGCTATGTATAGGAGCTTATTTGAGCACCCAGATGTGGTGCCTGTGTGCAAACAGGCTTTAAGTGAAATTGAGGTAGATCCTCGACCTGGGTTGACGGAGGAGCAGCAGCGGCTATTGGCGAAAATGCTAAATGCGCCTGGCTATTTTTTACTTTGGGGTCCTCCTGGAACTGGAAAAACGAGTGTTATGATTCGTGAGTTTGCCCGTGGGGTATTAACGCATACGGAAGACAACTTGCTATTGTTGGCTTTTACAAATAGGGCTGTTGACGAAATTTGTGAGGCATTGGACGCGATTGGAGATGGAATTCGAGAACAGTATATTCGAATAGGATCGAAGCATGCGACTTCTATTCATTTTTCAGAGCAGCTTTTGCAGCATAAAATTAGTCAGGCCGCGAATAGGAGTGAGTTGGTATCTGTGCTTAGCCGGCATCGAATCTTTGTGAGTACAGTTGCTTCATTTTCACAGAATGTTGATATGCTAAAGGTGAAGCGTTTTCAGCGGTTATTAGTTGATGAGGCCAGTCAGATTTTGGAGCCACAGTTAATTGGGCTGCTTAATAAGTTTGATCAATATATTTTGGTTGGGGATCACAGGCAGTTGCCGGCAGTTACCTCGCAGGGCGCCGATTTGGGAAGGGTAGTAGATTTGGAGCTTAACTCCTTTGGGCTCTTTGATTTGAGGGCATCCTATTTTGAGCGTGTGTATCGCCTTTGTGAGGAGCGTAAATTGGACCAACATTTTGGGAGGCTTTCTGTACAGGGGAGGATGAATGAGGAAATAATGGCTTTTCCTAACGAGTATTTTTACAATGGTTTTCTGCGTGCAATGTATCCAACGCCATTATCGGAGGGCGTTCCTTCGGTTCGATTTGTGGCCACAAATTCTGGACCTAGTATTCAACCCAATCAAAAAACAGATAGAGCGGAGGCAGAGAAGGCGGTTCAATTGGTTAAAGAATTTAAGGCGTTGTGGGAGGCTGCAGGGCGAGCGTGGTATCCGCAGCGTACGCTTGGTATTATTACTCCTTGGCGTGCCCAGATAGCCCAGCTTAGGGAGTGTTTGGTGGAGGAGGGTATTGCTCCCGAAGAGGTAACAATTGATACGGTTGAGCGTTATCAAGGAGGGGCGAGAGATATTATTATTGTGTCTTGCTGTGTCAACTCTAGGTTTCAGTTAAGCTCGTTGGTCAATTTATCGGAGGAGGGGGTTGACCGAAAATTAAATGTAGCATTGACCCGAGCAAGGCAATATTTAGTAGTCTTGGGCAGAGAGGATATCTTGAAGGAGGATGATCGATACCGCTTTTTTATAGAGCGGTATAAAGTTCCTGAGTAGGATGCAAGGTGGATTGCCAAATAAGTACCGTGCGGTCATCACTACAAGAAATCAGGGTGTTCTCAGTCATCCAGAGTAGGTGATTAACTGAATTGAAATGGCCACTATCTCGGCCACTATCGAGTACTTTAAGCAGGGCTAAATCGGGTGTTGACCATATTTTAATAGTTTTATCTCTACTTGCCGTGGCTATCAATGATAAGTCAGGCGATTGGGCAATATGGTTAATGGTGTACCAATGGGCTGGCTGGGCTCCCACTTGTTGGAAATTGTTGTCCCATGCCTTGAGGAGAGCATCGCGCCCTCCGGAAACCAAAATTTGTTCGGGGTTGATCCAGGATAGTGCGAAGACGGAGTTCGTATGTGCAGGGATTATTTGAACTAATTTTAGGTCAGCGCGTTGGGTCAGGTAGATATTTCCATCGCTACTGCCAACGGCTAGTAGGTCTTGTTCAGGCGAGTAGGAGATGGAGCGGAGCGACTTGTTGCTGAGTTGATAGCTTTCAATTGCAGACTTTTTGGAGGGGTTCCAGCGCGTTAGGATACCATCTCCCCCAGCGCTGAATAGTTCATCTTGGACCCAAAGTAGGCTAAAAACACCTTTTTGGTGGTGTTGGATGTTTTTATTTTGCAGCGGGTTTGCTTGGTTGATCCAGTGAATTCCGCCAGTCATGTTACCCGCAATAATTAGTTGTTCATGCCAATCTTCTGGAGATGTAGTCAATGAAAATAATTGCGTGCCGATATTAGCTAATAACCGTCCAGTTTCAGGGTCAGTTAAATTCCATTCTACAATCCAACCATCCCCACCAGCTGAAAGGAAGTGGTTGGGAGTATGGCTTCTGGCGAGTGCATAGATAGCTGCTCTATGCCCTGTACAGCTTTTATGGCGGATAAACATAGGGTGATTAACAACCTATAGTCGAATAAGTTGACCGCTTTGGTGGGTTGATGAGCTGGTTAGTCGCCAATGATAGCAGCCAGCATCTGGAAATACGGACTCTTGAATGGAGAGGGTTTGATGGCCAGTTTCTACGGGAAAGTAGTTTCTAAATATCAGTTGTCCGGAGATATTGAACACCTCCAAAAGTACCTTTGTGGGGGAATCCACAAGTAAGGGGAAATGGACAGTAGAGGAGGAGGGGTTGGGGTATGGCTGAAAAATATGCGTTCCACCTGATATTTTGGGTGGGAGAAATTGTAAGGAGATGTTCTCTGCAATTGTATTGGCAGAGACAGCTTCAGCGATGAAGTATTTGTTCAGTTGGATCAAGTCTGCTAGCCAGCCTGATTTATTGGCAGTGAGAAGAATGGTGCATAAAGTATCTTTTGGGTAAAGTGCTATTTCTTTTCCTGGAGTATCGTGGAGCCAAAGAATACGGAGCTGGTTGTTTTTGACGGAGTAAGCGTCTGCTGGGATTCCGTTGACACCTAGTATTTGTAGTTGATCTTGGATGGGTTCCAATTGAAGTTGCCAAGCAGCAATCGAGGCGTGTTTAAGTAGTTGGATAGGCACTTCAATGGTTTGTCCTGCGTCAAGCCATTGATTTGGAAGAGAGATGGGGAGTTCTGATAGCGTGCGGTCCTCCGTGTCACCTGAGAAGGAGGTAAGGTTTTCGACGTCTCCCGTTTTAATTCCGACCCAATTAATTCCGTTAATTGCGGGAGCAACACCACTTATATTCAAATAGGAGATTTGAGCGGTATCCTTCATTTCAGCGAAGGATGCTAAGATGTCGGAGGGGTCGGACACAGGTCGGATAAAGCGCCATTTGGGTGCCCCGGAAAACGAGTCGGTAACACCTAGAATTGTTTTGCGAATATCAACAATGTCGAGGGTAGTGACGGTCTTAGAGCCGTTAGCATCAGCAGCTAGCGCTTGATAGAAGGAAGTAAACGGTTCTAGGCTGAGAATATGCCTGCTAATCAAAATGAGATCATAGGCGGTTACACCATTTGTGATATTATCTTCTCGTGTTAGACTAAGGGTAAGGCTACCTGAAAGATTGATGGGTAGGTCGTATAAGTTGAGGTTATAACAGGAGTCGGTTTGATTTTTGAGCTGATTGGTTGAGAACGGTTGTCCATTTGCGGTGCCTGAAAAGCTTGCCTTAGTTCGGTAACTATTTAGCTTAGTATTTTGAGCGGTTCGCGCACAGCCGCTTACCTGGAGGTCTGAGTCTTGTATGCAGGGGCATTGGTTACTATTATCTTGGACTAGCACATAATTGGAGCATTGGTTAATCAAGCCATTTCCGTCTCGCACCCACACTTCGACAATATTAGTTCCTTGGTCGCAGGTTGCATATTGGATGGTATCTTGTGTTGGGAAGCCAGTTCCAGTGCCTGCTTTTCGGAGGCCGTATTGAAGCTGACCTACGGGCGTACAGTTATCTGAGATACTTAGAATAAACTGTTGCGCATTAATGGTCATGGAGCAATTATGGTCAAGGCTTTGTGTAATTCCATTTCGGCAGATCATATTAGGGGGGGCACAGTCTTGGACGGTTACGATCTGTTGGCACGTAGCCACCTCTCCGCAGCTATTTGCGGCTCTCCAGGTTATTTTGCTTTGTCCGAGGGGGAAGTTATGGGAAAATATATTGCCCGAGGCCTGGATATCTGTAGAGCCATTGTTTCCAAAATCTATTGTGTGCAGGAAGTTAAAGGAAGGGTTGCTGCAGGAGGAGCTAGCAGTCATATTTGCTGCTATGGGAGCTGCCGTGCAGTTATTAAGCGGCAAGCAGGTGGGCAAGTCGTTGCAGTTATTAAAAACGATGCTTTGGGCAACCAGTTGGGGGGCGGTGGATGCTGTGGTAAGGAGTACAGCCATCACTAGAGTTGGCGCGCGCATAGAGAATGGACTAATTTTATAAACGGAATAGGGGATTAAAGAAGCAACAAGAGATTCCGAATATACGAGACTTAACAAAGGTAGGGTCTTTTTGGATTCGGAAGAGATAAACCGCCTGATCTTTTTTGAAAGTACTTCTTTAGGGCGGTGGCGGCGGGGCAAAATAATAATTGCGTTTGGAAAGGCTCGTACTCCGAATATAGCACTGATCAGGTTACTATAGAAATGGCTTTTGGTTTAATTTGGAATGTTGCTGGTGCTGTACCAAGGAACTCACCATCCGCTTCTAGCCAAAGGAGGCTATTTATGGGATTGATGGTTAGATTTGTTGTTTGAATACCCATTACCTTTGGGTGATTAAGTAGGGTGCCGTTATAGAACCGTGGGGTTTGTAGGAGTACCTCCCATTTAGGCATTTTACGAGCCAATGTTAGGGCGAGTAGTCCATCATTCGGGATAGCGTGAGGTACGAGCTGCATTCCTCCTCCGGAGTACTGGCAGATGCCGACGTTAATGGTGTAGAAGTAATCTTGGATGGGTTCAAAAGACTCGGAGTGGATTTCAGCTTTTGAGAGTTGGTATTCAAATAGGTATTTTGCGACGGCGAATAAATAGACTAGTCTTGAGCTATGTTTTCCGTTTTCTTGCAATTTTTTTGCGACAAAGCCATCATAGGCTAGACCAGCTACGTTGATAAACCACCTAGTTGCAGGCTGTCCATCTGGCTGAAGGTAAGAGACTTTTCCTACATCTTGGAGCACGAGGGTAGGCTGTAGGAGGCGATTTAAGCGGGTAACAGGATTGTTGGGTATTCGGTATTGTCTTGCCCAGTCGTTGCCTGTTCCAATTGGGAACGGTGCATAGTGAACCATTTGTGGAGAAACTTCCTGTTGGGAGAGTATTCCATTAATAATTTCGTGGTGTGTTCCATCTCCACCGAGCCCTATGAGCTGGCGGTAACCCTTTAGGATAGCGTTTTCAGCGAGTTGGGAGGCATGTCCTGGATATTGGGAGAATTGAATGGAGTAGGAGAAGCCCAATTCCTGCAGCCGCTGCTCGATACGCGGCCATATTCGTTTAACGGCACCGTTAGCGGCTGCAGGGTTGGCAATTATGTACCAGAACATTTTGGGTTAGGTAAGAATAGTTGCTTTTGTTGCCTCAAGGATTTCTCTGACTTGTGTGAGTTGAGCACCTTGTGCGTATACCCTTAGTACGGGTTCGGTTCCGGAGGGTCGAATCATGACCCAATCATCTCCACCGAGTCGAAATTTCCAACCATCAACATCCTCCGTTTCATGAATTTTGTAAGATCCGAAATTTTTATAAAATCCTGATTTGCAATTATTTATTATAGCCTGCTTTTGGGATTCGGTTACGTGCAAGTCGTCACGGTCAACTGCGAAGCTGCCTACGATATCATATACTTCCTGTACAAGGCCTTTAATTGTTTTACCGGTTACGGCCATAAATTCAAAGACCAGAAGTCCCATCCATACCCCATCCCTTTCTGGGATGTGGCCTTTTACTGCGAGGCCACCGGATTCTTCTCCACCTACGAGAACATCCTCGTTTACCATGATTTCAGCGATATATTTGAAACCGATTTTAGTAATTTCGTAGGGTAACTTGAAGTGTTCTGCCAGTTTTTTCATTTTGTCCGTTACGGAGAACGTGAATACTACTTTACCGTCCATTTTTTTATACTTGTGGAGGTAAAGTAGCAGGATAAGTAACAGATGATGGCTATCAACGAAATTCCCATCTTCGTCGTACATTCCGATTCGGTCGGCATCTCCGTCATTGGCGAGGCCAGCGGTTATTTTAGGGTTGTTTTTTATTGTTTGGCTTAGGAGTTGAAGGTTTCGGTGGATAGGTTCAGGTGCTTGTCCATGCATGCCTGGGTTCCAATCACAGTGAAGAAACAAGCTTCTTGGCAGTAGTTTTTTGACAGCATTTTGTCCTGCGCCATACATGGCATCATAGGCAATTCGTCCTGCGCTTTGTTTTATGGCCTTTAGATCGAACGACTTTTTGGCATGGCGTAGGTAAATGGTTTCCAGGTCTACGTCTACGAGTAGTTTTTTTTGGACCAGCTCACCAAGAGAGGGCAGGTTTTGAATGGAGCATACATCTGGGATGAGGGCTTCGACTTCTGCAATTTCGGAGGGTACCATTGGTCCTCCGAAGGAGGCCTTAAGTTTAAAGCCGTTATAAGAGGGCGGGTTATGGCTTGCAGTGATGACAATACCTAGGTCACTTTTGGTTTTTACAACACCTAGTGAGACCATTGGGGTGGATACAAAGCCGGTTGCGACATGGCATTTTATGCCGTATGCACCGAGAACACGAGTGGTGGTTTCGGTAAAGAGAAGACCGCCAAATCGGCAATCGTATCCGATTACTGCTTTTTTCATTTTATGTTTTTTCATGAAAAGAGCAGTAGCCTCTGCGACGCGCATGACATTGTCCACGGTATATTCGTCAGCGATGATTGCGCGCCAGCCATCTGTTCCAAACTTAATGGGTGCTGCCATAGTTATTAATTGAAATAAACGTTAACAAAGAGATGTAGCAAAAGTAAAGCGTGCGGGTGGATGCTGCACGATTTTAGTTTAAATTATGGTTGAATTTCTATTATTGGTAACTAATAGTACAGCCATTGTGCGGCTTTAGGGAATTCGATACCCCATCGAGTTTCATTATGTTCTCCTATTGGATCGATTATAAGGTTAAACTGGACGGTTTCTGGCTCGTACCCACGTTTTTCAATGGCCTCTTTAAATCGGGTGGCACTTGGCGCCATATCTGCGCTTTCCTTTCCGCCGGCGTAGAGATAAATTTTGGTTGGGGAGAGATGGTGAAAGCGTAGTGGTTCGCGGTAAATGTGTTCTGAGATCCAAAGGGAGGGGGAAAAAATCATAAATTTAGAATAGATGTGGGGGTAAAGCACTCCAGCATAAATGCTAATGAGTCCTCCCATACTACTTCCTCCAATACCCGTGTGGGCTCTATCGGGCAGGGTGCGAAATTGTTGGTCGATATACGGTTTAAGTGTTTCTGCTAGGAAGTGGGCGTAGTTGCGCCCTAGACCCTCACCCCATTTTGTTGTATTATAAGGTAGGAACTCCTGAATTCTTTCTTTGCCACCATGGTCGATTGCGACTACGATAAAATCTCCTTTCTGATGTTGAGCTAGGTTAGCCAGTTGTTTATCAACGCCCCAGGTGCCAAAGGGGGCATCCTGTTCAAATAGGTTTTGTCCATCTTGAAGGTAGAGGACGGGATATCTTTGGGACGTTTTTTCATAGTTCCAAGGAAGGAGAACTGCAATTCTGCGTTTTCGGCGCAACTGAGGAATGGGGAATTCTTTAGCAACGATTCGAATATCTGGGTAATACTGTGGGTTGTATGATCCTGTATGGGATTTCCAAGCGGGGACAATGTCTAAGATTTTACCTGCGGTCCAGTTCAGCCTCCTGTTGGCTGGGGGAAATCCATCTGCGTCTAGTTCTTCGGCCTCCCATCCTCCCTTTACATATTTGTATTCTATGGCTTTTACATGGTCATTGAGAGGGAGGGATAGTTGGTAATGGCCTTCTCTCACTTGGTTCATTCGAAAGCGTTCGTCTTTGGTAGCCCAGTCATTAAAGCTACCGGTTAGGTAAACAGGACGCAAATCATCTTTTGGCGTAAATAACTCCAGTGTTAGCATAATGAGAGAGCTGCAAAGGTAGCAAGATTTTAAAAGAAAAGGAGGGGTTCTAGCGAGCGGGGCGTCTAATTTGGATATTGGTATGCGCGGAGAGTTGGCTTTTTCAGGATACGGTTAGTTTCAGGCCCTTTTATAAAACAAGGTTGACAGCTTTGGCCATTCGTTGTAAACAGTAAGGTTTATTGGAGTGGGCTAGTTTGTTAATAGAAAACAACTGGGGTAGGATTTTTGCTGTATTGTTGCGCAAATTGTTGCCCAAAATAAAAAGTAAAAACAAAAAACCCTTGATAACGTGTAAGTTACCAAGGGTTTTGCGGACTGGACGGGACCGTTTTTTTCTTAATTTTTCGATCTAATTAATTGATTATGATATATTTATAAATTATTTATTGATATAATTTGGCATAATTGTTGCCCACTTTGTTGCTCAGTTTTTTAATTAAATTTATTTAAAAAATGAGCTACTCAATCAAGCTAAGAATTAGGCCTGAGCTGGGACAAGACAAGCGAGGCGAGACACCCATTTACCTACAATATATCCAATTGCGACAGCGCATTTTTATTGGTACCAAGCAGCGGATCAATCCGCTGTTCTGGGATAATGTGCTGGGTAGGCCAAAGCGTAGCCACCCTAATTATATGGCATTACTTACCTCCTTATCCGCAAAGTTGGAACAGATTGAGTTACTAATCGATAAATATAAAAAGGAACAAGGTAAATACCCAAGCCCAGCTAAACTGAGGGCGATAATACAAAAATCTGAAACGAAACACACCCCCAAAATAAAAAATAAGGATAAGCTGAGTGAGTTATGGGTCAATTACATCGATGATCAAAAAGCCAAAAAAGTGAAACCCGCCACCTTGGATATTTATCACCAGACTTGGGACAAATGGAGCCTATTTAGCAAAAAAAAGGGGGAGGATTACACTTATTTAGACGTTCGATTTGAACTGCTTGACCAATTTAGGGCGTATTTACTTAACCAAGGCAAGCAAAAAAATACTAGAGGGAAGGCAATCAAAACAATGAAGGCTTTTTTTAATTACTTATTGTTAGCCAAGGAGTTACCAATTAATCCAAGTTTTAAAAGAGTGAGCGTTGAAAAAGAGGTGTTAGATATTTGCACTTTGAGCCTTGAAGAGTTAGAAGCCTTGAAAAGGGAGGTATTATTTTCAACTTATCCTGGCTTTACTACCCCCCAGTTTAACCTCAACACAGACGATAAACTCATTGGGCAAATCATGGTTTTCTCGTGTTCAACGGGCTTATCGTTTGTAGATTTTGATAAATTAAGACTCAAACACCTAATTTTTGATAAAAAAGAGGGGGTTCCCGTTGATTTGAGAATTGAATTGGTACGTACTAAGGTGGATACGGCCAAATGTATAATCCCTGTATTGGGTACAACTATTGATATTATCGCCCATCAATTAGGGGTACCTGAGTGTGGTAATCAAAAGGAATGGCAAGCGATTGATTATGAATCCAAGGTGGGTTACTTATACCAGCATATTAGTACGGGTTATAAATATTCCACATTCAACATGGATAGCAGGATTTTCCCGAGCGTGTCTTCCGTTTTGTTTAATCGCGAAATCAAACAGGTGCTAAAAACAATAGGAATTGACACGATGGTGAGCCAGACAATTTTTAAGGGAAAAGAAAAAATTGAGCGATTAGTGCCTAAGTATGAACTAATTAGCTCTATAACGGGCAGACGTACTTACGTAACGTTAAGCTTTGAACAGGGTAATGATGCCACCATCATTATGAAAACAACTGGCCATGCAAAAATTGAAACGATGAACCGCTATAACAAGGTATCCCCCCAGCAAATTCAAAATAAATTCAAAAAAAATACCCCCCAATTCAGCAATGAAAAGGGGGGTAAATAATGAAAATATTAAATGAGGTTATTTTACTTATTGTGGGGTAACCAATCGTGCCTGAGCATAGGCGTTATAGATTTGATCAGATTCAATTTTGTTGTATCGGTTCATTGTTTCAATTTTTGCGTGTCCAGTTGTTTTCATGATGATTATCGGCGCAATTCCATTCTTAAATGATTGGGTAATGTAGGTCCGCCGACCAGTATGGGCGCTGATACGTGCATATTTGGGCACTAATACCTCTTTTTTTTGCTTGCCCTGGATGGCAGTAGTTAACTCTAATTCATCAATTTGTATTGTTTTTAACAACTCTTTTATTTCTTTATTGAATTTATTTGGTTGAATATTTGGAAAAATTGCAATATTATCAAAACAAGGATTGGATTTACGGTTTGCATCTAAATAAATAGTTAGCAATTGCATTTTTTCTTCAATTGAACGATGTAATAATTCTTCGGCACTTGAATTATCCGCCATTCCCAACGCCATCATAATAATATCAATCGTCCTGCCCATAATTGGGATAATACATTTAGCAGTGTCTACCTTTTGGCGGGTAAGTTCTAAGTACAACTTAGCGGGCCCTACCTTGTTAGCTTTAATTATCAAATTTTTTGTTGTCAAGCTTGAAAAATCAACAAACGACAAGCCAGTGTCACAGAGGAACAACATGATTCGGCCAATTAGTTTTTGGTTTTCATTGATATTGAACTTAGGCAATTGGTTGAAATATAGCACCTCTCTTGCCAGTATATCAATTTCAGCTGGCGTTAAAACCGATATTTCCTTCTCTTCTTTTTCAACTTCAACTAATTTAAAATTATGATTGATTGCCAATCCCTTATTTAACAATAAATAGTTGAAAAAAGTCTTTATTGTTTTTATTGCTTTTCCACGGGTGTTTTTTTGGTAGCCTTTTTGGATTAAAAATTGGCCAAACCTGAATAGTAGATCGAAGTTAATATCCTTATAGGTGTAGTTGTGCCCTGAGGTATATTCATTCCATTTATTCCATGTCTGATTGTATATATCTAGGGTGGCGGGTCTGATTTGGCTATTTTTCTTGGAGGTCAAAAATTCTGCCCACAAGCTAGATAGAGTACTGGTTTGGTCGACATACGGTTTGTTATCCTTAATTATTTGGCGTAGGTGATCAGGTGAGGGGTAGTGGCCGTGCTCATTATAATACTGTTGTATCACGGAGTCTACTGCTTGCTTAGTGGTTAATAATTCCGTGTTCATCGATCCGTTTGAATCTAGTCTTCTGCTGATTATCTGCTCCGACGCCAGCCAATACGTACTTTCAATTAACATATTTGTGGGTAAAAGCAATCGTCTACGTTTATAAATATATTGGATGTAAATTGGATGCTTACCAGCTTTATCTGGTGTTGTTTTTAATTTAATTTTTAACGAATACCCCATTAATAAATAATATTTTTTAGTGAAAAAATGCGAGGAAATGGGCTTTTATTCCACATTCCATCAAATCTTTCAAAATGTTAACAC
>Ga0079300_10000151_pt1 | contig 22622 bp, 19 predicted proteins | sample Wag4_2014_7_11_FD_74799 | JGI IMG/M metagenome (GOLD analysis project Ga0079300, IMG submission 74799) | Fresh water microbial communities from Ohio, USA - Utica-2 Time Series HT 2014_7_11 | ecosystem: Environmental > Aquatic > Freshwater > Water tank | place: USA: Ohio | collected 2014-07-11
CCCCGCGAGGACGAAGGTGTTCCCGGGTCCCGCCCCGGAGACCGCCGCTAAACCCTGTTCTGGCAAGTGGGAGCCGGTCATCGGATCAAACCGGACCTGACTTTCTAGCCGGACCTGACCTTCTAGCCAGACCTGACTCTCTAGGTTGAGAGCCTGTTGTCTCTCCGAGGGGTTCCGCCTCCGGGGAAGGATCTCCGGGGCGTCGCCGGGCCTGGCAGGTACCTCGCGCCAGGACGCAAGCCCAAGCTCACCCCCAGCTCCGCCTCCAAATGAAAACGCCCCGGAGAGGTCTCCGGGGCGTCGTCAGTCTTGGGGTTCGTCCGCCGGCTTCAGCCTCTTGCGTAGAGGATGGCAAGCAGCAGGAGGGCCACGATGTTGGTGATCTTGATCATCGGGTTCACGGCGGGACCCGCAGTGTCCTTGTAGGGGTCCCCGACGGTATCACCGGTCACCGCGGCCTTGTGGGCCTCGGAACCCTTGCCGCCATAGTGACCTTCTTCGATCAGCTTCTTGGCGTTGTCCCAGGCGCCGCCACCGGAGGTCATCGAGATGGCCACGAACAGCCCGGTCACGATCACACCCATCAGCATGGCACCCAGGGAGGCGAAGGCATTGGCCTTGCCCGCTGCAGCCATGATGACAAAGAACAGGACTACGGGCGAGACAACCGGCAGCAGGGACGGCACGACCATTTCGCGGATGGCGGCGTTCGTCAGGATGCTGACAGCCCGGCCGTACTCCGGCTTGACCTCGCCGGTCATGATGCCCGGGTTTTCGCGGAACTGGCGGCGGACTTCCTCAACCACCGACTCCGCAGCCCGGCCCACGGCGGTCATGGACATGCCGCCGAACAGGAAGGGAAGCAGGCCACCGAACAGGAGGCCGACCACCACGTAGGGGTTGGAGAGGTCGAAGGCCACGACGCCCAGGCCATCAAAGAAGGAGCCCGGCTTGGCCTCCGCCGAGAAGTACTTGAGGTCCTCGGTGTAGGCCGCAAAGAGCACCAGGGCACCCAGGCCGGCCGAACCAATGGCGTAGCCCTTGGTGACGGCCTTGGTGGTGTTGCCCACTGCGTCGAGGGCGTCGGTGGTCACGCGGACTTCGGGGGGCAGGCCCGCCATCTCCGCGATGCCACCGGCATTGTCCGTGACAGGGCCAAAGGCGTCCAGGGCGACGATGAAGCCCGCCAGCGACAGCATGGCCGTCGTGGCGATGGCGATGCCATAGAGGCCCGCCAGGGGGTAGGTGATCATGATGCCGGCGATGATCACGAGGGCCGGGGCCGCCGTGGACTCCAGGCTCATGGCCAGGCCCTGGATCACGTTGGTGCCATGGCCGGAGACAGAAGCCTTGGCCACCGACTTCACGGGTCGGAAGCCCGTTCCCGTATAGTACTCGGTGATCACCACAATGAGCGCCGTGACCGCGAGGCCGACCAGGGCGCAGAGGAAGAGCGACTGGGCAGTGATGGTCAGGCCAGCACCTGTGGTGACCGGGACCGGGACCAGGGTGTTCACGACCCACCAGATGGCACCGATTGACAGCACGCCGGTGATGATCAGGCCCTTGTACAGGGCGCCCATGATGTTCTGCGAGCCGCCAAGCCGGACGCCGAAGGTACCGATGATTGAGGTCACGATGCAGACCGCGCAGATGACCAGCGGCAGCAGCATCATGTTCAGGGCGCTGGCGCCGAAGAAGATGGACGCCAGCACCATGGTGGCCACGGTGGTCACGGCATAGGTCTCGAAGAGGTCAGCGGCCATGCCGGCACAGTCGCCGACATTGTCGCCTACGTTGTCAGCGATGGTCGCGGCGTTGCGCGGGTCATCCTCGGGGATCCCGGCTTCGACCTTGCCGACCAGGTCGCCGCCCACGTCGGCACCCTTGGTGAAGATACCGCCACCAAGACGGGCAAAAATGGAGATCAGCGAGGCACCAAACCCAAGTGAGACAAGGGCGTCGATGACATGACGGTCATTGTGCGCCAAGCCCATCGGCCCGGTCAGGACGTAGAAGTAGCCCGCAACACCGATCAGGGCGAAACCGGCGACCAGCATTCCAGTGATCGCACCCGAGCGGAAGGCCATGGACAGACCCTGGGCCAGACCCTCGGAGGCCGCCTGGGCAGTCCGGACGTTGGCGCGGACCGAGACCAGCATGCCCACGAAGCCGGCGAGGCCCGACAGGACGGCACCAATCAGGAAGCCGAAGGCAGCCTTGGCCCCAAGGAGGGGAAAGAGCGCGACGAAGATAACGGCACCGACAATGGCAATCGCCGTGTACTGCCGGTTGAGATAGGCCTGAGCGCCCTCCTGGATAGCCGCAGCGATTTCCTGCATGCGCGCATTGCCGGGAGAAGCCCGCATCAGCGAGGCCGTCTGGACGGCACCGTAGAGCACCGCGAGAATGCCGGCCAAGATCGCCAGCACAAGGTAATTCATGATTGAAGCGCCCCTTCAGTGACTGAGCGAGGGCGACTGGACCGGAAGAAATCCATGTCCCACGACCCCCCCAGGTGATTTTCTGACACGACGGCGAGTCCGAGTCTGCAACCGTCGAAGTTCGCGGGAAACTGCCAAACCTCGGCCCGCCATGCAATGACTGTTCACCAGCCCTGTGCCTTGGCGCGCCAACCCTTTGTTATTTCACGATCTTTGCCCCGGTTCATTCCTAGGGTCGGATGGGCTGGCGGGGCTTTGCACCTGAAGCGGGTGCCGAATAAAGCCGCTTCTGGGGCTTCTGGTCCCTGACTTCCACCGACCGGATCCGGGCGGCACCGTAGACGGCACGGGCCGCGCCGAGGGTCTGGGCCTCCAGCTTCTTTGGGTCCAGGGCCATGAGGTCCGTCCCCGAGTTCAATGGAGACCGGTAGGCTGCCTTGAGCATACCCTCCCGGACGAAGGGCTCCCCCGCCTCGATCTCCGGCCGGGGTATTCCCGGGTTGAAATTGATGCGCACCCGCACGAAGACATAGTTCATCACCCGCCCGTCCTGCAGGACCGGCAGGCCAACACCCGAGAGGTCAAGACGCAGGTCGGCTTCAGTGGGACCTTCGGCCGGCTTCTCTGCCTTGGCCTCGGCCGGCGCGGGCGCAAGAGCGTGAAGGCCCAGACCAAGCGTCAGCACCATCAGGACGGCCTTTATACTGCCGATGCCCTTCTGGACAGTTGGGTAGGCTGTCATAGCCCGGGACCGCTGCACTTGAAATTCAGTCATGCCTCCAGCCTCCGGCTCCGGCTTCGATCTCATGACCCTCATACAGGACGCAGGAAGCGCCCTCCACAAAGCAACCGATCACCGTGCAGCCCACGCTCAGGAGGGCGGCCTGGCTCTCCGGACGCGCAGCAATCACAAGCTCGTAGTCATCGCCGCCTGAAGCCAGGGCGATCCGGGCACCGCAGGCGTCGGGCTCGCCGGACAGCCAGAGCCTGGCGTCTGGCGACAGGGGAATGAGGTCGAGATCGATCCGGACGCCACACCCCGAAGCCCCGGCGATATGCCGGGAGTCGGCGACGAGCCCATCCGAGATGTCGGCGGCCGCGCTGGCGTGCGAGCGCAACAGGTCGCGCAGGTCCAGCCGAGGCGTGGGCCTGCGGAATTTCAGCGCCAGTTCACCGCCGGGATCGGCGACTTCCCCCCGGAGGGCGCGCAGGCCCAGCCAGGAATCCCCAATTGGGCCGCTCACCGCCAGTACGTCGCCCGGCCGGGCTCCAGAACGGCGAACCATCCCGCCCGCAGGACAGTATCCAAAGAAGGTTCCGGAGACCATGAAGGGACCTGGGGTCGAGACCGTATCGCCCCCCAGCAGGTTGATACCGAACGCCGCCGCCTCACTCGCCAGTCCGGCAGCAAAGGCGCGTCGTTTGGACAGGGGCCAGTCCGGCGACCAGGCCAGCGATTGCAGCCAGGCGAAGGGCACGGCGCCCTTGGCGGCGAGGTCAGAAAGGTTCACCCGCAGGAAGCGCGCAGCGACCACCTCCGGTGCCTCGCCGACGGGGAAATGCACACCCTCCACAATCGCGTCCTGGGTGACGACCACATCCTGTCCCTGCCTGGCCGGCAGGACCGCGGCATCATCCAACAGGTCGAGGGCGCCGGGATCACCCCGGGTCAGGGGGCGGAAGAGTTCGGCGATCTGCTCGAACTCGTCCGGTCCGGGTGCGGGATCAGGCCCGGACATCCCGGGCCAGGCCGTCCAGAGCCGCGTTCACGAAGCCAGGCTCAGGCCCTTCGAAGAAGGACCGCGCCAGGTCGACATACTCGTTGATCGCAACCTCCACCGGTACATCAGGCCTGTGGGCCAGCTCAAAGGCACCGGACCGGAGGATCGCCCGCACGGTCGCGTCCAGGCGATCGAGCCGCCAGCCCTCGGCGAGCCTGCGGGCGATGCCGGCATCGATCTGACGCTGGTTGTTGACGACGCCCCGCACAAGCTCTGCGAAGAAGGGCTCGTCGGCGGAGGCAAGGGGCTCGCCCTCCTCCGGGCCGATCGCACGGTCAAACCTGTGCTCGGAGAATTCCCGGATCACCGCCTCCACACCGACCCCTGAGACTTCCATCTGGTACAGGGCCTGGACCGCCGCCAGGCGGGCGACAGACCGCGCCGTATGGGACGAAGCCTTCACCTGTCCTGGCCGAGGAACTGGCGTCGGAGGGCGATCATTTCCAGGGCCGCCCGAGCCGCACCCCCGCCCTTGTCGCCCTCGCTCACGCGGGCCCGGGCCCAGGCCTGGTCCGCGTCCTCGACGGTCAGGATCCCATTACCAAGGCAGACCCCCTTGCGAAGCGTGAGGTCCATCAGCCCGCGGGCACTTTCATTCGAGACGATCTCGAAGTGATAGGTCTCGCCCCGGATCACAGTCCCAAGGGCCACATAGCCGTCGTAGGCTACGCCGGTCGGAGAGTGGTGCGCATCATCGGCCTGGGCAATCGCACCGGGCACCTCAAGCGCTCCAGGTACGCTGACCACATCGAACTCGGCACCATGGGCGGACAGGACATCTGACGCCCCGCGAAGGAGCTCGTCGGCGAGATCGTCATAGAACCGGGCCTCGACAATCAGGAGGCGCAGCTTGTCCTGGGTCATTTCGATCTTCCTTTTTCAAGACAGCTTAGGCGGTTTCCCGCCAGCGAGCGAGGTAGCGGGCCAGCATGTCGATCTCAAGGTTGACGCGACCGCCGGCGGCGAGGTCGCCCAGGGTCGTGACTTCCCAGGTGTGGGGGATCAGGTTGACCCCGAAGGTGTCGTCCTCGACGGCGTTCACGGTCAGGGAGACGCCATCTACGGTGATGGAGCCCTTGGGTGCGATGAACCGGTGAAGCGGTCGCGGCGCGCGAAACTGGACCCTGCGGGAGCCGCCCTCCGGCGTGACCGATAGAACCTCACCGATCCCGTCCACGTGACCGGAAACGATATGGCCGCCCAGTTCGTCGCCGACCTTCGCCGCCCGCTCCAGATTGATGCGCCGACCCACTCTCCAGTCTCCCAGGTGGGTCAAGGCAAGCGTCTCGCCGGAGACCTCAACTGCAAACCAGTCCGCCCCCTTCTCCACCACGGTCAGGCAGCATCCCGAATGGCTGATCGAGGCCCCGATATCGACGGTGGACAGGTCGTAGGACGTTTCGATCTCGAAGCGCCGGTCCCTGTTTGTATCTCGGACCATACGGACGGTTGCGATGTCGGTGACGATTCCGGTGAACATCAGATCCTCTCGTAGGTTTCGCAGAGATCGGGCCCAAACTCCGCCAGTGAGACGCGCCGAAACCGCGGGACATCCGCAAGGTGATCCCATGGCAGATCACCCAGCGCGGGTCGACCCCGGGCGCCTAGGATAAGAGGTGCCCGAAACCAGACCAGGCTGTCCACCCGTCCTGCCGCCAGGAAGGAGGCCGCGACCTGCCCGCCGCCCTCCAGGAACAAGCGTTCCAGTCCCTCGGCCCCCAGGGCCCCCAGCACCTGGTCGGGCGCCGGGCGGGTACCCTCCCCTCCAAGGCTCAGGACTCTGACGCCAAGTTCGACCAGGGCCGGGTCCGCAGGTCCCGAAGCCACGATGTAGGTTGGGATGTCCCGCGCCGTCCGGGCCAGCTTCGAAGCGGGGGAAAGCCGCTGCCGCGTATCCAGGACGACCCGCGCGGGTTGTGGCGCTTCGTGGCCCTCGAGCCGGACTGTCAACTCGGGGTCGTCGGCCAGGGCGGTCTCGATCCCGATCATCACAGCCTGACATCCAGCGCGGAGCCGGTGGACCTCCTGCCGGGCCGCCTCACCCGTGATCCATCGGCTTTCACCTGTCGCGGTCGCGATCCGGCCGTCCAGGCTGGTCGCAAGCTTGAGGATGACCCCGCTAGCGGTCATCCTCTCCGCTCTCGCTCAGGCCTTCGCGCCCGAGGAAGGTCGCGAACTCACCCGCCTCCCGGAAGTCCCGGTAGACTGAGGCGTATCGGACATAGGCCACGTCATCGAGGGCCTTGAGCTGCTTCATTACCATCTCGCCGACCACCGAGGAGGCCAGTTCGGTTTCCCCAAGGCTCTCGAGCTGGCGAACGATCTGCGAGAGCATCCGCTCGATGCGTTCCGGTTCGATGGGCCGCTTGCGCGTCGCGATGGCGACGGACCTGCCAAGCTTGTCCCGGTCAAAGGGCGTGCGTCGTCCCGACCGCTTCAGGATGGTGATCTCGCGCAACTGGACCCGCTCGAAGGTCGTGAACCTGCCGCCACATTCCGGGCAGAGGCGCCGCCGGCGAATGGCAGCACCGTCGTCTGACGGCCGGCTGTCCTTCACCTGGCTCTCAATATGTCCACAGAACGGGCAACGCATGATCTGGCCCCTCCCGGCTGGGCCGACCCCTATTAGGGGCCTCAGCCGTAGATGGGAAAGCGTTTCGTCAAGGCCAGGACCTCGCTCCTGACCTTGGCCTCCACGGCGGAATTGTCCCCGCCGGCGGCCACGCCATCCAGTACCTCTCCGATCCAACGTCCCACCTGCCGGAACTCGGCTTCGCCGAAGCCGCGGGTCGTCCCGGCCGGGGTTCCAACCCGTATGCCCGAAGTCTGGACGGGCGGGAGAGGGTCGAAGGGAATGCCGTTCTTGTTCGTTGTGATGCCCGCGCGCTCAAGGGCGACCTCGGCGTCGGACCCACTCACACCCTTGGGCGTCAGGTCCACCAGCATCAGGTGGCTGTCCGTGCCGTTCGAGACGATGCGGAACCCGGCCTGCTGCAGGCTGTCCGCCAGGGCCCGGGCGTTGTCGATCACCTGTTGGGCATAGGCCTTGAACTCAGGCCGCAGGGCTTCACCGAAGGCCACGGCCTTGGCCGCGATCACGTGCATGAGCGGCCCACCCTGGAGCCCAGGAAACACTGCCGAGTCCAGCTTCTTCGCCAGCTTCTTGTCGTTGGTGAGGATCAGCCCGCCCCGGGGTCCCCTCAGGGTCTTGTGGGTCGTGGTCGTTACCACATGGGCATGCGGGAAGGGGTTGGGATAAACGCCGCCCGCCACCAGGCCGGCATAGTGGGCGATGTCGGCCATCAGGAGGGCACCGACGGAATCTGCGATCTCGCGGAAGCGAGCGAAGTCGATGTGCCGCGAGTAAGCTGACCCCCCGGCTATGATCACCTTGGGCCGCTCGGCCAGAGCCAGTTCAGCAGCCTGGTCATAGTCGATCAGGTGGTCCTGGGGCCGCACCGCATAGGACACCGGCCGGAACCACTTGCCCGACTGGTTGACGCTCTTGCCGTGGGTCAGGTGACCACCGGCCGCCAGGTCCATGCCCATGAAGGTATCCCCCGGCGTCAGGGTCGTCATGAAGACCGCCTGGTTGGCCTGGCTGCCCGAATGGGGCTGGACGTTGGCAAAGTCGCACCCGAACAGGGCCTTGGCCCGCTCGATCGCCAGGACCTCGGCCTCGTCCACCACCTCGCAGCCGCCATAATAGCGCTTACCCGGATAGCCCTCGGCGTACTTATTCGTCAGCACGGACCCCTGGGTCTCGAGCACGGCCCGGGAGACGATGTTCTCCGAGGCGATCAGCTCGATCTGTTCCTGCTGGCGCCGGAACTCCCCCGAAAGAACCGCCGCCATGGCAGGATCGGACTCGGCCACCGAGGCCGAAAAGAAGCCCGCCGGAACGCCGGCGACGCGGGTCTGTGAAATCATGGTGCGAGTCCTGAGGATTCGGCTGCGCTGAACGCCCACTGTCTACAGCCCCGGCGACACGGGCGGAACCATCATCGGGCAACAGATGCCGGAAAAGTCGGCGTGACTCAGGCCGCCTGGCCGCCGACCCTCTGGATGTTGCAGCGAACCCACAGAGTCTCGAGGGCGCGGACCAGATTGTCCATCATCTCGTCCGTGTGCGCCGGACTCGGCGTGAAGCGCAGGCGCTCCGTGCCGCGAGGCACAGTGGGATAGTTGATCGGCTGGACGTAGACACCGTGCTCCTCGAGCAGAACATCCGAGATCATCTTGCAGTGGACCGGGTCGCCGACCAGTACGGGGACGATATGGCTCACAGACGGCATGACCGGCAGGCCCGCCGCCTCCATGCGCGCCTTCAGGGCCGCCGCACGCTCCTGGTGCATCTCGCGGACCTCATTGTGTTCCTTGAGCCAGCGGATCGAGGCCACGGCGCCCGCAGCGATGGCTGGCGGAACGGAGGTGGTGAAGATAAAACCATCGGCGAAGGACCGGATCGCGTCGACGATCACGGCATCCGCCGCAATGTAGCCGCCCATCACCCCGAAGGCCTTGCCCAGGGTGCCCTCGATGATGTCGATCTCGGCCATGATGCCGTCCCGCTCACACACGCCGGCACCCCGGGGGCCGTACATGCCCACGGCGTGGACCTCGTCGATATAGGTCAGGGCACCGTACTTCTTGGCCAGGGCCACCGTGCCGGGGATGTCGGCGATGTCGCCATCCATGGAATAGACGCTCTCGAAGGCGATCAGCTTTGGCGCGGCCGGATCGGCGGCAGCGAGCAGTTCCTCGAGGTGGGCGAGATCATTGTGGCGGAAGACGTGCCGCGCGCCGCGCCCGCCCCGAATGCCTGAGATCATCGAATTGTGGTTCAGCGCGTCCGAGAAGACGATGAGCCCGGGAAGGATCTTGTAGAGGGTCGAGAGCGAGGCCTCGTTCGAGACATAGCCCGACGTGAACAGAAGGGCGGATTCCTTGCCGTGCAGGTCGGCGAGCTCGAGTTCCAGCTCCACATGGTAGCGGGTCGTGCCGGAGATGTTCCGGGTGCCGCCCGAGCCGGCGCCGGCCTCATCGATGGCCGACTTCATGGCGTCGAGCACCACCGGGTTCTCGCCCTGGGCCAGGTAGTCATTGGAGCACCAGACCACGACCTCGGCGGTCGTTCCGTCCGGACGGGTCCAGGTGGCGTTAGGAAAACGGCCGCGATGCCGCTTCAGGTCGGCGAAAACCCGATACCGGCCCTCTGACCGGACCTTGTCCAGCGCTGCCGTAAAGGCACCCGTGTAATCCATGGCTCTTGTCCCGCCAGCCGGAGTGCAGCCCGACCGTCAATTCGACCAAAAATCAGCGGTCTTTTGCACCCGGCAAACCGTAATGTCCAGCGAAGCTGACGCCAGCGTCACGATCGGAACTAGGTCCTCAAACCTCCCCGCGCAAGAGCTCCAGCATGGAGGAAAAGTCCTTGCCGCTGTTCCCCAGCCGGTCCCAGAGGGCATAGAGCGCCTCGGCCTGGGCACCCAGGGGCGTAGAGGCCCCGCTGGCCGCTGCGGCGGCCTGGGCCAGCTTGAGGTCCTTGAGCATCATGGCCACGGCGAACCCTCCCGCATAGTCGCGGTTCGAGGGCGCGGTCTCCACCAGGCCCGGCCAGGGCGAATAGCTGGTCAGGGACCAGCACTGGCCGGAGGATTTGGCGGCGATGTCGAAGAATCTGTCCGGCTCCAGGCCCAGGCGCTCAGCCAGGGCGAAGGCCTCGCAGGTCCCGATCATCGAGATGCCGAGCAGCATGTTGTTGCAGATCTTGGCGGCCTGCCCTGCCCCGTGGTCGCCGGCCCTCAGGACCGCCCGGGCCATAGGGGCCAGCAGGGCCTCGATCCGGGGCAAGGCAGCCTCGTCGCAGCCCACCATGAAGGCCAGGGTCCCGGCCTCGGCACCGGCCGTTCCGCCGGAGACCGGAGCATCTGCGAAGACATAGCCCGCGGCAGTCGCTTCGCTGGCCACGTGGCGCGCGCTCTCCACGTCGATGGTCGAGCCGTCGATCAGCAGGGAACCGGCGGGGGCGACGCCCAGGATATCGGCCGCATAGACAGCCCGGACCTGGGGGCCGGCGGGCAGCATGGTGATTACCGCTTCGGCAGTGGCGACAGCCTCGCGGGCACTGGCGGCGGGGGTGCAGCCGCGCGCCTCAGCGCGCTCCAGGGCCTCGGCGGAGAGGTCGAAGGCAGCGACCTCATGGCCGGCGCCGACCAGGCGGGCGGCCATGCCCCCGCCCATGTTTCCCAGTCCGATGAAGGCAATGCGGGTCATCCAACCCTCCGTTTTCCTTGGGGTTTCTCGCTCAGGCACCTGGCAGGGGCGACCATTCCTGGTCCGCCGGCAGGGGTGCGAAGATGGCGTCCAGCAGGTCCTCGCCCACGTCCTCGAGCCGGGCCGGGTTCCATTTCGGGGCGTTGTCCTTGTCGACGATCACGGCCCGGACGCCCTCCAGGAAGTCGTGGCGCTGCACGACGCGGGCGCCGATCCGGTACTCCATGGCCATGTTGGCGGCGAAGTCCGGGGCGGCGGCGCCCAGTGCCAGCTGGCGGAAAGCGACCTTCAGGGTCTGGGGCGACTTGGTGCGCAGGGCGGCGGCCTGGGCCTGGGCCCAGTCGGAGCCGGCCTCCAGGGCGGCGAGGATGGCCTCCACCGAGCCCTGGCCGAAGGCGGCGTCGAGCTCGGCGCGGTGCGCGAGCAGGGGCGCGGGGCCCGGGTCCACATGATATTTCGCCAGCAGGGCCTCGATATCACTGGGATTTTCAGAAATCTCCGCCTTCAGCTCCGGGAGCCGTTCGGAGGGCACATGGTGCGTCGCCAGGCCCGCGTGGAGGCAGTCGGCGGCCTTGATCCGGGCGCCGGTCAGGGCGAGCCACAGGCCGATCCGACCGGGCAGACGGGGCAGGAACCACCCCCCTCCGACGTCCGGGAAGAGGCCGATTCCGGTCTCGGGCATGGCGAAGGTGGTCCGCTCTGTGGCGATGCGGAACCGGGCGGGCGCCGAGAGGCCGACGCCGCCGCCCATGGTGATCCCGTCCATCACCGCGATGACCGGCTTCGGATAGGAAAAGAGCAAATGATTCAATCGGTACTCAATGAAAAAGAACGCGCGGGCGAGGCGGCCGTCGTCGGCGCCGCTGTCGGCGAGCATGCGGATATCGCCCCCGGCGCAGAAGCCGCGCTCGCCGGAATGGTCGATCAGCACCGCCTGCAAGGCGGCATCGTCCCGCCAGGCCTGGAGGGCCGTTATGCAGGTCGAGCACATAACGGTCGTGAGGGCGTGGAGGGCCTGGGGCCGATTCAGGGTCAGCCGCCCCAGCCCGCCCTCGCGCCCGACCCAAATCTCGTCGCTCATCGTCCCAGAATCTCCCGGCTGATGATCACCCGCATGATCTCGTTGGTGCCCTCCAGGATCTGGTGGACCCGCAGGTCGCGGACGATCCGCTCGAGGGGATAGTCCTGGAGATAGCCATAGCCCCCATGCAGCTGGAGGGCCTGGTTGGCGATGTCGAAGCCGCCGTCGGTGGCGAACCGCTTGGCCATGGCGCAGTAGAGGGTGGCGTCAGGGTCGCCGGCGTCCAGGGCGAAGGCGGCGCGGCGCACCATCAGGCGGGCAGCCTCCAGCTCGGTAGCCATGTCGGCGAGACGGAACTGGAGGGCCTGGAAATCCGCCAGGGGCCGGCCGAACTGGCGCCGGGCGGCGAGGTGGGCGCGGGCGGTGTCGAGGGCAAGGCCCGCCCCCCCCAGGGAGCAGGCGGCGATGTTGATGCGCCCGCCGTCGAGGCCGGCCATGGCGAAGCGGAAGCCCTCGCCCTCGGCGCCGATCCTGTGGGCGGCCGGCACGCGCACCCCGTCGAAGTGAACCATGGCGGTGGGCTGGGCGTTCCAGCCCATCTTGCGCTCCTGGGCACCGAAGGACAGGCCGGGGGTTCCCGCCTCGACCACGAAGGCCGAGACGCCCCGGGCGCCGCCCTCCCCCGTGCGGGCCATGACCAGATAGAGGTCGGAGGTCCCCGCCCCGGAGATGAAGGCCTTGGCGCCGGTCAGCACATAGTCGTCGCCATCGCGCACCGCCCGGGTGGAGAGGGAGGCGGCATCCGACCCGGCACCCGGCTCGGTCAGGCAATAGCTGGAGAGCAGCTCCATCGTGGCCAGCCGGGGCAGCCAGCGGTGGCGCTGGGCGTCATCGCCGAACCGGTCGATCATCCACGAGACCATGTTGTGAATGGAGATGTAGGCCGCCACGGACACATCGCCCCGGCTCAGTTCCTCGAAGACCAGGGCCGCGTCGAGCCGGCCCAGGCCCGAGCCGCCGACATCCTCGCGCACATAGAGGCCGGCGAAGCCCAGGGCCGCCGCTGCCCGCAGGGTCTGCACCGGAAACTCCCGGTCCGCATCCCAGCGGGCCGAGTGGGGCGCCAGCTCGGCCGCAGCGAAGGTGCGCGCCGCCGCCTGGATGGCCGCCTGGTCGTCGTTGAGCGCAAAATCCATCCGGCTCCCCCCCAATCGAGGCCTCCCCCAATGAGGGACATATGGGCGTCTGGGGCCTTGCCGCCAGCCTGTCAACGCCGCGCCCCCGGCCTGCGCGCCCCTTGCACCCTCCCCGCAATTGCGCGATGCCGCTGGGCATGAGCCCGACGCCCCTCGCCCCCTACCCCGCCCTGCGCCTGCGCCGCCTGCGCCAGGCCGACTGGATCCGCCGCCTGGTCCGCGAGACCGTGCTGACCCCCGCCGACCTGATCTGGTCCATGGTGGTGCACGAGGGCGAGGGCGAGGTGCCCGTGGCCTCCATGCCCGGCGTCAGCCGCCTTTCGGTCAAGGACTGCGCCCGGGCCGCCGTGGAGGCACGCCGGCTGGGCATTCCGGCCATCGCCATCTTCCCCCACATCGACGGGGCGCGGAAGGATGCCGAGGGTAGCCTGGCGGCCGACCCGGGCGGGGTCATCCCCCGGGCGGTCAAGGCCATGAAGGACGCCGCCCCCGAGGTGGGCATCCTGTGCGACGTGGCCCTGGACCCCTTTACCACCCACGGCCACGACGGCCTGATCCGGTCTGGCCGGATCGCCAACGACCCGACGATTGAGCGCCTGGTGGCCCAGGGCCTGATGCAGGCGCAGGCCGGGGCCGACATCCTGGCCCCCTCCGACATGATGGACGGCCGCATCGGCGCCCTGCGCGGCGCCCTGGAGAGCGCCGGCCACCAGGACGTGATGATCATGTCCTATGCGGCCAAGTTTGCCTCGGCCTTCTATGGCCCGTACCGCGACGCCATCGGCTCGGGCAAGCTGGGCAGCGGGCCGGACGACAACCCGGCCGACAAGAAGACCTACCAGATGGACCCGGCCAATACCGAGGAGGCCCTGCGCGAGGTGGGCCAGGACCTGGCCGAGGGCGCCGACATGGTGATGGTGAAGCCCGGCCTGCCCTATCTCGACATCGTGCGCCGGGTGGTGGAGACCTATCGCGCCCCGACCTTCGCCTTCCAGGTCTCGGGCGAGTACGCCATGATCAAGGCCGCCGCCGCCAACGGCTGGCTGGACGAGGACCGCGCCGTGCTGGAAAGCCTCACCGCCTTCAAGCGCGCCGGCGCGACGGGGGTGATCACGTACTTTGCCCCGCAGGCGGCGCGGGTGTTGGGGGCGTAGGGGTTCAACAAGCCATACGACCGGGATTGTCGCACCGGCGGTGAAGCTTTGCGTTACGGCTCAAGTTGATGCGCTTGCGCCCCGCCGGGAGCGCTGCGAAGACTTGGGCTCAAGGCCGTTGAGCCACCCCCGGAGACCTGATGAGTTCTTCCTCTCTGTCCGCCCTGATCTGGTCCGTCGCGGACCTCCTGCGCGGAGACTACAAACCCGCCGACTACGGCAAGGTCATCCTGCCCTTCACCGTCCTGCGACGTCTGGACTGCGTCCTGGCGACGACCAAGGCCGCCGTTCTCGAAGAGTTCGAGGCAAAGTCCTTAGCTGGCCTGAACCCGGACCCCTTCCTCCGGCGCAAGTCCGGGCAGAGCTTCTACAACACCTCCCCGCTCGACTTGCCCAAACTGCTCGGCGACCCGGACAATGTCGCCGCCAACCTCACGGCCTACATCCAGGCCTTCTCGCCCGAGGTTCGGGACATTTTCGAGGGGTTCGAGTTCCACAACCAGGTGGACCGCCTGGCCAAGGCCAAGCTGCTCTTTCTTGTGGCGCAGAGGTTCGCGACCTTCGACCTACACCCGGATGCCATCAGCAATAGCCAGATGGGATCGGTATACGAAGAGCTGATCCGTCGGTTCGGCGAGTTGTCAAACGAGGACGCGGGAGATCACTTCACCCCCCGGGAAGTCATCCGCCTGATGGTCAACCTGATCTTCATCGAGGACGACGCCGCACTCACAAAGCCCGGTGTGGTGCGCACCATCTACGATCCCACCGCCGGCACAGGCGGCATGCTCTCCATGGCCGAGGAACACCTCAAGGCCCAGAATCCTGACGCCAAGTTATCCATGTTCGGCCAAGAGTTGATCCCCGAATCGTACGCCATCTGCAAGGCGGACATGCTGATCAAGGGCCAGGACGTCCGCCAGATCGCCTTCGGCAACACCCTGTCCGACGACGGCCACCCCGGTCGCACCTTCGATTACATGCTCGCCAACCCGCCCTACGGCGTCGAATGGAAGAAGGTCGAGAAGGAGGTCCGGGCCGAGCATGAGCAGAAGGGCTTCGACGGCCGCTTCGGCCCCGGCCTGCCCAGGGTGTCGGACGGCTCCCTCCTCTTCCTTCTGCACATGCTGTCCAAGATGCGCCCGGCAGCGGAGGGCGGCTGCCGGTTCGGCATTGTCCTGAACGGCTCGCCCCTCTTCACCGGCGGCGCGGGCAGCGGCGAGAGCGAGATCCGCCGGCACCTCCTGGAGAGCGACCTGGTGGAGGCCATCATCGCCCTGCCTACGGACATGTTCTTCAATACCGGCATCGCGACCTATGTCTGGGTCCTGACCAACCGAAAGTCTCAGGCCCGCAAGGGCAAGGTCCAGCTGATCGACGGCTCGGGCTTCTGGCGCAGGATGCGCAAGTCCCTGGGCTCCAAGCGAAAGGAGATGGGCGAGGACGACATCACTACGGTCACCCGTCTGTTCGGCGCCTTCGTGGAGGCGGAGGTCGCCACGGTCATCGACGCCGGCGGCGCGACGGTGTCGCGGGTGATCGTCGAGGCGGGCGATGCGACACCCGGGGCGCCAGAGGGCGGCAAGGTGAAGATCGCCCCTCTCTCACGCATCCTGCCGGCCAGCGCCTTCGGCTATCGCACCATCACGGTGGAACGACCGCTGAAGGACGACGCGGGCAAGGTCGTGGTGGGCCAGAAGGGCAAGTCCAAGGGCAAGCCCCTGCCCGACAGCGCCCTTCGTGACACCGAGAACGTGCCCCTGGCCGAGGATGTCGCCTCCTACTTCCAGCGTGAGGTCCTGCCTCACGCCCCCGACGCCTGGATCGACGAGGCGAAGACCCGGGTGGGGTATGAAATTCCCTTCAACCGGCAGTTCTATGTGTTTGAGCCGCCGCGTGATCTTGCGCGGATTGATGCCGACCTTCGGGCGGTCACCGACCGGATCAAGGCGATGATCGAAGGTCTGGCAGCGTGAGCTTTCCAGCGTATCCGAGCTATCGGGACAGTGGGCTGGAGTGGCTTGGGGCGGTCCCAAACCATTGGAATGTTCGCCGCCTCAAGGAGATCGCTGAAGCCTTCCCGTCAAATGTGGACAAGAAGGCCTACGAGAATAACGAACCAATTCGGCTCTGCAACTACACTGATGTTTATTACAATGACAAAATCACTTCTGGCATGTCATTCATGGAAGCCACGGCGACCCAGGAGCAGATCGATCGATTTTCCCTTAGATCAGGCGATGTAATCATCACTAAGGACTCCGAGTCCGCTGACGATATCGCTATCGCAGCATTTGTACCGGACGACCTTCCAGGCGTCGTTTGCGGGTACCATCTATCAATGATCCGGGCTCGGGCCGCAAATTCCGGAGCCTTCCTAAAGCGTTATTTTGACAGTCCCTTCGCAAAAGCGAACTTCGCAGTTCGTGCAAATGGACTGACGCGCGTTGGTCTTGGCCAATACGCGGTGGACAATGTCCCTGTACCCTGCCCGCCCATCGACGAACAACTCGTGATAGCCGCCTTCCTCGACCGCGAGACAGCCCGGATCGATGCCCTAATCGAGGAGCAGCAGCGGCTGATCGTGCTTCTGAAGGAAAAGCGCCAAGCCGTCATCTCCGACGCCGTCACCAAGGGCCTGGACCCCACCGCCCCCATGAAGGACAGCGGCGTTGAATGGCTCGGCGAGGTGCCAGCGCACTGGAGCGTGTCACCTCTAATGCGCCTGACGGCCCAGGGCCGCGCTATCATGTATGGCATCGTGTTACCCGGTCCCGATGTCGGAGAGGGCGTCCCCATCGTGAAAGGCGGAGACGTGAAGGAACATCGCTTACGCCTGCCCCTTCTGAACTGGACTACGCCGGAGATCGAAGCGCCGTTCGCGAGAGCACGCCTGCTTCCTGGCGACATCGTCTACTCAATTCGAGGCTCCATTGGTGACGCCGAACCGGTGCCGGAAGAACTTAGCGGAGCCAACATTACCCAGGATGTTGCGCGCATATCACCTAGCTTGGAGGTGGACGGGCGCTGGCTACTCCACGTGATGAGGTCAAAACCGGTGTTCGTGCAGTTGGAACAGGGCTCGCTCGGCGCCGCCGTCCGCGGCATCAACATCTTTGACCTCAAGCGCGCGCGCATCCCCGTTCCTCCTAAGGCCGAGCAGGCCGAGATTGCAGCCTTCTTGGATCGCGAACTAAGCAAACTTGAACTCCTCGCGATAGAGGCGAGGGCCGGCATTGCGCTATTGACTGAGCGTCGCGCTGCCCTGATTTCCGCGGCCGTCACCGGCAAGATCGACGTGCGTGGCGTGCCGTAACCCAAGCCTGAATTCGAAAGCACTAACTATGCCGATCTTTGAGATCCTCGACGAATCACTGACCGCGGTTCCCGAAACCTCATTTGGCGCGGAGGGCGTGCTTGAGCGCAATGACCTCCAGAGACTGCTACGCGAGAACATCGCAGTCCTGGACGACAGCCTGATGTTCATCGCCGAGGAGTTCGGCGACTGGGTCGACAGCCAACGGCGGATCGACCTGCTCTGCATCGACAAGTCAGCCAACCTCGTCGTGGTGGAACTGAAGCGGACCGAGGACGGCGGTCACATGGAGCTGCAGGCGATCCGCTACGCGGCCATGATTTCGCAGATGACCTTTGAGCAGCTGGTAGAGACGCTTGCACGCCAACGATCCCGACATGAGCCTGACCACGACATGGCGCGCTCCGATATCCTCGACTTCCTCAATTGGGAGGAGGCGGATGAGGAGCATTTCGGAGGGGATACGCGGATCGTCCTCGCGTCCGCCGACTTCGGGAAGGAGCTGACCACTGCTGTCCTCTGGCTGATCGAGCGGGGCATCGATATCCGGTGTGTTCGACTGAAGCCTTATCGAAGGGCGAACGGGCCTCTCCTACTCGACATCCAGCAGATCATTCCCTTGCCGGAGACCGCCAGCTTCCAGACCCAGATCGGCGTAAAGCGTCAGGCGGAACGCAAGAGCCAGTCGGAGCGAGACAAACTGGTCGGAAGGTTCTGGGAAACGCTCGTCGCCCGAAAAGACGCAACCCTTCATTCCCATATTCACCCTGGCCGCGTGGCTTGGATCGGTATCTCGGCTGGCATATCGGGAATGAACTTCAACTACGCGATCACCAAGCAGAACAGCAGGGCAGAGTTGTACATCGATAGGGGCGATGGTGCTCACAGCCTCAATGAGGCTATCTTCGATTACCTTCATGCCCGTAAGGAAATGATTGAGTCGATCTTCGGCGATGAACTGAATTGGCAGAGGCTTGAGGGAAAACGGGCCTGCCGCATCATGGCGGAAGTCGACGGCGGCTATGTAACCCCGGAAGAGGGATGGGATCAGATCCAAGGTCGAATGGTCTCCGCGATGAACCAGCTTCATGCGGCGATCACGCCTCACCTGCCTGGGCTCAGAAACATGATCAGAGACAAGTTCGGTGACGCTGCCGTCGCCTAAGCCCTGGAGCTAAGTCCTTTGAACGGCGCCCTTCACCAGGAAATCAGCTTCGAGTCCGAGGTCTGCACGGTCCTCTCCGCCGCAGGTTGGCTCTACGATTTCGGCCAGGACGCTCAGGCCTATGACCGGGCGCGGGCGCTCTATCCGCCGGACCTACTGGCCTGGGTGCAGGAAACCCAAGGCGACGCCTGGGCGGCGCTGGAAAAGACCCATGGCGCCGCGGCCGGAACCCTCCTGCTCGACCGGGTGCGGAAGTCGCTGGACGACCGGGGAACCCTGGAGGTCCTGCGCACCGGCTTTGAACTGGTCGGATTGAAGGCCGCCATCCGGCTAGCCCAGTTCAAGCCCGCCATGGGCATGAATGAGAAACTGGTCGCCAACTACAACGCCAACCGCCTGAGGGTGATCCGGCAGGTCCGTTACAGCGAGGCCAACCAGAACAGCATCGACCTGGTCCTCTTCCTCAATGGGCTGCCCATCGCCACGGTGGAATTGAAGACTGACTTCACCCAGAGCGTCGAGGACGCGGTCGCCCAGTACCGGTTTGACCGGAACCCCCATCCCAAGGGCGGCAAGGCCGAGCCCCTGCTGACCTTCCCGTCCGGGGCGCTGGTGCATTTCGCGGTGTCGAACACCGAGGTCATGATGACCACCAGGCTGGCGGGGCCGGCGACACGGTTCCTGCCCTTCAACAAGGGCAACGATGGCGGCAAGGGCAATCCCCCCTCCCCCTTCGGCCACCCCACCGCCTATCTCTGGGAGGAGGTCTGGCAGAGGGACAGTTGGCTGGAGATCCTGGGCCGCTACCTCGTCACCGAGCGGGACGCAAAGAAGAAGATCACCGCCATCCTCTTCCCCCGCTTTCACCAGCTGGACGCCACCCGGAAACTGGTCGCCCAGGTCCGCGAGGAGGGCCCCGGCGAGAAGTTCCTGATCCAGCATTCCGCCGGATCGGGAAAGACCAATTCCATCGCCTGGACGGCCCACTTCCTGTCCGAACTGCATGACGCGCAGGACAAGAAGGTCTTTGACTCGGTGATCGTGGTCTCGGACCGCAATGTCATCGACAGCCAGCTCCAGGCGGCCCTGTTCGAATTCCAACGCACCACGGGCGTGGTCGAGACCATCACGAGCGAGAGCGGAAGCAAGTCGGGCCAGCTGGCCAAGGCCCTGGCCGACGGCAAGAAGATCATCGTCTGCACGATCCAGACCTTCCCCTTCGCCCTCCAGGCCGTGCAGGAACTGGCCGCCACGGGGGGCAAGCGCTTCGCCGTCATCGCCGACGAGGCGCACAGCAGCCAGACGGGCGAGGCCGCCGCCAAGCTCAAACAGGTGCTCTCGCCCGAGGACACGGAGGCCCTGGCCGACGGCGGCGAGATCGACGTCGAGGACCTGCTGGCCCTCCAGATGGCCGAGAAGGCCAATCCCAAGGGGGTGACCTATGTCGCCTTCACCGCGACGCCAAAGGCCAAGACCCTGCAACTCTTTGGCCGCCCTAAGGATCCGGCACTCCCGGTCGGGGATGGGAACCTGCCGACCGCCTTCCACGTCTATTCGATGCGGCAGGCGATCGAGGAAGGGTTCATCCTCGACGTCCTGAAGAACTACACGCCCTACAAGTTGGCCTTCAAACTCGCTTCCAACGGCAAGGACTGGGAAGAGACAGAGGTCGAGAAGAGCGCGGCCCTCAAGGGCATCATGACCTGGGTGAAGCTGCACCCCTACAACATCAGCCAGAAGGTGAAGATCGTCGTCGAGCACTTCCGCACCTCCGTCGCGCCCCTGCTGGAGGGCAAGGCCAAGGCCATGGTGGTGCTGGCCAGCCGCAAGGAGGCCGTACGCTGGAAGCTGGCGATTGACGCCTACATCAAGGAGAAGGGCTACGGCCTGGGCACCCTGGTCGCCTTCTCGGGCGAGGTGAACGACGCTGACAGCAGCCCCGAGCCTTTGACTGAGAGCAGCCCGCAACTGAACCCGACGCTCAAGGGCCGCGACATCCGCGACGCCTTCAAGGGCGACGACCACCACCTGCTGCTGGTGGCCAACAAGTTCCAGACCGGGTTCGACCAGCCTCTGCTGTGCGGCATGTACGTGGACCGGCGCCTGGCGGGCATCCAGGCCGTGCAGACCCTCTCACGCCTCAATCGCGCGCATCCAGGCAAGGACACCACCTACGTCCTCGACTTTGCCAACAGCGGTGAGGACGTTCTGGAGGCCTTCAAGACCTATTACAAGGAGGCCAAGCTTGAGGGCCTGACCGATCCTGTCCTTGTGCTGGACCTGAAGGCCAAGCTGGATGGTGCCGGCTGGTACGATGACTTCGAGGTCGATCGCGTTGTCAAGGTGCTGGTCAACCCGAAGTCCACACAGGGCGACCTGATCGCGGCCATCAACCCGGTCGCCGACCGCCTGCTGAAGCGGTTCGCTGCCGCGAAGGCCGCCAAGCTGGCCGCCGAGGACGCGGGCGACGAGGCGGCGGCCAAGTCGGCGTCGGAAGAAATGGCGACGCTGGTCCTCTTCAAGGGGGACCTCGGGGCCTACATCCGCCTCTACACCTTCCTCAGCCAGATCTTCGACTACGGCAACACGGCGGTTGAGAAGCGGTTCCTGTTCTACAAGCCCCTGGAGCGCCTGCTGGAGTTTGGCCGCGAGAAGACCGGGATCGACACCAGCCAGCTGATCCTGACCCACCACGCGGTGAAGTCCCTCAGCAAGCCGAACTGGCAACTCAACGAGGGCGATACGCCAGGGATCCAGCCCATTGATGGCGCGGGGGGCGGGGCGGTGCACGACCCCCAGAAGGCCCTGATCGCCGAAATCCTGGAGAAGGTGAACGGCCTCTTCGACGGCGACCTGACCGACGATGACCAGCTGGTCTACGTGAACAACGTTCTGAAGGGGAAACTCCTGGAATCCAAGGAGTTGGCGACCCAGGCCAAGAACAACACCAAGGCCCAGTTCGCCGCCTCGCCGACATTGGAGATCCAGATCCTCAACGCCATCATGGACGCCCTGTCCGCCCACCAGGCGATGAGCAAGCAGGCCCTGGACTCCCAGCGGGTCCGAGAGGGCCTGAAGGATATCCTCCTCGGCCCGGGCCAGCTCTACGAGTCCCTGCGCGAGCTGGCCTGACCCCCCTACCCCTCCGACACAAAATACGCGCTGTCCTCGTCCTTCCCCGGCAACCGCACCACCCCCGCCGGCTTCAGCCCAATCTTCTTCAGCACCGCCTGCGAGGCGGTGTTGCCCGGGGTGGTGATGGCGACGATGCGGCCCAGGCGCAGGTTCCGGCGGGCGTGGTCGAGGCTGGCGCGGGCGGCTTCGGAGGCGTAGCCCCGGCCCCACACGCTGGCCAGGAAGGCGTAGCCGAGGTCGGGGTCCTTCAGGCCGTCGCGCTTCACCAGGCCGCACAGGCCCACGGGGCGGCCGCCGGCCCGCTCTGTGGCGCGCCACAGGCCATAGCCATAGCCGGCGTAGGACGCGCGGGGGCCCTCTTCGATGTAGGCGCGGGCGCCGGCCAGGTCGCGCACGCCCCGGTCGCCGATGTTCTCGAGGAAGCCGGGTTCGTTGAGGAGGGCCAGGATGAAGTCGGCGTCGCGGTCGGTTTCCAGCTCGTCCAGCACCAGGCGCTGGGTGTGGAGGATGACGCTCAACGAGGGGGCTCCAGCCGGGTGACGAGGCTGGAGGTGTCCCAGCGGGCGCCGCCGAGGCCCTGCACGTCGCCATACCAGGCGTCGACCTGGCGGGTGAGGTCGAGGCGGGCGCCGTTGCGGGCGGCCTCGTCCAGCACCAGGCCCAGGTCCTTGCGCATCCAGTCGACGGCGAAGCCGAAGTCGAACCTGCCCTCCGCCATCGTCGCCCAGCGGTTGTCCATCTGCCAGGACTGGGCCGCGCCCTGGGAGATGGCGGCCAGGACGTCCGCCGGGTCCAGCCCCGCGCGACGGGTGAAGTGCAGGGCCTCGGCCAGGCCCTGGACGACGCCGGCGATGGCGATCTGGTTGACCATCTTGGTCAGCTGGCCGGCGCCGGGGCCTCCCATGAGACGGATGGCGCGGCCGTAAGACGCCAGGACCGGCTCGGCCCGGGCGAAGGCGGCCGGATCGCCGCCGCACATGATGGTGAGGCGGCCCGCCTCGGCGCCGGACTGGCCGCCGGAGACGGGGGCGTCGAGGAAGCTGTGGCCGGCATTGCTGGCCAGGGCGGCCATGTCGCGGGCCAGCTCGGCCGAGGTGGTGGTGTGGTCGACGAGGAGGGCGCCGGGGGCCAGGG
>Ga0079300_10000164_pt1 | contig 22185 bp, 13 predicted proteins | sample Wag4_2014_7_11_FD_74799 | JGI IMG/M metagenome (GOLD analysis project Ga0079300, IMG submission 74799) | Fresh water microbial communities from Ohio, USA - Utica-2 Time Series HT 2014_7_11 | ecosystem: Environmental > Aquatic > Freshwater > Water tank | place: USA: Ohio | collected 2014-07-11
GAGGGCAAATGGCTGAAAAGCGATCCACTCGTAAAGGAACGTGAACTTAAACCCGGACTTCGAGCTAAAGTCATTCAACTTAATAAACCCATCTCTGCCTTAGCACAAATTAACTTCGATGCACCAGGTGACTTGAACGCGATCATAGGAGAAGTAAATGCAGGTGGCGGAGACTTTGATCCTTTCAGCGATAACTTTGCCGTTCTAGCAACCGGATACCTCTACCTCCCCAAAGATGAAAACCTGCTCCTCCAACTCTCTTCTGACGATGGTTCAAAATTGTTTATCGATGGCAAGCTCTTGATCGATAACGATGGTCCACACGGAATGGATCCAAAAGAAACCGAAATTGCCCTCCGAGCAGGCCATCACGCCGTTCGGATTGAGTACTTCCAAGGAGGTGGCGGAAAAGGTATTACGCTAAAATGGGCCAGCGCCGACAATCCAGAAATGAGGGTCATTCCAATGACCAACTGGTCGCATAAAGCAGATGGCGAAGAAAACCTCGCTCAAATTGGCGGTAGCAGCGGAGCAGTTATCCCAGGAGATGGAGCCCCCCTAAAAGAACTGCACCCCTCCTATAACCTCAGCCAAGCTCGACCAGACTGGTTCCTCCCCAAAGTAGCTGGCATGGACTTCCTACCTGACGGCCGATTGGTAGTATCTACCTGGGATGCTATGGGTGGTGTCTATATTTTGGACAATGTCGAGTCGGGCGACCCCAAAAAAATTACAGTAAAACAAATCGCAAAAGGACTCGCTGAACCTCTGGGATTAAAAATTGTAGATGGAGAAATCTACGTCCTGCAAAAACAAGAGCTCACCAAATTAGTAGATGTAGATGGAGATGATGTTATAGACGAATACCTCTGCTTCTCCAAAGGATGGAAAGCCTCCTCCAACTTTCATGAATTCGCCTTCGGCCTTGCCTATCAACCCGAGGAGGACGCCTTCTATGCCGCTCTCGCCATCGCTATTCTTCCAGGCGGCGCTAGCGCACGCCCGCAAATCCCAGACCGCGGAAAAGTAATAAAAATTAATCGCAAAGACGGCTCCATGGAATTCGTAGCCCGTGGCCTCCGAACTCCTGATGGCGTCGGAACCGGCCCCGATGGCCAACTCTTTATTGCCGATAACCAAGGCGACTGGTTGCCCTCTTCCAAAATCCTTCATGTAAAGCCAGGTGCCTTCTACAACTCCTATGCAGTAGACTCCATTGCAGTAGCCAATATGCCCATCCAACAACCCGTAGTCTGGCTACCACAAGATGAAATAGGCAACTCCCCAACACAGCCTATCCTTTTAAATGATGGCCCCTATCAAAATCAACTACTCCATGGAGATGTTTGCTACGGTGGACTTCAAAGGGTCTTCATGGAAAAAATTAATGATAACTACCAAGGCTGTGTATTCCGATTTACCCAAGGACTTGAAGGCGCAACCCACCGGATTGTACGCGGACCAGATGATGCATTCTACATCGGAATGATTGGTAACCCCGGCAACTGGGGCCAACAAGACAAGCTTTGGTACGGACTCCAACGTATGAAATACAATGGCCAATCTACCTTCGAAATGCTGGCAGTACGCGCCAAAGCAAATGGCGTCGAAATTGAATTTACAGAGCCACTGCGCGAAGGTGATGGATGGTCCACAGATCACTACCAGGTTAACCAATGGTACTACCAGCCAACTTTCCAATATGGTGGGCCAAAAATGGGTGAACAAACCCTACCAGTAAAATCCGCCTCCGTCTCTCCAGATCGAAAACGGGTATTCTTAGAAATCCCAGGCATCAAAAACAACCATGTAGTTCATATCCGTCTGAACAACCTCCCGCTGTCAGAACTGGGCCACGAAATTTGGACAACCGAAACTTGGTATACTATGAATAATATCCCAAGTGAACCAGGACAAGTACTTTCCGCCCCTGCTGCCCTCACGCCAACTCCTGATAATACACTTTCCGACTTCGAAAAAGCACAAGGCTGGCAATTGCTTTTTGACGGCCAATCCATCTCTCAATTCCATAGATGGGGACAAAATAGCGTCGGAGCCTCCTGGATTATTCAGGATAATGCCATTTACCTAGATGCACAACCCAACCCAGAAGGACATTGGCAAACTAAAGATGGAGGCGATATCCTGACGAATGAAGAATTCCAAGACTTCGAGCTAAGTGTTGAGTGGAAAATCGCCCCCTGCGGCAACTCCGGAATAATTTACAATGTTTTAGAAGACCCCTCTAAGTTTGATTATGTATGGCAAACTGGACCAGAAATGCAGGTCCTCGATAATTCTTGCCACCCCGACGGTCGGATAATAAAACATAGAGCAGGTGACCTCTATGATCTGATTGCTTGTAAATACGAAACGGTAAAACCTGCCGGACAATGGAATAAAGCGCGTATTGTCAGCAAAAATGGGAAAGTAGAACATTGGCTAAATGACCGAAAACTGGTCGAGGTACAAATGTTTAACAGTACCTGGAATACAATGATCGCCAATAGTAAATTCAAAGATATGCCAGGATTTGGTCAGTATAAAAAGGGGAAAATTGCCCTTCAGGACCATGGAGATCCAGTCTGGTTCAAGAATATTAAAATTAGAAAACTGTAAAAATAAGAACACTTAAAAGCGCCAGCGAGTAGAACCCTTGCTGGCGCTTTTCAACTTTAACTAATACCCCCCTAACTTTATCCAAGAATAAGACACGCCACCTACCACTATCCAATAATTCCCAGCTGGCCATCCAGTAGTCCGAATCTCTAATTCCCTGTCAGCCTTCTCCCCGCTATACATACGTACTCCAATTGAACTAAATACCTGAACCCAACCTGCTCTCCCCCCAACTATATACAAACGATCCTGTCCAGGATTGGGGAAAAGAATTGTAGACTGCAATCCAGCAAAAGCTGTCTGGCTAGACACACAATCTGCCTCGACCGCACCCGCATTCGTCCAGCCCAAATCCCTTACTTGCCCCCAGTAATCTGTATGCAACCAACTGCCGTAGGATGGTACAGGCTGTAATAAAGCTGAACTACAGGTAGGTTGAAGTAGTTCTAGACTATCAAGCGGAATCGATTGATAGAATGCAGGAACTACCAGATTCCCCTCTCCAACTGGATACCCTTCAGCAACCCAACGGTTGTACCGAAAGGAATAGGTAAAATCCCCCTGATTATTAAACTGTCCGCGAAATGTTTTAAAAAGTGGAAAATCTTCTACAGAATGTCCAAATAAATTACCATAACACTCCAAATTCTGAACCTGCCCATAACTATTCAAAAAAAAGTTATAGGAAGGAAAAAACAAACTGATCCAACTTCCCTGCGCCTCCGGACTTCCACTCAATCCCCAAAACGTATTGTGAAGGATAAAAGTATTCTTTACACAATTCGGATTGGGAATCCCTGAACTGCCCTCCCATAAATGAATACCGCCCCCACAGTAATGAAAAATATTGTTGTAGATAAAGGTACTATCAATGGTAGGAATTTGGTAGGGGGTAAGAAAAAGCCCATTGCATTGAAGGCTTGAACATTCTTGGAATATTGGGCTATGGGAGGGATCTGCACATGCTCCCTCATTCCCCAATAGCATCCCTCGCGCCTGCATCCCTACAGCACCCACCTCCTGAATACACGGTACGGCATAGCTGGTTGCACCCGGCGTATTGTAAACGTAATTACGCCGAATGATTACTCGAGCTGAATTGTCATTGTAAATATTAGTCAAATTATCGTGAATCCGATTACCCTCCGCTAAAGTGTACTCACAATTGTGAAAATTCAATCCCTCCCCACGCGTGTACGCCACTTCAGTTCCCTCTACCGTAATATTTTTTGAATAATAAAACTTCAACCCGCTTGGCCAAGAAGTACAGGATGAAATCGGCTGAGTCTCAAAATTCAAGCGAGCAGCACGTAATACCCTGCTATTACGCACAAAAACAACTTCTGAATTATACAATAGCACTCCATGACTTCCCGTACTATCAACCGTAACCCCATCAATTAGTATATGTTCTGAGCCCGGATCGTTCGGATTTGAACCTCCTCGATTCACCAATAGACCAACCCCAGAATAATTATGAAGTCGAATATTTCGAATAAAAATATGACTTCCATACAGTCGAAGCCCATGAATAGTGCTGGTGGTACCTGGATCCCCATATACGTCAACCTCCCCTAATCCTTCCACACTTACATTTTTAAACGTGTTGCCTTGCTGCCACTGCCCCACCGATTGTGACAGTCCACTCGGAATGTAATAAGTGCCAGGGAGTAACCGTACCAAAACATATCGATTCCCTCCAGCTACCCCAGGTACTCCAAAGGGCAAAAGCTGAAGGGCTCTAGAAAAGGTGGCGACGGGATCTAGTTCAGTACCCGAAGCACTATCACTTCCACCAGGACTCATGTATACCGTATCTGTTATTCCAAATGAACCAACGCCTACTTGAGGTGACAGAATACTCCATTGGGCACTTAAATTGGTTTTATGACAAAATAGAAGGAATAATAGCAAAATCCGAGTTGACTTTGGAAAAGTGGCCATAGCTTAGCAGTTTTATCCAAACAAAACGAATAAGTCAAAATTAAATTTTATAAAAATATCAATAATTAAATAAAAAAAGCGCTTATTCAAAAGAGCAACTGCCTTTCAAATAAGCGCTTTATTACTGTTGGCTATTACGGCCTACTCTTCCGTTGTTACTTCTTCACGTTGTTCGCGGAATGGACGACCTGAGCCTGTTACCTGCATGCGGTCATACTTACGCATACCTGTACCCGCGGGGATTCGCTTACCCACGATTACATTTTCCTTTAAGCCCATCAAGTAATCGCGCTTCGCTGCAATCGCAGCTTGACTCAATACCTTCGTGGTTTCTTGGAACGAGGCCGCAGAAATCCATGAATCAGTATTCAAGGATGCTTTTGTAATACCCAACAAGATTGGAACTGCTGTTGCAGGTTGAGCATCCCTATATTCTACTAATTTACGATCATTACGCTTCAAGTAGGAGTTTTCTTCTCTAATTTGACGAAGGGTTACTAATGCCCCTGCCTTCAACTTCGAACTCTCACCAGCATCCAAAACCATTTTCTTATCGTAAATCCAGTCGTTGTAATCCACAAATTCATTCCGTTCAACTGCCTCCCCTTCCAGGAAGTGTGTATCTCCAGAATCTGTGATCTCCACGCGACGCATCATTTGACGAACAATCACCTCTAAGTGCTTGTCGTTAATATTGATACCTTGCGCGCGGTATACCTCCTGAACCCCATTTACCAAGTGCGATTGCGCAGCAAATGGACCTTTGATAGCGAGAATATCCTTTACAGCAATCGTGCCTTCCGTCAATGCGGTTCCAGCGCGAACAAAATCGCCATCCTGCATGAGAATAGGCTTGGTCAATGGAATTAAATATTTTCGCTTTTGACCGTCTTTTGCCTCAATAATACATTCCCGATTTCCGCGTTTGATCGATCCAAAAGTGATGATACCATCAATCTCAGCAACAATTGCAGGGTTAGATGGGTTACGTGCTTCTACCAACTCCGTTACACGAGGAAGACCACCTGTGATATCCGCAATCTTACCCATCTTACGTGGAATCTTAACGATCTGCTCACCAGATGACACCTCACTTCCGTCATCAACAGTAATGTGTGCACCAACAGGCAAGGAGTAATTGCGCAAATCTTCTCCCGTACGTGGGTCAACGATAGAAATGGTTGGGATCTTACGCTTATTCTTAGATTCAATAATGATCCGCTCCGCAAAACCAGTCTGATCATCCCGCTCAATACGGAAGTTCACACCCTCTTCTACGCTGTTGTATCGAATCATACCTCCAAACTCAGAAACAATCACTGCGTTAAATGCATCCCATTCGCAAATCACATCTCCCTTGCTGATGTCTTGTCCATCTTTCACAAACAAAGTTGAGCCATATGGGATGTAATTCTGAGACAGCACGCGACCTGATTTCGGGTCTAAAATACGCATCTCACCTGTACGTGAAACTACCACACTGGTAATGGATCCATCTTTCGTCTTATAGTCCACTACCTTAATCGTGTCAAACTCTACGCGACCAGTATTGGATGCATTTAACGTATTATCGGTCTTACCAACCATCGCAGTACCACCCGTGTGGAAGGTACGAAGGGTCAGCTGTGTCCCTGGTTCACCAATTGATTGTGCTGCAATAATACCTACTGCATCTCCAATCTCTGCAATACGACCAGTGGCCAAGTTTTTACCATAACACTTAGCACAAACACCATGACGACTCTCACACGTCAGTACAGAACGAATAGTCACCGTCTCAATATCCAACTGATCAATCTTCCGTGCCATTGGCTCAGAGATATACTCACCAGCAGCAACCAAAATATCTTCCGTTTCAGGGGTCAAAATATCATAAAGGCTGTAACGGCCCTTGATACGCTCACTGAGGTTCTGAATGGTTTTTTCACCTTCCTTAATTGCCTGTACGTCAATTCCACGAAGCGTACCGCAATCTACCTCCCGAACTACCACATCCTGAGATACATCCACCAAACGACGAGTCAAATAACCCGCATCCGCGGTTTTCAACGCGGTATCCGCAAGACCTTTACGCGCACCGTGGGTAGAGATAAAGAACTCCTGAACCGACAAGCCTTCCAAGAAGTTAGAAAGGATCGGATTTTCGATGATCGCACCACCAGAGTCGCCAGATTTTTTGGGCTTAGCCATCAAACCACGCATACCACATAGCTGCTTGATCTGTTGCTTAGAACCACGGGCGCCAGAATCCAACATCATATAAACAGAGTTAAACCCTTGCTTGTGAGATGCCAATTCTTTCATTAACTGATCCGTAATACGGTTATCCGCATACGTCCATTTATCGATAATCTGGTTATAACGCTCGTTGTAGGTAATGATACCCATATTGTAGTTATCCCAAACCTCATCCACCTCATCCTGTGCAGCGTTCAACGCCTTATTTTTCAAATCAGGAATGATCAAGTCTCCCAAGTTAAAGGAAAGACCCGCCTTGAACGCCCAACCATAACCCAACTCCTTGATGTTATCCAAAAATTCAGCCGTAGCACGGAAATTGGTACGTTCAATAATATCACCAATAATACCTTTCAGGTTGCGCTTCGTCAATAACTGATTGATGTAGGGAACACCTTCAGGAACAGCGCGATTGAACAAAACACGTCCAACCGTGGTCGTCATTCGGTGTATAATCCGCTGACCATTGGCATCTAAATCCCGAACCCGACACTCAATTGCTGCGTGCAAATCTACCTGACGCTCATTGTAGGCGATCACTACCTCCTCTTCAGAATAGAAGCGACGGCCTTCGCCACGAACTGGATTTTCAGGGATAGACTTGCGCTCTTTCGTCAAGTAGTAGAGGCCCAATACCATGTCCTGAGAAGGAAGGGTAATTGGAGAACCGTCCTGTGGATTAAGCATGTTATGACTGGAAAGCATCAAAACTTGCGCCTCCAAAATAGCTGCGTGGCTTAACGGTACGTGAACCGCCATCTGGTCACCGTCAAAGTCCGCATTAAAAGCCGTACAAACTAAAGGGTGCAATTGAATAGCCTTACCCTCAATCAACCTAGGCTGGAATGCCTGAATGGACAAACGGTGGAGCGTAGGTGCACGATTTAACATGACTGGGTGCCCACGCAAAATATTCTCTAGAATTTCCCAGATGACTTGATCTTTCCGATCTACCAGCTTCTTAGCAGACTTGACTGTCTTTACAATCCCCCGCTCTATTAGCTTGCGTATGATAAATGGCTTGAATAATTCCGCCGCCATCGCTTTAGGTATACCACACTCATGTAGCTTCAAAGTAGGACCTACCACAATTACCGAACGACCAGAATAGTCAACACGCTTACCGAGAAGGTTTTGACGGAAACGACCCTGCTTTCCTTTCAAAATATCAGAAAGTGATTTCAAGGCACGACCTCCCTCCGCCTTAACGGCATTGGATTTACGGGAGTTATCAAACAGAGAATCAACCGCCTCCTGTAACATGCGCTTTTCATTTCGCAAAATCACCTCAGGAGCCTTGATCTCAAGCAAACGCTTTAGACGATTATTCCGGATAATCACACGGCGATAAAGGTCATTCAAATCCGAAGACGCAAAACGACCACCGTCCAATGGCACCAATGGACGAAGCTCCGGTGGAACTACAGGCAAGTACTGAATAATTGACCATTCAGGACGCTGACCACTCTGCTCCAAACCCGAACGGAATGCCTCCACAACACGCAAACGCTTATTGGCATCCGCTTTCTTCGTCTGGCTACTTTCATTATGCGACTCATAACGAAGTTGCGCAGACAAATCATCCAAATTCAAAGTACTTAAAAGGTGATAAACCGCTTCAGCTCCCATTTTAGCGATAAACTTGTCAGGATGAGTATCATCCAATAACAAGTTATCCTTGGGAAGCGTCTCCATTACTTCTAAGTATTCCTCTTCCGACAACAGATCCATGCGGCTAACGCCATCCTCCGCTTTTATACCAGCGTTGATAACAATGTAGCGCTCGTAATATACAATAGACTCCAGCTTCTTAGAGGATAAACCTAACAAATAACCAATTTTATTCGGCAAACTCTTGAAAAACCAGATATGCACTACAGGGACTACCAAGCGAATGTGCCCCATGCGTTCACGACGAACCTTCTTTTCGGTAACCTCTACGCCGCAACGGTCACAAACAATCCCTTTGTAACGAATACGCTTATACTTTCCGCAATAGCATTCATAGTCCTTAACCGGACCAAAAATACGCTCACAGAACAATCCGTCGCGCTCAGGCTTATAGGAGCGATAGTTAATCGTCTCCGGTTTAAGCACCTCTCCATAGCTCCGCTCTAAAATCTCATCGGGACTAGAGAGCGAAACGATAATACTGTCAAACTGCTGATCAGTACGGTTGCTTTTCTTTTTAAATGGCATATTTTAAAATGTGCTGAGAGTCAAAATGAATGGATTAAGTACTACTCAAACTTCACGTCTAACGCTAGACCACGTAATTCATGAACCAATACATTGAATGATTCAGGAATATTAGCATCTGGCAAATTATCACCCTTCACGATGGCTTCGTATGCTTTCGCGCGTCCTTGAATGTCATCTGACTTGTACGTAAGTAGCTCCTGCAAAATATTAGAAGCACCATACGCCTCTAGGGCCCATACCTCCATCTCACCAAAACGCTGACCACCAAATTGTGCTTTACCACCCAATGGCTGCTGTGTAATCAGAGAGTAAGGTCCAATGGAACGTGCGTGCATCTTGTCATCCACCATGTGGCTCAACTTAAGCATGTAAATCAAACCAACAGTAGCCGTCTGGTGGAACCGATCACCCGTCTCCCCATCGTGCAAATAAGTCTGACCCAAACTTGGAAGTCCCGCGCGCTGAATGTACTCCTCAATCTCGTGCATCTTTGCACCATCAAAAATTGGAGTAGCAAATTTAACCCCTAAACGCTCACCAGCCCATCCGAGTACGGTCTCAAAGATCTGACCTAAGTTCATACGAGAAGGTACCCCCAGTGGATTTAGTACTATATCTACAGGAGTGCCATCTTCGAGAAACGGCATATCTTCAATACGAACAATGCGGCTCACGATACCTTTATTACCGTGGCGACCTGCTAGCTTATCACCTACCTTAAGCTTACGCTTTTTTGCAAGATATACTTTCGCTAGCTTCAATACACCAGCTGGGAGCTCATCACCAATACTGATATTGAACTTTTCCCGCTTATAGCGACCAACTTCCTCGTTGACCTTGATACTGTAGTTGTGCAATAAACGCGCAATCAACTGATTGATATGTCCATCATTGGTCCAATTCAAATAATCGACCTGACTGTAGTCAATCTGATCTCGGAAAATATGCTGAGCCAACTTAGTCCCTTTTGGCACCATCTCTTCTCCATAGATACTTTTGATACCATTGGTAATCTTGTCCTTTGCTAAATGAAGTAACTTATCGACTAGCTCTGTTTTCAATTTATTTAACGAAACGGCGTGCTCATCATCCAACTTCTCAAGCATGTTCTTTTCCGCCTCCTTAACTACCTTATCCTTCTTCGCACGAGCGAATAATTGCTTATCAATTACCACACCGCTAATACTTGGTGGAACTTTGAGTGACGCGTCTTTCACATCACCCGCCTTATCACCAAAAATCGCACGTAGTAACTTCTCCTCCGGCGTTGGATCTGTTTCCCCTTTTGGTGTAATTTTACCAATAAGAATATCGCCTTCGCGAGCCCAAGCACCAATCCGGATAATACCGTTCTCATCGAGGTCTTTCGTTGCCTCTTCACTGACATTCGGAATATCAGCAGTCAGCTCCTCCTCCCCTAGTTTGGTATCCCGAACATCCAATTCAAAGTGCTCAATGTGGATAGAGGTAAATACATCCTCCTGTACTACCCGCTCTGAAAGCACAATCGCATCCTCGAAGTTATACCCTTTCCAAGGCATGAACGCCACTTTCAGGTTCTGTCCAAGGGCCAACTCTCCGTTCTCGGTAGCATAACCTTCACAAAGAATATCTCCTTCTTCAACGCGTTGTCCACGACGAACAATGGGCTTTAGATTGATACAAGTACCTTGGTTAGTGCGCATGAACTTTGTAAGTCGATATGTCTTGCGCGCATCTTCAAACGAAACCAATTGGTCCTCTTCCGTACGGTCATAGCGGATTACAATTTCATTGGCATCCACATATTCAACGGTACCAGAACCTTCCGCATTGATCAACATGCGAGAATCTCGAGCCACCTTAGCCTCCAATCCAGTACCGACTACAGGTGAATGAGGGCGAATAAGTGGTACTGATTGGCGTTGCATGTTCGATCCCATAAGGGCACGGTTCGCGTCATCATTCTCAAGGAACGGAATCAAAGAAGCCGACACGCCTACAATCTGGTTCGGTGCAACATCAATGTACTCCAAATCTTCAGGTGCCAAAATAGGGAAATCACCATGCTCACGGGCCTTGATACGATCATTCAAGAACGCACCTTTTTCGTTGACGCCAGTGTTCGCCTGCGCAATTTTCATATTATCCTCCGCCTCTGCAGATAAGTACTCCACATCTCCCTCCAAAACAACCTTTCCGTCCTGTACACGACGATAAGGTGTCTCCAAGAAACCCATTTTATTGATCTTAGCGTGCGTACACAGCGTAGAGATCAAACCGATATTGGGTCCTTCAGGCGTTTCAATAGTACACAGACGACCATAGTGCGAGTAGTGTACGTCACGTACCTCAAAACCAGCGCGCTCACGAGAAAGACCTCCCGGACCAAGTGCCGAGATACGACGCTTGTGCGTGATCTCCGACAATGGATTTGTTTGATCTAAGAACTGTGATAACTGGCTAGTTCCAAAAAACGAGTTGATAACGGAAGATAGGGTACGAGCATTGATCAAATCAATTGGAGTAAAGACCTCGTTGTCCCGCACGTTCATCCGCTCGCGGATAGTACGAGCCATACGAGCCAAACCAACACCAAATTGCGCATACAACTGCTCACCAACCGTGCGTACACGACGGTTGGACAAGTGGTCGATATCATCAATTTCAGCATTATTATTGACCAAGCTGACGATATATTTCACAATTGAAATAATATCCTCACGAGTCAATACCAATGTTTCTGATTCAATGTTGAGCTCCAGCTTACGGTTAATTTTAAAACGACCTACCTCTCCTAAGTTATAACGCTTATCAGAGAAGAAGAGCTTTTCAATAATGCCGCGTGCCGTCTCATCATCCGGTGGATCAGAGCCGCGCAATTGGCGGTAAATATGCGTGACCGCCTCTAGTTCACTGGAAGTGGGGTCTTTTTGCAAGGTATTATAGATAATGGAATAATCCTCACTAATATCAGAACGTTGCAAGATGATGGTTTGCATATCTGCATCCAAAATCTGCTCGATATTTTCCTCATCCAAAATAACATCACGCTCAAGAATAATCTCATTACGCGGGATGGAAACCACCTCACCTGTATCCTCGTCCACAAAATCTTCTGTCCAAGACTTCAAGATACGGGCAGCTAGTTTACGACCAATGGCAGCTTCCAGATTTTCCCTAGTACAAGGAATTTCATCTGCAAGACCAAATAGATCCAAAATGGCCTTGTCGGTATCAAAACCGATCGCTCGTAAAAGAGTAGTTACAGGAAACTTCTTTTTACGATCGATGTAAGCATACATCACCAAATTGATATCCGTTGCAAATTCCATCCAAGCGCCTTTGAATGGGATGACGCGTGCACTGTAAATGCGGGTACCATTAGGGTGAAAAGACTGACCAAAGAATACGCCAGGGGAACGGTGCAATTGAGATACAATCACACGCTCAGCACCATTAATGACGAACGTACCTTTGGGAGTCATATAAGGAATGTTCCCTAGAAACACATCCTGAACAATGGTTTCGAAATCAATATGCTCAGGATCATTACAAGAGAGACGCAATTTAGCTTTTAACGGTACGGAGTACGTCAGACCGCGTTGCATGCACTCATCAATTGAGTACCGAGGAGGATCTACGAAATAGTCGAGAAACTCCAGGGTAAAAATGCTCCTGGCGTCGCTAATCGGGAAATTCTCCTTAAACACTCGGTAGAGTCCCTCTGTAGCGCGATTTTCGGGTGTTGTTTCCAACTGAAAGAACTCTTGGAAGGACTTCAGCTGGATCTCGAGCAAATCAGGATAGTTGCCTGCAAGGCGAATCTTTCCAAAGTTGACTCTCTCTTGAACCCCGGTTTTTACCCCGTTTTGGGTACTGCCGTTATTGGTCATATTTTCGAAAAATATTTCAGTATGAACAGCCAGAAAAGCAAACAAACTTTTCTAGCGGAAGTGTAGACATTGGTTAAACGTCAACGTGTAATCAAAAGGTATACATACAGACAGCAATAGGCTTAATACCAGCGTACCTAAAAAGTCGCGGATATTAAGCCTGATTGCTTATACTGTCGTAAAAATCGGAGTAATCATGTGTTTGAGTTGAAGACAAGACGAAAGAAATGTGAAAACAGGATTAAAAATCCAGACAACACATTTTACTTAAGGCTTACTTCACCTCTACCACAGCACCAGCTCCTTCCAAAGCAGCTTTGATGCTCTCAGCCTCAGCTTTGTTTACGCCAGACTTCAACGGGCTAGGTGCACCGTCAACAAGATCTTTTGCCTCTTTCAAGCCCAAGCCAAGGATGTTCTTAACCTCCTTAACTACATTCAATTTATTAGCACCTGCATCCTTAAGAATTACGTCGAACTCTGTCTTTTCAGCAGCAGCTTCAGCACCACCACCTGCAGCAGGAGCAGCGGCTACAGCTACAGCAGAAGCAGCTGGCTCGATACCGTAATCATCTTTAAGAATAGCAGCCAACTCATTGGCTTCTTTAATAGTTAGGCTTACTAATTGTTCGGCGAGTGCCTTCAAATCTGCCATTGTAAATACAATTTAATTTGTTTGCGAATAGTGTGAAGGTTTTCCCAGTATTAGTTGGGGGTGTTTTCGTTTTGATTCTTTTTCTGTGGGTTATTGTGCGTACTTGGAAGCCAAAATGAATAGGCAACCCCTTACTGTCCGCGCTCCTCTAACGTCTTCACGATACCAGCAATTTTAGAGCCAGAAGCCGTAATTTGACTAGCAAGACGACGAGCAGGAGACTGAAGCAAGCCAATAATTTCTCCAACCATTTCATCTTTGGACTTCAGTTTAGCAAGTGCACCAAGCTGATCATCGCCAATAAAAATGGCAGAATCAATATAAGCCGCCTTCAATACAGGGCGCTCATTTGTTTTACGGAACTCCTCGATGAGCATCGCTGGCGCTTTCGGGCTATCCGAAATCATCAACGTAGTAGGTCCGTGCAACACACCAAAAAGAGCAGAAAATCCTTTTTCTTCAGGCTGGGATTCTAATGCCTTTCTGATTAATGTATTCTTTGCAACACGCATTGTGATGTTTCTTTCGAAACACAAGCGGCGCAACTTATTTACTTTTTCTACGGTCAGCGTAGAGGAGTCTGCAATATAGAAGAACGGTGCATTGGACAATTCTTCTTGTAACTCCGCAATCGCCGCTGTTTTTTCCTCTTTTGTCATTTCTCAATTAAAGTTGAAATGTGAGTGGCTGAATGAATAATATGGTATGACTGGCTAAATTGCCAGAGTTACACCTTGAATGATTTAGGATCAACAGCGATACCTGGGCTCATAGTGCTGGCAACAGAAATAGTGCGCATATAAACACCCTTTGCTGAAGAAGGCTTCATACGAACCAATGTAGCTACCAACTCCTGTGCGTTTTCTGCAAGCTGATCCGGAGTAAAAGATACACGACCAATAGAAGCGTGTACAATACCGAACTTATCTACGCGAAAAGCAATCTTACCTTTCTTTAGCTCAGAAATAGCAGTTGCAATATCATTTGTCACCGTACCTGTTTTTGGGTTAGGCATTAAACCACGAGGACCGAGAATACGAGCGACTTTACCTAATTGAGCCATAACGTTTGGAGTAGCGACAATAACGTCCGCTTCCATCCATCCATCAGACACTTTTTGGATATAATCGTCAAGACCTACGAAATCTGCACCAGCAGCTGTTGCCTCCGCTTGCTTGTCAGGTGTACAGAAAACCAATACCTTCTTTGTTTTACCCGTACCGTGTGGAAGGGAAACCGTACCGCGAAGCGCTTGGTCTGCCTTACGAGGATCTACCCCAAGGCGAACGTGAAGATCTACAGATGCGTTGAACTTAGTAGTATTTACTTCCTTTACAAGCGACATAGCGTCTTTAATGACGTATAGCTTGTCGGGATCTACTTTTGATTCAACAGCTTTACGTTTTTTAGTAACTTTTGCCATTGATAAATATTAGGTTAAACGTTCCGATTAGGCCGGAACTCCCTGTGAATAAAAGTTTACTTAACAACAATACCTTCTGGAGGAGTACCTGTTACCGTATATCCCATACTACGGGCAGTACCAGCAACCATACTCATCGCTGCCTCAATTGTGAAGCAGTTTAAGTCAGGCATTTTAATCTCCGCAACAGTACGAACTTGATCCCAAGTAACAGATGCAACTTTCTTACGATTGGGCTCAGAAGAACCACCTAGCTTTGTTTTTGCACCCTTAGCACGGGTTGTTTTAGCCATTTCGGCCAACTGAACCGCTGCAGGAGGTGTTTTGATGATAAAGTCAAATGTCTTGTCTTTATACACCGAAATAATAACAGGTAATACTTTACCCATTTGCTCAGTTGTCTGTGCGTTAAAACGCTTACAGAACTCCATGATGTTAACACCCTTAGAACCAAGCGCAGGACCAATAGGTGGCGCAGGATTTGCTTGTCCACCTTTTACCTGTAGTTTAATATAAATATCTACTTCTTTTGCCATGATAACAGAACATTTAACCGGTTGAACCGGAAAAAAGTTAAAAAGTTAAGTGTATAGTCATTAAGTATTTCACCATTGGGAAGCAAGCATTGCGGAGAAGTACAACACTTTCTGGGCTAATAACTTAACTGATTTTTTCTACCTGCATAAAGCCAAGTTCCACCTCAGTTCCCCGACCGAAAATCTTGACAATAACTTTGAGTTTTTTCTTTTCCTCATTGACTTCCTGAACATCACCCACAAAATCAGCAAATGGGCCATCAATAATTTTGACCGTTTCACCCACCAAATAAGGCTCTAGCATGATCTCCCCAGTCTCTGCACTTTCATCCACCTTTCCTAACAAGCGATTGGCCTCTGCCTGAGTCATCGGTAGAGGACTTTCCTTTCCTAAAAAGTGAATTACATTAGGGATGTCAGCAATCGACTTGGCGATGTCTCCATTTAATCGACCGTTTAACGCCTCAATTAAAATGTACCCGGGGAGCAAATTCCGCTCCTTAACCACTTTCTTTCCGTTCAAGATTTTATAAACCTTTTCGGTAGGAACCACTACACTAAAGATAAAATCTTCCCACTGAGAGATACCGATTTCTTTTTCGATTCGCTCCTTGATAGACTTCTCCTTCCCGCTGATTACGCGAAGTGAGTACCATTTTTTCTCTAGCAGTGCTTGTTCGGATGCCATCTATATAAAGGGTTACAATGAACGATTAACGGTTAGCTCGGTATGAACGATTACCAAATACCGTACAGGGTTTTGAATGCAACACTATTAAGAGCGTCCATCAGGAAAATCAAAAGAGCTAGAATTGCCGTTGATGCAAGCACTACAATAGTACTTTCTTGAAGCTGAGAAAGCGTAGGCCAACTAACCTCTTTGGTCAATTCATGATAACTCTCTTTTAAATAAAGCACTAACTTATCCATCGTAAGGAGTAGATTTTAGCGATACACACCCAGTTGAATCTTGAACAAAAAGTTCGCTGACGCAAATAGCGCAACGAACACCGAGTTTGCAATCGAAATTAACTTTACTAAGCAGGGGCAGCAGGGCTCGAACCCGCAGCCTGCGGTTTTGGAGACCGCCACTCTACCAATTGAGCTATGCCCCTGTTTTGACTGGACACAGGCAGGTCAACTAAATACGAAGACCTGCCTGTATGTCCTATCAGAGACCGGAAAACCGGAATTATGCGATGATATCAGTAACCTGACCAGCACCTACAGTACGGCCACCTTCACGAATCGCGAAGCGAAGACCTTTTTCCATAGCGATTGTGCTGAGCAACTTAACTTCCAACTCAACATTATCACCAGGCATTACCATCTCCACATTTGCTGGGAGCTTGCAATCACCTGTAACGTCTGTTGTACGGAAGTAGAACTGTGGACGGTAACCATTAAAGAATGGAGTGTGACGACCACCTTCCTCTTTAGAAAGAACGTACACAGAACACTTGAAGTGGTTGTGAGGCTTAACGCTACCAGGCTTGCAAATAACCATACCACGACGGATATCGTCTTTTTCAATACCACGGAGCAACAAACCAGCGTTATCACCAGCTTCACCGCGATCAAGAAGCTTACGGAACATTTCTACACCAGTAATAGTAGAAGTCATTGGCTTCTCGTCTGCTTTCATCATACCGATGATTTCAACTGGCTCACCAACGTTAATTACACCGCGCTCGATACGACCAGTAGCAACAGTACCACGACCAGTGATAGTGAATACGTCTTCTACAGGCATCAAGAATGGCTTATCAACTTCACGAACTGGCTCTGGAATATCGTTGTCGCAAGCGTTCATTAGCTCTTCGATTTTCGCTACATAAGTAGGATCACCTTCCAACGCTTTCAACGCTGAACCTTGGATAACTGAAGCATTGTCGCCATCGAAACCGTATGAGCTCAATAGCTCACGCAATTCCATTTCAACCAACTCCAACATCTCTGGATCATCAACGATATCTACTTTGTTCATGAACACAACAATCTTCGGAACACCCACCTGACGAGCCAAAAGGATGTGCTCGCGAGTCTGAGGCATTGGACCGTCAGTTGCTGCACAAACCAAAATAGCACCGTCCATCTGAGCAGCACCTGTGATCATGTTCTTTACGTAGTCGGCGTGACCCGGGCAGTCCACGTGTGCATAGTGACGGATATCCGTCTCATATTCAACGTGAGCAGTATTGATGGTTATACCACGCGCTTTCTCTTCAGGAGCAGCGTCGATAGCATCATAATCAGTTTTTTTAGCTAGACCTTTCTGCGACAATACAAATGTAATGGCAGCAGTGAGGGTGGTCTTACCATGGTCAACGTGGCCGATTGTACCAATGTTTACGTGCGGTTTGGTACGGACAAATGTCTCTTTTGCCATTGGTTTAGAATAATCTAAATTTTAAAAGTTATTTAAGAAGGTGACAATGTGACAACAGGCAATACAAATAGGTGTCCTAAGACACCTGTACATCGCAACATTATCACACTTACTAAAAGCCAAATTGAGTATGCGTGTGGGAGTGTGTGTGGGCGTGTGATAGAGCCGTTGAAGAGATTTGAACTCTCGACCTCTTCCTTACCAAGGAAGTGCTCTACCCCTGAGCTACAACGGCATATCGGGCATGCTTGTGATAAAAGCGAAGGCATTTATATGCCGGTGTGTGTGTGAGTGTGTTGGAGCGGCGGACGAGATTCGAACTCGCGACATTCAGCTTGGAAGGCTGACGCTCTACCAACTGAGCTACCACCGCTTTTGTAAAAACCAAAAAAGTACTAAGTTCTACATGCACCAGATACCTGATGAAAGATAGACTCACTACTTAACTCGATTCCTATTTCTTCCAAGATTGGTGGGGGTGGTGAGATTCGAACTTACTCAGCGGTAAAGCACCAGATTTACAGTCTGGCCCGGCTCTCCAACTCCGGGGCACCCCCTACTTTATTTTCTTCAAAAGCGATACTTGAGCCACTGGAGGGACTCGAACCCCCGACCAGCTGATTACAAATCAGCTGCTCTACCAACTGAGCTACAGTGGCATCGTATCACTGCTTTTTATTTTTGGGAAAACTGTCAAACAACTGCTTTACTTAGAGTCTCTTAAGCCCCTTTTCAAAAGCGAGTGCAAAGGTAAAACCAAAGTCAACATATCAAAAACTTTTTTGAGATTTTTTTAAAAAAAATTTTGCCCTATAGAATTACCTATCGCGCATACGCTACCGCACGCTTCTCCCGGATTACCGTAACCCGAATTTGACCAGGATACTGCATCTCATCCTGTATTTTCTGCGAAATCAAAAATGATAGATCATCCGCATACTGATCCGTTACCTTGTCCGCCTCCACTATCACACGCAATTCCCGACCCGCCTGCATGGCGAAAGCCTTTGATACACCATCGTATCCCATCGCTAATTCCTCCAACTCCCCAATTCGCTTCAAATAGTTTTCCAAAATTTCACGACGCGCTCCAGGACGAGCACCAGATATGGCATCACATGCTTGTACAATCGGCGATATAATGTTATTCATCTCTACCTCATCGTGGTGCGCACCTACCGCGTTCGCAATAACTGGGTGCTCCCCGTATTGCTCACATAACTTCATCCCCACTAATGCGTGTGACAATTCTGTTTCCTCCTCCGCTACCTTTCCAATATCGTGTAATAAGCCCGCCCGTTTTGCCATCTTCACCTGCTTCGGATTCAATCCAAGCTCCGCCGCCATAATACCACAGATCTCAGCAGTCTCAATCGAGTGCTTCAACAAATTCTGCCCATAGGAAGATCGGAAACGCATCCTACCAACCATCCGTACCAACGCCGGATTAAGCCCATGAATATTGTGCTCAATCACCGTGCGCTCGCCAATCTCCATCACCTGCTCTTCCAATTGCTTCCGAACCTTCGCCACCACTTCCTCAATTCGTTGTGGGTGGATACGACCATCCGCCACCAAACGCTGTAAGGACAATCGCGCAACCTCCCGTCGAATCGGATCAAATGACGATATCACAATCGCCTCAGGTGTATCATCTACAATCAACTCCACACCCGTCGCAGCCTCCAGTGCACGAATATTGCGACCCTCACGACCAATAATCTGGCCTTTCATGTCATCATTCTCTAAATTAAATACAGATACCGTGTTCTCAATGGTGACTTCCGCCGCTGTACGCTGTATCGACTGAATAATAATTTTCTTCGCCTCCTTGCTCGCATTCATCTTCGCAGTGGCAATCGCGTCTTTTACAATAGACATCGCTTCACTCTCGCTTTTCAATCGAACTTGCTCCAGTAGGTGGTCTCTAGCCTCTTGCTGAGTCAACTGGGCAATTTTTTCTAAAGCACGAATCCGCTCCTCATTGGCAGCCTCCAACTCTTCTTTTTTCTTTTGAATAATCTTTAATTGCTTATCCAAGTTTTCCCGAATCGCTTCTACCTCCAACTCCTTCGCCTCTATCTCATTTTTTCTCTTCGCAAATTCATTGAACCGTGTATTCAACGCATCCTCCTCTACCTTCAAATCTTTCTGCTTAGCCACTACATCCATCTCCATCTCCTTTAACTTCAACTGGTGTTGGGCCTTTTCCGTGTCAAACTGCGACCGCATCTCTGAATAACGCTGCTTCGCTTCTTGTATCTTCTGCTGCTTAATCCGCTCGTTTTCCGCTTCCGCCTTACTCACAATCTTTTCCGCTTTTAAAGCAGCTTCGTTCGTTAATCGCTCTGCTCCAAGTCGAGCCTCCTGAATAATTAGATCCGCCTTGCGATTACTTTCCTCTATCGACTTGTCGACATTCGCTTTAGCTATCCGACTGGCAAAAAAGTAGGCAACCGCCCCCCCTGTTACCAATCCGATGATTCCTATTATTATATCCATTTTAATCGTTTTTGTTAATGAATGATTGTATATGATCGATTATAGCAGGAATATGCACGGCATACCCAGCCTTTCTATTTACGTATTTGTGCTTTTAATTTGCTGGTAAATGTATCCTGTAGCTGACCCATCAACCCGTCAATCTCCTTGTCTTGAAGGGTCTTCGTCGTATCCTCAAATGTAAAACTAACTGCGTATGATTTGTTCCCAACTCCCAACCTAGATGCATCTTCGTAAACATCAAATAGGTGTACTTCCTTCAGTAACTTCTTAGCGGTCTTTAATGCAAGCTGCCGAACTTCCGCAAAAGTTACTTGCTCACCTAGTATCAATGCCAAATCCCTACGAACCGTTGGGTATCGGCTAATCTCACTGTATTGGACCCGCACCGAAGCATGGGCGGCAACCAAATTGTCAAAATTAAAATCCGCAACATAAACGGCATTCTTGACCTCAAATTGTTTTAACAGACCCGTCTCCAACGCACCAAACACCACTAGCTCCTGCGGCCCACGATGATATCGAACGGCATATCGATAAGGAGCTGTTCCCTGAACTACTGTCTCCTGGTAGCCGGTCACTCCCAACCTGGATAAAACCTGATGTACCGTAGCCTTTAATGTGTAGAAATCTACCTCCTTTTTCGCCACCGGATGCCAAGAAGCAGCGGTGTGGCCTCCCGTTAAAAAGATGCCTAACCTCGTCTCCTCCGAAAAACCTTCCGTTGATCGGTTGTCTTCCGTGCTTCCTACAACCACCGACCGCCTATACGTCTTACCAAACTCAAATAACCGTAAATCTGGCCGTTGCCGATTTTGATTGTGTCGAATTGATTCTAATCCATTCAATACCAAGGTTGGACGCAAACAATCCAAGCCCTGATTGGCCGTGTTATTTACCCGAACAACGGAGCCCTCTTCCATCGGCAAAAAAGCAGTAGGACCCTGATAATATTCCGAATTTGACAACGACAATCCCATACACTCCAAATACCCCTGATCAGCCAACAAATCTGCCACCCGGTTCTTAATTGCATTTACATCCGGATTCGGGGTGATTTCCATGCTCGATCGAATGGACACCGGCAATGGGATATTATCTAATCCATAAATTCGAAGTATTTCCTCCACTAGATCCGCTTCTCTTGTCACATCTGGTTTTGTAGTAGGAACCTCCGCAATGAATTGCTCTCCCGAAACCTCCAAAACCCGTATATCTAATGCAGCTAAAATATGCACCAAAGTAGCCGTCGAGATCTGTGCGCCAATCAACCCACGAATTCGATCAAAATTGGCCTCTATCCGAACTGGATTAACCGGATTTGGATAAATGTCTGTTACCCCTCCAATAATGGATCCTCCCGCAATTTCCTGAATCATTAACGCAGCACGCTTCAGTGCATATAAAGTACCATTTGGATCAACGCCTTTCTCAAAGGACCAAGCCGCATCCGTTCGCAATTGATGCTTTAACATCGAACGCCTAATAGTTCGAGGCTGAAAACAAGCACTTTCTAAAAAAATATTGACGGTCTGTTCTTTTACGCCACTATCAAAACCACCAAAAACACCTCCCATACACATCGGTGCCGATTGTCCATCACAAATCATCAAATCCGAAGCCAACAACACTCGCTCCGTTTCGTCCAACGCTTTAAACAAGGTGCCCTCCGGCAAATTCTTGACAATCACTTCACGCCCTACTATCTTGTCTTGGTCAAACGCATGCAACGGCTGCCCTAGCTCTACCCGTATGTAATTGGTAATATCAACAATATTGTTAATTGGACGCAAACCCACTGA
>Ga0079300_10000168_pt1 | contig 22013 bp, 19 predicted proteins | sample Wag4_2014_7_11_FD_74799 | JGI IMG/M metagenome (GOLD analysis project Ga0079300, IMG submission 74799) | Fresh water microbial communities from Ohio, USA - Utica-2 Time Series HT 2014_7_11 | ecosystem: Environmental > Aquatic > Freshwater > Water tank | place: USA: Ohio | collected 2014-07-11
CAAAGAAAACAAATTAAAATTAAGTAAAATTAAATTTAACGCCTGCGCCTTGGTTTTGATTTAAATGTTTTTCTTGAAGTAATCCTGCTTATTAAATCCCCATTTTCACTTCTTAAATATCCATAGCGAAATAAAAATCCATAGTAATTTTTTGTAAACTGATTATACACTCCGGAGAAATCGGAGGTCCCCACTACCACACCAACTGCAGTTTTACTACCAATTTGAGCAAGCAAGGTAGAGCTTATGTCGAACATGTATGGGGTTGAAGATTTAAATACAGTTCCAGCCCCAATTGAAAATTCATTACTAAATATACCTATTTGTGCGGCATCAAATATTAACTTAAATAAAGCAAATTTTGATGTGTCATTTTTAGTTGTATTCAATCTTCCAAATGCTATACCTACATCAAGCGGACCAAATGATTTACCAATTTCAAAATTTTGAGATACTCTATTTTGAATTTTTCCAGGTTCTGAAGCTAGAGATAAAGGATTAATTCTTATATATATATTATCATTTATTTTAGCACTTGAATCTTGTGCAAATCCGTTTAGAACTAGCAAGTTGCAACATATAAAAAATAGCATCTTTTTCATTTAGCAGAGAAATTTATATTATAATTTAATTTACTTCTAAGTCCATCAAGTGTGGTTCTTATAACCATTTGTGTTGCATCATTTTTAAACAATAATACATGAAGTAGTCTTTGGGTATTTTTATTATACACTACCTTCCAACAATAATCAGGAATAGCGATTTTATTTTTTATTTTATTTGTCCCGTAAATTCCTCCCACATATATTTTCAATGGGCTTCTTTTACTTTCTAATCTGATTTTATGCTCCCATGCTTTCCAACTTCCTCTATTTAATTTAGGATGTTGTGGAAAAACATTAAAATAACTAAAAGTGAGTTCCTCAAAATATTTATCAAATGCAAAATCTTCGGCACTCACTAAATGTCCTCGATCGTATCCACTTTTACTATAATCTTTATTTGTAGCAGTATAGGACTCCTCTATAAATCTCATGCCTTTTCTACTCACATCTCCTCCTCCATTATTGAGTTCATAAACTACATATAAGGGTACTTTTAATTGGGTAGAATAATATGAAGTATAGATCTGCTTATTAACAACTTTATCTATTTCTTGACCGAAAGAAATAGATAAATTAATAAAGGCAAATAGAAATAAATAGATGAATTTTTTTATCATAAATTAGGTTGACTCATTTTCTTTTTTTGTTCTATTATGGAACCTAAATTTGCTTATAATATAGTCAAAGAGATATTTGCTCATGCCAAGTTCTTTTTCTGAAAAAAGCATCCACTCAGCTAAATCTTCTTTTGTTGGTTTAAATTCAGCACCTACAGGATATTTAAGTCTGATTCTTTCAATAAGAATTTTCTCCCATCTTGTTACTTGATCTTCTCTCTGTTTAATTACCTCTTCATTAATTCCCATTACAAGAGCATAATCGTTTAATCTCTCAATCACATTTGAAAATAACTGTAACAAGGTAAGCATCTCTTTTTCATACTTTTCTACAGCATGAATATTTAATCGACCATTTTCATAAAACATTTCAACCGTCCATAGCCGAGAATAAATTTGGCCAATAATGTATTGATCTTTTACCTCTAAATATGATTCAAAAGGCATAAAATGCTCTACTTGGTCGCTTGAATCATCTATAAAGTCTATTGGTATTAGCTTAACATTAGCACCTAATTCAATAAGTTCTTTTTCATACTTGATGATGAGCTCTTTGTTAAATTCTCTTCTTTTTAAAATTAGAACATTATCAATATCGATTTTTTCAAGTCTTTTATCATCTACAGATGTCCACATCACCGAGACTGTTTTGTTTAAAATTGGCTTTAAACTTGGATGGATATTTTTAGGAACCCATTTAAATGGGTTTGCAAGCGCATAACCTATATGAAAAATATTTTCAAGAGGCGCTTTTCCAGGATGTATCCTTGCCCAATAGGTATAAGATAGTGCTCCAATTTGCCACGCATTTGTTGTATTAATCCAATTGGGCTCAGATAGCTCCTCTTCGACTTCAAAACTCTTATTTAGGTTTTTAGCTAATAAAACATCTACATACTGATCTAACTCTTTCCAGATGTTTTTGTGCATTCCCCATTGAGTGTACTTTGCAAACGATTCATATGTATTTTGAACTGAGCTTAATTTATTATTTGCCTCCGTTAGTTTTTCTGATTGACTCTCCTCTAGTATATGTATTTTATCTTCAGATTCTTGTATTTTTTGTACAATCAATGGTAATTTTTTTTCAACTTCTTCTTTAAGTGCAGCAATTTTATTTTCGATCTTTATCTTATCGGCATCTGCTGCTTTTGCTAAAGTTTTAAATAATTCATCAAATAATTTTTTAAATCCGCTTTCTAACTCTTTTTTCTTTAACAGTAATTGTTTGAGCGTTTTTTGTTCCGATTGTATTTTGGGATTATTAAGTATAGATTTTACATTTTCTGTTAGCGTGTCTATTTTTGCCTTATAGTCTTTTTCATCAGATTTTTGTTTTACAATGACTGTTTTATCAATATTAGGCACCATCGAAAAATAATGTAACCACCAAGGATTGAAAACAATTGGATAATTTCCATTTTTATCATCAATAAATATATCACCTGGCATATCTGGGGTACCAACATTGCCTATAATTCCTAGCTTATTTTTTTCCTCATCAATGATTGCAAATAATTTTTCTACCGAAATTGCAGCATTTTTAGCCGTGTCCTTCATCACTAAGAATTCCATATTATCTATTTTGCCATCATCCTCTAATTTTTCTTTAATAATTTCGCGTAAATGAGGTTCAATAACCTTAGCTCTTTCAATATCAATAATTTGTTTAGCTACAGCAGGATTTACTGATGGAATAATATGATAGTATATTTGAACATATACTTGATCATTGCTATCAAGTAAATATCTAAACTCAGTAGATAAATTTGCTAAGTCATCAACTGTTAGATCTAATTCAAATTCTTTACTTTTCTCACCTGTTTCTAATAAAAATGTGCCTTTCTTATTTTGGTCATCAATATTTTTTGCAAAGACCGGTTTATATTTTACAAACACATCTATATCTTCAATCACTTCCATGATTGCACTGTAAACATAACTGTTGATAAAATTAAAATATTCGTCGCCAAGGGGCCATTTACGTTTATTTTCTTTTTTACCTGCTTTTTCTTCTGGATGAGCGTAAATATTTCTTATAACAATAATCATGTCAAATAGGTCAAGGAGTCCTTTATTAGTACTCATTGTTCTACCCTTAACTTGATCAACTAGTGCTTGGAAATTATCATTGGCACCCTCGTCAACAATTTCTTTAACTAAATTAAATTGATGTATTAATAATGCAGTTTTTTCATATATATTTTGTTTGGAAAATTTTGGATTGAAAATAGAAGAGGGCATTTCGTTACTCAACATTCTAAAAATCGATAGAAAATGTCCGAAACTTGGCTTTTGCCTTGAAAATTTATAAAATTCAGTTTCAAGTTTAAGGTTAACTTGCTTAGATGACTTATACTCACCCAACATAATTCCTACAATATAAATTAATAAGGATTCAGAAAGTTCTAATAATGTTTTATGCATTACCGCTTCTTCTGTTGCATCAACATATCTCTTTGAATTTATAACAATATGAGAAGGCAGTAATATATTATTTTTCATGATGTTGTTTTTTATATTCTTTTAAAACATTGACTGAAATATGTAAGCAGTTTGTATTGGTATATTCAATGTCAGACAGCTTTTCCATCCAATTATCCTCATGCTTATTAAAATGTTCAATAATTGAAATAGATTGTGTCGTTAATTCCTCAAGTGTTTTAAAACCCAGTGGGTTGATAATATTGCCATTAAAAAGATACTTTTTTTGAAACCATTTTTTTGAAAATGCTGCGTTTTCAATACCTTCAATTGGATAGCAACTTTTTATAAAAATTTGATCCGGTGTAATGATAGTGTCAAATAAATAATTTGTATCATTTACATTTAAGCTCAATTTAACTTTAATCAGTTGATAGAAATATTCAAAATCCATACTTCCTGTAATAGATGAATTTTGAATGCTCAATGGTAGTTTCGCGCTTTGCATAATTAAGTATGTAAATGATAGATGGCGTAAATGTTATTGAACTTAAACTTTACTTTTTCAAACAACTCTAAATCATTTCTTAATAATTTGTTGTCAACAGTGGCTATAATTTCTTCTGTATCAAAATTAATATCAATGATTTTAGTCCAAAATCTTTCATTATTTGCACATACTTTAACAACATGTCCTACTTCTAACTGCATCAACTCTGCATTAGTTGGAATTTGGAAGGAACCCACATGGATTTTCGAAAGCTCAACAGCATCCTCAAATTTAATTGTCTTCATATTTCAATGACTTTATTCATTTTAAAGTTAATAATAATATCTTAAAGTAAGTAGATGTATAACACATTGCTAAACAATATTTTGTAAATTTTATAAAATAATTATATCATTGAAAAGCTAAAATATTTTAATATATTTATAATCATAAAAATGTAATTATGGCAAAGACTAAAAAAATAGTAATCGGGGATGATTATCAATTGGCCTGTGATGAATTTTTAAAAATAGCAGAGAAAACGGGTATCTTAACAAGGGAAGTCATTGTAGAGCCTAACGCATCGGAAAGAGATACGCTTTGGGAGATTACTTGTGCTATTAAGAAAAGAATTTATAAATTAGACATTGATGCAAATGCCGATAAGGATGAAATAAATGTACTTTGTCATTATGCTATTGTGGCACTTCATTGGTGTGATATCTTAATGCAAGATGAAAGATTCAGTTTTGACAATGGTAGGTTTAGACGTGATACAATCGCTTTGGCAGCATGTTTGTTTACTAGAGTAAGTAGAGTATATCAATATTATGATATTCTCTATTTTGGATGGATTAGACCACATTTAAATTTTTCCATTTTACTATGGACCATCAATTCGATTGTGAACTGTAATAAAGATAATATTTTTCATAAATTTTCTCCAGCAGAAGCAAAAAAAGCCAGCGCACATTTTCAGGAATTGAGTATGGAACAAATTGGATTTGTGCATACTAAAGATTTGAAAGATAGTAGTCCTTTGAAAAAAATATGGTTAGAAATTTATAATAGATTCAGTTCTTCTCAGGTACCTTATGAATTTTTGTTAAACTATATCTGGATGAGTGCTGATTTACCTGGAGGTATGGGTCTTTTGTCAGAAGATAGAGAAATGAACAAAGCTTATTTTAAAAAACAAATCATTCATAAGCAATTCCCTAATGAATGGATTTTTATCAATGATATATTTTATATTGGACTTTATTTAGCAACAAAATCAAATAATAAACTTTTAGTAGTTGATAAGAAAAAAATTATTGAACTTACTAAAGAGTGGGTAAAAAATTCATTTAATACCCAAAAAGAACTTGATAGTTTTATAGATGCTCAATTTCAAATATCAGAAAAATGTTATAAAGAAGACGCAGATGAGATAAGGTTTTATTCTGCAATAGAGTCTTTATACAGAACATTAATGACACATTATCAAGGAAATCTAGAAAAGGTCAATAGCCAATGTACCAATTTCTTAAAAGATTTAGTCAAAATTGCAAATGCAAATGATGAAATTAATCAAGAGGAAATAAACATTATTGAAAACATTAAAACCTATTTATCGATTGATGTCAAATTATTCGACGAAATGAAATTGGATAAAAAGGTTAAAAAGGTTGCTAAAAAAGCGGTTCCAAAGGCCAAGCCTACTAAATCTGAAAGCCCTTATTATGATAATTATCCAGGAAATTTTTATTGTCAAAATGAATTATGGTGGAATCAGGGTATTCCATTAAGTATTATGAACTTTCCAAATATTATTGAAAATAAAGAAGATGAAGCAAAAATATTTAGACGTTTTACTCAAAAAGAAGTAGATCAAATTGTAAAGAAAATTAAAGCAACAGGCGATCTTATATATCTAAATTTTATTAGAACAATGATGGAGCGTAAATTTGATTTACGTGGTATGAAATCACCTTTTTGGTTTATTCCATTCACTGCATATGGATGGAATTTTGGTGGAATCATGTATTTTGAACAAAATGGTATATATACAAATGTAGAAAACCCTACCACTATAAAAAATACAGTCCACGTTGATAAATGGGATATTGTCTCTTGTGAGAAAGGCTATAATGGTTTAGAATATGATTATGATTTCGAAGAAACTGATGAAAATATCTTAACCTCATTAAAAATTGAATTTACACATAATGGAGAAGATGGTGTCATCAACGTTGTAGAAACACATGGAGATCAATATGCATCCACCCTCCCTATCGTGATGGCAATTTGGGAGAATGCATGGAGCGATGTGGTTGAAAGATCAAAAGAAACTAGTGGCTTTCAATTAGGCCCACCACCTATGATGCAAGTATTTGAAAGCTGGGAGGAATTAATTGAATGGTCTAAAACAAAATAAATATTTTATTTCATCACTTCAATATATTTATCAGCTAAAGTATTGTTACGAATGCTTTCCGCTTGAAATTGATTTTTTAAAATAGTTACCAAAGAGCCTCTTGTTGTATTGTTAAATTTAGATATTGCGTCTTTGAATAACAAAATGGCTTGATTTAAAAAATCATCCGTATTAAAATTACAGTTGAAGAATAGCATTTGTGAACAAGTAAAACTATCATCAAATCCACCAATTAATTGTTCTAAAGGTGGATATTGTACTTGATTCACTAAATCTATTAAATCTTCATCGATACCAGAGTGTCTTAGTTCCTCTTTTCTTGTATTCATTGTTTCTTCGCTGTAATCAAATAAGGAACTTATAATATTTCTAGCTTTTTCAATATCGTCCACTTTTATTTCGAGTTCATTATTTTCTGTGACTAAAATAAATGCATACAATCCAAGTGCCATTTTTTCAATTTCAGATAGATTTTCAAGTCTCATTGTAAAGCCGGAGAATCCTGGATAAACCATCTCAAATGACATTTTTTTAAATGCTATTTCATAATCATTCGTATTTACTTCATTCCATTTGTTCATCGCATAAAAAACAGGCAAATATCTATCCTGTGCAATCATTTTTTCGTTTACATTGATATCTAATGCATTTCCGAGGTCAACTAGCATTTGAATAAATGCTTTTTTAAGCTCAACATCCATTATAACATCTATTGAGAGGATGATATTAGGGATGTCTTTAAGGTAATCAAAGTGATTTTCATATCGATCACTTTGATATATCTTTTCTTGATTTAATTTACACATCAGTAAAAATCCGTCTGGATTTGATTCAAATAAAATTTGATTGATTTCATGTTCGTTTTTTATCCCCTCATCTAATAAATTACCTCTAAAATGATTTAACCATAAATCTTTAAGTTTAAGATCGAACAAATCAAATATCTCTTGTGTTTGTGTAAGTCCTATATAATAAGGCTTTAGTAAATAAATTTGTGTAACAAATGCAAGTTCTAAATGCATATTTCCGTCAAGTCCAGTTGATGACTCAGGTTTACGCTTCGCCGCTTTTTTTATTTTAGGAGCTGAATTAGGGGAAATTTTACTTTCAAGATCATTCACTTTTTTCTCATCAAAAGCACCTAAAAATCGATTCTCAGGATCATTTTGCAATCCCCTTACAATATCAAAAATATTGTGCGATCCATACATTTCTTTACTAGATAACTCTAGTAGTTCATTTAAATCTGCTTTATATTGAATTAGTAAATCAATGACATCCCACTGCTGATCCATAAAAGCCAATCTTAATGGGGTTGCTCCTTTTTCTGGGTGAAAATGATTTGGAATGGTAATTCGTATTGCCGTGTCAGCGCCCGCTTCTAAAAGAAATTTGACACAATTTGCATGACCTAAAGAACAAGCAAGATGTAGTGGGGTTCTGTCATCGTTTCCTTGTATATCTATATTAGCACCTGCGTCTTTTAATAAAGTTAATACATCTAATTTTCCATCCCAAGCGGCAAAATGCGCTGCAGTATAGGCATCTGAGTCGACATTCTTAACATTGGTATTCAACCCTAGCGCTAAAGCATCTTTAATTAATTGTAGATCATAATTGGTAGCACAAACTAAGAATATTAAATAATCAGATACCAAAGACCCATCTTGATTAAACTGTAAAACTGGATATCCGCTTTCAACATATTTTGCAACAGCCTCAATATTTCCATTTTTATAATTTTCAACGGCTTTTTCAAATTCAACCTTTGCAGTTAAGGTTTTATTGGTATTGTCTTTTGAAACCGTATCCAATGAAGTTTGTTTAGTCGTTGTCTTTGTTGAATAGTCTATTGATTGGCATTGATTTTCAATACACCATTGATTCAATTCATTTAAAGTTCTATCATCCTCTTGATCTGTGTGAAATAACTGATTGTCTTTTTGAAATGCAACTTGAACACGAATACCAAAATTGGTTATAAAACGTTTTTCTAGCGTACTAATTTTTAAAGACGCTATGATGGACAAATCGTCCCCTTTTTTCTTTCTTATTTCAGATAAAGATTTAGTTGAATCAATTTCATTATTTAAATCATCTAGAAAAAGAAGGGTTAAATGTGAAAATTTTTCAGTGAATTCTTTTTGAATACTTTGAATTTTTTTTCTTCCATTCATTGAGATATCTGAAGCCATAAATAACTTTATTTATTTTTTATAAATTTAATTAATCCTTTTTATTTACAAGAAATACATGTTCATTCCAAAAATTTATGCAAGCATTTTTTTCGGTCAAACTCATTTCATGATGAGGAATTGGGAGCGCTGGTTTGCCAGGAAATGCTGTTAAAAAATAAAAGCTGTCACTAGCTTGTGGTTTCAAGATCATTGTCCATTCAGAAGTGGTTGGCAAATTGGCCACATCAACATGTTTTAATGGATAGCCTCGATTTTCACGTAAATAAATTTTTTGCTTTTGAGATTGAGTTAAGTAATCCAAAGGCACAACAGCTAAAGTCCCTATTGTAAAGGATTTATCTTGTGATGTATTTGGAAAGTATAATTGATAATTCCCGTTGGATGACAATGTTTTTATGTAAGCTTCGGTATTCACTTTTTGGATTATATCCGTTATTGTAACTGCGAAAGAGGGATGGAATTTAGATCCATATATTTTTAATTCATTGTCAATTTGAACTTGAGTATATCCTGCATTTAACATATTAGATAAATCTTTTGAATTAATATTTTCAAAATGACGTATCATATGAAAAACCGTTTCTAGTCCAAATTTGATGGCCTCTTTTTCCATAATTTTTTAAATAACTCAGGAAAAATATAATATATAATGCCCGAAATAATTGTAAGGGTAATTATAGAAACTAAACCATAATAGATGATTGGCGGCCACTGTAAATATTGTTCGGCTTGATTTATCACGTCGATTGCCGGAGCTATGGAAGAAAGACCACTTAACACTGTGACAATTTGTAGTAAATTATTGGTTTTTGACTCTCTTTCTTCCTGTAGTTGCTTTGAAAGATTGTTGATTCTTTCACTGAAGGTATTTAACTCTTTTTCTAATTCTAAGGCTTCCCCAGTTTTATTAAACAATTCGTTTCCTAAAAAATTAAAGGAGATATGACCAATATTATAGTTGTTTAAAAAGGATTCAAATTGGTCTCTTAATTGTATTGTTTTTGCATCCGCTTCATTTATCATTGAATTATACCTATACAAATTGTATTTGAAAAATAACCTATATAAGTAAATTCTAAAATAAGTGTAGTCCCATGATGTATAATTCATTGAACCAGCTTCACCTAAATTATACTGGCCAACACAACAAAAGCTATCAAATAAACAAACTGCTTCCCAGTTGGTAAAAACAGCTATTCTATTGGACATAATTTGATTAAAATATTTTTCGTCTGGAGCAAAAAAACCTTGACCAGTGCCAGATCCTAATGGAGATGAAGTAGCTAAGTCATATAAATGATGCTTTCTATCTTCTCTTTGATGCTCAAAATCAATTACAGAAAATACTTTAAATTTTGAACCCGAATATTCATCCGAAGAAACATTGCTATTATCAGTACTTCTTAGAGGTATATTTGCTAACATTTGATTACTAATCCAATTATTCCATAAAGTACCATCTTCTAGTTCTGCATCAAATTTTTTAATAACGCTAATAATATTACTAAGATCCTCTAAATTCTTATTTGCATCTTGAACATCTATCGAAAGAGAGAATAGGCCAATTTGATCTTTAAACAAATACAATTCAGATTTAAGTATGCCTATCGTGTACACTTTTCTTCTTTCGCCCCAGCCATAAACAATTGAAACACTGGTATAATCAGATTTTATATATCTAAAACTGTCTTCTTTGTTATCTCTCAGAAACATTATGTTTCTGAAATTAGGATAAAAATAGTCTCTTAAAAACTGTATCTGTTTATTATCTTTATTTCCTGAAGCATCCACAGGATATGACTCTCGACGATAGCCGGCATCTATAAATTTTTTAAATAATTTATCTGATGATTTTTCTGGAATCTCTCCCAATAAACCTACAATCCGAATGATCGAGGAGTTGACTTTCATAGATTATCTGTTATAAATTATCTTATTTGAATAACATCTGGATAAGGAATTAAAGCTTCACAAAGATGTCCTATATAATCATCCATGATCAATGCCAAGCCCAATATCAATGCAGCTGAAATTAAAGAAGTGGGAATATTATTAAGTTTAATTTGCTCCCATTCATTAATCTGAGTTAATTGGAAGAATATAAATATGGATGAAAAAATCACCGCAAAAGTGAATAACATGCCAATTAATATAAATACAATAATGTAGGTTAAAGAGGTAAGAATATTATTTAACTCTACTGTAGCGCCTGTATTTAAAAATTGTACTGCATTAACGGCCGCCGTTAAAACGGATGCCATAATAAAACTAGTAGAAATTAAAATACCTACTTGTAAAATGGCAAATGCGCTATTTGACTCCTCTATTTGAAACTTTTTTTTCATAAAGAGGTTCATGCTTTTATACATTAAAAACAATGCAGTAAGTCCTGCAAAAAATGCGATTAATACTTGAATGATAATTAGTGCTTTCATATTTAATAATTGTTATATACTGTAATATCCCAGTTATATGGGTTGTTGTTTTCAGGCGCAACCATGCCCAGCCTATAGCCTTTAGCTGTTAATTCGACGCCATAATGTTTTATTCCATTTACTGTTTTATAGATTCCATGTCCATTTTGAACACCCACGCCCATTATACTATGCCCATAGGCTTCACTTACCCAAACAGAAGCTGCAATATTTAATTTTTTCAAAATAGCATATCCCAATAAACTTCTTGTGTCACAATCACCTTTTAAATTATGTAAAAATTCATATGGCGATTGCACACCGCCTTTTACATTCGCAAGACATGGTTTATTTGCCGCGTGATATTCCTTAACAAAACTGTTTCCTGTAGCAACAGACTTGGCACAACTTTCATCATGGACAAGATAATATGGAATTTCTTGTATAAAGGTAATGACCATTTCGGCGGTTTGATTTGGATTCATTTTCTTTTTAACAGCCGAATCTTTAAATATTTTGACAATTTCATTTATTTTACCCTCATCCATTGTATACAAGCCAGCATAATATTTCGTAAAGTATTTAATTGACGAAGTAGATTGACTTGCTACATTATTGATTTCTGTTTGCTCTTTCTGAGACCCTTGATAGCTTCTAACAGAGGTTTCGTATTTTGCCTGATAGTTATAATTAATAAAATCAAACCATTTAACCTCTTTTTCTGTGACGTAATCGGTTAAATTATTACCAGTAGAATCTTTTTTAGGGACAGGTGGACTTATTTTAATATTACCTGATCTTGTTTTAACTGGCTTCTTAGTACTAGATGTTTTGTAAAAAAATGAAAATATAAAACCAAATAAAACAACAAGTAATAATATATTTAAGATCGATTTTAATAAACCGCTATTAAATAATCTTGAAAGCAACCATGACAATCCAGAAAACAATAAAATAGCAAATAATATTTTGCTAGTTGACCATAAACTTATCAAGAAAAGTGCAAATACTAAAAATCCAAAAATAGATCCAAGTCCTTTTAAACAGCCACCATTGTTTGATCCCTGACTATTACTGGTCGTGTTTTGATTGATACTAGTTCCTGAATTTGTATTATATAAATTGACATCAGGCGTAACCGACCTAACTGTTGTTACACGAGGTTCTGAATTATTTCTTATGATTACATTTTGAATCACATTTGTTCCAGAAACATTATTATCAATTGGAACTGCAACGACAATTGGATCATTGTTCTGAGGCTGAACTACTACTGGAGCAGGTTTGTTCTCAACCACTTTTTTCTTAGCTGGAGCTTGCAAAGGATTTAATAAAAAATAAATATCCCCTGTTGCCTCAAACCAATCCTTGTATAAAAAATGTGTTTTTTCCTTATTTATTTGCAGGTTCTTGATAATCACATTGTATAAGCTACCATGGTAAGCCTCTTCAATATTTTTTGGTATAACTATATCTGCTTTGGGACGAAACCAATTAAATCCACTTCCTGCAATTTTTTCCTTATACCAATAATCGCCTGTTTTATTTTTATATGGATCGAACTTCTCAATCTTATTACATTCTGTAATATTCAAATAAGTCCATTGGATATCTGAAAAGACATAGATACCTGCATTAGGACCAGTTTGTCTTTTAAATAAACCTATAAATTTGGCTTTAAAATATGGATTATTAGAATGCAATTATTTTTGTTTTTTAGATTTTGAGTTGGCTGAATCTTTAGGAAGCTGGGTTCGTTTAGTAGTGACAAATTCTTTATTTGTCAAAACCACTTCTACACGTCTATTCATTAACCTTCCTTCGTCTTTACTATTGTCTGCCTTTGGTTGAGTGTCTCCCATGCCTCTAGCGGTTAAACGATCCTGTGATATACCAAGACTTGTTAAGAAATTCCTTACACTTTCGGCCCTTCTTTGAGAAAGCCTTAAATTAGATTCAGATTCCCCTACATTATCTGTATGACCAAATACGGTTGCGTTTAAACTATCATTTTTAACTAGGTATTCTGCTAATTGTTGTAATTCTTTTGCAGAAGAAGGCAATAAGACATCACTATTAGTATAAAATTGAACATTCGGAAGATTCACAGTCTCATAGCTTTTCTTAGTTGTTGAATCAACAAAAGAAAGCGTATCTGTTTTAAAAATCATTAAGGTATCTAATTTCTCCTTGATGACTTCTATCTCTAAAGTATCATGTATAACTTGAGGAGCAGGTGCATTTTTAGCAAGCCAAGCATTCATTAATAAGTAGGTAAGCAGACCGCCTAGAATTAAGCCCAATAAAGTTTTTAAACAGCCTCCATTCCCGGCACCGCCTGCAGCTCCAGGCATACAACCCGGATTACTCGCGCCTCCAGCAACAGAAGGATTCATAACAGACCTTAATGGATTCATAGAACTACCTAAACATCCTGGATTACTCGCGCCCGTCACGTCAGCTACATTTACGATGTTGCCATCTGGACCAACCTGGGTATTTACAACTGGCTGATTTTTAGAGAACATACCCAAGCAGCCTTTATTATTTGAGAGTACTGCCGGAACAGGTAAGCCTGTTTTATCAACGACCCTTGTGATCAGATTCGTGTTTGCAACTTGAATGCGTCTTTCTTGTTTTTCAATTGCAATTACTTGAACAGTGGGGATAGGATTGTTATGTTCATCAATATATTCTATGGCTTTTAAATAAGCATGTCCTTGTATTTTTCCATGTGTACTTTTACCATAGTTGGCATAAAAATTAGCATAGAATGCATTTTTGCCTTTTTGATGGTAAACATAATTATCAATGTATTGCTCCTTTGTAGTGGACGAAGGAACGGATTGATTATTTAAAATCAATATAATTTCATCTACCTTTTCAATCGTTGAATTAACATTATCCGAAGGCGCATTATTAGACTCTTTTTCAGGTGCAACTTGATTTAAACTATACGTATTCGAATAAGATTGGTTAAAATAAAATTCTACATCGTAATTGCCCTTATTAATTAAATAGGGCTTTGTTTCTAATTCATTTTCTGAAATAAATTCTTGCTCATCAATTGCTACTGGATCATATAATCTAAATCTTGGCTCCAGGTGAATGGTAGATTTTTGAGTATACGTGTTTCCGATTTTCTCCGGTATAGAAGTAGAAAACTGACAATCTAAATATCCTTTATAATATTTTATTCTAGTTTTCAATTGGCGATGGAATTTTAGGCGCATTAAAATGGTCTAAGAAATCTTTTTTAGAAATTGCATTTCTTTTCTTGAAAAACGTTCTCTTTTCTGTACAATAAGGGGGATTTAGCCAAAATGAATTTTCCATAAATGGCGTTGCATCATATTGATATTTATCTAATAAATATTTTTTTAGATAAGCCTGTGTTTCATTATACTCCTTCTCAATAATTTGTTTATATAACTTTGTAGACTCTTTAGGATAGACAAGCAATTTGGAATTCTTTATATTGATAAGCCTTTTATGAGCCATAAATAAAAGATAAAAAACACCAACGAAGACGAACAAAAATAATGGGTATCTAGCAGCATCATAAAATGTAGAAATCAAAAAATACTTTCCATCAATTTGGTCATTAAAAATTTTAAGTTGTTTTTCATAATCTTCTTCATTTTCGATATTAAAACCATTTAAGTCATTTGTTAGTTTAGCTAATTCTAGTTGCTTTTGTTTCATCAGCCCATTCACCTGATAAACACCAACATTCTGATTTAACTGTGTTTTAATTTCTTCGATATTATTTTGAAAATGATTTTTCTTTTTATCTAAGTTTTTTCTTGCATCTAAAATAAACCTAGTTTTTATTTCTTCTCTTTTAGCAGCATTTAAATCCTCTACTCTTGAAAAATGTAGTAAACATGTCAATGGAAAAACAATTAATAACCCAATTGTAGAAAGGATTACAATCCTTATTAGCATTGCAAAACCAGGTATTGGGCTATCACTTGAAAGTTTAAAATTTTTAAAACTTGGTAGCTTTAAAAAATTAAATTTTTTGAAAAAATTTGAATTAGCATTTGGCTTACTAGAGGTGGTCGGAGTTTTTGGAGTTGTTTCGGGAAGCACAACCGGTTTGGCTGCTACAAATCTATTGCCCTGCATGCCATTGTTTAATAAAGGGCTTACTTGTTTACTTTTGTAACTTTTTGAAACATCAAATATGGATCTTCTTAATATAATCAGAGAAAATCGAACAATACTTGATAAAATAAGTGCCAAAATTGTACCCGCAACAATAGTTAACAAAAAAGAGGAAGATATTAGATATAATAAAGCATAAGCACCTAAAAAAGTGCAGACAACAAAGCCCCCATAATGCAGTATTGCATTAATATAGGTTTGTTGTTCAGGCGCTTCTAGCTTATCCCAAAGGTCTCGCTCAAGTCCTAGTGCCTCTACTGTAATATATTCTTTCCAGTTACTCATTAAGCATTATTATTCACAGCACTTTCGTCACCTTCTGTAAAATATTTATTTGGATTTTGAGCAACATCTTGTTTTTTAGATTCACCCCACTTATTTATAATATCTTGATTGATCTCGTCTTGCTTTTGAGTTTTTGATTCTTTTTCTTTCTTAGCACTCTCCACTTCTAAATAGCGCCATTTTTCCATGTGTATTACGCCATTCTTTCCTTCATAGATATAATCTTCTCTATAAATTCCATTTTCCACATTGCGTCTGTGATTATAATTTTCAACCATAAAATCATATACACCTTTTGTCATCATCATTTTAAAGAAGATAGGACCCATCTCAATACACAAAAACACCAACAAGATGATCCAAGGAACAATACCACCAATTTCATGACTAATTTGAATTCTTTTCAATAATCCATCGTAGCCGTGGGCTTTTTGCTCGTTCTTTTTATATTCTACCCTTAAATCATCTGCCAACGCATTGATTTTAGTATTTACTTGATCCAATTGTTTTCTCCAGCTTTCTACCGAGGTCCTCTTTTCATTTACATATTTATCTTTTTCTCCTCGTTTTGTTTCAATATCATTTTGCATTTTTTGGGCAACTGGTCCAAAACCATAAGCACGCTTGTCTTGCATTTCTGCTTGTTGCTTGGCAACTAAATCATCAATACCTGCATCAAATGCGCTTAATCCTTTTTCATATTCAGCTATTTTGCCTTCATACTCTGCTTTGTCTTTTTCCAAACCTGTTCTCTTTTGTTTAAATAATAAATCGGTTTGTTTGTTTAAATCTTCGGCATATACTGCTTGGAATTTGCTCAATTCTGAATTGACTTCCGATTCAAGAATTTTAATTTCTAAAGGAGAAGAGATTGCAAAACCCAATATCAATGCAATGATAATACGTGGTAGCGCTTGTAAAAACTCTTTAATTGTAATGGAGTCTGTACCATCACCTTTACCTGTACTAGAGATAATAAAACGGTCTAAATTAAAAATTACAAGTCCCCATACCACTGCAAAAACCAAAGTGGCAATTTGAATTCCTATACTTGCAGTTAGGGAGTAATCATTAGCGTCTCCTTTAGGACCGAATATTGTGTAAAAAGCAAATGCACCAGATACACCGGCCAACAAACCAGTACACAATACGATACCACCAATCCCCGCATACTTAACCCTGTCTTGCATTGGGGAGAGCCTCATAAAATAAGGATCGGCGCCCGCGCACCACCATAAAAATTCAGTAATTCGATTGGGTGTTTTTAAACTGTAGTTTGATGATTCCATTCTTTAAAATTTAATTTTGTTTCAGATACTCAGATAAGTCGTCGTATGGTTTAATATTTATTTTATTATTCAGTAAGTTAATTCGTCTAAAATTTTTGTCATCAAAAAACGGTGTTTTAATTTTATAATATCCTCTTTTAATGTCGGGTATCGTAACCGATGTTGGTTGTGCTAATTGGATTGAAATATCCAAGGGTACCACATTCATAAAATTTACATGTAAAACAAAGTCTACATAATTAAAACCTAGACCCAATGCAACAAACCTAATTGTTGGTGCATAGACATTTGTAACACTAGAAAATGTTCCTGAACTTTTTTGAATTGTATATCTCTTCAAAATAGACTCTCCATTATCGTATATAATTATCACACGACTACAGCCACCAATCTCATATTCGAGATTAAAAGGTTGGCCTTGTATCAAATATGAAACTTGGCTATTGTTCAATAAAAATCTGGCTTGCAACAAGATGAATCTAATTATTAAAACAAGTTAATATATATTTTTTAATCTATACAAATCTAACAAAATGAAGTTAAATATGTAAAAATTAATGAATATTTAATTGATTAGGGGATTTGCCTAATCCTGCTAAAAATGCACAGTTATATAGGTCCTTCATTGAATTGAATTCAACTGCTTCTTTTTCATATTGAAATACTTGTTCTAGGGTTGCTGTTCTATTATTATCTCCACAACTCATATCAATATCTTTCATTTTAACTTGACAAGGATGTTCATATCCACAAGCATGTGTCATTTCTAAAGTTTCTTTTCTTAAAGTATTAATGTACTTAGCAAAACGAACCGATTTTAATGTTGGATCTAAACCACCACTTAACCACTTATTCTGCGTTGCAATTCCTGTTGGACACTTGTCTGTATGACATTCCTGTGCTTGGATACACCCAATAGAAAGCATCGCTTCTCTTGCAATATTGACCATATCTGCACCCATAGCAAAGGCTTTCATGATTTCACTAGGGAATCCTAGTTTACCTGAACCTATAAAGACTATATCATTTGCAATACCCTTGTTTTTAAACAATTGATATACTTCCGTAAAGCCAAACACCCAAGGAAGAGAAACATGGTCTGCAAAAGATGGTGGCGCTGCACCTGTACCACCCTCACCGCCGTCGATTGTTATGAAATCGGGGCCACGATTTTCTGACTTCATTATTTCAGCTAATTCATGCCATTCTCCTAAATCACCCACTGCAGATTTGATGCCTACAGGTAAACCCGTTTTTTCTGCAATTTTTTCAATAAAATCAACCAGTTCTCTCACATTAGAAAAAGCAGTATGATAAGTAGGAGATAGTACATCTGTATGTGGATTCACACCTCTTATTGCTGCAATTTCAGGCGTATTTTTCGCAGCTGGCAAAACTCCACCCTTCCCAGGCTTAGCTCCTTGAGATAATTTAATTTCAATAGCTCTTACTTTATTGTATTTATTAGTAACCAGCTCTTCTAGTTTTTCGAAACTAAAATACCTTTGTCCATCTTCTCCCATCATACCACAACCAAAATAGCCAGTTCCAAACTGAAATACAACATCAGCTCCTAATTGATGAAATGGAGAAAGACCACCTTCTCCTGTATTATGAAAACTACCCACCATTGCTGCGCCTTTATTAAAAGCGGTTTGTGCTTGTGAAGATAATGAGCCGTAACTCATCGCTGAAATATTTACAATTGAATAAGGTCTGAACGGATTACGTCTATTTTTATTTTGACCAATTACTTTTGCGCAAGGAATAAAATAAGGATCATTTTCTTTATGATTAATATGATCTTGATTTACCCTAAATGGAAACATTTTAGGATTTACAAAAATGAAGTTTGCTTCATATATATTTTTATCAGTTCCAAATCCTTCAAAATTATTTACTCCTTTAGAAGAGGCGTAAATCCATGACCTTTGACTTCTATTAAATGGTAGTTCTTCTCTGTTATTTGAAATAAAATATTGACGAATAGGAGGACCTAATTTTTCTGCAAAATATCTTAAACGGCCAAAGATTGGAAAATTACTAATTATAGTATGTCCTTTTTGATTACGATCTAAAACAGCAACTATAATTAAAAATAAAAAAACAATCAATAAAAAATATAACATGGGGAAAAATTTAAAAAATAATTTGACACTTATCATTTGAACACTGTTCTGCCAATTGCTGTATGCTATGTTCTTTTAAATCTGAATTTAGCATTGCTCTTTTTTGTTTTGACAGCTCTTTTAAACGTTTTGCTTCACAAAATCTTCTTAGTTGACTTTCATTTTCTAAGATTAATCCAGGTACAGACAAGTGAACGCCTTCCTTATCTTTTGCTAACATGGTAAAATAACAAGAATTGGTATGTGTGATTTTTCCAGTTCTTGGATTTTCACATTCAATGCGCATACCAATAATCATGGTTGTATTACCCACATAATTAATAGAAGCTTTTACAATAAGTAAGTCGCCTACTTCGACTGGACTTAAAAACTCTACTCCTTCAACAGCAACAGTGACACAATATGCCTTGCTGTGCTTTGTTGCACACACATAAGCTACTTTATCCATTAAGGATAATAAATAACCTCCATGTACTTTGCCACCAAAGTTGGTATAAATGGGGACCATTAATTCTGTGATGGTCACTTCTGATTCGCTAATTTTTTTATATTCCATTTAATGCTTCTAATTATGTAAGATACTCCTGCTGTGTTGGATAGCTATTTAATTTAATCCCCATGTCTTCTACCACATTCCATATGATCACTGATTCATTCGCAAACTTATCATTTGCTTCCTTCCAGGCGTATAAGTATATGTGGTGTAAAACTTTCAACGCATGTGCACCTTCTTCTCTAATTGTTAATTCACCTTGGTCTGCAATTAAATCAATCTTTGCATTGCTTCCTTCTTCGGTATATCTTATGTCTTTTACACCACTCCAAGAAAATATTGGTTGCATTACTTTTTTATCAATACAATTACTATGAAACCCATCCATATTGACATATAAGAAGCCTTCCATATTTTGATCACTTATAAAAACCTTAGATAAAAAGAAATTAGCAACATGATTGTCGACATCAAAGTTTTCTTTTTCTAATGCGGTATTAATATATGGAAGATGAGGTAAAATTCTTTCCTGTTTTATTCGATCACATAATTTTTTAATTGTTGCTTCGTTTGTTATATCAAATGCTGATAGTACAGACTTCTTCACTGTGGGGGTAGGTTTTATAATCGGCTTAACCTCTTCTTCTTCCACCTCCTCCTCTTCTTCAATATCATTTTTTTCAATCTTAGGCTCTTCCTTATCAACTTTATTTAAACTTGATAATAAAGTAGAAAAATTATTCGAATCTTCTTCAGATTCAGTAGGATCTTCCGTTGTCTCTGACACTTCTTCGGTTGATTCTTCTTCCTCTTCGGAACTAGCCGATGATGTACTTTTTATTTTAGACAATAAGGAGGATAGCTCTGATTTTTCTTCTGCAGCTGCATCCTCATCTTCATCGATTGCTGCGCTTTCAACCTCAACTGCTTCATTGTCTTCTGGTACTGTAATTTCTTCTGCTTCCTCCTCCTCATCGGGCTTATCAACTTCTATCGATTTTTTTATTGGCGCTTTAGTCTCTTCTGCTCTTGGTGGTGGTGTTTTTTTAACTTCATTGAAGCCAGCAAGCAAATCCACTTCCTCATCATTTTGCTTGTGCTCCTCTTTTTCTTCTTTAATAATAGGCTTAGGATCTATTTTTATTTCGGGCTTAGGAGCAGAAGCTTTTTCGACTATGGGCCTTGTATTAGTTACCTCTTTATGGATTGAATTTAAAATATCTGAGATAAAATCTTTTGCTGCCCTTACTGCCGAATTCGTATCAGAAAATGCTGGATTATCTAAAATTCGTATGCCGTTAGCATAAGATTCTATATTTGAAGCATTTGAAAGTACTTTTAACACAAACTCCTCATCTCTACAATAATAGCCAACTTTAATAACGTCTTTTGCAGTATTAAAATAAAGGTGAGCACCTCTTTTTGGATAAACACTCGGTATAAAAATGTCTAAATGATTGTCCTCTCCAATTTTTTTTGCTTCTGCATCCGGAAAATGTTGACTGAACGCATTAAATAGATCACGCTGTAAAGCTGCATCATCATTAGATGTAACCATGGTTTCACTAGTAGCATGTTCTTGATTAGAAACTTTGGAGTTTAATTTGGTGCCAATAATTTCACAACCGTTTTGAGCACACCACTCATTCAATTCATTTAATGTTAAGCTGTTTTGTTCAACAGTATGAATTATTTGACCGCCTCTAATAAACGAAACCTCTACTTTAACGCCTATTTCTTCTTCAAATTTTTTCTCTAATGAACTGATTTTCAATGATGCAATGATTGAAATATCATCACCCTTTGTTTTTCTAATCTCAGAAAGTGTTTTATCCTGGTCAAACTCTACTCCATTTGTGTCAAAAAATGACAAAGTCAGGTACTGAAATTTTTCATTGAACTCCTTTTTTATGGTTTCAATTTTCTTTCGACCATTCATTGATAATTCTGAGGCCATAAATAATTCGTTTATTAATATAAAATTAAAGTTATAATATTTTTTTTAGATAAGTTTTTATTTATATTTGTTTTTCAACAAAACAATCAATTATGTCAAACGAAATTAAAGTGCCTGCAGATGTTAATTATGCACATGTGATCACAATGGTATATTTATTTATTGCTGGTTATTCAGATGGTGAATTTAGTCAATCAGAAGTTGCAGTCATTAAAGAAAAAGTTGGAGAGTGGATGGGAGATGATGCATCTAGAAGCGATGTGAATACTATTATCAGTGAAGCGGGTGCTTGGTATGATTCATTAGACGAAGACGGTTTAAAAAACACAGTAGTAAACTCTTTACCAATTTTAAAAGCAAGATTTAATGATGACAACTGTAAAGCATTAATTGTCGATCTTATTTCAATTGCTGAAGCTGATGGTAAGGTTACTAAATCAGAATTTATTAATGTGAAAGTTATCACTGAAGCTTTAGGTTTTTCATTATAAATTAAATGAATGAACTAAATAAAAGGCCAACA
>Ga0079300_10000170_pt1 | contig 21961 bp, 30 predicted proteins | sample Wag4_2014_7_11_FD_74799 | JGI IMG/M metagenome (GOLD analysis project Ga0079300, IMG submission 74799) | Fresh water microbial communities from Ohio, USA - Utica-2 Time Series HT 2014_7_11 | ecosystem: Environmental > Aquatic > Freshwater > Water tank | place: USA: Ohio | collected 2014-07-11
TCACTTGCCGTCCTCCTTCAAGTATTCCCACCCGCGCTTCTTGATCTCGTCAGACAGTTCAGCCCACGAACATCGCTCCTTCACCCACAGCAGGACTTCCCGCCTCGCCTCGTCGCGCTCGGCGGTGAGGGTTGCGTTCTCCTGCCGCAGTCGCTTGATCTCCGCGATTGCCTTGTCCATCAGCGATACCGCATCGGGCGCAATCGCCGCAATGATGTCTGTGTCTTTCACTTGCCGTCCTCCTTCTTCGGGCGTCTTGGAAACAGCACGCTTAGTCCGATTCCTGCGAGGCGCTTGGTCTTCTTCTTGGTCTTAGTCATTGTTGTGTTCCTTTTTGTCAAACCTTCTTGGGCAGAGTGAGGGGGTAGGAAGGTCCGCTGACAACTTCATTCTGAATGAGAATGGTCTTCAGAGTGTCAAACGCCTCACCCATCTCCTCTGAGATGTCATCACATGCCTTCTCAATATCACGACCGCTGATGGAGCGTGACGAGACATTGTTGTTGAGTTTAGTAATCTTTGCAAACAGACCCTCCATCGTCTTTGCGATGTCGTAGAGGTCAGATGCACTGGTGGTAACGGTCTTGTTGGTCTTGTTCTTTGTTGCAGTCTTAGTCATTGTTGTTCTCCTTGTTGTAAACTTCTTTATTGGACACAGAAACGCTCCGTGTCTCCTTGTTGGTATAGTATAGCACAGTCTATTGGTGTTGTCAAGCGTTATCTTTGAAGCAGTCCCAGCCACGGGATTTCATGTACCTCATGGCGATCTCATGGAAACGATTGCTGTCCACATACATCACAACGGTATCGGCTGAATCAACCATCGCTGCGAACTCACAGCAAGAACGCCGCGCCTCGTCGCGCTCGGCGGTGAGTTCCTTCACGATCCGCTTGTGGTTCTCATATGTCATCTCAGCATTTTTCTCAAGAACCCCACACTCAACACGGAGCATGGAGGATTCAGTTTCAGCCTTCCGTAGTTCGCTCTGCATTTCGTTACGCTCGGAGCGTAGACGCTCAATTTCATAGATCGCCAGTTTCACTCCCATTGCGATTTTAAGATTACCACACGCAGCATCGCTGCATTGAATCCTTCGCAGAGTTTCAATGATGTCCTCGCTCACTTGCTCTCCTCCTTGAACATGGCAAGAATAGCTTCTAGGTGTCCGTTGCTTTCTGCACCATGCTGAACACGGCAATCAATTTCATTCTGAATGCGCCCGATCTTCAGCCATGCAGCATCACGCTGGGCCGTTAGTTCGTCGGAGTAAGCATAGTAAATGTTTCTGAAATTTACTACATCATCTGACCAAGGATGCTTGTCTCCATCCTTGAAGCAATCCCATCCCTTTGAATGGGCAAAGTCACCAGCAAGGAATCCAGTCATGTGCATCATGTCGCACACATCACGACGGGCTTCATCCCGTTCAGCAATAAGCCGAACAATGTCTCCGTAGGCTTGCTTCATGATGATCTGCTCCATCGTGGAGCCACTTCCACCATCAAGGTACGCATTGATCATGGCTAGTGTATTAGATGTCATATTGATTTGGATCTTCGCTTTCAATTTTGTTCACAAAATTCAAAACACGATTCATTTGATCTTCTGTGGGTTTTTCCTGACACTCAGGAGAACGAGTAGCCCACATAGGCGGAATTGTGCTGCTGCCAATATCTCCTGTAATCTCACAGACATTGCGGCTCATGCACTCTGCCATCTTGATCATACCAAACACTTCTTCATCGCCGCCATCAATATAAAAACGAAGAGTTCCAAACTTTTCTTTGACTTGAACAGCCTTTACATAAAAGTCTGGATTAGTCCTACGCTTCCATTCCACATGGGATTGAATGCAGCGGCACAGATTGTCGATAATGAAATACCAACCATCGCCGTGGGCGAATCCAAATCCCATGAGAGAGTCTGTGGGCGGTGCGTCCTTGTCTGCGAAGATATCGGGATAGCGGGTGTATAGAAGTTTTGAGAGATCTGGGTGCATGGTATTAATATAGCAAAAGACTGTGGCTAGTCAAGGAGTTTTTCGTCAAGAAGGCCAAAAGTTCTCAGAAGTTCATTATTACAATGTTCTTTTGAATGGCAATTAGCACATAAAAGAATACACTTCTTTAATTCTTTATCTCTATCCTTCACCAACAATTTGTTTGAATTTAATTCATACTTTTTATTTTTTGGATTTTGATGATGAAAATGAAATGCTGCCGGATGGCCAGTGAAACCACACTTTGAGCATTTGTTTCCAAGTTTTTCCATCAATTCAATTTTTGATTTCCATCGTCTTTTAGAAACGCGACAAGACCCACATATTGTCGCATTGGGTCTTGCCGGATCTGTTATCTTTTTCAAACAGTGCTTGCACTTGCACATAAATGCCTCCGGTAGGGATCGAACCTACGACCGATTGATTACTTACCACTTCGGCTTTCGCCGCCCTTGCGGTTCGTGGTCTGGACTTTGCCTTCGTCCGTTCTGGACGCTCTCCATCAAGTCTCTACACCTTCGCATTTCTGCGCTTGGCTCGGCGTTGCCAGTTAAGGGTTCACCGAATTTGAAGAGTGATTCAATGAGTATTCCTACTCAAGGCTTCCTTCGAAAGTCAACTGCTGCTACCATCTGAGCTACGGAGGCTTAGTATCATATCAACTAATCTTCAATCCATATACCTTATTCAAAATTGAAGTATATTCTTCGTACATTTCGGAATAAAGATCGTCAGTCATATCAGGCATGTCATCATCAACAAACACATCATACCTCTTAGAAAAGAGATCTGACTCATAATACTCAAAAAGATTATCAAAAATCATTTCAGCAACATTTTGAACATTGCGTTGATTTTCTTCAAACAACATTGACTCGACCTTGTTCATGCAAGTTTGAATGTTACTGGTCTTGCCAGAAATTTCACAAAAAGCATTAGCACAAGTAGTCTTGAAATCTGCAAGTTGCGAATCGTTAATAATGGTTTGGTAGTTCATTTTTTTTCCTTAGTCGTTAATGAAGTTGGTCAAAATCTTTGCTGCAAACGCTCCAATAAGAATTGCAACACCAAGAATTGCGAAAATTGTTAAAGCTTCGAACATTTGAGTGATTATATCCTGTAATTTTTGGTTGTCAAGTGGGTTGTGAACTTTTTTACGGCTGATTTCTGAAATTTTGTTTGTTTTAATTTCTTGATTTTACTCCCCGGTAGGGTAAGATACATATATGGAGGTGTATTATGACAAAAGAAACCGAATTTGTCAAGCACATTCGCAAACATCTTGAGGAATATGGCTTTAGCCTAGTCTTCGGAAAAGGTAGAAGAGTAAATGTCGGTGGGGCAAGGTGTGAAGGTTATTTTAATTATGGTAAAACTAAAAAAGAAAGGCGTATTGTTGTTGCGAGAAAGAGCCAAACTTGGCTTTATGTTCTTGCCCATGAATATTGCCACTTTCTACAATGGCTGGAATATCCATCTTGGTACTCAAACAAATTTGATATTTCCCAGGATATTGTAAACAATGTTTCTGTTGGAGTCATCAATAAAAAATGGACAAAGAGACAAATCAGAAACGCATTTCTTCTTGTAGCGCACAACGAAAGAGACTGCGAGAGAAGAACTGTAAAACTTCTTGAGAAGTGGGATATTCCATTCAACAAAGATGTTTACATCAAGAAGGCAAATCTTTATGTGTATCTTCATCACATGTGGATGAATTCACATTGCCTCAAAACTAAATTTGATGTTTACAAATCAGCCAAGCTTCTCAACATGCTAGCAGGGAACTTCAAGGTGAAGAGTCACCTAGTAGTTCCCAAGCCAGTAAAGGAAGAACTAAACAGAGCGTTTAGTTGAATCCTTCGTTTTGATTGTTCTGGTTGTTCCAGTCGAAGCGTTGATTGCTACCCTTGTCATCCTTGGGACGCTTGAAAGGCTTGTGGTCCCACTTCTTACGCTTCTTGTTACGCTGTTCCCCACGGGAACCCCTAAAATCACTTTTCTTGAACATTGCTCTCCTCTTGTGGTTCGTTCGATCCCATATCCTGATTCATATCCCAACTGAGTTCCAACCAATACAGATAGTCGATGTGATCTACCATATCACCAGATCTCCAGTTCGTCATTGTCCATGTCTTCGGCAAAGTCAGGGACATCCATGACTTCATTAAGTTCTTCATCTGACATTTCTGCCAGAGTCTTTTCAAGGGATTCAATGAGGGTTGTCCAATCGACATACTCATCAGTCCCAAAGTTCTGGGCCATCTCTTCCTTGAGGGATTCAATAGTGCCGCGAATACGCATAGCAAAGGGGATGTTGTGCATTCACCCATTATAGCAGCCATCATTGTCGAATGTCAAGTCCAGAAGTCAAAATTTTTACATTCCTGGCATACCCTGTTGGGCTGGAGTATAAAGTCCCATATCCTTTATATCCTTATCTCCTGGGATGGGTTTTGTCTGTAGATCAACATATCTCTGTGGGACTCCTAGTTCTCTTGTCGCTCTATCATAATACGACTGAGCACCTAGTAAAGTAGCAGCCATACCCGGTGAAGCTTGTTTTCCTAAAGATTTTAATTGCTCCATGTAAACTTTGAGCATTTGATCATAAACTTGATCTAATTTAAATCCACCAACAATAAGAGCATCTGCTACTTGCTGGGCTTCTTCTGGCGACATTCCGCCCTGCTGCTGTAGAGATCTAAACATAGGATTTATGAGAGACTTGACTTGGTAGCTTGAGTTATTATTAATAATATCTCGTGATAGAACCTCATTTGCCATTTGCGCCGCAGAATTATAATTTAGTGGATCTAATCCTAATGTCAGAACACTAAGAACACCACTTGCTTCTTTTGGTAATGCAAATCCGTTAATGGATGGTGTTGGGTTATTTAAATTGGATGAGAATTTTGAAGCAGTTGCTACTGATGGAGTAACTGCTGCGGTTGTTTGAGTATCAGAATATCCCTGGAAACCAGCACTTTGTAGTCCAGAATCTATCAATCCACCTTTTGGTGGATCTCCGGGAGCTTCAGTTAAAAATTTCTTGAATGATTTCATCTCTTTATTTATATAATAAATACTGCATGAAAGAATTTATAAAATCTTTGAGGCAAAGAATAAAAATAAATGAAGCAAAAGAAACTTTAACACCTCAAGTTTCAGATGTCCCAGAAACTCCAATTTATGGTTTAGGGGGACCACAATCTTTCATTGATATAATAAGAAATTCTGCCACTGGAAGAGTTGAAAGACCAGATGATGGCTCTGATCCTTTTGATTATGATATAGTAACTAGCGATTTGGTTGATATACTTTTTTCTATATTTTTAAATTTAGGCTTAATGAATATGGTAATAGTATCTCCAAGTTTTTTAAATTATTTGGTTAATAATTTTAATTTTCCTCCAAGTATAATTAACAGTGGTGTTTCCATAGACCAATTAAGAACAATTCTTTTTAGAGAAAGCACATCTAGCACATTTCCATATAATACTGTTTTTCCTGGAACACAGCACGAAATGACTCTTTCTAATGATGATGTTTTTAGAATTTTATTAGAAATTGTTGGAAGATTACCAAATTATTCTGATAACAGTCCAGGATTTATATTTTCTGGCCAAATCCAACCAGGAGTTTGGCAAACTGTTGGACCTAATTCTAATATTAGACAATATATTTTATCTTTTGTAAATAACCATATGCTTGAAGTTCTATCATATTACGTTTCTAATAATATTTCCTTACCACAGTGGTTGAAAGAACTTAAAGATTTATTGAAACAAACAGCAAGAACTTGGCTAGCCCCTATTCCAGGAACTATATTTGATTTTCCTTTAGAAAATTTAGCAAACCCTCTATTAACTTGGCCAAGACAACCACCACCAGAGGATCATGATTTAGATGGAAATGGAATTCCAGATTCACAAGAACCATAAATATTAACATGCTAGAATTAAATAAATCATACAGAATACTTGTTGAAAAATATAAGAAAAAACTATTTGAATCTGCTCCACCAAGAGATACATCTCCATTGATGAGAGATTCACCTGATGAAATTTTAGCTAATCCAGGAATTATTATAGGCCCGAATGGACAGTATTTAAATTGGAGATGGGATAAACCAGCAGACACATCACCAAATTTTTCTGATATGATTCCTAATTCATCACAATTTGATTTATTTCCTAATGGTCAATGGAGTGTTGAAAATTTTAATAGATTGATTGGATTGGTAGATCAGTATATTGGTGACATACCAAGTTTAATTGCATATTTAGAAAATCAAGGAATAGGCCAAGAAACAATAACATTTCTTAATGAAATTTATGGCTGGTATCAGCAGTATGGAAATGTTATGACATCATCAATGAGTAATCAAACACAATCTACAGCTCTAGGGGCTTTGTTTGCAAATCTTGTAGAAATGCAACAACAATTTGCAATTAGTAATCCGCAAGCTTATAGTTATTTTTTACAGTTAATGGCACAAAATGATGGTGGTAATCCAGAAGGTGTTCCTTACGGTCATGAATTGACGAGATATTTGACAATCTTGTTCTGCATGTATGGAGCGCAATTATGGTGGGAACAAAACACTGTGTAAAAAAAACTATAAATAAAGTATGCAAAATAACTGGGCAAAATTACTAACCGAATCATATTACAAGATTCACGAACAAACAAAAAAACCAAAAAAAGGAATTCCTCCCGCAGATCCATCCATGTTAGCAAAGATGATGGGTGGAATGGGTAAGGGTGGTTCACCTGGTGCAATGCCTCCCGGAATTCCCGGTATGGGTGGAATGGGCGGAATGCCAGGAATGCCTCCAGGAATGGGAAGTGGCCTACCCCCAATGGGACTACCTTCACCAACAGCTATGCCGGGTATGGGTGGTGGAGCAAATCCTCTTGCTGCTCTTATGGGCGGTGGAATGGGTGGAATGCCCGGTATGGGTGGAATGGGCGGGATGCCACAATCTCCTCAGACTCCAGGACAAAATATTCAACAAGCAATGATGGGTACTTCACCAACACCTAAACCAGATCCTTCATTACAACCAGGTGTTCCATCTACATTTAGAACATCTCAACAGCCAGCACCCCAACCACAACAAGGTGGAATGCCAGGAATGCCCGGTATGGGTGGAATGCCTGGAATGGGTGGAATGGGTAAAATGCCAGGAATGCCCGGTATGCCCGGTATGGGCGGAATGGGTGGAATGGGCGGAATGCCCGGTATGGGCGGAATGGGTGGAATGCAACCAGCCCCACAAACTCCAAAATTCCCAGGAACTGGAATGATTCCAAAAACAGCTGGTCCTTGGCAGAAAAAGAGCGGACAAGTAATTGAACCACCAAAACAAGATATTGGAATGCAAGCACCAGCAGGAATGCCCGGTATGGGCGGAATGGGCGGTGGAGCAAATCCATTTGCTGCTATGATGGGTGGAATGGGTGGTGGTGGGGGAATGCCAGGAATGCCAGGAATGGGTGGCGGAATGCCTCCAGGAATGGGAAGTGGCCTACCCCCAATGGGACTACCTTCACCAGCAGCTATGCCAGGAATGGGTGGCGGAATGCCTGGAATGCCTGGAATGGGCGGAAAACCTCCAATGGGACTACCTTCACCAAAAGGAAAAATGCCATTCTTCAAGAAGAGAAAAGGATAAAATATGAGTCATTTTACAGAAGCTTTATATCTAAGAAAACAATTACAGCAATTAATTAATGAAAATAATTTACTACATCGTAAATTGCATTTTTTAGTTGAAGCTGCACCCGTAGCGGATGAAACTCCTTCTCCAGATGAAACCATGCGCGGATCTAGGTATGTTAATCCAGAGAGATCTCCTGCTCCTAGGCAATTTGATCCAATTTTCTCAGAATTTATGAGACATTTTAATAATTTGCAAGACTTTCAAACTTGGTTTATGCGGTTTGACCCACAAATAAGATATGATTTGATTCAGGCTTGGGAATTATTAACTCCAGATCAAAGAGAAGCATTCAATCAATCTTTAGTTTCTATTTGGAGAGAAATGTCGGATATTCTTAGCAATATGAATACTTCAGAAATGGGAATGCTTTTACATCATCTACTACATGATGATATAACAGAGATTGATGTTACTGCCGACAATGTAAGAGCAATCGTCGAAAGTGGCCAAATGAACAGATTGAATGATCTTTTGAGATCATACCGGGATATGTTAGCAAGAATGATTAATATGATCCAGTTGAACAGATTTACTTCACCGCAGCTTTTTAGTATGTCACAAAAAAGGTATGATCAACTAATAAGAAGTTTGACTAATAATTACACGATTAGTTCTAGAGCGCATACTAGAATTATTGGTCAGTTAACTTTATTTGCTAATGGTTTGAGTGGTGATCTTTTTGCGGACAGAGCTTTACTTTTTGGTAAAAGAGAAGCAGAGGAATTGGAAAGAAGAGCTATAGAAATTAGAGATAATCCAAATAGCACCCCAGAACAAAGACAAGCAGCCACTAATATAATAGATGAAATTAAGAGAATAATGCAAATGGGACCAAATGTTTCTGGTAGAACTGCTGCTATTTCTAGTGTTTTAGTTGCAGCGGCTAGTCTTTTTGGAGGTGGAACAATTACAGTTGAAGGTATTTGGAATTGGGTCGAAGAATTCCTTGGAAATGTTGTTAGTGGAGAATACGATTTTGAACTTGGTCCTGGTGGATTCCAATGGTCAAATCCAAGTAACACAACGAATCCATAAATTCTTAAATGAACACTAAATTACTATTATCTTATTTGAATAACATACAAAAAGGAAATCAGCAGTTTATTTCCTTTCAGAATTCAATTAGAAAAAATAGTAATTTAAGACCAATTAATATTTTAGAATCACAAGATGAGGGTGGATATGGTGATTCAAGATATTCGGTAGTAGGTCCATCGTACTGGAGTTTAACGCAAGGAGATCCACAACCAGGATCAAGACAATCTCAACCTCCCCCAGGAGATTTGACTAATTGGACTTGGGTTACTAATAATAGTTCTTCAACTGGAGGATATTGGCAATATAATGGTAATGTAAATGATAACCATTGGCAGTGGAATTCAGAATCTGGTATTTGGATTATTACCATTAACGGGGTAACATATTTTTCTTTCGGCGGAGATAGTCCGATAGAACAAGTAGGAGGAGGAGGAGGAGGACAACAATCACCACAACCTATGGATGAATGGTCAGAATATTTTAGCCAACAAGGATTACCGGAGTGGCCTTGGTGGGATTTCCTAAGTAAATTAGAAGATGCTGTTGCTTTGTGGATTGTTGGAAATGTACCTGGCATTATTCCTGGAGCTGGAGGACAAGCAATTGCTGGTATTGCTAGTTTAATTGTTGGTTTTTTTGGTGCTGACATAGCAGCATTCATCATAGCCAATAATTTAGGTCCTGCATTGGTTGGCCCGGGAGCAACTACTACTCTAGGGCAAATACTTACTGTTTTCCAGCCAGGTCCAAGTAATGTCGGTTTTGCAGCATGGAATAATGTCAGACAAATAGCTACTGCTATAGCCAATGGTCAGTCTATAAGTTCTTTGTTTAGTGGTGGAGCAGTAAATGGAGTTACTATGGGAGCTTTGGTAAGAAGTCTTGCTATCGCTGGACTGGCAGTTGGTTCAATCCTAAGTATAATTGCTTCTTGGTGGCATATTTACAACATATTGCAAGATCCAAATTGGGATTCTTCTACTCCACCACCTATTAGCCATAAAGACATATGGAATTTCATTAGACAGCCAGTTCCTCAAGTTGATTCTCCAGAATCACTAGCACCAACACCTTCGGTGATTCCTGGAGGAATACCCGGAGTGCCACCGCCATCAACATCACAAGAATCTGGTAGATTGGATCTTGGTGGTTGGTTCCCTGGATATTAATAAATTAGGAATAAAAAAATGAATCACAAATTATATTTAAAGTTTTTAATAGAGCAACAAAAAGGAAATCAAGAAAATATTGCCTTTATTAATTCTTTAAGATTAAATTCAAAATTAAGACCTAGAGCAATTTACGAAAAAGCAGTTCCGCTTGCAATGTTGCAAGGTCCTTCAGATGATATTGGTCCAATAGAAAATCCAGATTTTGATGATATTTTTAGAGATTCTAGGCTAACCCCCAATAATAGTCCTTTTGACAACCCAATTTTTAGTCCAGGTTTTACCCAATTTTTCAATAATTTGGAAATTGGAGATCCAGATTTAGCAGACATGCTGAGAGATATGTTACTAAACATGGATCCTGCTACTAGAGCAAGATGGGAACAACTACTAATTGGTTATGGAGCAAACAATGTTTATGCTCTATTCCAAACTTTAGGAAATTTAGTTGCAGATATTGCTGGTATGGAGGATGTTCCACTTTCAGATATGTTATTGGACATTATAGAATATGATTACCATATAAGATGGATTTTAGATAACTTAAGAGATTCTAATGGAAATGTCATAAATTTTGCTAATCTTCCTCCAAATTGGCAAAATATGCCAGAATATAGTCAATTATTTGCTGGATTAAATGAGACATCAAGAAATAGAATATTGAATATCGTAGATCAACTTGCAGGAAATAGCATTGATAACGTTAATAGAATATTTTATGATCAAATACAAATTATTTTAGATGCTGTTATAAACGGAACAATCCCAATGAATGTTCAAGGATTTTCTATGTTGAATGATTTTATGATGTCTCTTTATAGCAATTGGCAAGGATATGTAAATCTTGTTCCTGGTTTGCAAAATATTCTTTCTTTACCTGGAGGATATGATACTACACCAACTTTGTCCGTAGATACAAATCCCGGTACAGTAATTGTTTATGACCCTGAAAATAACGGAGAATCATTACTGGATATACTTATTCCTAGACCCGCTCCAGATCCTTTTACTTATCCTTTGGGTCCCAATCCCTTTTTAAGTCCAAATTTTAGACCGCCTCGCCCCTCAAATCCTATTAACCCAAAACCACCAATAGTTCTTTCTTTGTCTCAACAAAATGCAGCAGCTCAAGCTGCAACTGATGCATACAATAATGCGGGTGGTGGAATGGCAGGAAGATATGCGGCTATTGTCGCTGCTATTTCGGCATTGATTACCGCTGGAGTTGCTATTGGCCAAATATGGGACCAAATAATAGCTTGGGTAGATTCAATTATAGATTCGTTAAGTGGTCAGCCAGCACCACATGATGGAACCATAAATCCAGGACAACCATAAATTATAAATAACAAGGAGATTATAAATGTCAACATTTACAAACGTACTACAACAAAGAATTAACGCTCTTGAGAATCAAATTAGAAACCTTCAGGAGCAGAACAATAATTTAAGAAGAAGAGCAAGATACTTATTGGAAGCTGCACCATCGAATGATTTGTTAATGGGTCCTACTGATGATACTCAAACACCTAGTCAAGGACCTCTTGGACAATATGGTGGTACAAATCCAGATGGTAGGTATACAATGAGTACAACTCAAGATCCTTCTATTCCGGGACCCAATCAAGGTATTAGACAAACAACTTTAGGACAAATAATGAGAGAAGGTTCCTATGAAAATGGAGTATATACTTATACTGCGGGAGTCCACACATATGTCTATTCTCCTGGACCACCAGCCGTTGTACAATATTACAAAAACGGAGAATTACACCGCACATATACATGGGCTCCAACTTATCTCGGCTCTAACTCTTGGGGATGGAGTAGCAGTTAAAAGAAACAATAATTTACTATTACAAAGAACTACCCCCACCAAACCCGGTGGGGGTTTTCTTTTATAAATATCAAGGAGAAAATATATGTCATCATTCATTCCTGAGCTACAGGCAAAAATTAATCTTCTTGAAGAACAACTAAAATATTTAATCAGAGAACAAAATTCTCTCACTTCTTTCATAGTCGAAGAGGAGAAGACCAAAAGGGGAAAGCTTGTTAAGCGTGGCACGGTTGTCTCGTCTTCAAAGAAACCAGCCAAGAAACCAGCTAGACAACTAACCACTCAGGAAAAAATCAAAAGAACACAAACTCGCAGAGAAATGGGAGTTGGAGTTACCAAAAAGGTAATAAAAAAACAAAAAGAAGATGCAGCTGCAAAGGGCCGTGAAATAGCAACGAGCAAAAGTGCTCAACCAGGATTTGATGCTCCAGGTTATGTGAGAGGAGCAGTTCAGTCTGCCGTTGATGCGATGAGTGTCGGTCAAAAAGTACAAATTCCAAATCCAAGATCAGTAGCTCAAGGAGAAGATCCAACTGTTGCCTCTATCATGCAATCATTGAGAACAAGACGAGGTGCAGCTGGTTATAGAGATGCTAGAGTGGAAGATCAAGTTCCTGCGTGGAGTAGCCAAAGAGATGTTAGTGCAGGACAAGCAGCACAAGTGGGAAGAATACTTGATCCAACTGATGGCGGAACTGAAGATTATTTTGGAGATGAATTAGCAAATAACCCACAGTTTGGTCCAGAATATAGAGTAGTAAAGGCACAAAAAGATGCAGCTTTTGCAGATGAAGCAAGATCATTAAAGGCTGCTAGAGTTGCTGCTGCCGGAAGAAGAAGACAAGAAGGACTAGAAGATCTTCTAAGACAAATTGGAGGAACTTCAAGAGGAACCGCTCCAGCACCTAGTGCAAGACAAAGAAGAAGAGCAAATATAGGTCAGCAATCATATAGCATGATGACTCCAGAACAGGAAGCTGAATTTGGAAGACGAGTATTTGCTAAGGGCGTAGCAGAACATGGTGCAAAATTCCCTGGAAAATTTGCAGAAACATCAATGGAACCCGGAGTATCCCAGGTTGGTACTGCCGATACAACAGTCACAAAAGATTCACTTCGAAGGTCCGGTAGAACAAGTAAAAGAGTAAGAGGAGCACTTAAAAAGATTATTAGAGGTGAAAAAGCAACTATTGGTAAACTAAGAGCAGCAGGAGGAGGAGAAGTACCCGTTCTCAGAGCAGCTAAAGGAGTTCTTAGAGGTATAGATGTCAATAAGCCAGGTGCATTGGGTCTAGTTAGCGATGTCATGGCTGCTACAACTTCACAAGAAGAAAGAATTAGAACCGGAAGAAGAAATCCATCCAATCCTCGGCTTCCACGTTCAGTTGGACCACTCGGAAGAGAAGATAAACTGGTTTCAAGAGCAATGGAAAAAACTGGAGTAACTATTGGAGATGTTCCTCCTCGTTTACCTGTTCCAAGAGGAGAAGAACCAGCTCCTGGTAGAGGATCCGATTTAGGCTTTGCTGTTACCGCTCTTAGAGCACAAAAAGCTAGAAGATCGAGAGCAAGCAAAACTCCAGTTGTAGGAAACCCATCAGCGGTTCGTAAACCAAAACCACCAGTAGAAGAACCCGTGGGTATTCCTGGAGAAAAATTTGCTCAAGATGTAGCAGCAGACGCAAGAGATGTAGCAGCAGGATTCTTGCCCAGGGGTGCTGAACCTGAAGGTAAGAGAGTTTATAAGGGCGAAGGTGAGGGAGCAGTATATGATAGAAAACGAAGAAGATGGGTTGTTCCACAGAAAGGTCAAGAAGTAAATGAAGTTGCAAAAACTTACATGAACATGATCTCAGAAAACTACAATCGCTGGTATTGATAAATAGATAAAGGACATAATATGGCATCATTCACAGAAAATTTACATTTAAAAAGACAAATTCAACAACTCACAGAACAAAACTATAGACTTAGAAGATTGATTTCTGAGGCACAAAATCCAAAACCACCTATAGTTTTACCTATGCCTTCGTTTGAACCAGAAGAACCAAGTATGGATGATCCAAGTCCTGCTAGACCATCATTTACTGATACGCTTAATACTATTTTACAGCAATTGGCTTATTGCAACCAAAATCCCGGAAGGTGCAGTCAAGATTATATTGATAGTTTAATGAAATTGTATAGCAATTCCGGTAATTATAGAAAAGTAAATGAACAAAACTATAGACTTAGAAGATTGATTTCTGAGGCAACTCAAACCCCTACAGATTCAGGTGTTGAGAGAGTTTCTACCCCACAAACTGGTGGACCCCTAACTGGTTATGCAAAAGATAGTATGTATTCCCCACAAGGATATGGAAGACAATCTGGTAGAGGTGGTAGAGGGGGACAAGGAAATGGAACGGGTGGTCCATTATACATTCCTGGTTATTTACCACCAAATATAATGTCACTAATTTACAGTATGTTTGAAGAGCTTGGAGTGGCAGATCAGTATATTGATTATAATACTGGTCAGATAAACTGGATGAATTGGTATTTAAGTATAACAAACGATCAAAGTTTTGGTAATAATGTTGCCAGTCCAATTCTTCAGGGAATTAGATCACAATTAGGTGTTACAGCACTGCAACAATTTATCACGGCATTTAGGCAATGGCAAGGAACTCTTTCAAGAGGATAATTTTTAGTTAAAAATAAAAAAAAACACCCAGAGAAATCTGGGTGTTTTTTTATCAACCACCTCTTTGATTATTTGATGGCGGTGGAGCTATAGGTTGACCTGGAGGTGGTTGATTTTGCATATAATCGATTACTCCTGGTGCTAACATCTCACGCATTCTATTTCTATAATCTTTGTCTTGGGCATTTGGAATACCATCGCCATCATGATCTTCATCAAATTCATCAGGTATTCCATCACTATCCGTATCATCAAATTCGCTTCCAGGCTCTATTCCTTGAGCTTCAAGATAATCTGGATCAACCCAGTCTGGAATTCCGTCATTATCGTCATCAAGATCTAGATAATCTTGAACTCCGTCATTATCGTCATCAAGATCATCTTCATTTGTTTGGCCATCTCCATCCACATCATTTAAATCTTCAATTGGATCACCATACTCATCAAATCCAGTTGGGCGCGGATGATCTACATTAGTTGCTGGATCTTGCCATGCATTTGGATTTATTCCTGGGTATAGTTCATTTGCAGGAATAGATGTAGGATTTAGTCTTTCAATTAAAAATTGTTTGAAGGATATCATTTATTTGTCTTTCAGAGTAGCTCTATTTGTTTTTTTGCTATAAACAAAATCTTTTGGTTTTCTTCCTGAATATTTAGCAGATCTATCCTTTGCTCTTTCTTCCGCGCTCATTTTGTTTCTCTTGACACCCTTTGGTGTTAGGCTCAACGAGTCCTTCTTGAGAACGCCTGCCTTCTGGAGCTGTCCTACGGCCACGGAATAGGCTTTATTTGTGTCCATACCTTTATTCTCAAGTTGATAAACCAATCGTTTAAGAATTTTTGGTTTTTTCTCTGATTCTGAAAGGTATTGATTGAAAGAAAGCATTCTTTTTATTTATAAATAAAGTATGGATAAAAACTCAATAAATCAAGTTGCCAGAACATACCAGAGATTGGTTGAATCTAAAAATGTACAACAAATAAATCCAAACATGGGCAATATTGCTCAATCAGTGGGACAAACTTATTATGATTTAGTTACAAATCCTGTTGTCCAAGATCAAGCATATGATATCTGGCTTTGGTACTTATACGGCCCAGATGGACCTGGACCAAACATTACTTCAATTCCAAGTACATCTACTCCAATGAGTCCCAAAGAAGTTAGAGAAACATATGGTGATAGTGAACATCCAAATGTTATTAACAATATTGCCTTGTATTTTGAACTGTATGAAGAATTGCACAGCGCATTATCATCCTTAAATGATTGTAATCTATCTGGTATGTGTGCGCCAGAATATACAAATCTTTTAGTGAATACAATTAATCAGCGTGTTTCACAGTTACGAAATTTATTATATCAAATACATTTTGATGCTAGACCAGATCCGGTATCAACCGTATAAAGAATAATATATGAATAAAAACTCAATAAATCAAGTTGCCAGAACATACCAGAGATTGGTAGAAGCAGCTTCTCCACAAATGCTTCCAGAGCCTATGGAAGGTTTTGATACGCCAGAGCCAAATCTACCACCACAAACTAGAGATGATTTGAGGCTAGAACTTTTACTTGGTAAGGAATATGAAAAATTTGAACAATATTTGAATCTTCTTAGAAATTGCCAATTAAATCCAGGAGCATGTTCTGATTCCGAGATAGCTCAATATGAAGAATTCATAAGACAATATAAAAGAAGATTAGGATTTTACAATTAATAAATAAAATATGGATAAAAACGCCATAAATCAGGTGGCTAAGACATATGCTAAAAGAGTTGCAAAATATTCTTCTTTTGGTCCACCAATTCCCCCACAAGATCCACCAAACCCAAAACCAAAGCCAGAACCTTCACCACAACCAATACATCCGTTTCCTCCACAAGATCCACCATCACCACGGCCACTTCCTCCCGTACATTATTTTTACAAATAAAATATAGAAGAAGATTAGGATTTTACAATTAATAAATAAAATATGGATAAAAACTCAATAAATCAAGTCGCCAGAACATACCAGAGATTGGTAGAAGCAGCTCAACCATCACCGCAATTATCTTCTTCTGTTGAAATGCAACCAGCAACAGAAGATGTACCGTATATGCCAAGAACATTTGATACTGGTCCAACATATCCAAATTTAGGGGCTGCGAATCAAGCATATTATAATCAAGCAGTAGATATGTTAGATTATTGTATGTCTAATCCTGGAATATGCACGCAGGAGCAAATCGACCGTTTAAATTGGTTAATAGCATATTATACTAACTTTTTAAGAGGAACCGGATATTAATTTTATGGATAAAAACTCAATAAACCAAGTCGCCAGAACATACCAGAGATTGGTAGAAGCAGCCATAACGCCTAAAACACCACCAATGCCATTAGAGGCTCCAGATACCGATGAATTTTTAGTATATGATACTGGAGAAATAATGCAGGATAGGTATATGACTGGTAATGTTTATCAAATGATAGCCCAATATGAAAGTATGATCAATGATATATTAGAACAGTTGGCAAATTGTGAACAAACGAATAATTGTGAACAATTAAAGGCCCAGTATATTCAGTACACTAATATACTAAATGGTTATAGATATGCGCTACAGTTTGGCCGATGGCGTTAAATTTTTATAATACCCAAATAATTTTATTTAATTTTGGTTGAAATAAAAACCCCGAATATTCGGGGTTTTTTTATTTTACATTACTAGATCATTGGCTCTTCTTCTTCTTCTTCTTCCTCTTCCTCTTCTGGTTCTTCCTCTTCCAGTTCTTCTTCTTCTTCCTCTTCTTCTTCCTCTTGCCCCCCCTGCCCATACGGTGGACCACCATCCATTGGATCATTTATTGGACGAGAATCTGGATGGTTAGGATCAAAAGCAGGATCGTTTGGATCGTTTATGTCTGGTATACCATCATTGTCCTGATCTCCATATTCAGGATCATATGCAGGACTATCTTTATCGCCTATGTCCTCTATTCCATCTCCATCATAATCGGCAATATATGGATCGTATGCAGGGTGTTCTGGATCATCTATATTTAATCTTCCATCATTATTGTAATCAGAATAAGGGTGGTTTTCGTTATAAGCCGGATCATCCGGATCATTTATGTCATTTGTACCATCATGATCCTGATCCCCAACTTCTGGATTATAAAGTGGATGATTTATATCGCCAATATTAAGATCACCATCACCATCAAGATCAGAATAAGGATGATTTTCGTCATAGGCTGGGTCATCTGGGTCATTTATGTCATTTTTACCATCTCCATCCTGATCTCCATATTCAGGATCATAGCCTGGACTGCCACGATCCCGCAAGTCCACTATTCCATCCCCATCATGATCAGAACCTGGATCATTTGGATTATATGTTGAATGATTTGGATCGTTTTTGTTTAATCTTCCATCACCATTAAAATCAGAGTTAGGATGATTTTCGTTATAATAAGGATGCCCCGGTTCATTTACATTTAAAATTCCGTCACCATCAGCATCAGAATAAGGATGATTTGGACGATAATTTAAAGTCCCAGGCTCGTTTATGTCTGGTATTCCATTGTTATTAAAATCCCACGAGTCTGCATTATGATCATAATCTGGATTATTTGGATTATTTAATATATCTTCTTTGTCTCCCCACCACCAAGTAGGAGGGACAGGAGGAATAGTAGGTCTGATTATATCATTAGGAGAAACAGGAGGTAAGGTTTCTGGAGTATCAGAATCAAAGTCGTATGGCTCCAAAGAAATCAAAGATTCGATTAAAAATTGTTTAAAAGAAATCATAAAAGTATGTAGGTGTACAAGAGTGGGGTGAAGTGGGGTAGAGTGGGGAGAAATGTGGTAAAGAAAATATTAATTTGTTAGGTGGATGTTAGGTAACCAAGCAAAAAAACCCGGAAAATACTCAAATATTCCCCAAAAACACACAAAAACACCCTTAATATCCACGATTATCGCCGCATAATTGCGCATTATCGCAGCAAAATCAAGAAACTTAAATATTAATAAAAATTAATATTGTTAATTTTAAAAATAACAAAAAATAACACTTGACACGCAATACCCCCATATGGTATAATCAGGGTAGTTTTTGCACCCCCCACGAATAATTTCTGAAAGTAAAATTTGACATTCGATACCTCTCTGTGGTATAATGGAGGGTATGACTCCACATGAGATTCGACAACTTCAGGAAGAAATGGAACAGTACCTCCCCACCTCGCTTCAGGTCAAGCTGAATGAATTGATTGAAACGAAGATTCCAGCAGCAGCCAGTCCAAATCAACTCATTGAAGGGTTGATTTTGACGGATGTGAAGAAAAATTCATGGGGCCAGATTATTTTTTCTGGTTTTTGTTCTCAAATCAAGGGTGATGCGGCAGATTTCATTCAAAATACTTGGCAGAGTAATTGGGGACAATGCAAGGAGTATTCGATTAAATGAATCAGGATCGCATAGACCGCATTGTAGAGGAATTGGAGCAGTATCTACCCACATCAGCCCAGGCATTGCTACAGGAGCTAATAGAGGGGTTGAGAAAGGCTCCAGAAGAACCAATGGATCTAATCACAAAGCAAAAAATTCTAAAGCAAAAACTTATAAATGATATTTACCCAAATCGCAAATTAAATGATGCGTATGGGGTGGAGAAATATCAAACAAAAAATAACCCTCATAAGGGGTATAATGAATACCATAAGTACGCCTAACATTTTACCATAAATTTACAATATTAATAGTGTTAATTTACTGAAAATTTACAGTATTATTACTGTAAATTTTTTGTTTATTTGCGGCAAAACTGTCACGGACGCTGCGCGTCCGTGACAGTTTCTCAACAATTCCAAATAAAAAACCCCCGCGCTGCCACACGGCAGCAACGGGGGGGACAAGAAATGATTGTTACAGATCCCACTTCGCTTGGGTGAACTTCAGTTCCTTCCAAGTCTTCTTGATGAAGTCAACGACCGTCTTCACCTCGGCGGGAGTGCAGATGAACGAGACATCGTACTCGTTGCGGCCTAAAAGTGTACCTGATCCCGCAAACCACTCCGGAAACTCATCCTCAAGTGTCCAAGACACATCAGAGTACCTTCCGGAATTGAATTCAAAATTGTAGTGGTACTGCTTGGGCTTTTTTGTTTTGGTTTTTGTCATCGGCAACACCCCCCACCGAAGATGGTCTGCTCATCCTTCAACCACTTCAGGTTCTTGATCTTGGTAAGACCACAATCGAACCGCTTGATCTGCGGGAACGAGGTCAGGGTCATCGACATGGACACATAATCCCGTTCCTGCATTCCCTGCTCTGTGTAGTAGATCCCCGAACTAAACAGAAGGCGATTGATTCCCTTCATGGCTTTGTTGAACTCCTTGAGCCACAGCCTGTCCGTGTAGATCAGACCGTGCTCATTGGTGTCCCAAGAACTCTTGGGGAAGTAGGCATCCACATTCACATAGAGAACGGGATGGTATTGGTACAGGTTCACTTCGGCACGGTGGATCGAAAGCACCACCTTGTTGACCCGAACAGCACGGGCTTCACACGACCAGTACCCCCTGCCATCTGTGTTGCAGATGATCGGGGACTTGGGGAGGGGAAGAACGAAAGCGGATTCTTCGCGGATGAATGTCATTTTTTTTGTCCTTTTTGTTTGGTTCAGTAGCGGCTACGGTTGGCGGTGTGGTATTCCGCCGTGACGGAGTACACGCCGTGGATGAAGTGGTCGAGGAACCCAACGAGGTGCAGCATCTGCTGCTTCTCATTGGGAGTCAACGCCGAATCTGCGTTGACCATCGCATACAGAACTTCCCTCTGCGACTTCATGTAAGCAATGTCGCACGGAACGGTGATGAAGCATCGGTCGGGGTTGTTGCGGTCGATGCCAAGTTGGATCGGAGCAGTTGTCATTGTCTTGTCCTTTTTGTTTGAAACCTTGGGGGAGGGGAACACCCCCTCCCCCACCTACCAGTATATCACGGGATCGTGTGTTCGTCAAGTTCGTCGGCAGGAATTGCCTCACCACTCATCGCGGTGTACTCCCACGACACCATGAGGGTATCGTCCTCGGTGAAGTAGGTAAACTCCCAGTCCCCGTTCTCCCCCTCAAGGGAATACGAATGGATGAACTTGAGTTCCGGGTAGGCCGATGCCAGTTCCCGAATCACCTTGGTCGGCGGACTCCATGCCGTTTCAAAGTGAATGTTTGCACCGTCCTCATCGATGTGGGAGCGAACAGCATCCCACTTGGTATCCCAGTTGGCGATACACCAGTCGTACCAGTTGTCGTGGCCGTACTTCTGAATCAAACGATTCGATTCAGCGATCATCTCCGGGGTCAGAGCGTGCTTCAGATTATCCTGAAGAGTCTCATCAGACCAGTTGTTTGCGAACGCGGTCGCACGAATCTGCTCCTCGGTCATCCGGGAGTATTCCTTGGTCGAGTTCAGCAACTCCTTGGGCAGGGGAAGCACCTGATTGAAGGTGATGACCTGATCGAAGTCGCAGTCCTTGGCCGTAAGTGCTGCCTTACGGTCAGCATGGAAACGGTCGATGGCTTCTTGGGGGCCGTTGATTGAGAGAGTGTTTGAGCACCAGTTTGGCATTGTCTTGTCCTTTTGTTTGAAAGTGGAAATCAGTCTTCGAAGAACATTTCGGTGTCATCATCGAAACAGATGTCATCATCGAAATTGTCGCAATATACTTCTTGCGCCCAATCCGAATCGAAATCGGGATAGTTGTAGTACGGAACATCGAAATCTTCGTAATCGTCGTAGAACATTCAGTTTTCCTTGGCTGGGTTGGTGATGGATGGTTCGGGAATCAGGGTACACAGGGTCGAGTGAATCTCTTCAAGGCGACCTACGATGTCCTTGGCACTAACATAACCGTTGGTGACATCGCTTTGCAAATCCTCGACAGAAAGAATTGCAACGAACAAACGATTCTTTTCTTTTTCTTTCAATCTGCACCTTCCTTGTTGGGGGTTTCATCGTCGCCATACGCCTCGGCATACTCTGCATCGGACAGATCATCGGGGTCGATGAACAGCAAGTAGTCCTTGCGCTGTTCGCCAACCTTGATCAGAGTGGGGTGTTCCCAAGGGAACTTCTGACCATCGTAGTACGCCACGGCTCGGAGAGCCTGAATCTTTTCGTTCAGGGAGTCGATCTCTCCCTGAAGCGATTCAAATGCGGCAATGAGGCTCACAGCGTCATCGCCATTCTGAAAGAACCCGGCCTTGCGAAGAATTTCGATTTGTTGTTCGGGTGTCATCGTCGCTGCTCCAATTCATCTGCGGGAGTCCACTCCACCACATCGATGGAGTCTAGGTCGGTGTGCATGATACGCCTTACATCGGTGTCGCACAAACGAAACCGAGAATCTTGAAAGACATCCCCTGCGTCAAGCGTCATGGGAGTCTTGGTCAGAATCGGATCGTTGTCCTCAACAATTGCAAAGTAATTCTCTTC
>Ga0079300_10000171_pt1 | contig 21919 bp, 8 predicted proteins | sample Wag4_2014_7_11_FD_74799 | JGI IMG/M metagenome (GOLD analysis project Ga0079300, IMG submission 74799) | Fresh water microbial communities from Ohio, USA - Utica-2 Time Series HT 2014_7_11 | ecosystem: Environmental > Aquatic > Freshwater > Water tank | place: USA: Ohio | collected 2014-07-11
ATACCACAACAAATTCCCTGAAGCATTGGAAACAATGTAAACTGCTCCATTGTCGCCAACGATCATACCATCATCCAGGTTTCTGAAATATACCTGGTTGAAATCCGCAGTAACTGATTGCGCAGGACTTAATTTCTCAACTTTTGTATTCGTTCCTGAAAGATCCAATTTGGCAATCAACCCATCTTCACCAACCGCAAAACCTTTGCCGTTGGTTTTATCCCAGAAATGGAATCCATTGTAAAAACCAATGTTCGATGCCTGGGTCCATGTATTTCCTCCATCGGTGGTTTTATATATTTTACCCAGAGAATTGATGGCGAGTCCTTTGGTAGTGGTACTAAAGAAAATATCTTTAAAGTTAAAACTCACTCCGGTTTCTATAATAGTCCAATTTGCACCTCCATCGGTAGTTTTTATCAATAACCCATCTGCACCAGCTGCGAATCCATTGTTGTTATCAATCATCGAATTGCAAGCCAAATCCGACGCCCGAAGCTTATCGGCCAAGGTTATCTCTGTCCAGCTACCAGCCCATGATGTACATTTTATCAATTTCGAAATTCCGGCTAACTCAACCACAGCATAGCCTGTACCGGTGGATGTTTCTTTGAATGATATACTCTTGGTCTCTGCACCTAACAATGCTGATGGCAATTTATTACCACTCCAGGTTATCACGCCTGAGTTATCGCTGAAATACTCAAAAAATCCCGACTTGCCACCCACATAACCCTCATAAATACCACCATTACTTCTAACTACAATATCTACAAAATCAACTATAGAGTATTTGTTTAGTGCCAAAATGACCCAGTTTTGTCCGCCATCAATGGTTTTCAATAGTATCCCGCCTTTGGCCACGGCGTAACCAACTGTTGTGCTGGCCATAGAAATTCGACTGATATCACCGGTGTAAATATCGCCTTCACGGAACCAGTGTTCACCGCCATCAACAGTGCGATAGAATTGTGAGATTCCATTTAGATTCCCAACCATGATTCCATTGTTGCCATTGACAAATTGAACGTCTTTGGCTTCAAAACCCGCTGGAATACCTGAAGTCTGTGAAACATACCAAAGATCCATCTTGTCATTGTCTGGAACACTTTGCTTAACCAGTTGATTTAAACTATTGTACTCATATACAGTATTGAGAATATGGGAGGTGTAGAAATTATGGGTACCATAGGTTCTGTCGGCATTGATTAATTCAAAATCTGCTGGATCCGTAACCAGTTTCACTCCCGCTGGCGGCACGGTTCTGACAAGTGAGCCCGCTTGGTCATAGTAATACAAAGTAAAATGATAATCTCTTGAAGGATATTGTACGGTCAGAGATTCAAGTGCTGACATACAATGAGAATAATAATCATTTTGAAATGCAGATGCGAGCTCTTCCAGTTGTTGATTGCGACGAATTTGAGCGTTGTGATAAGCGACTTCATCCAAATATTTACTACATGGATTCACATAAGTCACTGTTGGCAATGGTTCTATGTCACACTTATTAAATTCCCTTTTTAAACTCTGTTGAATGCTTGTATTTTTCTTTCTAATTGGAATTGGCTGAGAGTTGATAAAATCGGAATATGGATTTAAATAAGCCACAATGGGGGCAGAGCAATATTTCATGACGTCTGCCGGAGTATGCCCTGCTAAATTTCCATAATGATCCGTAAAGCGCAACCAACACTCACAACTTGTGTTTTTGGAGAAATTCGCAATGTTTGTTACCCCTGCAAATTGTGATTTTTGCGCATAATAATGATACTGCCACCAGCAATCTGCATCGCAGCCTTGATCTTTGAATTGAGAATAGGATACGGGTTGAAACTCTGGATAATCCGTATGTGGGAATTCGGTATTCATGGCATTTACCCACCGGTTTATATAAACGCCATATTTAAGTGCACATTCGCATTCTAATGACCCAATTGAGTCCTCCGTCATAGCTATTTGAGTAAACCAAGCTGGAGGGTTAGTCATTGATGAAAATTTATTATTGAAAGCTATCACCGCATTCATCAGCACCTTCTGTTGAGCTGTTCCTGAATTGAGCAATCCATCTGTACTCCCCCACAAATCACATTCATGGCAAAAAGACATTTGACAACCATAGAAGGTTGCGAATTGATTGATGTTTACCGGGGTAGACGAAAGCGGCGTATCACAACCCGTAAATTGAAATAGATTATAGGCGTATCCTAATCTAAATGCTCTGATGTAGTACAAGTAATTGGTTACACATTCGCATGGGAATAATGAATCGTTGGCAACGATGGCAATAGTTGGTCCACCACTCATATTGAAATTTTGCACTTCTTGCGCATACCATTGATAATTTGAGCAGTCCCCCGCGTTACTTGTTTTTATCGGTGGATCACAGTCTGGACATGTACTTATCGGAATACAAGATACAGAACCGTAAATTTCCTCGTATATACCGTTGTTGAATTTCACCATGACGGTAAAATTGTGTTCTTGGCCTACCAATGAACCCTGACCATCAGTTCCAATGAGTCCCAACTCAACGATATTGGATATACTGCCATTGGAAGTGAAGTTATTCAAGTTTTTCCTGTAAAGTCTAATCGCACAATTGCTAATTACCACATTAGAAATTGGATTTTTGAGTTCAATACTCGTTTTAATTTCATTGTCCCCCCAAACTGGATTTTTCAGTGTGGCATTTCCAGATCCAACATAAGATTCGAGTAATTTTGTATACAAATCGCTGGCCATCAAATCAACATCCGTAGTTGGATGATTTGAGACAAAGTGGGACAACAAGGCTTCAAAATCTGCTGTAGCATCAAATTGAATATTGTCACAAACCATTGGCACAGGATTACGACAAATCCCCAACCTTCCTCTAGAAACTGTACCAGATATTTGCACAGTTGAATAGGGTGCATTACCGGTGGCAGAATACCATGCCGTAACTGTAAATCCACCCATCAAATTACTATTGTCAAATTTAAAATTGGTAAAATATTCAATTTGTGACAACTGCGAGGTACTAAAACTTGAAGGAGTGTAAGTATTGAATTGAATTTCAATATCATTAGTAGAAGGAGATGACCCATTCTGGAAGATCCTAAAAAGGCCCGAGCCAGAGTATGACCAACGCAAATTGTTATTGGATGTACTTCCAAGATTATTTCGAATAAATCGAGTCACAACATTGGCATATAATGTTTCCAAATTCACATTGGAATTGACGAGATTATTCCCTTTGGCAACGGCACTTAGAAGTGTGGCTATATCGTTGGCATAATCTGTATTTTTACAATCATCTTTAAAATTACAACTGCCAAAAGGCAAGCAACTACGACCTTTTACAATGACAGTATTACCCGAACTGAGCTTTGCATCTATTTCAAAAAAATATAATCCTGTGTTTGGGTCATGCCCTTTGCTTTCAAAATTCCTGAATTCAACAACAGTATCTGAGCTCCAATTGTATCCCAAAGGAAACTCCAATATGACATTGCAGTTGGCAGATACTGAGGAAGAATTAGTAAAATGAGCAGTCAATATATGATTGGAAAAAGTTGGATTCCAACTCCAATCTCCAAAAGATGATCCAGGGATACCTGGTGCTATAATAGCCTTGTGGACAGTAGGTGTAAACCAAACGTCTTCATATACTTTGTGGTTTGATTTCAAGGTTCCCTTCTGAGACATTTCATTTAACCACAAGGTAAAATCCATATCCAATGGACAGGCCTTACCATAATATGATCTGTTAAATTGCGCTTTGTCTTCGTCTATTCCTTGAGCGGCCGCATTTGCACGCAAATCAAATCGTTTAATTTTATTGGAGTAATACTTGTAGGTATTGTGAGAGCAAGGTTGATTGTTGTCTGTGTCAAAATCACTGTAATCCATGTTTGACTCAAATGGATTGAAATCGCCATCTGACAAACCGATACAATGATTGATTCCGCGATTGCAATTATCCGTATTAGAAACCCAATCATCTGCACTTTGTGCCATTAACTCCTGCTTGTAGCTTAAATACAAAGATCGATATGTAGCCCATTGCTGATTGAGTTGTTCTGTCGTAGATGACGGTGAACCAAAATTATCGCAGGCCGGTTTGGGTGGCGTTGGCGCTGGCAGTGGCGAGCCGTAATAAGAAGGACAGTTAACAGTGATTGCGGCTACATTCAACATGGAAGCAGAACCTTCCCAGTGAACAATTTTATCTTCCATGGTCGTCTTTTGAGAACTACCATTGGGACTTAGAAAATAGGGATCTTCATTTACAAGTGCATTCGTAGATAGCAAATTTGGAAAGTGAGAAATTGCATCGCTCCAAGTATTGATGTTCAAAATCATGTCATCAAATTCTGAACTGGTTTTACCGTATTGGGTAAACGATTTATTGATGTTTACGTTGCACCATTTGTTATAGCAATATTCTGGGTGATAATACACCAAACTCCACGCCCATGAACTCCGCCAATTTGATATAAAGTCAGAAAGACGCTTTAAGTTCTCAGGATAGCAATAGGTAATTCCTGATTGAGTAAAGGAGGAGTTACATTCTGGAACATACGTACCATCCGGCAGCTGCAATAGTCTAATTTTACTTCGGGTAATTCCATCCGATTCATAATAGCCCGAGACGAGGCTACTGCCCGAAGGACCAATTAACTCCATTTGAGGATTTCTCCAATACGCAGCATTGGAATTTGTAATAGGTAATCCACCGTCAGGCAGTAGGTTGAAGTCATTGTAGATACTCAATGGAAATAATGTGGGTTCATTTAGCCCAGAAATGGTATTGAGATATTCACCATATTGTCCATTGGGTGCCATATCACCCAACATCATTTGGAAGGTGGCTTCGCACAAATCTGGCCCTTTACAAGGTTCCATACAACGATTGTATTCATCTGTCCACTCTTCCTCTGTACCACGGCCAGCAAGTACGTATTCATCTTTTGTCCCCAATGCCGCCGCACATTCTTCACATGTAATATCACATCCCTCATAGTCCAATTTGGCCTTTTCTTGTTTAAGCAGTGTGTCGAACGGGGTAATACATGAGTTGCTTTCTGGGTTCATGTATTGCTTTAAGTAATAATCATAAGCTTCTTTGTTTACACTGAGCGTTTTTGTGATATGATAATTACCTATACCCAAATTGTAGCTAAGCGAACCCAGATATTCTGAGAAATAGACTTCATTGCTACAGTTTGTATTGAGTATGGGATGTCCGATTCGAATTTTCTTTGGCAAACCAGCCAACATGGTTCCACAGTCATCACGGATGGCTATTTCAAGATCATAAATACAATCAAAACACATGTTTGATACGCATTCTGGTGATACAGTCATCGGAGTAATTCCGTAGTTGAAGACATGAACACCGGGTTCGCTCACCAGTAAATATGCATTATACTCGAGCGCAGTATTATAAATGTTTGAGATATTTAACAGTGATTTACCATTCAAATCGGCCGCAAATAGGTCAGCGGTAATATTTGTAGACGAACTTGGATAACTATTTACAGCTGCAACATTTCCTGGTTTTGTACCTGACAGGGCCGTGGCTATGACTCGGCCTTCTTGGTCCAAATAGCTAATTGAAACTTGACCGTTTGGATCAACAACCATATTTTTCTTGTAATGGCGGGCGTACCCCACTTCACTACCAAAAAGTCTATCTAATTCTATTTGATTTGGCTGTCCATAATAGTATTTGGTCTCATGGCCACTGCCCAATTGATGATTTTGACCAACGCCACCTTGCCGTCTTATTCTTCCTGTGTTATCAGGAGTGTATTCAACTTGATTGAACGGAAATCCAGCTGCATCGGGAATGAAAGCATTGTTTCCAGTTTTGTTGGGATTGGATGGACTATAATATTGCCCTGCTCCTGATGTGTTTTTTAGTGCTCCAACGCTTGGGTTGCAACTAGATTGATCTACGTCAAAATCCGCCCATGAATATTTGTCCCCCGATGTATTTACATTCAAATTGGCATTATAGGTAAGGGCGGGGGACTGCAACGGCACGGGCAAAATATCAATGGCTTTTCGTCCATTGTAATCGTAAACACTCTCAGCGGCCACTGCTGTATTGTCTGAATTAATTTTGGTGACAGTTTGTCGGCCACGCAAACTTCCATCGTAATAATTAGCGATTTCCTTTTTCTTGCCCTCCTCAGCAAAAACACTTGAATACTGCCAATTCAAATCCCCTTGGTGTGCATTGCTGACGTAATAATATGAATTAGAACAAGACCCAGACGTAGGATTTGATCCCTCATCAGGTCGACTCCAAGCACCAAAAACTTCATTCGATGGACTGGCCAACAATCGACCTACTGCCCTTACCCTAAATATCAAATAACCTCGTTCATAAACCAAGTTTAGTTTGTACGTAGTGAACGCCGTACTAATTCTGGTTGAATTTGTTTTGAAATTCCACTTGATTGCACTTGCTGATAGTGGAGTGTTTAAATTGGAGGAGTAGTCATCTATATAAGCCCATTCTAGATCATAAGATTCAGCACCTGATATTGTATTCCAATTCAGAGTTACCTCATCTTTGTTTCCATCGCCATTCAAATCAGAATCCGTAACTGAAACACACTCGGTAGCTGTAGTGGATAAATTATAATACCTTTCGATATCAATGGTGCCTTCCAGAATGAAATTATCAGCTGGATTTGAAATTGTATTACCAGCAGCGTCTTTAATTTCTAAAATTTTAATTTCCATTTTATGAGCACCGGTGAAACTGTAAGCAATACGGTCTCTATAAGAACTCCCCGGTGCTGCATTGGGATTATATTCAACCGTTAAATCTACATTTTGTGTAGATACAGCCAATGAAGCATTCGTTTTTTTAATTTCAACTTTTATCGTGTAAACAAATGAATTTGAATTATACACGGGATAGGTATGATCTACATATAACAAAATTGTGTTACTTACCTTTTTATTCGTGAAACCTGAAGAGGAATTTACCGGCAAACTTGAAAACAAGTTATCCGTAACGGTAAAAGATGCAGTAGGAACAGATGTAATACCTGAGCTGGCCAATGAGCCTGTTATTGGTATATGTCCGGCAATTGAGTACTGTGAAATAATCATGCCTAGGCACAATGTATAAAATTTCCAAATTGATAACTTCTTCAGGTTTTTCATCTCAATTGCTTCTTAAATCCATGATTCGGTAAAGACTGTATGATTCAGCGGGAATAATTGCTGAATTTTTAAGTTCAACTACATGTCCAGTTGAAAATTCTTTTGCCGAGAATTTTTTGTTTTCTTGATAGTTAGAATAGGAAATTTTTGTTCTTGGCTTAATGATTTCTCCGTTATCGTCCGTAACGGCTTCGTTGTGCCACATTTCAAGAACTGCAAGTCGATGATCAACGATGGCGATTAGCATTTTTGCTAATGGATACTCATTGCCTTGGAAGACCAATTCTATAGTACTTTCAGCGCCTTTGTCATTCACTCGGACAGAACTACATAATTTTAGGGCAGCGATGATTTCAATTCCTGGATTATTTACCATTTGTATTGGATTATTAACCATAATTATTTTTGAATTGGTATCAATCACAACCTTTGTCTGCTCATTTTGTATGGTTTCTATTCCCATCAAAACGCTGTGTTCTTTCAATTTATTTCGCCGGTAATAGCCCGTGTAAGTTTCATCGGCCGTTTGGGCATTATAATGAGTGTACAAGGCATGGGTAACCGTTGCAGAATAATTGGGATGTTCCAGGTAATAATTATTTAAATCCACCAAAATCCTTTCAGCCTTTTCCAAATCATTGGTCACAGCTGGCAAAACCATCTTTGATTTGGGACCAACAGTATTTACATGGCCCATTGAAAAGCCTGTAATCCCTGTGAGTACCAGAAGTAGACAAACCGATTTTTTCAAGATTTTGGTGGATTAAATTAAAGGGATCAATATGGCCAAACGACCTTGAATTCAATGTTGTAGAAACGCTGATTGTTATTTAAACCATTAAAGCCTTCGCCATTTTTTAAATACGAAACAAATTTTCCATTTTCACGTTTCAACTCATAAGTACCTTTCGCAATGTTAATTTTTGGTGAAGAGGACATAGTACCCCATCTAATTCCACATGTAATAAATCCGGGATCTCCAAAACCAGTTGAATCAACCTGATACGAACCTACTTTAAGCTCATTTTTTTGATGGCTAATAGTTATAATGGTATCTGAAGAACCTGTTCCCCACCAAGTCAACGTTGAATCGAAGGGTGTCCCATTAACCCTTAAAACGCTAGGTTTTGCACAAACAAATTTTACTCCATTTACAAGAATATAAGGCTTTACATTGGCAGAGTTATCGACAGGAGGAGTTACAGGGTCTTTTTCACAAGACTGAAGAATGAGTAGTCCGCAAACCGCGGCAATTAGAGAGAGTTTAAAAACGTTTCTTTTTTTCATATTTTTTTTGTTTATTTTTTTTGATTGCTTTGTCTGTTTTCACTAATGGTAACTATACCTCTTTCTGTTTCTTTTTTGGTTCGTATCAAAGTCCCTTCTTGGTCATATTCATAGAAAGTAGCGTAGTTATTTTCATCTAGTACAGCTGTTAACTTTAGACTGACCGGATCATAAACATAACTTTTCATACTTCCGTTAACAGGATAAATGCGGATATCATCAAAATAGGAAGTCCCACTATTGGAGCCAAGTTGCACAGTTATTGAAGTTGCCAATGCAGGGATTGTAAACTCCTGATATATCCGTTGCCATCCTTCGATGATTCTTCCGCTTGCTCCAAATGGACTGGGGCTACTTACGCCGGAATTGTATTGTATTTGTACAAAAGGTGCATCAAACGCCGTATCGCTTGGACTAGCACCACCCTCTTTCACCCATAAACTTATAGCATACTTTTGTCCTGGATCAGGTATAAAACCACCGATACAATTTTCACAAGGTGGCAAATCGGGAATGAAACAGGCATTTGGGGCTGTTATTTCTATTGATTGTGAACATAGTGCCCTTTCATCGCTCATGTAATCATCTTTATACAGGCTAATTTTTAACACATGCTTTTGTCCATCAGCCAAAAGATTATTTATTCGGAACGTAGATGGTGATGTCAATGGTAGATATAAGAAATGTTCTACCTTGTCAATTTCAATTTTTACAACACCTTGACTTGGTGTACCAGAAATAGAAAAGTCTACATCAATGTAATACAAATTAGAATTACTCGAACAGGCACTAATAAAGTTATTAATGATTGTCAAAATACAAGGATTATTTGACGGTTTCGAACAACTATCCACAGTCACGTATTCAAACGATTTACATGATGATTCACCGTTGTGTCTACACAAAACATAATTTCCAGGATTATCTACAAGAATTTTTAATCCGCTGTTTGTTCCTGTAATTCCGTCTCCTTTCCATCTGTATTTTGGGAACAATCCAGAAACAGATAATTCTCTTGTGCCATCCCCTAAACAAGGTCCAACTGTAATTGGGTCACTGAAACAACCCCCATCTATATATGCATATCCTAAATGGCCTCCCAAAGCACAATCTGAAACAACAAATGTCACCTTGATTTCATGTCCAATTTTGCCGGAAAAATCCACGAGTGAAGTGTCCCATTGCATAAATTTAATAGAACTGCCCGGTGAAACTGGCTCAAACTTAGAACTTCCAAATTCTGGATCCGTGTTGTCGGCAATAACCCGATACCAACCACAATTTAAATTTTCGTTGGTTGTAATATCGCGATATGTAATTTGAAAATATGGCTTCTCGTCTTTATCGTGACCACCATTGGGCTCTTCTAATACAACCGCAAAACGGGCTCCATAGATTGGTTTATTTGAATCAACAATAAAAGAATATTCCAATTTACTCGCGTGCCCTCCATTCAACTGATTTTCAAGTAAAATACTATAATTACCGCCTGGTGCAACCTGAGGCAACCTGTTATTACCAACCACACTATCATAAGGAATCCCACTATTGGCATCTTTGAGTGTAATATAGGATGAGGAACCTGGCGAAATTGCGGTATTAAAAGCATTACAACTCAATGTAGGTTCAAAAAAACAAGAAACCCCTTCCCAAGCTGACCAGTTAGAAAAATGACCATCGGCCGCATTCTCAAAATCCACATTTTCGCAAATAGTACCAGAACCGGTTCCTGGAGGAGGAGGGGCGGATGCCATTTCCCAAGTCTTTAATGCAATTTTAAACTGTAAAGAATTGGATGCCTTTTCTTTGGCAAATTCTGAAACCCACATCGTGTAATCAAGTTGTTGCTTCTCCAAGCTTTTGGAAAGAGATTCATACATCTGCCAACTGGTGTCCGAATTTGCCTGAAACCAAAAATCATTTCTATTCTTTTGAAATTTTTGAAGCTGGCTGAAAACAAATGCACTCATTTCAACAGTTGAAAACTTGTACTTTACAGACAATGGTTTTAATACTGTATGTGGACCCTTTTGTATCCAAAGCGTTTCAAATTTATTTTTTCCGTCAGAGGCATGTAATTTACCTGACCAGCATCCAACCAAAAGAATTAATACCAAAAGCCTTCTCATCATCTTCTTTATTATTCAGGAATACAATCGTTTAGATTTCTTGTTACCGATTTCGGCGTCCCCGCACCAACAGATAAACTGTTTTTACCCGTGTGCGACATTGTCTTGGATACCGATAAACTATCTGCTTTATAACTGAAATGATCCGTAGCACAATTTTGAAAATCATAATCTTCAAAACCGTCAAACGCTATTTCTCGATACTTAGCATTCGCCGCTACAGAGGTGGGTATGGTGTTATTATAACCGTAAGTGGCCGACGAGAAACGACCTAAAGCATCCACATTTTCCAATTCTGCACCATAGGGATTTATTTCAGTTATTTCCGATGTCCATGTCCAATTGGTATTATCAGTCACCCATTTGTTGCCATACCATTTCCAATAGGGATTAAATGCAGTATACACTCCATCTCTTCTAATATCGGTATTGTTATTTTTCCATGAATGTTGTCGATCTATTAAATAGGCATAAGATTTATATGCCCGCCAATGACCTTTATTCCCAATTGCAAATTGATTCTGAGATTTTTTCATAAATGATCCCTCAGCGGCGAAACATTCACAATACGTTTTCCATTGATCCTTAAAAACTTGAGCACTTGTATTTAAAACTTTATCAAATTTATTGGATTGAAGACCAGTCAATGGATTTTCCAACGATGTAATACCACCCATACTCACCCCAATTAAATTCCTTCGACCGCTTCTCACTATGGTCATAGAAATTACAGAACCAGCTGGTTTAAACGGATTCCCCATTTCATTCATGAAAGTGACCGTGTTACCATTGACAGATTTAACCCAGGCTAAATCTATATTATCTGCGACAAGCTCATCTCCTTCGACAAAATACTTATCAGCATTGGCAATGGTTGCAGCACCATTTGTATTGAATTGAACACCATAGAATTTCAACCCCAAATTCTTGTATGCTTGCCCCATGTTATCATAATACCAATGGGCTGGGTAGTTGAAACTATAAATGTCATCCTCAAAATTATTTTTCGTTTGGGTCAACAACACCAACCCAGTTTCACTATCATAGGCCAAATTCTTGGTACTCACCTTACTGCCCAAATCATGAGCAATAGTCTCTTGAAGAATACCAAACCTATTGATGATTTTGGTTGTTACGGCACTTCTAAATCGGGTAAACTCCAGATCAATAGCCGGAAAACCAGTTGGTACTGGAACAGGTATATACCCAGCTATAAAGCTGTTCAAATTGAGTTTTAACGCCCCAGAAATTGTACTCGTCTTTTGCTCTCTAAAATCAGCAACAAAATCAAACTCAACACCGATTTGGCTCGTATCAGTTGTTCCATCTGGATGCACAACGAGGGCATCATTTTTCAATTTCCATGAATCTTTGCCAAATGCTTCACATTGATATTTGTATTCTACTCCACTAATTGGTTGATCATCATCTTCAGGATACACCCACATCGCTTTTTGCTTGCCATGCATGTCATTTAACTCCACAACATAGCCTTGAGAAACAGTCATAAAATCACGATTCACAATTTTAAACAATATAAATAACGGTGAGCTCTTCCTTGGCTTTGCATCAATCGAGGTACTCCTTGCAATTGTAGGAAAATCCCTTGCTGTATAATATTCATTGACGACCTTTCCTGTGGCATGTCGTTTGACATTGGTTCCCGATAGATTCTTGACAGTAACTTTGCTGTAACCCACGGAGGGAGAAGGAAAAAACGCCTCTCCAATTGGCCCGTTCAGATAGGATTTATCATCAGGAATTAATAACTTCTCTTGTTTGTCGCCGTACCAAATTGGCAAATAAAATGGGTTTTCATCTGAACCGATACTGGGCTCCCAAGCAGCAACTCCGCTGGAAATAGTTTCACCAGTGGCCGGATCAGTTGTTGTATAACTATATTCTTGCCCATAGATTTGGGTAGAATTTCCCGCTGCACTATTCATCGCATCCCATTCATCGCTCATTTCAATTTTATGTACCCTTAAACCACCGCCTAGTTTTTTTCGGTTTGGATTAAGAAGTCTAACAAAAGATTTACCGTTAATAACATCCTTGCCACATCCTAAATCTTTCAAATATCCATTGGCTCCCATGACGGTTTTTATTAAAGTTTTTATTAGAGAAGCATCTGAAATCCTACTAACAAATTTTTGAACTCCGGGTGTTTCGGGATACTCATGATTGTAGACCATTTGTGGGGCGTTCGCCCTAGCAAAATGCCAAGCGGCCTTACTAATGGGATTCACATTTACAGTGCTTTCAGCATCACCTTGATTCACTTCCTTCAATTTAATCCATCCATAATCATAATCCGCCCCAGCTGCACCGCTAGATTTCATACCAAAGCTGTCTATCTCCGCATATCCGCTTATATATTCATAGTGCCCTTTTCCAGTAATGTCGACCAAGAACTTAAAATATAATTCCGTCACTCCATCGAGGTATTTATTTTTAAATTGATCCAGGGTCGTTGAACTCGCCAGGTTTTCTTGTAATTTAAATACCAATACTCTGTTATTTTTTGTTGAAATATAGTTGGGATCGAATAACTTACTCCCACCTGCAAAAATGTCATTGTTATCGTTTTCATCGTTGGCGATACCTGTGATTTTGAACATTTGCATGGCTCTCTTATTTTGTACATAGGCATAATCATCACTCTCGCAATGAATTTTTATACTTCCGCCACTGGGCAGGTTTATTTTTGAAAGTGTCCATGCAGTAGCGTTTAAATCCGCTTCCGATTTTATCTGATCAACATATGGAAAATCAGAATTCGCCATGTTGGCATTCTGAACCTTGAAAATATTGCCCTTATTTTGCTTGTAATTACCCCATCGATCGTGATTTTTTAGACCGTACTCAGGGTTGAAATTGCTTTGAATCAAATTGGTATAATCGAAAGTGTATGGGCTAAAGGCACTTTTATTTGAAGTTCCGTAAGTGAAGTATATTTTCTTCAGCGTTAATTTACCCGATTTACTCAGATCAAAACCCGAACTTGCTTGATTCTTCTTCATTTCAACATTATTCTCAGTTTTTGGACATAATGAGTAATCATAGACAAAATGCACTTCTTTAATAGGCACTGCCGTTTGAGGATTTGCATCATATTCTGGTTTGCTGTATACAGAGATCTTTTTAAGAAGTTTCATATTCTGTTTTCCAAATCCACCATTTCTGCCAGCCGATTCACAGGCATCTTTACGATCTTCCAGTGTAAATATGGCAACGGTGTTTTTAGTTTCAATTTTTTCTAAATACCATATTTCTTTTTCCCCATACACATAATTGGCTTTATCATCAAAATAATCAGTTCTTAAGCCTTCATTATAATTTGCAGTTCCATTGGCAAAGGGCGTTCTCCATTTATACGGGTCTTTTGATTTTTGGTATTTGAACAATGTGTAATTACCAAGATCTCCCTTACTAGGACCTCTCACTCCGTCTACATCGACATAATCTGGAGACAGAACTGCGGTCAATAAATGCGAATAGGCGAACGCCGGCATTTTTGTGCTGGAATAGTAATGATCATTGCCCCTTCTGTTGTAAATAGAATTATCCCCCTTGCCGTTTGAATTATCGTAAGAATAAAAAACAACACCTCTGTCTCCGTCTATATTCGCCTTATGACCTGCAATGTTTTCTGACCTGCTGAGATCATCAGTATTCATTCCAACATTAAAGCTAGTCTCTTCTTGATACGTATTATAGGCAGGAACTCCATAATAGTAACGAACACCATCATTTCGAGTGACCGATATTTCTCCAACATGGTGTTTAGGAGCATGATACAATGGCTTGGTATTTCCATTTAATCCTTTATAAGGTAAATCCCGAAAAGTGAGCAAAGAAAACGTCTGATTTCGTTTAATACGTTTGGTACGATAATTTTTGGTTGGTATTGCGATTTCCTGGCCCGATCCAGTCTGATAAACCGCCTTTGTGCGTACTTCAAAATCACGTGGTCCATTTGCATCTAGTCCAATTCTTACAGCTTGGTCTTTTCCAATGGATTTAAAAAAATCGGATTCATCATCCACGCTCAGTTCACCCATCTCTTTGAAAGAACTTGATTCATAGGTTAAATCATCACCTAAACTTCGCCAAGGCAAAACAGCCGCTGCTCGATTACTGTAGTTAACGGCAGAACCCTTTTTACTATTTGTTGTACTTGCCCATTCACCAGATTCGGTTTCGGTGATACTTACATTAATATCAACACCAGATTCGAACAAATTTCCACCGCCAGCCTCTGCCCCAACAGAAGTGCCCGCTGAAATACTTCTATTTACATTATCAGCCACATACCCAATGTCATTTCTGTAAGGTCTAAAACTACCACTGATACCTTGACCAGAAGCTGAATAGATATCGAAAGTGTAATTGGTTATTGGCAAATTGGGTGTATTCTTATTATACGCGATGTCCCACGATCTGTTAAGATCCATCATACCGCTTACGCGCCCATTATCATCTCTAGTAACATTTTGAGAATTCAAATAACCAAAAGCAGGAATTCGCATCATACCACTATCTAAATTCATAGCTTGCTCACTGTAATAACCTTTAATACTTGTCCCTTTTGGAAACGCACCCAACGAAGAATTACCTGTCGCATAAGAAAAATTCACATTGTAATTGCGCATGGGCATATTCACCCTTGGGGTGTAGGTAGGAAGACCAAAATTTATCTGGTAACCAAATTTTAATGCCTTCCCAGATTGATTAATATTCACACTTGAACTAATCGTTAAATCAGTGAGTCCGGAACGACTGTTAAATGAGGAACCCACAGCTAAAGGACTTCTATACCCATCAGCTTTTTCATTTGATTGTTTTTTACCCTCAAAATACAAATTAGGCTTAACTGTCAACCCGTCGGAAGAACTACTCAATCCCAAGGAACCGTTCATTGACCCTTTTGATTTACTTCCGGCACTAAAACTTGGTGAAATCATTGTCTCAAATCCAAAACCATTGTAGTTATTGTAATTAACTCCAAGGGAGGTTTTTAATAGTGAATCACCTTTAGCATCTTTTCCAAAAATCTCAGATTGAGAAAAGGGAACAATCGTACTCGCACCAATAGTTCGATTGGGTCTGAGATTATATTCAGTTTCAACGACGTCTCCATTAAATTCATCCGGAATTCCCCGGATACTTCTATTAATCGCCCCTACATTGATATTCCAGCCCAATCCCACCCAACTTGCCTCTTGGTCAGAAGTGATACCCGAATTATACGCCAAATTCACAGGATAGCCATCCACATCGATGAGTGGAATATTGTAACTAAAATCGCCAGAAAATGGATTCACCATGTCTGTAACACCGATGGGTTGAAATGATTGAACTTCCGGTTGACTCGGTCCGTTGGTTAACGCATATACCTTAAGTGGCCAAAATACTTCAACCAATAAATTCAATCCTATAAACGCCGAAACAGGCTTTAAATACTTCCTGAACAATTTCATAGATCTGTGTCGCTTAGTTTATTTTCCAAATGAATATCGCCCAGCCCAAAATACTCATCGTTTAAAATCAAATGATGCCGCTGTGTTTTCCAATTCTTCACCGCTGGAAATGCAGTCTGAATACTCAAATAAGGTGCAACACCAAAATTCCTTTCCAATTGCACCATTGCGCAAGGGAGTGTGTCATTACCAATAACCAGCCGGATGTTATTTTGAATTGTTGATGAAAAGTACTTTACTCTTTCTTCAAAAGGTCTAGGATTTGATTCCTTCAGCAGATCTGGTTGTTTATCGCTAGAAATTCTCAACTCATAGCAAATTATTTTTTCAGCTTCAGCAATTTCCGCCTTTGATGGCTTCAAACCATCATTCAATATATACAACCTCTTTCTTGCCGATTGATAAATCATTTCGAACTTATATCCCTTGATAGATTTATTTTTACTCAGAAACCGTGAATTCTCTGGCTGTGAACGAGTGATTCCAGTCACATTGTTATTAATTATCTCATGCCAGGGTCTACCGGTGACAATCGGAGTTAAACTCAACAAAAAGCCAACGCAGAAAATTGCAACTAGAACAGGTAATATATATCGCTTGTGTAGCATTTATTTGATGTTGGATGAAAATCTGTTATTTATATATTTTGTCGCCTCAAGTGTTGCGTCAAATCGATCTCGAGCATACAAGATTGTTCCAAGAGATTCTGTCCCAAATACCATATCAAAATTATTTTCCTTTCCAAAATCAACAAGGTATGATTCCATTTGAGCATGAATTTGATCGTCGTATTGTTGAGTTAATGTCGAATTAGATGCCAATATTTCTTCCTCTTTTGTAATGTATTCGTTTCTCTTCTTTTGAAATAAGGTAGCCAATTCAGTGCTGTATTTTGAATTCAATTTTTTGGAAATCAACTCCAGCTCAAAGTGCAGAGAATCCAATTGTCTCATTCTTGCTGACTTGACCATCTTTAAATCACCACGTAGCTTCTTTGTGAATGTAAAATTCTCAAATACTTCTTTGAGGTTAACATAACAAAATTTTGGTCTTGACAAATACCAAATCCCTGTAAAAACAGAAAACGCCATAATCATGAATATTGTCCAGTATTTAGTCATGATCAATTAATGATTTGAATCTTAAGAAAATAAGGAATGTGATTTTCACCCATGATTTCCAGAGTATAATACCCCTCAATGAGTCCTGCTACTTTATCTAGGTCCAAAGAATATTTGTTCACCCCAAAATGTTGCAATACATTATGGAACTCATCTGGCCTTGAGATATCTACTTTTTCTACACTCACACCGGCGTTTTCCAATACGTACGAAAAATTATTGTCTCCCGTAATTCGAAGTTTTAAAAATTCTCCACTGTAGCTTCCTGAGCAGACAAAAAATAACGCTGTATTCTTTTTTAATTGAACATTTCCTGCACTAACCGCAGGTGTGAATTTTGCATATTTGAGAGTGTCCTTTTTTTCAACCTCTTTCGGTTTTAATCGAAATTCCCAAACCTCACTTTGTGCTACTGGAACACCTTCGACCAATCCATTTACCTTCCAACAATAAATTTTACCCGTATCTAAATCATTTAGTTCTGCTGGATAAGGCAATATAGGTTGACCTATACCACGCTGATTGTAAATGGGTCTATTCCGAGTCAAAGCATCTGGACATGTTTGCTTTTTATTTCGTTCAACCAAAATGTAGTGATAATTAAATCGAGGCACAGTGGAAATCGGCATTGGCGGAATCCAAATAAATGTTGGCCTATTCCAATCTAATTCCGCATTATCTTCTGGAATTGCCAACAAGATTGGTGTCGGCGGTTCAACTACAAATTCGAAGCATTCGGGATACTCATTATACAGCGCATCAGGTCCCATTCCATCGCAATTCCCAGTTACGCAATATGCATTATAGCAAATAGAGTAGGTTCCACTGGGGAAAGTTCCGGTAATACTCTCTATATCCGCAATCGCCTGACTGTGGTAAGTTAGCTGCGCGGTGTTAACTGTTGCTGCGGTAAAACTCTGTACACCTGGAATCAGAACTACCACTCCGCTTTTAATAGTGCAGATGGGTTTACCTCCGGTAGACACAGTTGCGATGAAGTATGCATTTAGATTTGAAGTCCCCGAAAATTGAACATCCGTGTTCCAAATGTCACTGGCAACAAATCGGAATGAATTTGTAAACCGTGGATGAAAAGTTAACGGACTTGCTTTTACCGAAAAAATGAACAACCAGAGTATGACGCACAGTAGTTTTTTTTGCATAGTATTATTTTTACATTGTCTTGTTTTAATAGCTAACATCCTTCGACACTCCAAAACCATGAACTCAAAATGCCTTTGTTTACTAAAAAATACAATTTCAATTAATTCGAATATAAAAAACTAAATTCTACAAAAACAATAAGAAATCATTATATTTTTTATTCGTTCAAACAAATAATGATTTTATCACATCGATATCTTAGTTTCGTAAAGATGATTTTACCAAGTAATTGAATGTGTTTATGTTTTTGATGGAAGTAAGGCGATTATTTGTAACACTTGTTGCATATACTATCATAATAATGGTATCTGCTCAATCCACCGATTCTACCTCAACTAAAAATTCCAGTTCATTAATTTTTCTCAATAATTTCACAGCAGGTAAACCTGATTCAGGGTCTATTGAATCGACCACCGGTCTATCTAAACCAAAAAATAACATTATTCCAGATAGCGCCTCACTCTATAAATTACTTACACCAAAAATCAAAGGTAGAATTGGACTAGAAGGCTATGGCACAAGCTTTCAAAATCCTAGGATTCTCAACGAACCACAATACTTGAGATTTTCCGGTAATACTTCTATTTCATTGGGAGGCTTGCCGCTGTTGGTTGATTTCTACAGAACAAGTGAAACTCAAACATTTTACAATAGCAATTATTTTAAGGTAAAGTTTGATTACCAAGCTTTTATTGGCAACATCACCAAACAATGGGAGCAACAAAGGCAAATGGCGAGTACCGATGCTAATTTATCTAAATATCAGTCTCAGGTACAAGTCAAGTTGATTACAGAAAACGAAAACCAAAAAGCGACACTCAAAAACCAACAATCATCTCTGGAAGCAAAACTCAAGGAACAGCAAGAAGCCTATCTGATTCAATTTCGCAATCAGGCAGACTCAGTCGCTCTGAGTCTCAAGGACAGCTTAACTACCAAAACTGGAGCAAAAAGAGATTCATTTGAAAAAAATGAGCCCTCCATAATGTTATTCCACGACAGTATGCAATTAGAACAATTAAAAAACGATACTCAGCAAATCGCAGAAAGATTGAGACAGATTGATACCTTATTACAAAATTTACAATACAGAAAACATCAATTAGATAGCACCTTCAATGCGGACACAGCAAAAATTGGTAGGTATAACCGTTTATTAGAAAATCCTGAAGCCAACGCAATATCTTGGTTAAAAGCTCAAGGGCTACCACCACAATTATCACTGATTTCCAGGTTGAAGGATTTTCAATTAGGAATAATCAATCCATTAATCCATCCTTACAGCATTTCTGGTGTGAGTATGAAAGGTGTGGAAAGTAGTATGGCGATCGGCGAACAAACCTTGAATTTCGTGTGCGGCAAGGCGATTATCTCAGATTTCAATTCATATAACAGAACAAACAACAAATATGAAAGAACATTTGTCGGAATAAACTTTGAAGTGAACGTTCATGATCATTTTACATTACATGCTTTTGGTCATTATGCCACAGACCCCAAAAGCAATTTTATTTCAGATAATCGAATTACTGTACAAAACGGAATTGTTGGATTGAATGCTAATTATCGGTCCAACTTTTGGCCTAAACTCGACCTATCTTTTGCCAAAAGTAGTTTTAAATCACTCACGAATTTCGAATCTAATATCCATTATTCCCCTGAAAACCCTTACTCAATATCACAACAAACCTTGAGTACTGGCGCGTATAAAATATTAGCTGAGAAAACGGTTTTTAAAAGATTTACACTGGAAGGAAGTTCTCAAATGGTTGGTCCTCGATTCAAAAACCTTGGAAATCCTTTCATGAGGGTAAATTTCATTGAACACATCGCCAAGACAAAATTTACTGTTTATCACAATCAGATAACTGCTGCTGTTTTCTATAAAACAACACAAGACAATCCACTGAGAATAACCGAAGTTACCAATACTAGTAGTGGATATGGATTAACTCTTGCCACTCGTTTCAAAAATAAAAAATTGCCTAACTTCAATGTTTCGCTGTCTCCCTATGAGCAAGGAAATAACCATCCTGACAGTCTGTTTCGAATCAACAGTAAATTTTCTATCCTTACCGCAGGAATGACATATCGAACAGGAAAAAGATCAAAATACTTCCTCATGGTTTATGGTAGCCAAAGTCGGATGCAATTTACCGACACCTTCCTTGCCATAGTTCGCACTCTAACTGTATCTCAAGACCTATCAATTGGCAAAAAATTCACCTTGGGTATGGGAAGTACTATAACTAGAACTTTCCCATCTGTTGACAGTACACAAGCAAATATTCATCAAGTCCGTATAAATTATAAAATGGCAAAATCAACGGCTCTTTCGCTAAATGGTTTTTCATCGCAATTTCTAAATGGCGCGTATCGCAGAGGCGGTAGTTTCACCGTTTCAGCGCCAACAGGAAAACACTTGAAAATTTCAATCAAAGCAGGATATGATCACTATTTCAAACTTTGGGGAATTGAAAATAAAGAATCTTTCTGGGGATTGGGTAAGATAGAATACCTTTTTTAAGTACTCATTGGCCAATGGCAATTCTTTCTTCCAAGATAAACTGGCGGCTTCGTGTCGAATCTCGCTTTAATACTGTAAACCATCTTCTCATTTGATAACTAATTTCAAATTAGAGTGTATTCAGAGGGAAATTTTCATGCGATCATAAAGCATTTTAATTGCTATCATTGAAATTCGAAGGAATTTTGATGGAATTCTTTACGTCTATTTGGAAAATCACAGTAAAACCAAAGGATTTTAATGGAAAGCTGTGGTATTCTGTGGTAATTCCATAGGAATCCAATTGAAAATCGGGTGTAAATTCAGGAAAACTCTGTCTTACGGGGAACAACTTGCAAAAAGTTCCTAATTCATCACTGTTACATCTGTTACATGTGTAACAGTGTAACAGGTGTAACATCTGTAACGGTGTAACAACAACATGTTTAAACAGTATGGCGACAAACCTTCATACCTTTTTATGCAACACGCCCTTTTAATAATGCTTTATCTTCCAAATCAACCCTTGCCAAGAGAACAGATATCAAAAACATACTATTCTCGCCGCAATTGTCCAATATCAACACAGGTTCGGTAGAAAATTCAATGATTATTCAGCATGTTAAATTCTTCGCTTTACCAAATCGATGATCATTATTTATGTTCCACTCTTGTCCATCCAAATAATTGTTTAAAACTGCGCAAATGTGGATCCGCCAAAATAAATTCATTTTTCCAAAAGTGAATTCTAGAAATTTTTCGCTAAAAAACCGACTTTAACAAATTTTTGAGCGTTTTTGGGGTCGAGCAATCAGACAATCATCAGTCAAAAACAAACTTTCGTCGATACAAATCAGCAACCCATCGGAAATCGGGGATCGGACAATTTTAGCCTCAAAAATGGTCAAAATGTTTGAACCATGTTTGAACCGGGCAAAAACAGCAAGGCCTCAGATTTCTCTGAGGCCTTGATTTCATTGGGTGGAGAATGCCGGAGTCGAACCGGCGACCTCTTGCATGCCATGCAAGCGCTCTAGCCAGCTGAGCTAATCCCCCAAT
>Ga0079300_10000172_pt1 | contig 21854 bp, 17 predicted proteins | sample Wag4_2014_7_11_FD_74799 | JGI IMG/M metagenome (GOLD analysis project Ga0079300, IMG submission 74799) | Fresh water microbial communities from Ohio, USA - Utica-2 Time Series HT 2014_7_11 | ecosystem: Environmental > Aquatic > Freshwater > Water tank | place: USA: Ohio | collected 2014-07-11
TCTTCTACATCCGAAGGTACTGGAATATCACCATAGCCCTCTTCCTGAAGAAATGATTTTACCATCTCATAACTCTTTCTGAGGGATGAACCTGAAAAAGTTGTATGATATTCATACCCATCTGATGCTCCCCCTAAATAATCAGAACCCGCTGCGGGAAAGGATTCACGTAACCTCATGGCTGATTTCTCGTTTAATTGGCTAATATAGATAGAATTCTGACTTTTTCTTAGGAAAGTAATTAGCAAAATAATTATATCTTTATCCTCAAATGCGGATATTGGCCGACATGGAAGAACTACGATTTAAAATTAGGGATAAAGGCCGCTTTGGCTTCATGGATGAACACGGTAATGTGGTCATAGAACCTCAGTATGTCGAGGCAGAAGATTTTTATAACCTTTTTGCTAAGGTTAAACTAAATGACCATTATGTCCATGTCGATTTGTTAGGAAGGCTGCTGCTCAAACAATTATATAAGTTTATTGGCTATTTCGAGGAGGATCTGGCCAGAGTAAGACTCATTAAACGTTGGGGGTTTATCAATGGTAAAGGCGATGAGGTTATTGAAGTGAGGTATGATGATGCTTTAGATTTTAGTAGTGGTCTGGCTGCCGTGGCTTTAAATAATCAATATGGATACATTAATAAGGAGGGTAAGGTGGTCATATCCCCAAGATTTAATTGGGCAGGTGATTTTAAAGGGGAATTAGCCCCCGTTCAATGGTTCGGAAAAAGTGGTTTCGTTGACAAAAATGGCTTGTTTATTTTAAATACTCCTTTCGAAAAATGTTTCCCCTTTCAGAAAAATGTGGCCGTTGTCCTTCATGAAAATTTATGGGGCCTGATCGATTTAAATGGAAATCTGCTTTTACCCCCACAGTTTCCTTACTTTTCAGGTTCTACCAATGGGGAGTTTTTTGATGATATGGCCATTTTTAAAGTGGATAATAAATTTGGCTTCGTTAGTATAAAAGGTGAAATTGCGGTGTTACCACGTTATGAATCTGCAGGCGATTTTAGTGAGGGGCTAGCACCTGTTCAATTGCATGGAAAATATGGTTACATCAATAAAAATGATGAATTAGTCATTCCTTTTATTTTTGAAGATGCCGGTCTTTTCTCGGAAGGTCTCGCTCAGGTGAAACAACATAAACAATGGGGCTTTATTAATCCTGCTGGCGAATGGTGCGTTCCACCTAAGTTCGATCAGGTTATGCCTTTTAGAAATGGCCTGGCATGGGCTGAAAAAAATACCAACTGGGTGTATATCAATAAGTCCAATGATATTATCTGGAAAGAACCTGACCTATACGCATAAAAAAAGAGACCCCTAAATGGGATCTCCTTTCTAAAGTTTCATTACTCCAAGATCTTCTAAACTACTCCTTTTTTATGAGTAATTCATCTAATTTCTTTATTAAAATATCATGATTATTAGGAGAGTTTCCTAATATCTTCGAAACGATATTTCCTTTCTGATCTATCAAATATTTTGTCGGGTATCCCATGATATCATACGATTTTACTATGTCATTCAGATCGGCATCATAAAGTACGTTGGGCCATTGAATACCATCTTCTGCAATAGCCTTTCTCCACGCCGCATCCTGTTGCTCCTTGCTTTTTCCTTTGCTCACCGCTTCATTTGAAACGCCAACAATCTCAAAACCTAAAGATTTATACTTTTCATAAGCCTCTTTTAGCTTTGGATGACTTTGACGGCAAGGAACACACCAGCTTCCCCAAAAATCAAGCAATACCACTTTGCCTTTCATTGCACTAAGGTCAACCGTAGCTCCATCAAAGCTGGTTTGTACAAAGGTAACAGCAGGTTGACCTATAGCAGTGTTCTTATTATTTTGTATTTTAACCCCCAGATCTTTAGCTGTTTGCGATGATTTATATTTTTCGTCCAGGGCCTTGAACTTTTTATCCAAAAGGTCAACAGGTAGCACAAGGAATAAACCTTGAAGCATTAAAATACTAGAAAATGCAGCCGGATACTTGTCGATATATTGCACTCTTAATTGTTGATTTTTTCTTCTCAATGCTGTTGACTCATCTTTCAATGCAGCAGTACCCACAGTATCTTTAGCATTTGCTTTGATGTTTTGCTTCTTTTGAATTTCCCAGACTTCTAAGGTTATAGGTAAGTCTTCAGCTCTGAATTTTTCATAAACTAAGCTTTCTTCATCATTAGTTATTATCGTGGAAGTCCAAATTTCCTTTGCATTTCCATTTATAACAAAATTATTATTTGTCAACATGAACATTAAAGCGGGTGGTTGGGCTATCGCTTTGCCAATCCTCAAATACAAGCTGGTATCCATGACCTCAAGACGCACCAATTGGGGATCAACGGTTTTTCCTTCCCACAATATATAATCCTCTTTTTTGGGCGTAAGGGTATCCACTTTTGATTTCCCATTTACAATATGGCTAACTCTTACCTTATTATTTTTAAGGCCAACAAGATTTAACTCTACCTTAAATTGAGATTGGGAGTTAAGTAAAAAAGGTAAAACGCAAAAAATAATGCCAAGGAGTTTGTTCATTTCTTGATTATTAAATGATGAAATTAGTTTCTTCTACAAATTAAGGATTATCAACCATATTTGGATTGTATTGAAGAATCTGCGGTGGAATTTTTAAAGTCAGTCGCTCATCCGTCAACGTAAAGGTTTCTGCATCAAATTTTTTGGTTCTGTCAAGATTGTTAAATTTGGCATCTTTATACAATCTGCGCATATCAAACCATCTCATGCCTGTGCTCGCAAATTCCCTGTGTCTTTCTGCAAGTATAAATTTAACTAAATCATCTTGATTAGTTACTGCGACCGTTGCATCGGCCAGGGGCATTCTGTTTTTTCTTAATTCTTCTACATCTGCCTTGGCACCTGCTACATCATTTGCTCTGGCTTTGCATTCTGCAGACATTAGTAGCAAATTAGGCAAATTAGGTCCAAGATTAACACTGGTTGGCGAATTTCTCATGAAGCCGGGTAAGGAAATGGTTCCATTAGCCACATTTTTGTCCAAAAACATTTTCCTTCGATGATCGGTTGTAGCGAAAAGGGCCAGGATGGCTGGTTTTAAAAATAAACAGTTTCTGTTTACCGTACTGGAAACACTCAATTGTCTTAGAAAAATATTCTCTTCACTATTGTAAAGCAGGGGATATCCAGAGGCTCCTCTCCAAGGTTGTGCTGCTGTAAACCAACCTGTTGGTGCTGCGGCAGTCATGGTCGTATTGTAATTGTATAATTTAACTGGCAGGGGTCCTCCGGTTAAACCTGCTTTTGCTTCATTTAAGAACGTTAAAGCAGTAGCGTAATTGCCCATCTGAAAATAAACCATGCCTAACATATATTGTGCCGCTGGCCTGGACATTCTAACTCGACTGTAAACTTTTGGTTGTAAATCAGGTATGGCCTGGGTAAGTTCGTTAATGACAAAATCATACAATTCTTTTACCGTGGCTCTTTTAAAATCGGAGGCATTCACGTCAGCATTGATTACAATAGGCACTGATAAATCGGTAGTTGCGGTATTCACATTATAGGGTTGCCCAAATAAATTAGCAACTAAAAAATGATTAAATGCTCTACAGGCCTTTGCCTCCGCCAATAACTCTTTTTTCTTTTCTTCTGTTCCTCCTTCTGAAGACATTACGCTCGCAGCTACTAAATTATAGTTATATAGTTGGTTGTAAAATGCTCCCCATTCATTTGATTCATCAGTGGGCAAATACGGATTTGCATCCCATTTAAATCCATTTTGCCAAGCTATGGTTGGAATGGCATTTAGAAATCCCGAGGAAGAAAATACGTCATCCCCCATGAATAATGGCATTTCAGCAGATCCCAATAAACTTGAAATGCCGCCCGGTTGATTTCTAACATTCAGGTAACTGAATAAATTGGCATTATTGAAAATACCGTTAAACTGGTCGGTTGTTTTTAATACATCTAATCCTTTGGGTGTTACATCTAAAAATGACTCGCAACCTGATATGGATATCCACAACGTACAGATGAATGCCAAACTTTTTATCGTTGATTTTTTCATTTTCTCTTTTTTTAAAATTATTTGAAAGATGCTCTTAAACCAAAAGTGTAGAATACAGGCATTCTATCTAATCTCAAACCCTGTTGGTAATCAAAGTATTCCGGATCTATATTGTTTTGGTTTTTAGTCCACAATAACAAATTGTTTATCTGGCCGTAAATATTTAAATCTCTCATGGATAATTTACTTGCTATGTTTTTACCGAATTGATAATTAACGGTTAAATCTCTAAGCTTTGCATAAGAAGCTGAGGTTATATTGCTTAAGCCCTGAGTATAAAAATTAGTGTTTCTTTGGGTCGATGAGGTCGATGCATTAGCTACATATTTAGGAATATCCGTATTGAGTTCATCTCCTTCTTTTTTCCATCTGTTGTCGAAATAATCAGGTAAATTAGTTAACAATCTGCCCGTATAAAAGCGATTAACATCAAGTCTCATCTGATGACCCAGATTAAATACGACCAAAAAGGATAAACTGAAATTTTTGTAAGAAACAATGTTTGTTAAACCGCCATACCAAAGTGGCTGAGTAGTTCCGGCAAACTGTGGATCATCAACTTTTATTTGGTTAGCTAACCTCAATGTGTCATTTGTTGCACTTAAAGCCATCGGATTTCCCGCTTTATCTAATCCTATATTATTGTATCCAAATAATGGGAAGGCAGAATATCCTTCTACCTGAACACCAGAAATTTTATTTGAAAAAGTTAGTGCTGAAGATCTTTTTAGCGAAATAATCTCGTTTTCATTTCTTGATAAGGTTAAAATGGTACGCCAGCTAAAATCTTCCCCGGTAATATTTACACTGTTTAATTGTAGCTCAAATCCCTTGTTTCTTAAACTTCCTAGATTATCATAAGCGTAAGAAAAGCCTGTGGTTGGATCAATGGGCACAAAGCCTAAAAGATCGGTAGTTAGTTTATCATAAATATCAATACTTCCTGACAGGCGACGTTTGAACAAGCTAAAATCAATGCCAATATTTTTTGTGGTGGTTCTCTCCCAGGTCAACAAGTCGTTAGCAGGGGTGAAAACTACGTAACCCGTTCCCAGTCCTGCAAAAATAGCACTATTCCTGGCGCCAATAATGTCATAAGGTCCTCCCTGCCCGGGAACAGGTGCATTACCCGATAAGCCGTAAGTTGCTCTGACTTTAAGTAAATCGACAAAAGACACGGAAAAGAAATCTTCTTTTGTTACATTCCAGGCACCACCTACACTCCATACCGGTTTATATTGCGCTGCTGGGTCCGATCCAAATAAATTAGATTGATCCATACGAATGCTCGCATTTATCGTATATTTTCCGTTATACGTATATCCTGAATTGCCATATAATGAGAAAAACCTTCTCTCCACTTCACTGTAACTGTGTTGATTTACATTGAGAATATTGATGGTTCTGGAAGGTAAAAAGTTAACAGGACTGGTCACTCCGGTACTTCCCAAAAATTGCTCGTCAATATATGAATAGGTCAATGTCTGTAAGTCAAAGCCTCGCTTAAATGTGCCAATTCTATTGATAAAGTCAGCCCTGATTTCAGTACCGGCCAATAAGGAAATTTGATGTTTTTCATTTCCCTTATTTTCATAAAGCAACTGATTTCTTGCCGTCCAGGCATATTGTGTGTTATTATTTGTCAAATAATGTCCCCCCGTTACTGGAAGAAAATAAGTTGGATTTGCTGTTGCGGTCGCTGGTGCCTGTGTGAAAAATACCCGCTCATTTCTTACGCGGTATGCATTTTGATCATAATATTCGTAGGCATCTAAACTAGATCGTTGATATTGTGCCCGCCCTTCGTAGGATAGCCCTTTTAATAACTTAACAGATAATCCACCATTTATTCTCGTAGATAAATTGGTGCTTCCATTTTGGGTGTTTCCAGGTTCCTGTAACGGTATATAGTCGAGATTTATTCGGCTTTGATTTTCTGATATGGTTCTAAATGGTTGATGGCGTGTTAAATAGGCCATAGATAATGGATTGTCCGAAGCATCAGAAAGCATGGCGTAGGGTAGCATCGTATTCATAGTACCCGGAAAATCAGTCAATAAAAATCGGTCGTTTTTCTCGTAAGAAATATTAGTGGTTAAATCCATAGTAATCGCGTCAGAGAAAATAAAGTCCTGCCGGAGATTTATCTGGTAGCGGTCTAAGTTGTTTTTTGTAAATGCCTCATCTCTGGTGTAGGCAACCGAGCCGTAAAAACTGTGGAAATTGGAACCTCCATTAAAATTTATACTGTGATTGGATAGTTTCGATGGCTGTTGCAGAAATTGAGCCAATTGTGCCCTGTTGTTCAGGCCACCAAGCGAGTCAAACCGTTGTTGTGCCAATCCTGCATTTATTATGTTTCTTGACAAGTCATACTGTATCTGTTCATGTGGCATGACTATAGGCGTAGAATTATTTGAAGCCGCAGTGGTTACCACAGACCATGGGAAAGCCGTGGCGTCAAAAATTTCTCTGCCTGCCTGAACTAACTGACTGCTATTCATCAACTGATAGTAATCCATATCAGGCGCTCCACGATAAGACACAAATCCATTATAGTTCAACTGAATTTTCTGTGGAACACTCGTTGTTTTTCCTTTCTTTGTCGTTATAACGATTACGCCATTCGCCGCTGCAGCTCCCCAAATGGAGGCAGCCGTTGCATCTCTTAATAAGTTAACTGACTCAATATCATCAGGATTTATTAGCGAGGTTAAAGTCGAAGCATCATATATCGGTACGCCATCTACTACGATGAGGGGCGATTTATTAGCATTGATAGAAGTGAGACCGCGTATCAAAAACTTTTCGCTGTTTCTTCCATAATTTACAGCAAGACCAGGTACTAAACCCTCCAGTCTGTCAATCACGTTCATGCTGTTTGATTTCAACTTCAAATCTTCATTGTTTATCATTGAAAATGAGCCGGCACTTCGTTCTTTTGATAAACGTTGATAACCCGTAGCCACTATGCTCACTTCCTGAAGTTCAACACTTTCTTCTTTCAATATAACATCTATATTACTCCTACCTTCTACAGGAATATTTCGGGTTACATAACCAATATAGGAAAATATTAACGCTTTATCATCATCCTCTAAGTCAAGAACATACTGACCATTAAGATCAGAAGTAGTACCTTTTTGTGAGGTTGCCGCAATAACGTTTACACCAATCATAGGTTCGCCAGATGAATTGGTAATCTTACCTTTCACGGTATTCAATGTCTTTTCAATACCCTTTTCTATGGTTTGAACCCTGCTAACGTCCTTTTTTTTTGGTGCGACAACAATGGTTTTATTGGTGATTACATAAGACAAAGGAAGGTCTTTAAAACACAGGGAAAGAGCTTCTTGAATACTACCATTCTTAATGGAAATATTTACCTTACCTGCTTTATCAAGTAAGGCGTCCTCATAAAAAAACTGATAGCCTGTTTGACGATAAATTTCTCTGAAAATCTTTTGCAATGTAACCTCTTTGTTGTTCATGGTTACGACCTGTGCCGTGCTTAAAGCATTCAGATTTAAACAGTTTAGGAAAATAAAAATACCCAGAACTTTTAAATTCTTAGCTATTTTAGATGAAAATTCCCTCTTTTTGATGTAAGATGGAAAGGTTAATAATGGCATCATCGTTGTTCGTTTTGTAAAATAATATGACATGATGTTAATTTCTTTTTATTGGGAAACATATATTTTTTGGTTTCTAAGCGTGAAGGTTACACCCGTACTCTCCATAATTTTTAGTACCTCAGATATATTGTTTGATTTACTCACAATACCTGAAAATTGCTTGTTTCCTATCGGTCCTGTAATGTCAAAATCGATATTATACCATCTACTCAATTGCCTGACAATGGCTTGTAATTCTAGGCGGTTAAATAGGAACCAACCTTCTTTCCAGGCAACGATCTCTTCTATATCGGCCGGTAAAATGCTTGCTTTCCCTTGTCTGAAGACAGATTGCTGGCCGGGCTTTAATATTTCTTTTTTCTCCTTTGGACTTTGTACGCTCAAACTACCTTTTATCAGGGTGGTATAGGTAGCCTTTTCGTCGGTATAGGTATTTATATTAAATGAAGTACCAAGTACTGTGGCCTCTATTCCATTACCATAATGTACTATAAATGGCTCTTGGGGATTATGGGCTACTTCAAAAAAACCTTCCCCAGATAGCTCAATTATTCTTGGTTTCCCTTTTTGAAAGGAGCTTGGGTAGGTTAAAGAAGAGGCAGCATTCAACCAGATGTTGGTCCCGTCTGCCAGCGTAAGCTTATATTGCCCTCCCCGTGGCGTAGTTATATTGTTGATTTGGATCTGCTGTGTTTCTGTTTCGGCGATATATTTAAGCTCTCCCTTTTCAGAGGTATAAATTTTTGCCTGCCCGTCTTCCGTCAATAAGCCATTGCTTAAGGAACCTAAGCTTATTTTTTTACCGTTCGACAGGGTAAGCACAGCCTTATTCTCTCCAGGATTTAAGTCTATGCTTGTTTCCATTTTTACAATGGAATCTTCTTTTTCTGGTGCAAATAGGGCAAAATAACCTAATATTAAAATAGCCAGTGAGGCAGCTACGTAATAAATAATATTAGGTCTTTTTTGTTTTTCTACCCTTCCCTGCATCAGGATTTGATCGATTATATCCTGTTTTTCTCTTTTATTGAAGATAGAAATTTTAGAAGAATGCTTATCCCATTGATGCTTTAGTTCGGTTTCAAACGCCTCGTCCGATAAATTCCTAAGCTCTTTAATCTGATCATCATCAAGATGATCATGCCAAAATGCTTCCCATAAAGTTGTTTTATTTTGGTCTTCCTTCATTTAGTGCTTTTTACCATAAGGAAGACAAAACGGGATGATGAAAAGGGGGAAGGACTAATCTGTTTTTTTTGAAATAAAATCAATGAGCAATACGATAAGGGCTATTTTAGTCTCAATATGATTTTTAATTGATTTTATAGCTAAAGCCAGATGTGTTTTTACCGATTCTTTTCCGATACCCAGTTTTTCTGAAATCTCGCGATAGGAATACCGCTCATGTCTGTGAAGTAAAAATATTTCTTTTTGTCTTGGCGAAAGCTGATCAATCGCCTCATCTATCAACGAGAAAGGAAGTTGGACATTATCATCTTCAGGTTGTTGGTTAAATTGTACTTCACTGGCATATTTTTTCATTCGCTCTAAATCAGCCAATGATTTCTTCAGGGCATTTATCGCTCTGTTTTTACTGATAACGAATAGATAAGCCTTAAAATCTTTTACATCAACGAGGGACTCTCTGGTCATCCATAATTTTAAAAATACGTCCTGTACAATTTCTGCAGTAAGAACTTTAGAACGGGTAACCTGAAAAATGAAAGACGAAAGGGTAGGCTCCCAACGAGCATAAAGGGCCCGGAACGCCTTACTGCTTCCCGCTGCAATGTCTTTTAATTTCTCGGTATCCTTTTCAGTTTCTACCATGTTTTGTTTATCCAATGTGCCTTAAATATAAAGGCTTTTCTTTGTCTTTTTAAATTATACTTAGACTAAGTTGTAAAATTTATTGTTGACACGCATTGATTATCTGAAGGATTAAGCTATTTTTATGTTAAAAATGGAATATCAAAATCTACTTGTAGCTGTATCAAATGGTATATATCGCATTACTTTTAATAGAGAAAAAGCGCTGAATGCACTGAATGGGCAAACCATGAAAGAGCTTTCTCACCTTTTTTCAGATTTCTTGCCCTTACAATCACCTTTGAAAGGCGTAATATTAACGGGATCGGGTGAAAAAGCTTTTGTAGCTGGAGCCGATATCAAAGAGTTTTTGAATATTGAAAAGGGAAAAGGAGCCGAACTAACCCAAAAGGGCCATGATGTATTTAGCCTCATTGAAAATTTTCATGTTCCAGTATTAGCAGCAATCAATGGTTTTGCCCTGGGCGGAGGTTGTGAACTGGCCATGGCATGTCATCTGAGAATCGCTTCTGAAAATGCTCGTTTTGGTCAGCCTGAAATTAATCTGGGTATCATTCCCGGTTATGGCGGTACCCAGCGTCTTATTCAATATATCGGGAAAACAAAAGCAATGGAACTCATGCTCACGGGGGATATGTTTTCTGCAGAGGATGCCCTTAGATGGGGATTATTGAATAAGGTGGTTCAGTCAAGTGATCTTTTAAATGAGGCAGAAGCGCTTTTGTTGCGTATTGCTGAAAAGGCTCCCGTTGCAGTAGGCGCAGTCATTGCTTCTGTGAATGCCTACTTTAATAACCCTGGAAATGGATTTAAAGAAGAGGTTATTCAGTTTGGAAAAACAACCTTGACAGCTGACTTCATAGAGGGGGCTCAGGCATTCATAGAAAAAAGAAAACCGAATTTTACAGGCGCTTAACTCAATTATTTAATCAGGTTGATAAAAGACTTAGGAAATCAGCATGATTTTCCTCTATTGTTCTATATCCGGATAATCATCTGGCTTATAGCCAGGAGGGGGCGTAATTATTTTTTGATTGCCTTTCATCCCAAATCCGTCCCATTGATTGCTCAAATATTCGAAACTTCCTCTCTCTCTCGATAAAAGGCCATTTTGTTTGGCTAATCCTATCTGGTTTGCACGTTCATTGGCAGAGGTCATTGGAGTATATCGCCCATCAGAGTATGTGGCTCTTATCCTTAAATAGCTGTCTATTATCTGTGCTTCTTCCTGCGTTCCCCAGTGTTCAGGGGAGGCGTAGTTTGCGTTTTCTGCCAGCGCAAGACCTATACAAGGATTAACCCAGCCGGGCCTGTTCACATGCATATCCAAAAGTAGAGCAACACCATAAGAGGAAGTGATTATTTGGTAAAGAGGGTAGGGTAGTCCTTTAGGTTCAGGTTTAAAATAAAAATTTTTAAACCGATCGTGGGCATGTTCTATTTGTATGGCTTGAAACTCAGGTTGCATCAGTATTTTCCAAAAATGAAAAGCCCAAAAGGGGCGACGGAACATTTCTTTCTGCTCAAAAGAGGATATGCGCTCTCCCTGTAAGGTAATGAAACCAGTAGTTTCATCCGTTTTCTCGTCAATATCTATCCCAAGAGGGGTGAACCAGGTGGCATATTTCTCAGGATATTTTATCTTAACTTTTTTTAATAATGCAGGCAATTCTCCCGCATTGGTGGAAGTGCCAAGTGTCCATTGGAAAATACCCACACTGAGAAAAGCCTTATCGTAGGTGTTTATGGCATCAAGCTTCCCTTCATTTCTGGCTACCTGATTGATAACCTGTAAGCAGATTTTAGATATTTCAGGGTTCACTTCACCCGGATAGCGTTGTAAAAATACACCAACTTCTTCATTACCAATCCAATATACACCAGGGTCTTTTTTGGTTAACACCAATTGTATCTGTCCATCGTTTATACTTATTTTATTATCGGGTGTTTCTATGATAGACAAAGTCGGTGTTACTTCAACATCGGAAGGCGTATTTTCTTTATTACCAGGGGCATTGAAATGTTCCCCCAGGTACATGGATATAGATTGAGTAAGGTGTTGTCGTATGGTACTGCTCAATGCATCGGTAGGAAATATTAGTCCGTGGTAAATGCAGAATCGTTCCACACTCTGACTCAAGGTGTTTTCCTTATAGTCTAAAAAGGATAATACTTTTTTTAACGGGTCGTACAAAAAATGCGTTTCATTTTGCCATCCAGAGGTGTCTTCTGAATAAGTATCGATGATTTTTAAAAAGGGAATGATTTCTTCGCATTGTAGCATTCGCCATAAGCTGTAAGCTTTTAGTCTTGCACCGTCGCCGGAAATTTTATTTTTTTGATTAAATTTTTTAATGGCTTTTAAAAGCGTATGGTCAAAAATTTGGTTTGTTTGGTTTAATGCCTGTTTCTCAGTAAAGGTATAAAATCCTAAGGAGGCAAGAAGTTGCTTTAATGGACGGACGTATTTATTTTCTGCGTAGAGGAATAGATTAATCTCTACGGAATTTGTCCTAAGTAAATCTTGTAATAAGGATGTGTAGAACATAATCTAAAAAAGGGCATCTTCAAATGAAAATGCCCTTTTAAACCTAATTTTATATAATTAAGACAAAGATTTTACCACAGCGGCGAAAGTATCAGGATGGTTTAAGGCCAAATCGGCTAATACTTTTCTATTTAGTGAAATATCGTTATTGCTGATTAAATGCATAAAACGGCTGTAAGACATTCCGAAAGTTCTTACTGCGGCGTTGATACGTGCAATCCAAAGGCGGCGATACGCTCTTTTCTTGGCACGACGGTCGCGATAAGCATATCCCATACCTTTTTCAAGGGTATTCTTAGCGGCTGTATATACATTTCTTCTTGCACCAAAGAAACCTTTGGCTGCGTCTAAAATTTTCTTGCGACGCTTTCTGGAAGCGACCGCGTTTACGGAACGAGGCATAATGTTTGTTTTAGTTCAATACAGAGCTCAATAGAGACTTTTTTCTGTATTCTCGTTAAAAAATAGGTTTATCTGATGCAAAGCAGGCGCATAACGCGTTTCTGTTCAGAACCATCAACGGTCGTAGAATCACGTAAATTTAATTTGGCACGTTTGCTCTTGTTGCGCATTCTGTGCGAAGTGTTCGCTTGAAAACGCTTGATTTTTCCTGACCCTGTTACTGAGAATCTCTTCTTAGCACTAGAGTGGGTTTTCATTTTTGGCATGATTGTTTTTTTTTCAGTTGGCAAATATAGACAAATTCATTTAATTCGCGAAAAAACGATCATTTATTTTTTGCGCTTAGGAGAAACCATGACAATCATTCTTCTTCCTTCCAGTTTTGGTAAAGCTTCCGGCGCACCGTATTCTTCCAGTTCTTTTAAGAAACGCAATAAAAGAAGTTCCCCACGGTCCTTAAATACAATGGTTCTTCCCCTGAAATTTACGTAGGCTTTTACTTTTGCATTTTCCTCCAAAAAGGTCTTTGCATGGCGCACTTTAAACTCAAAGTCATGGTCATCGGTATTGGGTCCGAAACGGATTTCCTTAATGACGGTTTTGGCAGCTTTTGACTTTATCTCCTTTTCTTTCCTCTTTTTCTCATAAAGGAATTTATTGAAGTCAACCACCCTGACAACAGGAGGCGCTGCATTGGGTGAAATTTCCACCATGTCAAGTTGTAACTGGGTAGCCCACTCCCTGACTTGTCGGGTATTGTAAACTTCCCCACCCTTTACTTCCATCCCCGCAACTTCGGAGAGGACTTCAAGGTTTTCGCCTACTAAGCGAACCTCTGGTACGCGTATTTGATCGTTTATTCTTAGCCCAGGCTTATCGTCTGTGCTTGAATTCGAAGGAACTATTCTCTTGGCCAAATGATTTTTTTTTGTTAAAAAAGTGATGGATTAAATTGATTATCTATTCTGAAACGTCAGACTTAATTTCGCTGGCAAAAGTTATAGCCGTTTCACTTTGGTCTTCATTCATAACGGCAATTAAATCACTGCCTTCTGATGGATTCTCATTTAGAATGAACTCCGCCAATGGATCTTCCAGATATTTCTGTATGGCACGATGTAAAGGTCTGGCACCAAATTGCGGGTCAAACCCTTTTTCAGCTACAAACTTTTTTGCTTCCGTTGACAAACTCAAGGTGAAAGTCAACTGAGTTAATCTCTTATACAGATCGGTCAATGCAATATCTATAATGCTGTATATTTCTTCCATACCTAACGCATTAAAGATAACAACATCGTCGATACGATTCAGGAATTCCGGAGAAAAAGTCTTTTTTAATGCATTTTGAATAACTGCTTTGGTATTTTCCTCCGTAGCTTCCTGTCTTGCCTTCGTGTTAAAACCTAATCCCTGGCCGAAATCTTTTAATTGCCTTACACCTATATTAGAGGTCATGATGATTAAGGTGTTCTTGAAATCTACCTTTCTGCCTAAACCATCTGTTAAAACACCGTCGTCAAGTACTTGTAGCAATATATTATACACATCGGGATGCGCTTTTTCTATTTCGTCAAGCAATATAACGGAGTAGGGCTTTCTTCTTACCTTTTCGGTTAATTGCCCACCTTCTTCGTAACCAACATAACCCGGAGGCGCTCCAATGAGTCGGCTGACAGAAAATTTCTCCATGTATTCAGTCATGTCAATGCGGATTAACGCGTCGTCAGAGTCGAACATGTATTTTGCCAACGCTTTCGCCAATTCCGTTTTTCCAACCCCCGTTGGGCCAAGAAAAATGAAAGTACCAATAGGTTTTTTAGGGTCTTTAAGACCAACCCTGTTTCTTAGAATGGCCTTCGATACCTTTTTAATGGCATCTTCCTGACCTATGATGACTTTCTGCATGTCTTTTTCCATGCTTACCAGTCTCTTTCCTTCACTTTGAGCAACACGATTGACAGGTATGCCAGTCATCATGGATACTACTTCAGCAATTTCTTCATCTGTTACGGGGTAACGACGGGTTTTTGACTCCTCGTCCCACTGTACCTTAGCGAATTCTAATTGACGAACCAACTTCGATTCTCTGTCTCTCAGATCTGCTGCCCTTTCATATTGCTGATTTTTAACGGCCTGATTTTTGGACTCTTTTAATTCCTCGATCTGCGTTTCCAGTTCAACGATATGCTGAGGAACATGAATATTTTTCAAGTGAACCCTTGCGCCTACCTCATCCAGTACATCGATGGCTTTGTCAGGAAGGAAGCGATCGGTAATATAACGGTCACTCAGACGCACACAAGCGGTGATAGCTTCATCGCTATAGTTCACATTATGGAAATCTTCGTATTTGTTCTTTATATTGTGGAGTATGTGAATGGCCTCTTCAGCAGAAGGCGGTTCAACAAGCACCTTCTGGAAACGACGATCCAACGCACCATCTTTTTCTATGTGCTGGCGATACTCATCTAAGGTAGAGGCACCAATGCACTGCAATTCTCCCCTGGCCAAAGCAGGTTTAAATATATTAGAGGCATCGAGAGAACCTGTGGCACCACCTGCACCTACAATGGTATGAATTTCATCGATAAATAGAATGACATCTCTTGTTTTTTCGAGTTCATTCATTATCGCCTTCATTCTCTCTTCAAATTGACCTCTGTATTTAGTACCTGCAACCAATGCTGCCAGATCGAGCATAACGATGCGCTTATTAAATAAGGTACGCGATACCTTTCTTTGCATAATGCGCAGCGCGAGACCCTCGACGATGGCTGTTTTTCCTACACCAGGCTCACCTATAAGAATAGGATTATTCTTTTTTCTGCGGCTAAGGATTTGTGAGACACGTTCAATCTCACTTTCCCGACCGATGATCGGATCCAGTTTACCTTCTTCTGCCAGTTTAGTCACATCGCGACCAAAGTTATCGAGAACAGGCGTTCTGGATTTAGTATTTGTTTTACGTTGCTGAAAACCTTTACCTGGCTCGTCGTCATCATACGAATCTTCAGAGTCGGAAGACGAAGCCTGAGCGAAAGGTTCAATGGAAGTGAAGTCCTGATCTTGTTTCACGAATTCTAATTCTGCTTTAAACACCTCATAATCGATTTCAAAATCGCGCAAAATGCGGGAGGCGGGATTGTCATTATGTTTCAAAATAGACAAAACCAGATGTTCTGGGCATATTTCCTCATTTTTAAGCATTTTAGCTTCGAGGAAAGTAACTTTCAATACTTTCTCGGCTTGCTTGTTCAGAGGAAGCGTCCCAATATTCAAACTGGAATTACCCACAGGTAAGCGTTCAACGGCCTCCTGCAATGCTTTACGCAAATCACCTGAATTAACTTCCAGCGATTCTAACACCTTCATGGCAATACTGTCTTTGTCAGCAACCACGCCTAAAAGCAAGTGCTCGGTACCTATATAATCGTGTCCGAGCCTTATGGCTTCTTCGCGGCTGTTAGCTATGACTTGTTTAACCTTTGGTGAAAACTTTCTATTGTTCATAGTTTACCGTTTCTGAGCCTAATATTACTACAATAAAAAAATAATACAAAGTTTAAAGCGTATTTGTTGCGATAAATATAAGAATGTTTCGTGCAATTCCTTAATTTTGTGTCCCGGATTATTTTTCGGATTATCATCAACCATTAGAAAACAGTGCAAGAGTATGAAATACGCAGTAGATAATAAAGAGCAATACACCGTTTTTAGAATTGAAGAGGAGAATTTGAATTCTTCTAATGCGCCTACGCTGAAATCAGAATTGGTCCTGATTTTTCAAAAAGGAGTGAAAAATCTTATCCTCGATCTCTCTCCCGTTAAATTTGTCGATTCTTCCGGCCTTTCTGCTATACTTACCGCTGACAGGTTATGGAAAGAACTTGGTTCTTTTATATTGACAGGTATTGATCAGCCAGCTGTAAAGAAATTGATAGAAATATCAAGGCTCGATACCGTTTTAACGATCCTTCCTACCGTTGATGAATCTATTGAATATGCTATGATGGAGGAGCTTGCCAGAGAATTAAATGCAGATCCATCTGAAGATGAAGAATAATGGGTTGATTGTCAAAGGATAAGGGAAACCCAAACATTTTTTAAAAAAAAATAATAACTATTTCTTTTTTTAATCAAATGTTCCCCTATCTTTGCGTCGCTTTAAGAAATTAGGGCATTGATCCTGTAGCTCAGCCGGTAGAGCATATCACTTTTAATGATAGGGTCCTGGGTTCGAATCCCAGCGGGATCACACTTTTTTTAGTGGAATCAGAAACTTTTCTTTTTCCACTAATTAATATTAGCCCAAAAATTGTCCAATTATTTCAATATAAAATTTCTTTATTTTATTTAGTTGTATCAAATTAAAAATATAAATTATTAGACCTTTATCAGTATTTCCATGATAGTTTTTTTCTGTAATTTCTTTTTATTTTAATCTGTTGTGTTTACGCATTAATGAACTATTTTTTCTTCCTTAATAAATATGGGTCCTTTAATTATGTTAATTTTATTCCTGCTCTCTTTTGACCTTTTTTTTAATACTTTTATTGATTTAATTTATATGGTGGCATAGTTAGATTAATTACATTTTAGGAAGTTAAAAGAATTTTTATAATCAGTTCCTCTGGTACCCACTTAGTATATATTTTACATATGAATTTCCTTTATTTTGAGGGTGCTACTTTCTACATTTTATAGTATATGATATGACCGGTCGATTGGTGAAAACCTTAGTAAGACGTGGTAATATTGGTCAGGATGAATTTGTGGTTCAACAACTTCATGCAGGTGCTGAGTTCAATTATGAATTATTCAATAGCCAAAATAAATATACAGGAAAACTGATTTCGGTGCAACAGGAATAAATAGGTGTAAATGATTTTAAGTCTGGTTCAGACGACTCGTCCTTAAAGAAGTTTACATAAATAACAGAGCCCTCTCAGGGTTTCATACCTCAGTAATAGGTGGATTCTTATATTCGGTGCTGTTATTAAAATATACAAGGGACACAGGGAGTTTTTCCTGAAAACCAGCTAATAAGCTAAAAACCCATAATTTCGGATTTGATTCCGAAAAAATGGCAATAAATTAGGATTTGATTCCGAATTTATTGATATTTTCTTATAATAAGTGAAAATGATTAAACGTATTTTAGTGAAGCAGATTCTTGCTAAAATAAATACAAATAAAGCCATTATTCTACTGGGTTCAAGACAAGTAGGTAAAACAACTTTATTAAGATCTCTTTTTGAAAATTCATCAGAAACCATCTGGTTGAATGCGGATGAACCAGATATCCAAGCCATTTTTGCAAATATTTCGTCTAAAAGGTTTGAAGCAATAATTGGTAATAAAAAAATGATAATTATTGATGAAGCTCAGCGAATTCCTGACATTGGTTTAAAGATGAAGCTCATTACAGATCAACTATTTAGCATTCAATTAATTGCAACAGGTAGCTCTGCATTTGAATTATCTAATAAATTAAATGAACCTTTAACAGGTCGAAAATGGGAATTTAAAATGTATCCTATTTCTTTTCAAGAAATGGTAAATCATCATGGTTTATTAAATGAAATTCGTTTATTACCTCATCGTTTAGTTTATGGTTTTTATCCCGATGTGGTCAATCATCCGGGTAATGAGAAAGAAATTTTAAAGCAATTGTCAGATAGCTATTTGTACAAAGATCTTTTAATGATGGATCAAATTAAAAAGCCATCAGCCCTCGTTAAATTATTACAAGCATTGGCTTTGCAGATTGGCTCACAGGTTTCATATCATGAACTGGCTCAAATATGTGGGTTAGATGGGAAAACGGTTGAAAAATATATGATGTTATTGGAACAATCTTATATTATTTTCAGATTGGCCTCATTCAGTAGAAACCAGAGAAATGAATTGAAAAAAAGCAGAAAAGTATATTTTTTCGACAATGGAATAAGGAATGCGCTCATTGCAAACTTTGAGCACATCGAAAACAGAACAGATATTGGTGCATTATGGGAAAACTATTTAGTTTCTGAACGGATAAAATATTTAGCCTATCAGCAAAAATGGGTAAATAACTGGTATTGGCGAACGACAGAACAGCAAGAAATTGATTATGTAGAGGAGGAAAATGGACAATTGTCAGCTTTTGAATTCAAATGGAATCCGAAGGCAAAAGGGTCTTTACCTAATTCTTTCAGAAAAACTTATCCAGCTGCAACCATAAATAGGATTCACCGGGAAAATTTCGAGACATTTTTAGGTGTAACAGGAGGTGGTTTGTAAATAAAATACACGCATCACCATGGAAAATGAGGCGATGCGTGCGTCCTTTTTACTAGTATTCAATCACCCTGGGAAGTTCTTTCGCTTGGGCGATCCATTTTTCTACCTCAGTTACCGATGGCGTTTTCCTGGTTAAATTTTTAGCCTCATTCACCTCTTCCATTTTTGCAACCAGATTGGTGGCATTGCGTTGAGCTAATTCCGGAACGGTATCAACGCCAGAAACCTCTAGCAATTCTGCATATTCCTGACCAATGCCATTGATCCGAAACAGGTCGGCCATATTGGTAAATTTGAGTATTAACTTTTCTGAAATACCCGTTTTTTCTGCTAATACCTGTCTTTCTTTTTTGGTATTTGCATTGTCTAATAATTTCTCAATGGTATTTATGCCATTTGCTCTCAACTTTTCGCCAAGCGCAGGTCCAATGCCTTCGATTTCTTCTACTTTGTAAGTTGCCATCTTATTTTTTTTTAAGTAAAAACAATGTTCAAAAATACATTTACTTTTAAATTAATTATAAAGGGAATTATTTTTTTTGATAAAATTTAATTCCCTTTTAATACTAGTTAATATTTGTTTTTGGAAGATGATACAACGTTTTTTGATGGAATCAGTATGTTGTTTTACGCTGAAAACTTGGTTAAGATGGATCGTATTTTCTGCTTACTCATTGGACGTGAAATTATCATGGTTCAAAGTAAAAAAAGGATGAAAATTATTATTTTTTCTTTCATTTTACAGTTTAACGCCTTATTTTGAGATTATATCCTTTGATAAAGTCATAAATCATGAAGAAGATTCTGGTTATTAGTGTTATTTTATCATCCGTTATTTCCAATAATCTGCAGGCACAATCGGATGCTTTGATGACCTCTATTTTAAGTGAAGTAAAGGATAGTGTTTCTAAAATGGTATTGGCAAAACCTGAAACATTTCGTTATCAAATCATTTATACCCAGATAAACAGAGATAAGAATGGGGTTCCACATTTTACAAATTATAAACTAAATGTCAATCCTGCCTCTTATTTTAATCCAGCGTCTATGGTTAAAATGCCTCTTGCTTTTTTATCACTGGAGAAATTAAATGAATTAAATATTCCAGGCATTGACAAGTTTACGACCATGCACTTTGACAGTAGTTATCAACGGCAAGTTGTGATGGTAACAGATTCAACGTCAGAAAATAAAAAACCTTCCATTGCCCATTTTATAAAACGCGCCTTTTTAATTTCTGAAAATGATCCATACAATAGGATGTATCAATTTATAGGTCAGCAGCAAATAAATAAAAAATTAATAGATAAGGGATATTCTTCCACCAGAATTACCCGGCAATTTATGGGTTTTACTGAAGATCAAAACAGACATACCAATGGGATAAGTTTCCTGGACAGTGATGATAGGGTAATCTTACATTTTCCTCCGCAATACAATAGAGATAGTTTTCAATTTGGGAAACCCATTTTAATTGGTGAAGCGCATATAAACAGTAAGAATGAACTAATAAAAGCTCCTTTTGACTTTACCAGACATAATCATATTTCTTTAGAAGATATGCAGAAAATGCTGCAGGCAGTTATTTTCCCATCTTCCGTTCCGTTGAAAAACAGATTTAATATGAAAGAGGAAGATCGATTGTATTTATTAAAATATTTGTCTCAATATCCTTCAGAAACAGATTTTCCAAATTATGATCCTTCTGTTTTCTATGATAGTTATGTTAAATTCTTTTTCCTGGATAGCACCCACACCATGCCTGAAAATATTCGTGTATTTAATAAAGTAGGTTGGGCGTATGGCTTTCTAACCGATGTTTCCTACGTATTAGATACCTTACATAACATTGACTATATGTTGTCAGCCACTGTTTATGTAAATAGCGATGGGGTGGTAAATGATTCAAAATATGATGAAGAAACCGTTGGTTGGCCCTTTCTAAAACAAATAGGTACTGCTTTTTATCAATATGAGTTATCCAGAGACAGAAAATTTAAACCGGGATTAAAAAATCAAGTAAAGCACTATGATTTAAAAAAAAAGAATAATTCACGCATACCCATTAAGGTTGTTGATAATTAAAAATAAAGTTCTTTATGGCTAATAGACTGGAAAATGTTGTAAGAAAGGAATTTTCACTTGATATTTATTTTAAAATAGGTGTTTTATTCCTTTTTTTGAGTTGTAATTTTAGTTTGTCAGCTCAGCAAAAAACATATTGTAATCCGATTAACATAGATTATGGCTACACGCCCATTCCTAATTTCAGTGAGTGGGGCAGACACAGGGCAACAGCTGACCCGGTTATTGTATTATTTAAGGATACTTATTATCTGTTTTCAACGAATCAATGGGGTTATTGGTGGAGTGATGATATGTTGAACTGGACATTTAATAGTAAAAAGTTTTTACGTCCCTGGCATAATGTCTATGATGAGCTTTGCGCTCCAGGCGTTGGCATTTTAGGTGATACCATGATTGTGATGGGATCTACTTATTCCAATAATTTCACTGTTTGGATGAGCACCAATCCAAAAGAAAATGAATGGAAACCTTTGGTTGATTCCTTTGCGATAGGAGGGTGGGATCCCTCTTTTTTTACAGATGACGATGGGAAATTTTATATGTATAACGGAAGCAGTAACCGATACCCTATGTATGGTATTGAACTGGAAAGGAATTCGTTACATCCCAAAGGAACCAGAAAGGAAATGTACTCCTTGGAACCCTGGCGTTTTGGTTGGCAGCGATTTGGGGAACACATGGATAATACTTTTTTAGACCCATTCCTTGAAGGTTCTCACATGACGAGGTACAAAAATAAATATTACCTCCAGTATGGTGCACCGGGTACTGAATTTAGTGGTTATGCCGATGGTTTATTGGTAGGGGAGCATCCATTGGGACCTTTTCAAGCACAAAGTGATCCTTTAAGCATCAAAGTAGGTGGATTTGTTCGGGGTGCGGGTCATGGAACTACCTTCAATGATAAATTTGGGAATTACTGGCATATATCTACCACCGTTATCTCCGTAAAAAATACCTTTGAGCGGAGATTAGGTATTTGGCCATCTGGATTTGAT
>Ga0079300_10000176_pt1 | contig 21633 bp, 17 predicted proteins | sample Wag4_2014_7_11_FD_74799 | JGI IMG/M metagenome (GOLD analysis project Ga0079300, IMG submission 74799) | Fresh water microbial communities from Ohio, USA - Utica-2 Time Series HT 2014_7_11 | ecosystem: Environmental > Aquatic > Freshwater > Water tank | place: USA: Ohio | collected 2014-07-11
ACAGATAATTTGGGATCGATTTTCGAGGGGATACACGAGTCCAGCTACATTGTAAGCCCCTTTGGTCACTACATAGTAGCAGTATTCGAGGTCTTTTTTAAGCTTTACCCCATTGAATTTCCCTTCGTCCAGGTAAATAAATCCCTTTTGGGTAACATCTACATCTGCGATTTTAACGAAGTTGGTCACATCTAGCGCTGCGGCATCGGCTCGATTTCGGTAAACTTCGTGCGGATATTTGGCGATGGAGTTATTCCAAGGAACATTAAAAGACCATTTGAGTTCAATCGCCTCATTGATAATGGTAGGTTCAAGTCGTACCGAAGAGGCTAGAGTGGAAGTGTCAATCTTGATGTTGTTATCCAACAAAACCACCTTGTAATTGTAGACTAGGTTTTTGGTATTCAATTTTTTGTCGGTGAACAAGGTGTCCGCGGTTTTCCCCAATGACACGCGATTTTGAGCGCCGGTAAATCCTTCGCTTCTGATCAATTCATAGGAATAAGGGCCAGGAAATTGGATTTTATCCAAGTCGTAGGGTGGAGTCCATTTGACAAAAATTTCACCCTCTTTTTCATCCGTGGCAGTAATACTCACATTAGTTAGAATGGGCACATCCACATCAATGGTGATGCAGATTTCTTCAGAAACAATGCTTTCACCTAGTCTAGGTGTAGGGAATGAGGCCACCAATCGGTAGCAATAGGTATTACCTGGAGCGAGTCCTTCTCCACCATTTTTATCCGTAAAGGCAAAGGTGGTCATGTCGGTGGTTCCAATCAGATCGTAACCTGCACGAATCCCTGTTTCGCAAGAATCCGGTTTATAAGGATCGGAATTAAGTCTTCTCCACACCTGCATTTCTTGCGCAGAAGAGGCACAAGCATAGGGATCCCAAGTCAATTTTAGCGTTCTACCAGGTAATTGCTCTAGTTCATCCCAAACCGGCGGAGGACCAATAACTTTAATTTTCCAGGTCTGAATATCTACCAATTTAGGTCCAGAGAGCGGTTTGTCGGTGATGCGCACGCGTACCTCATACTCCCGTTCTCGTACATGGTTGCAGACCGTTTGCCAATCAAAATTCACAATCCCTGGTTGAACCTGGAAGACGTTTTCTGGTTTGTAGGTGGCTGGAGAGGTATTTATTTCCATGGGTTCCCCAAAAACCTCAATTTTAATGGGGTCTCCATCCGGGTCTTCTCCTTGGATGATTTCCTTGATTCGTGTTCCTGCCACCACGCAGAGGTCGGGAGGGAGAATAAGTTTGGGCCGTTTGTTTTTCGAGTTTTCAATGATAATCTGCATATCTCGAACTACATAGCCGATTTCCACATACTTCCCGTCGATTTTTCGCCATTCAGTGATTCGCATCGCCACGCTGTATTGCCCTGCAGTGCCAGGAGCATCCCAGACCAGGTCCCCAAAAATGGCATCTACGCGCATAAAAGCAGGGCCAGTACCATCCTCCTGGTTCTTACTAAATTCTGCACTTGCAGGGTCTCGGTAATTGTTGACTACACGCTCAAATCCTTGTTTTGGAATTTCAATTTTGTATGAAAGACTGTCCCCATCTGGATCGTACGCCCCTGGGTTGTGAATGTAGCGAACATTTACGGCACCATTATCTACAGGTGGGATGGTCAATACTGGGGAGTTATTGACCCCAATGAAGGGATCAATTGTGATTTCGGTTTCCACATAAAATGGGGTGTCTACCGAATTATTCATGTTCAGCGTCAGGTCATTTCGGTTAAACTCTAAGAAACGAATCTTGTATTTGCCTGGACCTTGAAACGTATGCGTGATAACGAATGTGTTTTTTTCAATCAAGTCACCTAAGTCTTCAACTAGCGAAAAATCACTTTTTGTATTGAGCTGCTCTTCTCTGCCGTCTCCAAAATTGATTCGACCAGGGCCAAAGACGACAGACGAGCGGGTATCTGTATAGCCTACTACCGTGATTCGGTAGGTGAGTGTTTGAACCGAAATTCGTTCCGCAATGATCTCACCCGCTCGGATGTGGGTAGCCCATGCTGTATCAAGGGCTGAAAAAAATGCGATGCAAAAAAGAACAAAATAAATTTTAAGCTTCATATCGGTCAAGGTGACTAGGCTAGGATTAAAATGGGCTTTGAGAATGGGTTCTGACTAAATGAATTCACTCAAATTTTTCTTTGTATACGAAGTAAACGTATGGATGGAGAAAAACCATCAAAAATTAAAACAATAAAATTGAACAGTCTGTTGGAAACTAGTAAAAATTAAGTCTTTTCCACGTAAAATAAAAAGCTTATTTAGAATCGTTTAAAATAAAAAAGCAATTCTTGCACAGATTGGAAACTAGCCTTCTCGGATGTAAATTTGGACAATTGAATAGCAAAACCAGTTTGTTTTAAACTAATCTTAATTATTTATGACTTGGGTTACCAAAACCTTGAATAGTACCCTAGGAAGAAAATTGATTATGGCACTGACCGGTCTTTTTCTTATCCTGTTTTTGACGGGCCACGTGTCCGGAAATTTACTTCTGTTTAAAGGAGATGGAGGGCAGGCATTTAACATGTATGCCAAGTTTATGACTACCAATCCAGCAATAAAGTTGCTGTCCTACCTGACCTATATTTCCGTGATTGGTCACATCGTCTACTCCATTTTACTTTCCCAGCACAACAAGTCTGCTCGTCCAGTTTCCTATTCCACCTCCAAAGGCAGCACCAACTCTGCTTGGTCCTCCCGCAACATGGGCGTATTGGGAACGATCATCCTTATCTTTTTGGTGGTTCACTTGCAAGGTTTTTGGGCAAAAATGCACTGGGGAGAGGTACCTATGGTGACCTACGAAGGGGAGGAGTACAAAAACCTATACCTGATCGTAAACGAAGCTTTCAAGCAAGTTTGGTTGGTAGCCTTGTATGTGATTTCCATGGTGTTTCTTGGATTTCACTTATCACATGGATTTGCCTCTGCATTCCAAACTTTGGGCATCAACCACAAAAAATATTCTCCTGCCATCAAACTGGTGGGTACCCTCTACTGCATCCTGGTTCCATCCTTGTTTGCAGCCATGCCACTTTACATATATTTCTCAAGCTACTAAATAGTCCCGTATGATACTCGATTCCAAAATACCTGCTGGTCCTTTGGCAGAAAAATGGACTAAGCACAAGTTTTCAAGCAAGCTCGTCAATCCAGCCAACAAGCGTAAATACGATGTGATTGTCGTAGGGACTGGTTTGGCAGGAGCATCTGCAGCAGCTTCCCTCGCGGAGCTCGGATACAATGTGAAGGCTTTTTGCTTCCAAGATAGCCCTAGAAGAGCGCACTCCATTGCAGCGCAAGGGGGGATCAATGCAGCGAAAAACTACCAGAACGACGGAGACTCTATTTACAGACTATTTTACGATACCATCAAGGGTGGAGATTACCGTGCTCGTGAAGGCAACGTATACCGTCTTGCAGAAGTTTCGGTAAAAATCATCGACCAATGTGTGGCACAAGGTGTTCCTTTTGCCCGTGAATATGGAGGGCTTCTTGCCAACCGTTCCTTTGGTGGAGCTCAGGTGTCCCGTACTTTTTATGCACGCGGCCAAACAGGTCAGCAATTGCTTTTGGGTGCTTATTCGGCGTTGAGCCGCCAGGTAGCCAATGGCAAGGTGAAGTTATTTCCACGTACCGAAATGATGGATTTGGTGGTCATCGATGGCCAGGCCAAAGGAATTGTAACGCGTAACTTGATTACTGGAGCTGTAGAAACACATGCGGCACATGCGGTGCTCTTGTGTACTGGAGGATACGGAAACGTATTTTTCCTTTCTACCAATGCGATGGGGTCCAACGTGACCGCTGCCTGGAGAGCGCACAAGCGTGGGGCGTATTTTGCGAACCCTTGCTTTACGCAGATTCACCCTACCTGTATCCCGGTTTCTGGAGACCACCAGTCCAAGTTGACCTTGATGTCTGAATCACTCCGAAATGACGGAAGAGTATGGGTTCCAGCTACGCAAGAGATTGCTGAGAAACTAAGAAAAGGACAGATCAAGGCAAATGACATCAAGGATGAGGACCGCGATTATTTCTTGGAAAGAAAATATCCTTCCTTCGGAAATTTGGTTCCTCGAGATGTGGCTTCCCGAAATGCGAAATATGTATGCGACGAGGGCCGTGGAGTCAACGAAACGGGTGAAGCCGTATACCTAGACTTCCGCGATGCGATCAAGCGCGATACAAGAAAAATCATTGAACAGAAGTACGGCAACCTCTTTGATATGTACAAGCAGATCACCGGAGAGGATCCTTACGAAACTCCGATGATGATCTATCCAGCAGTTCATTATACCATGGGAGGTCTTTGGGTGGACTACAATTTGATGACCACTGTACCAGGTTTGTATGCGCTAGGAGAGGCCAACTTCTCAGAGCATGGTGCCAACCGATTGGGAGCTTCTGCGTTGATGCAGGGCTTGGCAGATGGATACTTTGTAGTTCCTTATACTGTAGGCGACTATTTAGCGCAGCTTGCTCCAAAGCCAGTGGATGATACACATCCGGAATTCGCTAGAATTAAGGAGGAAGTTCAAGGTCGAATCAATACGCTTTTAACCATCAATGGTACCAAGCCTGTAGATTATTTCCACAAGCGATTGGGTAAAATCATGTGGAATGAATGCGGCATGGCCCGAACTGCTGAAGGACTCAAAGGTGCTAAAGCTGAAATCCAAGCCTTGAAAAAGGAATTTTGGTCCAATGTGAAAGTTATGGGTACCAACGAAGAACTCAATCAATCTTTGGAGAAAGCCAATCGAGTAGCGGATTTCTTGGAACTGGGAGAATTGATGGTGGATGATGCACTCAGCAGAAACGAATCTTGTGGAGGTCACTTCAGAGAAGAATACCAAACTCCTGATGGGGAAGCCCTTCGCGACGACGAAAATTATGCCTATGTGGCTGCCTGGAAATACCTAGGAGAAGGCCAAGAGGAGGAACTTGTCAAAGAGGAGCTGGTCTTTGAAAATGTCAAACTTACCCAGCGTTCATATAAATAATTTATAGGCAATCAGCTCAAAAGACTTTGGCTTTTTCACTTAAAAAAATCAAAGTCATTGACTTAAAATAAAACTAGCGTAGACAGATGAAATTGACTTTAAAAATCTGGAGACAGAAAAATGCAGGAGATAAAGGTGGATTTGTGACCTATGTAACTGACCATGTTTCCAAAGACATGTCTTTCTTGGAGATGTTGGATGTATTGAACGATCAACTAACTGAAAAGGGCGAGGATCCAGTACACTTTGACCACGACTGCAGAGAAGGTATCTGTGGGATGTGTTCGCTGTATATAAATGGCAAACCTCATGGTCCACTGCAAACCACTACCTGCCAGTTGCACATGCGTTCCTTCTCTGATGGAGAGACCATCACCATTGAGCCCTGGAGAGCTAAGGCTTTTCCTGTAGTAAAAGATCTAGTAGTCAACCGTTCTGCATTTGATCGAATCATCCAAGCTGGAGGCTACGTATCAGTAAATACTGGCGGAGTTCCTGATGCCAACGAAATCCCAATTCCGAAGATAGTGGCCGACTTGGCCATGGACGCAGCCCAGTGTATCGGTTGTGGAGCTTGTGTGGCCGCTTGCAAAAACGCCTCTGCAATGCTATTCACCTCGGCTAAAGTTTCACAGTTGGCCTTATTGCCTCAAGGACAGGTGGAGCGCAAAACTAGAGCTGAAAAGATGGTAGCTCAGATGGATTCCGAAGGCTTCGGTGCTTGTACCAATACAGGTGCTTGTGAAGCAGAGTGTCCAAAAGGCATTTCCATTACCAACATTGCACGCATGAACCGAGAATATTTCTCTGCTGTGGTCAGTAGCGACAACATGTAAGATCAGAAGCATTGCAAACGAAAAAGGGTCAGATTTATCTGACCCTTTTTCGTTTGTTTTCTATTTATAGTTCATCTGATTGATCCATGCCCGAATTAAGGCCACCCCTTCTGCATGGATGCTCGTTCGCCCAATCTCTGGCATGGCTACTCCCATTTCTGTAGAATTCATACGATGCAGCAGAATAGATGCATCCGCCTGACCAGGGACGATATCGTAGGTGAGTTTACCAGATCCCTTTCCTGCCGCAACTGGGGTTTTGAACACTCCAAGCTTCAAGGGGTCTTTCTGTCCATAGGTGAGGAAAAGTCCAGATGTACTAGCAGGACCTTCGGCTCGATGGCAGTGGGAGCAGTTGATGTCTAGGTAAGCCATGGCCCGATCGTTGAGGGTAAGGCTTTGATCCTCGTAGTTGACTAGGGAAGGATGTGCTGCTTTGCCTAAGAACCCTTCAAGCTTTCCAAGTTTGGCCCAATGTGCCAATTGGTTTTCCGATCCTTCTGCAAAGGTGATCGCATGGTTGAGGTGCCTGGTTTGCACGCCCAAGGGTGCTAAGGATTCATTTTTGTTGTGGCAGCTCTTGCACTGGTTTTTGTTGGGAACGAGGTAATTGATGACCTGCTCTTCACCTGCTTGGTTGATAAAGCGAACTTCCTTCTCAGCGCCCACCACCTTCAAGACAGCATCTGTTTGGGAATCATTCCAGACGTAGGGATAGGCTTGCCAGCCGTTTTCCTCGTGGATCATTAGGCGGGTTTCGATGATTCTGCGCTCCCCTTCTGGATTTCGAAAATCGCTGGGGTAGTAGAAGTTTTTTATCAGGATTGTTCCCTGCGGCAAATTCAGTTCTTCTCCGGCTATGACGGCCTTTTCGCCTTCAGGGAGGTAAGCAAATCGACTTTTGAGGGCATAGTCTGTAAACAAGGAAGAGGCAGGCTGGTACGGAATTATTGCTTCGCTGGGTGATAATTGGTCGAGTTCTCCTTCAAAAAAACCATAGGTAGAGAGTCTTCGGTAGGGAAACTTCCCTGATGCTTCTTCAGGAGCCAAAATTTCTTCCGGTGCAGTGGCCTGTACTTCTTCTTTTTGTTCGGGTTGACAAGACCAGAGCAGGGAAAGAAAAAGGCTGGCAACTGCCCATTTTGAAAAATTGGGAGCGAATCCTTTCATATTCACAGCGCTTTTGAATGCAGGAGAGGCAAGGAGCTTAGCCCAACAGGGAAAGGCTTGCAATTCTGAAATGGCGCATAGTCCTCAAATGCATCGATTTTGTCTTCCCCTTCCATCAGGTAAAAACGAGTAAAGCGTAGGTTCTTGAAACTAGGCTCTTGGATGCAGATCCGCATGGGATTGGATTCAATGGAGGTTGCTAGAGACTCATCCCAAATTCCATCGTAGATGATGTCTTGGGTTTTTAGCCAACCATGGGCATTGTATATGCTGACCAACTGTCCCAATTCACGGGTGAGGTCAGGGAGACTGCTCCAAGGTCCTCGATCGTACTTGTTGTCGTGCAGAGAGATGTCTGTGGTGTAGGGAGACCAGTTGGGAGCCTCGGCAGGGAATCCAGTGACCTGGTAGCTTGCAATGGCCACTCCATAGGTTTTGTTTCTTAGGATGCGGTTGTTAAAGATTTCCACTTCTTTGGCAGCCAAGAGCACGATACCCGAACCTGGAGGGATCATGGTTACGGTGTTGCCATTGGGTCCATCGCCTATGGGAGTTGCAAAATTTTCGTGGTTGTTGTCAATGATGTCGTTGTCGTAGATGCGGGTTTTCCGACCATCTGCTTTGGGAAGTCCGGGAAGGTTAAATACCAGGATTCCACCTGCATTGTCTCGAGCTGTATTGCCATAAACTTCGGCTCGGTCGCAGTTTTCAATTTCAATGCCTGCTACATTGCCAAAGGCTAGGGAGTTCTTCACTATTATATCTTCGGATTGGCCTACATAGATGCCGGCGTCTTTGGAGTGCGAGGCGATGCATTCGTCGATGACTACATTTTTGCATTGTACTGGATAGATAGCATAAGTGCCATTTTTGGATTTATCCCCGTTGGTCCAGGTCACATTGATTTTTCGAAAGGTGATCCCATCCGTATGCTGTGCTTTGATGCCATCGCCTGGGGCATCCTCAATGCTGAGTTCTTCAATGGTAATGTCCTTGCCTACAATTTTAACCCCTTCACCTCCAGATTTTAGGTTTCTGAAGGAAAGTACGGTTTGATCCATTCCATCTCCATGGATGCGGATAGCAGTTTTGTTGTCTAGGATTAGCTGCGTCTTGAGTTCGTAAAACCCAGCAGGGATATGGATGGTGCTCGAATCCTCGGCTAGAATAAACGCTTCCACCAAAGCATCCACTTCTTCCACTGTGGCGCGGCGCAAATTGGAACTATCAAAAGTTTGTTCGTTTGATTCTGAACCACAGCTCAAAAGGAGAAGTGTTAAAGAGAAAAAGAGAAGGGATCGAATCATGCTGCGTACTGTTTGCACCTTCAGGAGGGTCTTTAATCTTTGCTGTAAACTTGAATTTTGGGTTCAGCAGGGCAAAGAATTTAAACCGAACTTGGGTTGATTTGGGTTTGTTGCAATAGAAGGTGGAATTTGGGAAAAATTGGGAGGGAATCCAAATACTAGCTATTCAAGTGATTTGTCGAGAAGTTGATTTAAGTGATTTCCACCAGGGTTCACAGAATAAAAATCAGTCTCCAGCTAGATTTTTACTTTTCTTGTTTTAGTTTTAAGAAACAATAATCACCCTTATTATGAAAAAAGGTCTTTTGCTTATCGCATGTTTTATTTTTGCATTCTCCGCACAAGCTCAACTAGGAGTGCGTGCGGGCATTGGCTCCTCTAACTTCTCCAATGGAGATGTTCAACGTGCTTATTCCTCCCTGATCCGACCTCACTTTGGCGCCTACTATGGGATGAAGGTATCCGAAAAGTTAACAGTAGAGCCAGGTTTATTTTATTCAGGGAAAGGAATGAGCACCATAAATATTAAGAACAAAGAATTTGAAGAAAGTTTGAGTTACTTGGATATTCCTGTTTTGGTACGATATGCTGTGAATGAAGACTTCAATGTCTTTATGGGTCCTCAAGCTGGATTTCTATTGGCAAGAACGTATACAGAAGAAAGCGTAAAGATCACCGACACCGCACCTGTAGGAGGGTATGAAATTGGGGGCGTTATGGGCGTAGGATACCAATTGACGACTGAACTCAATCTTCAAGCTAGCTATGATTTTGGGGTTGTACCTTTCAAATACTTTGAAGCTGATCATCATAACACCGTATTCAAACTCTCAATAGGGTATACGCTTCCTTCGAAAGCAGCGAAAGAAAAAACGGAGCAGGAGCAATAGGGCACCGTTTATTTTTTCAATCGATCTGGATTGTCTTGAATAAAGGATTTCCATCCCTCATTTCTTCCACGCGTTTGCACCCTACCTTCGTGAAAGTGGTGGCATAGCGCTACTGCCAGCGCGTCGGTGGCATCCAATAGTTTGGGGAGTTCTTCAATGCCGAGCAGGGTTTGAAGCATCGCTGCTACCTGCTCTTTGGAGGCATTTCCATTTCCCGTTACGGATTGTTTCACCTTTTTTGGGGAATATTCTGTAATGGGAATTTCTTTGGAAAGGGCTGCTGCCATAGCTACCCCTTGTGCGCGGCCTAGCTTCAGCATGGATTGTACATTGACTCCAAAAAAGGGGGCCTCCAAGGCAACAGAATCAGGGGCAAACTCATCCAAAATGCCTGAAATTCGCTCAAAAATTTTCTTGAGCTTCAGTTCGTGTGTCTCGTATTTTTTGAGGTGAATGACTCCATACTGGAGGATCTTGTATTTTTTACCTTCGGTCAAAATCAAGCCATAACCCATCACAGTAGTTCCTGGATCAATTCCTAAAATGATTTTTTCTGTTGGAAGTTTATTTTCAGGGGCTTTCACGAACCCAAGTTAAGGGAAATACAGGTGAAAATCATGCGGGAGCTATTTTAGACTAGAGGACTTCCCTATTGAGGTAGTTTAGGCCTTTGTGGGCTAACCAAGTTTCCGATAAGATTCCTTAAATTTAGGAACTAGCCGAGTACGTATGAGTGACCAAGAATTTGATTTATTAGATGAATTGTATTTTGTCCAACCCTATTCAACCTTGCAAGAGGCCTTGGGTTGGGAGGATTCCCAGCTCCTAGATACGCTTACCTTGCTTGTAGATAAGGGCTGGATCAAATGCTTTTCAGCACCAGACCAAGAATGCTTTGATGACATTGACCTGCGTGAAGTAGGGAAAGAACTCTTGTACCTGGCTACAAAAAAAGGCTTAATGGCCCACAACACCATCTAACGTGCAATCGAATAGGTACAAATACCAACGGAAAGAATTGGAGCTGAAGGCCTTGCTCGAAATCACGCAGGCCATCAATGAAAACCAATCGGAAGAGGTGCTGATCAACATCTTCAAGTTTACCTGTTTGGTCCACCTAGATGTTCGATCTATGATTTTGTATCTCGCCAAGGAAGGCGACTTTGAGCAACGTATCGCGCATGGTGTAAAGTCAAAAACTCCAGTTCTACTCTTAGCGGATGCGGTGGAGGAAAATAAAACGTCTGGTAGCTTATCTATTCGCCTCGAAGAAGGATATTCTTTTGGAGAGCTGGAAACATACCTCCCAGTATACCACAAGGAGACCTTGCTTGCGATTTTGTTTTTGAAACAAAAAAATAAGGAACTCGAATTAGACTTGGATTTTACCCAAGCACTCGCCAATATTCTGGTCGTTGCTTTAGAAAATAAACGTTTTGCGAGACGGCAGCTGGAACAGGAAGTAGTCAAAAGGGAGATGGAGATTGCCTCGCAGGTGCAGCAACTTTTGTTTCCTGCAGTTTTACCGAATACAGAATTTTTGAAAGCAGAGGTAACCTATATTCCACATAGCAAGGTTGGAGGCGACTATTACGATTTGATTTCGAGTGGTGAGGATAAATTGTACTTCTGTATTGCAGATGTGTCAGGAAAGGGGATGGCTGCAGCCCTATTGATGTCTAATTTTCAAGCTGCACTGCGTACCTTGTTGCGAAGCCATACAGACTTGGAAACTCTGATTCAACAGCTGAATTTCACACTCTTTGATCTGACCAAAGGGGAGCGATTTTTAACATTTTTTCTTGGAGAATATGAGTTTGACAGTGGCAACTTGCGCTTTGTAAATGCAGGGCATAATCCACCTGTTTTGTATGGTGCTGCGGCAGGCACCACTGAATTTTTAGAGGCGGGCACCACGATTTTGGGAGCTTTTGAATTTGTCCCGTTTTTGGAAGTAGGGATGCGAGAAGGCTTGCGAGATTTTACAATCCATCTCTATACGGATGGCTTGACCGAAGCGATGAATCCGGAGGAAGAAGAGTTTGGGGAGGAGCGGTTGAAAGAATTTATCGAGAAAAACAAGGACCAAGATCCCGCTCAATTTCATCGAGAATTCCGATCAGCGATGGATAAATTCTCCAAGAAAGTGCCTTTTCATGACGATTTAACTCTTTTGAGCCTTCGATTTTCGAGAGCATGAGATTTTACCAACTTCCTTTTTTTCTTCCTTTTCTATACCCCAATCGGCTTTGGAAAGGACCTACATCGGAGCGAAAAATCTCCCTCACCTTTGACGATGGGCCAGTACCGGGAATAACAGACTGGGTGCTAGAGGAATTGGAGAAGCGAGGCATGAAAGCCACTTTTTTTATGGTTGGAGATAATGTGCGCAAGCATCCTACCTTAGCTCAAACCGTAGTGGCAGCAGGACATCAAATTGGAAATCATACCTACCATCACCTTTCTGGCTTGAAAACAGCCACACAGACGTATTTAGATGATGTAGCAGCCTGCGATGCGATCCTTGTCGATACCGTTGGAGAAATCCCTCGATTTTTTCGTCCGCCCTATGGTTGGATGAGTCCTGGGCAAGCTAGGGTGCTGGTCCCCGCCAAGAAAATTGTGATGTGGAATTTGTTGAGTTATGATTTTGATCCGGATTTATCTTCGGTGAATTTAATTCGGTCCTGTACTTCGAAAACGGCACCTGGAACGGTTGTCGTCTTTCATGACCAGCAGAAGACCAAGGAACAGCTAAAAAAGGTATTGCCTGATTATTTAGATTTTTTGTTAGGTGAGGGATATACTACGCAGCTCTTGGAAAGAGAGTAGGCCAATGGTTTAGAGCCGTAATTTTTCTAACCAATCTGTTCCTTTCAGAATATTGCAGCTATACTTTCTTATTTTTGAAGGATAAATAAACCTTTACCCTGCTTTCCTACATGCAGTTGATCGATACTCACGCCCATATTTATTCCAGCAAGTTTGATGCAGATCGAGATCAGGTCATTGAAGAGATCCGTGCTGCGGGCGTAACCACGGTTTTTATGCCCAATGTGGATGTCCACAGCATCGACCGCATGCTGGACTGTGAGGCCCGCTACGGGGACCTGTGTGTACCCATGATGGGATTGCATCCTTGTGAGGTAGGAGATGATTTTGAGGCACAGCTGCAGGTGATGGAGAATTGGCTGAACAGCCGGTCTTTTGCTGCGGTGGGAGAGATTGGTACGGATTTGTACTGGGATAAAACGAATTTAGATCGGCAGCTTGTGGCCTTGGAGATCCAAGTCGAATGGGCCAAAGCCAAAGAGCTACCCATTGTATTGCACTGCAGAGAATCCATTGATTTGACCATTGAGTTTATTGAGAAAGCACACAATGGGAAGTTGAAGGGAATATTTCATTGCTTTACTGGAACTTTAGACCAAGCAAAGCGAATTGTGGAGATGGGATTTTTGTTGGGGATAGGAGGCGTTTCAACTTACAAAAATGGAGGTTTAGACCAGGTGATTCCGTATATTGGATTGGAACATTTGGTTTTGGAAACAGATGCGCCCTATCTAGCGCCGGTTCCACATCGCGGAAAAAGAAATACTCCTGCTTACTTGCCCTTTATTGCGGAGCGGGTGGGAGATCTACTTCAGATGCCTGCTATTCAGGTAGCAGAAGCAACTAGTGCTCAGGCACTTCAACTGTTTACAAAGATTATAAAATGAATTACAAGATCGTTCGTCTCAACACCGGCATCAAAACAAGCAAGGCATCTTCCGTTCTGATTATTTATACGGGTGGAACTTTGGGTATGTCTTACGATGATTCGGGTGCATTGGTACCCTTCAATTTTGGGCAGATTTTGGAGAAAATTCCGATTCTGTCCAACATGAATATTGCCATCACCGTGATTTCATTTCCTGAGCCCATCGACTCCTCCAATGTGACGATGAGTCATTGGATGGACATGGCCTATATCATCACGGAGAATTACGACAGTTACGATGGCTTTGTAGTGTTGCATGGAACAGATACGATGGCCTATTCCGCATCCATGCTGAGCTATATGCTAGAGGGATTAAACAAGCCCGTCATTTTTACAGGGGCACAATTGCCGATTTCGGCCATGCGCTCCGATGCACGTGAAAACTTGATGACCTCTTTGGAGATTGCCACATCCAAAATTAAGGGTAGACCTATTGTGCCGGAGGTATGTATTTTCTTTAACCACATGCTTTTGCGTGGCAACCGTTCTAAAAAGGTGCAAAGTGTCCATTTTGATGCCTTTGAATCGGAAAATTACCCTATTCTAGCTGAGGCTGGAATTGTGATTGATTACAACACGACGGCCATCCGATCCTACGAGCCCAACCGAAAGTTGGTCAATCGGAATAAACTGGACAATGGGGTGATGATTGTTAAACTTTTCCCCGGTATCACAGACAAAATTTTGGATGCTTGTTTTGCCATTCCAGGTCTCCGAGGTGTGGTCCTGGAAACCTATGGATCGGGAAATAGCCCTTCACTTGGCTGGTTTATGAAGTCCTTGGAGTCAGCCATCAAGAAGGGATTGATCCTCTTGAATGTGTCTCAGTGCAATGGAGGCCGGGTTATTCAAGGCAGGTATGAAACGAGCAAGGAGTTGCTTTCCGTAGGGGTGGTCAGTGGAGCCGATATGACTACTGAGGCAGCGGTCACGAAGTTGATGTTTTTGCTTGGCCAAAAGCTGAGCCGAGAAGAGATTTGCTTGCAACTCACGCAGTCCCTTGCGGGTGAGATTAGTACCTAATTTTGTTTATTTCCTATAGCCGTTTGGAATCGGCAGGAATAATTTTTTTCTTTGCACTCCAATTCGCGTAGCGGATCAAACCACAAACAGAGAGGTGTCCGAGTGGTTGAAGGAGCACGCCTGGAAAGTGTGTATACTCCAAAAGGGTATCGAGGGTTCGAATCCCTTCCTCTCTGCAACCGAAAAAAGCCCTTAATTCACTGAATTAAGGGCTTTTTGTATTTAATTGGGGAGTATAGCTAGTCTTTTTAGTTCCCCGTCAGTTTGATCTCATAACTTCCCGTGAGTGCTGCTACTCTTCCTCCCGGAGGAGTAGGCACCGAAAACACCAAGATCAGGTCTTGGCCATTTTTAGTGAAAGAGATGTCTCCTTGAGCGGCAGGCTTGCTGCCAGTGAGCCGAATTTTATCAAAGTTGGTTCCCACAAATTCCCAGTTGCCAGAGGCATCAAACAAGTCATCTGCGCCACTGGCGGTATAGGACTTGGTGGTGCCCTGCAACTTTAAATTTAGGTTGGGATAGAATTTGGTTTCATCCACCTGGTTTCGCTTCACATAGCCGGCTGTGCCGAGGGTGTAGGTGATCCCAACTTCCCCGCTCAACTTTTCTAATGCAAGCTCTTCGGGTGTTTTTTCTTTTTCTCCGCAGGAAGCGAAGAAGCAGAAGCAAAGGAGTAGGAGTGGAAATAGCTTTTTCATCGCTTAGTGGATTACAGTGAACTTGATTAAGTGTAGGGTGTCTCGCGTGCCCAGACGAAGGAAGTACATTCCTGTCTTGAGGTCCTGAGTCGAAAGTCCGAGTCGCCCATTACCTGCATCTTCGAGAGTCAGCTCTCCAAGTACTTTTCCGGATGCATCCACCAAGGAACTGGTACGGATGCTTCCGTAGCTGATTCCATCGGCAAACACCAGGTAGAGGTAGTCATTCACCGGGTTGGGGTAGGCCTTTACTGTATTGCTTTCACTCGCACGCTCCGGGGCAGAAAGGACGATGTCTACGCGGACGGTAAGATCTATGCTGCTCGTATTTCCACTGATGTCGGTAATCGTGTAAGTCACCTTGTTTTCTCCACCATCGGTTCGGCTGAAGTCAGTTTTGGAAAGCTTTCGCTCCTTTATGCTGCAGTTATCCGAACTGCCCTCGTCAATATCTTCCCACTTCAGGGTAGCTTTTCCTTGAACATCCAACTTAATGGTGTAGGCAGCCTTTGCTTTGAGTGTAGGCTTGATCTCATCTACCACCGTAATCGTCACCTCAGCAGCCGAGGTGTTACCTGAAGCATCTTTTGCGGTGAAGGTAATCTTGCTAGTTCCCAGGTCCGCACAGGTAAAGGAGGTTTTGGAGAGGGTTATTGAAGTAATGCCCACATTGTCGGTGGAACCGTTATTTAGAGTTGCCGCTTCAAGAGTCGTGGTGCCTGAAGCTGGTAAAACTAGGGTGTGAGAGCTTTTAAGTACTAGGGTAGGCGCTTTTGTATCCGGGCAACCTTTATCTAAACCATATACATCTGGGCATGGATCACTACTGTCCATGAATTCATCTTTATCGGGATCATCGCAAACATCACCTATCCCATTACCATTTCGATCCGCCTGATTTGCATTACTTGTTGTAGGACAATTGTCTCTAGAATTGATGACCTTATCTTGATCAATGTCTAGGTTGAAGTTTTGAAAATTAATGGAATAAAGTGTGATGTTTGGTTTGGTTTGAAAGGTCCAATCATGGAATTCTTTGTAGCGCATGATCTCATATATTTTGTCATTGTTGACATCAACAGGAATGGCCCATGCTTGGTTGCCGCCACTTGTGTCTCCTGTATTAATATGGGTAAGTATAAATTTACTACCCGTATTCATAAATAAAGCCACTTTGTCGTTTGAGCTCCGATGCCGGTAAGTCACCAATAAATCCGGAAAGCTGTCATTGTTAAAATCAACTACATGAAATCCAGTCCCGTGGGCACCTGTTGCGTCGACATAATCCTCTCCTGAAAACCATTTGCTGGTCAGCTCATTTCCTTCTGAGTCAAACACATGAAAACCTGCATGTTTTCCATCAACTGCAGGCTCAGTGAACATGCCTAGGATAAATTCTTCTTTCCCATCCTGGTCTAAATCAGATATGTAAAAGCCATTGTAGTTCATAAATGAACCTTGGAAAAAAACTTTTGGATCTCTTTCCAAGCTTATTTTTTTGTTAAGTATTGGCTCTCCTTGGGCATCAAGTTTTTTTTCATAAACCCATACCTCGGGATAAGTTTTGTTTCCATTAGGTGTATTTTCCTCTCGAGGAGAATGCAATAGATAAGTTAATCCATTGAAAGTTTTGAAGAGAATGGAGTGGTCTGCGGCTTGGTAATTTAGATTTTCAGGAAGCTTAAACTTGAATTTCTTTTTGATTTGATTCTGTTCAAAAATATAATTTGCAGCTATTTTTCTAGGATTGTTGTTTGATTGATCACTCAATCCTGGTAACAGTAAATCTAGTTTTGTGTCTCCATCGTAATCAATAACAGAACCTGTCATGTGTCTTATGTAATCCTTTCTATCTCCATGTTGATAAGAAGTTGTGTCAAGGTCAATTCGAGAAAATCCCGTTCCTGTGTTTAGAAAAATATTTGAAGGAGCAAAATTACCACCTGGATAATAATAGTCTGGCTGGGCTCCAGGTACCCCATGGTAGTTGTGCGCAGGTGAAAATACATCAAGCAGGCCATCTCCATTAAAATCCAAGGTTCGTCCGTCGTAAAAGAAAGGATCCCCTTTGGCATTCATCAAAAACCGTATATCATCTTTAAAGCTTTGAGAAGCTTGGTCCCATAAAAAAACGCCCAAAAGATGTCCAATCTCTGGAATGTAATTGGTGACTTGGATCAAATCTTTAAACCCATCCTTATTAAAATCCACATACTCAAATCCATTAATTGTGCTGAAAAAACCAGAATATCGGTCAAAGGCATCATATTTTAGGTCCTTTACTTTTTTTGCGTATTCGGGAGAAATAGAAAGTACATTAGGTTTGGTGCTTGCCAGGCTTATTGAGAAGGTATCCTGATAACCGTCGCAAACATCGCCAATACCATCCTTATCCGTATCCAATTGATTTGAATTTGCTTTAGTTGGACAATTGTCAAGGGCATTCACAATTCCATCGTTGTCTGTGTCCTGGGTAAAACTTTGTGAAAATTGGACAGCACTTTGTTGGCTTGTTTTCCAAACCAAATCTTCTGGCGAACTTTTCTCTTGCCCTAATGTGGGGAAGTTTATGTTCAAGAAAACTACTAGCGTAATCAGTATTCCATATTGCAGGCTACCCTTCATCTTGTTATTTTTTTATTTGTAGCAATATCAGTCATCTGAATTCATAATTTGATTCATATTATGTAATTCAAGAATCAATACCGAACATACCAATTGTTACCTATTTTAATTTCATGGAATTAGGTGCCTTGCCTAATAAAAAAAGGCTGCCTAGTAAACCTAGACAGCCTTTTCGAATGCGTTGTATTTATTACCCTACTGCACCACAGGTAATCCTTCTTGACTCCAGCCTTGATGCCAAATTACTCAGCTGTCGACTGTGGACGGCCAACTGTTGACCAAATTATAAAAATGCCATACTCAAGGTCCCTACCAGCATGATGGCTTTGGCAAAGGCACTCAGTTGTGTAAACTGTTCCCTACGATCTGCGCGGTAGATGCCCCACATAAACCAGCAGAAAACTAGTCCTAGCCCTCCAAAATAGTAAAAAAGGTGCGTATGATTGAGTTGGAAGGAAACCGTTAGAATAGCTCCCACGAAGGTGATGGCAATGGAGTAAATCACCTGTTTAGTCTTGCGGAAGCCAAGCACAATGGGCAGGGTTTTAGAACCATGCAGCTGATCCCCATGCTGATCTTCCAAGTCTTTGAGCAACTCTCGGATGAGGTTCAAGAAAAATGCAAATAGGGCATAGGTAAATACGAATAATTCGTTTTTCTGGTAGTAGTAGCCCACTAAGTAAATGGAAAGCCCTGTCAAAAAAGCAACGGCAACATTTCCGATAAATGGTTTTCGCTTGAGTCTATTGCAATACCACCAAAGCAATACCCCAGTAAAAAAAATAAGGGCAGCGATGCGAGGAGCTACTGCCCATCCCAAGCCTATCGCCATGAAATTAAATAGACTGTGAAGCACTAAAATGACTCTTCGCTTGATGCCTTTGCCCACCACCACGGCATTAGGGCGGTTGATGTAGTCGATTTTCACATCGTAGTAGTCGTTGATCATGTAGCCTGCGGCGGTTACCAGGACCGTGGCCATCAACAGAAGGTACAGTCGGTAATCCTGCAGCACAGGAAGGCCTTGAGCATTCGTTTGAATCAGGAAATGGGCAGTCATCCCTTGCGCAAAGGCAATCAGTAGCAGATTGATTGGTCTGCTGATTCTAAAAAGTCCTCGAAGTGATAAGGTTTTTTCCATTTGCTTGATTGCAACTTAAAAATAAGAGAATTGTGGGATGAATCGATGTTAATTTTAAGGTCTTCCGGCCAAAATTCAAGTACTTTTTTAGGCTGGAAAGATTACTTTTCCTTAACTTAAATTTTTCAGACCCATTGACCCATGAATAACCCTGTTCAATCCTCCAGAAGAAACTTTATCAAACGTTCAGGCACTGCACTCGCAGGTTCTTTTTTGATTCATCCACTTGCCCAAGCGCTGAACTTATTTCCTGGCCTTGACCGGAAAATGAAAATTGCGCTCGTGGGGACAGGGGTACGAGGCCTAAGCATGTGGGGAAGAGATGTGGTGCAGGCCTACAACGACCGCGTGGAGTTTGTCGGCTTATCGGATAAGAATGAAGGGCGCATGCGCCTCGGGAAGGACTACCTTCAAGTGGCTTGTCCCTTGTACTTGGATTTTGATCAGATGCTTCGTGAAACAAGCCCTGATGTGCTAATCGTGACCACGATGGATAGTACCCACCATGAATTTATTGTAAAGGGATTGAAAGCGGGAATGCATGTGATCACCGAAAAGCCAATGACTACGGATGAGGTGAAGGTGCAAGCCATTTTGGATGCAGAAAAGGTATCGGGTAAGCAGGTGCTGGTCACTTTCAATTACCGCTACTCCCCGCATCGGCAGAAGCTCTACGAACTCCTGCAAGAAGGAGCTATTGGGAAGGTAACCTCGGTTGACTTTCATTGGTACCTGGACACCTCACATGGAGCGGATTATTTCCGCCGTTGGCATGGGATCCAGGCGCACAGTGGCAGCTTACTGGTGCATAAAGCTTCGCATCATTTTGACCTGCTCAATTGGTGGCTCAACTCAGATCCGGAGGAGGTGTTTGCCTATGGATCGCTTGAGTTCTATGGCAAAAATGGGCCCTTCCGTTCCAAAACCTGTAGAGGGTGTCCCCATGCATCTTCCTGTGATTTTTACTGGGACATCACCAAAAACAAGTACCTCCACCAACTGTATGTGGAGAATGAAAAATACGATGGCTACCACCGGGATGGATGTGTTTTCCGTGAAGAAATCGACAGCTACGACAAAATGGCCGTACAAATCCGCTACAAAAACAAGGTGCAGGTGAGCTATTCCCTGACGACCTACTCTCCCTACGAAGGCTATCGAATCGCCTTCAATGGAACCGAGGGCAGACTCGAGGCCTGGATCAAGGAAAGTCAGCCCTGGGAAGAGAAAAAGGAAGACGAGCTGGTGTTGGTGAAGAATTTCGGAGAACGAACAATCATCCCAATCCCACATGGAGCAGGTGGGCATGGTGGAGGAGATACCCGTTTGAAAAACAAGATTTTTCTGGATCCGAACCAAGCGGATCCCTGGAGGCAATCAGCCGGTAGCCGGGATGGTGCCATGTCCTGCCTAATTGGAATTGCTGCGAGGCACTCCATTGAGCAAGGCAAACCCATCCAAATTCAAGACCTGACAAGCATTCCTTTGCAGGCATCTGGTAGAGGAGCTTGATTCATTGAATAAAAAAAGGTCCCAGTGATTTTGATTCACTGGGACCTTTTTAGTTTGAGCCTTATTTTTTGTTCCGTGAAGAATTTTTTCTCAATGTGCCGAAGCTGCTGGCACTGCTTTCAAATCCACCAAGGCTACTGCTCCATGAATGGCGGTTTCATCTAGGTCAGATATTAACACTTGAATTTTTTCCAAGACGGATGTATAGGGGAAAGTCTGTAAAGTGGCCTGCAGTGAATTTTCAAACAAAGGGTAGGTCTTCCGGATAGAACCACCCAAAACGATAGCCTCGGGAGCAAGAGAAAAAAGAATCACTTTGAGCAGTTCTCCCACATGGGTTCCAAACTCATCAAAGGCCTTCAGGGCAATGGGATCTCCATCCAATGCCAGTTTGGCTAGGGCCTTTGGCTTGCTTTGGTACACGCGATTGAAGAATTTGCCGCTGCAGTAATCCTCAAAGGTTAAATCCAAGTAGTAAGCCCCGCACCATTCTCCCGCAGCTGAATTGACCCCAGAGTACAGCTTGCCGTGGATGATGATCCCGCCACCTACACCAGTACCTAGCGTTATGCCGACGAGATTTTGGAATCCTTTGCCAACTCCAAATTGATGCACGCCCAGCGCAAAGCAGTTTGCATCGTTGTTGATAAAAACGGGTTTCCCAAATCGGCCAAAAAGAAATTTCCGCAACTCCACATGCTGGAAGGATGGGATGTTGGCCAATCCCAAAACAACCCCTTCCTTCGGATCCACCAATCCAGGAATCCCAATTCCGATTCCTTCAAAGGAATAGGGGAGGTAACTTTCAATAAAGTTGGCCAAGGCTTCCAAAATAAATTCCTGGCTTTCTTGTGCAGGCGTGGGTATGCTTCGGATATCTTGGAGACGACCAGATACCAGGACCCCAGCTTTGATGCTAGTGCCTCCAATATCGATGCCTAGAATAACGTTTTCCATTCGAAAAAAGGGGTTAAAGGGGGTGATAACTCCAGATTTTCCAACTTAAGAATCGAAAACCAGGAGTAAAAATAGGAGTGAAAGGAACTGGGATTACAAAAAGCCTTCGATAGATTTCTCCAGTTCACGTGCTGTGGCCAGAAACTCCTCCACATTCATGTCTCGGAAGAAAATCAGCCCATGGCTCGCTCTGACCTTGGCATGCTCGTGCTGGTAAAAGTAATTTTTACCGAGTAGCAATTGGATGTCATTGAGCTGACCTACCCAGGTACGCTTAGCGACTGTACTAAACTTGCCGTTGTGGGAATAGCTTGGGAAGGAAGCCTTGACCTGGCTGAGGTAGCAATTGGCGAAGGAGTCTTCCATCACGGCCATGTCTCCCAGGGATACCGGCACGATGACATTCGCTTCATGGGGTTCAAACTTAAACCAAACATTGCGGTAGCCGATGATGCGCAGCTTGCTTGTGTCTGTTTCTTCGGACCATTTTTTGACTGCCGCTGCAGTGGCCTGAAGCACCTTGTAGTGGGTGTCAGGTCCAGATCCTTCTGGATCAAGGGTAAGGCTCAATTTGGTCGGTTTTACTTTGCGGAATAGGTCCACGATCGGATCCACATCGCGGGTTTTGTCGGGCTGCTCCGTGAAAATATCACCGGTATAGAAACCAAG
>Ga0079300_10000177_pt1 | contig 21604 bp, 16 predicted proteins | sample Wag4_2014_7_11_FD_74799 | JGI IMG/M metagenome (GOLD analysis project Ga0079300, IMG submission 74799) | Fresh water microbial communities from Ohio, USA - Utica-2 Time Series HT 2014_7_11 | ecosystem: Environmental > Aquatic > Freshwater > Water tank | place: USA: Ohio | collected 2014-07-11
GTACTGGCCTGCGCATCGACTGGTTGACCCCGGGCGGTGGGGTCCAGTCCACTCAGATCCTTCCCTGAGGTCAGCGGAGGTGGCCTTCCACCATGGCGGCAGGATGGGCGGCGAGACTGCCCCGGCGAGCGTCCGTTTCGACTTCTGGTCTTCGATAGCCGACCTCTGGCGGCTGGTGCTCCGCTGCGGTGCCCCGGGTCTGGGCTGGCGGATCGGACTCGCCCTGATCCTGATCTTCGTGGGGAAGGCCGCCGGCGTGGCCGCCCCGGTCCTGCTGGGCGATGCGATCAATCGGCTGGCGGCACCCGGGCTGGGGAATGGAGCTCAGGCGCTGGGTGGGGTCTTCATCCTCCTCGCCCTTGGCTTCGCCGGCCTGCGTATGGTCGCCGCGGTGGCACCCAACGCCCGCGAAGCCATCTTCACGCCGGTCTCCCAGGCGACTATTGCCCGCGCCGCAGAGGAAAGCTTCTCCCACGTCCTGACCCTCTCGCTCGACTACCACCAGGGTAAGCAGACCGGAACCTTGGCACGGGTCATCGACAGGGGCTCGCGCTCAACCGATTTCCTGATCCGGAGCGTAGTCTTCAATCTCGGCCCGACCGCCCTTGAACTTGTGATGGCCATGGGGGTCATGGCGGCGCGGCTGGACTGGCGGTTCGCCGCGGCAACCTTCGTCACCATCGTCATCTACGCCGTCCTGACCTTCCGGATCACCGACTGGCGACTGTCTCATCGACGGGAGCTGAATCTCGCCGACGGGAAGGCCGCCGGCTTGTCTGTCGACGCCCTGATGAATTTTGAGACGGTCAAGGCCTTCGGGCGAGAGCGGGGGACGGTCGCCAGCTATGCTTCGGCCCTGGCCGAGTATGTACAGGCCGCCGTCCGGGCCAACACCTCCCTGTCCCTGCTCAACGCCCTTCAGGCCTTGATCCTGAATGTTGGCCTCGCCGCCATGGTCCTGCTGGCGGGCCTCCAGGTATTGGAAGGCCGTATGCAGGTTGGTGACGTGACGATCGCCGTCCTTCTGGTGATCGGCCTCTACCAGCCGCTCAACATGCTGGGCTTCAATTACCGCGAAATCCGCCAGGCCTTCATCGACATGGAGCAGATGGTCGAGATCGGCCGGGTCGTTCCCGATATCGCCGACCCTGTTCCCGCTCGCCCCCTTCCGCCGGCTACAGGATCGGGGGCCCGCCTGAACTTCGATGCGGTGGGCTTCCGGCATGGATCGCGCGCGACAGGTCTTGAGGACATCACCTTCGAGGCGGCACCCGGAACCACCACGGCCATCGTCGGGCCCTCAGGCGCCGGCAAGACCACGGTGGTCCGGCTGGCCCTGCGCCTCGTCGATCCGGGGTCAGGCCGGGTGACCCTCGACGGCATTGACCTCAGGGATCTTGCCCGCACCGATCTCCGGCGCGCTGTGGCCCTGGTCCCACAGGATGTCGCCCTGTTCAATGACACCCTGGGTGCCAACATCGCCTTCGCCCGGCCGAGCGCGACGGAGGCCGAGATCCAGGCCGCCGCCGAGGCGGCGGAACTTGCCGCCTTCATCCAGGCGACGCCAGGGGGCCTCTCGGTCCGGGTGGGCGAGCGGGGCCTGAAGCTTTCGGGGGGAGAAAGACAAAGGGTGGGTATAGCCAGGGCGCTTCTGGCGGATCCTAGGCTCCTGATCCTCGATGAGGCGACGTCGGCTCTGGATGGTCCCACCGAGGCCGCGATCCAGGAAACCCTGAGGCGCGTCCGGCGCAACCGCACCACCCTCGTGGTCGCGCACCGGCTGTCGACCGTGGTGGACGCCGACCAGATACTGGTCCTGAGCCAGGGCCGCATCGTCGAGCGCGGCGATCACGCCACCCTACTGGCCCGCGGCGGCGAATACGCCGCCCTCTGGCGCCGACAGACCCGGGAAGGCTGAAGCTCTCCCGGCCCTGACTACTCGGCCGGCGAAGGCGACGCTGCTTCCGGTCCGCCCTGGGGCAGGCGACCCCCATCGTAGGTACGCTGGCGAGACTTCAGTCCTACCCGCTGGCGGATGGCGTCGAAAACGGTGCCGAACCGGGCGGAAAGGACCTTGGGCATGGCCAGCATGACCGGTGTCACCACAAGGGTCAGCAGGGTTGCGAAGGACAGGCCCCACACCACTGCAGCCGACAGCTGGACCCATTGCCCCGATCCGGGCGCCCGGTACTCAATGACCAGGTGGCGGAAGTTCGGATGCAGCTGGAACATCAGCGGAAGCAGGCCGACCACGGTCACCAGGGTCGTCAGCATAACCGGACGGAAGCGCTGGGCCGAGGCCCGTACAGCCGCCTCGTGGGCATCGTAGCCCGAGCGCCTCAGTTGGTAGAAGCTGTCGACCAGCACGATGTTGTGGCCCACCACCACCCCGGCCAGGGCGACGACGCCCGTCCCCAGCATGATCACGGATATGTAGTTAAAGGTGTTGGCGAAGTTGACCACCACGCCCAACAGCACCCCGACTGTGGATAACAGCACCGCGAACAAGGTCACAGCGACGCCCCAGAAGCTGTTGAACTGCCAGAGCAGGATGATCATCATCATGAACAGGGCCGCGAAGATCGCGGTGATGAAGAAGAGGACCGCGGCGCGGCCTTCTTCGTCGGCTCCGGTGAACTTCCACTTCACTGACGAGTCGATCGGGGCCTTCTCCAGCCATGGCCGAAGTTCTGCGATCTTCTGGTTGGCGGCGACGCCCTTGGGCACGTTGGCCTGTACGATGACCAGCCTTTGCCCATCGCGCCGCTGGATCTGGGTGACCTGCTGGGCTGGCTTGCGAATGACGAAGTAGCTTGCTGGCACCGGCCCGAAGGGCGTGCCGATCTTGAGCGAGTCCAGAGCGTCGAGATTGCGGCCCTCCGGCGTGAAGCGCACCCGGATGTCCAGTTCGTCCTCGGCGTCGTTGGGCCGGAAGCGGCCTACCAGGACACCGGTCGTGGTGTACTGGATGGCTTGGCCGACGGTGAGAACGTCGACGCCATAGCGACCCGCCGCCTCGCGGTCGACATCGAGGTTCCACTCAATGCCCGGCGACGTTCGGTTGTCCTCGATATCGATGATCTGCGGGTCGGTCGCGAGCTTGGCCTTGACCAGGTTCGCGGCCGCATCCAGCGCTTCCGGATTGTTGCCCCTCATCTCGACCTGGACGGACTTTCCGGTGGGCGGACCCTGCTCGGGTGCCCTCACCTCGGTCTCAATGCCGGGGACATTGGCGATGCGGCGTTCAACCTCTGCGGCAAGCTCCGGACCCTTCAAACCCAGGCGAACCCGTTCCTCATACTTTACGAACTCCACCTCCAGGGTTCCGATGGTGTCGTTCGGTGCGCCGAATCGACCGCCAATGCCGCCGCCGCCGGTGCCGGTACGCACGAAGAGGGCCTTCACCCCCTTCATCCCTTGAAGGCGGGCCTCGACCTGCTGAACCAGGGCATCCTGGGCCGTAGCGTTCAGGTTGCCCCGCGCTTTCACATAGACCTGTACGCTCTCCGGATCCTCGTCGAGGAAGAACTCGACCCGATGGGGCGTCTTGGCGAACCAGACGCTGACCAGAATCACCACCAGGAAGGTGGTGGCCAGGACCCGGAAGGGGTGGTGGGACAGATAATCGACCGTCCGGGCATACCGACCCATGAAGCCTGACATCTGGGTGGGATCGCCCCGTTCGGCCTTCTCAATGTCGGCCAGTTCCTCGGCGTCGGCCTTTCGCTCCTTGGCGAAGATCGACCCCAGGGCGGGGGTGAAGATCAGGGCGATGAAAATCGATGCACCCAGCACGAAGACCAGGGTCAGCGGCAGGTAGCTCATGAACTTGCCGGCGATCGAGTTCCAGAAGAAGAACGGCACGAAGGCGCAGAGGGTCGTCAGGGTACCGTTGAGCACCGGCCAGAACATGCGCGTTCCGGCCGCCTTGAAGGCGTCGACCTTGTTCAAGCCCTCGGCCATCTTCCGTTCTGCGTATTCGACGACCACGATCCCCCCGTCGACGAGGATGCCCACGGCGAGCACCAGGCCGAACATGACCATCTGGTTCAGGCTCACATTGATGGCGTTGAGCATCAGGAAGCCAAGGGCGAAACAGACCGGGATGGCCAGGCCGACCATGAGCCCCTGTCGCACGCCCAGGCTCGCCACGATGATGATCATGACCAGCAGGGTGGCCGAGAGAAGGCCGCCCTCCAGGACCACGAGGGTCCGCTCAATAAACTCGGAGTCGTCGAAGGTGTAGTCGACCTTGACCGTAGCCGGCCAGGCCTTGCGCTCGGCTTCGACCGTCTCGCGGACAACCTTTACGGTGTCGAGCACATTGGCGCCGGGACGCTTGGAGACGTAGATCGAATAGGCGGGCTCGCCGTTGTAGCGGGCGATAAATGTCGGGTCCTTGAAGGTCCGGCGGACGTCGCCGATGTCGCCTACGGTGATCAGACGGTCGCCATTGCGCTTGATCGGCAGGGCAAGGATGTCCTCGGGCTTCTCGATGACCCCGGGGACCTTGACTGCGAACTTTCCCTCGCCGGTCAGCATGTCGCCGGCTGGCACCAACTGGTTGTTTCGGGCGATGACCTGGGCCACTTCCCCGGAGGTGACCTTGTAGGCCTCCATGCGCACCGGATCGACGGTGACCTCGAGGAACTCTTCGCGGGCGCCTGAGGTTTGCGCCTGGAGAATGCCGGGCAGGGCTTCCAGACGATCCTGGAGGGAGTTTGAGATCCGGACGAATTCCCGTTCTGGGGCCGAGCCGGACAGGACGATGCCGATCACCGGCTCGTCGCTGAAATTCGCTTCCTCGATGATGGCTTCCTCAGCGTCGGGCGGGAACCGCCCACGCGCCAGGTCGACCTTGGCGCGCACGTCCTGCAGCGCCCTGTCCTTGTCGAAGTCAGGTTCGAACTCGAGGGTGACGAAGGCTGAGCCCTGGCGGGCTACGGCATTCATCTGCTTCAGGCCTTCGATAGACTGAAGGTTGGTCTCCAGTGGCTTGACCAGGAGACGCTCGGCGTCCTCCGGACTCACGCCGGGATAGGGCACGATCACCGCCACGAAGGGCAGGGTGATGTTAGGCTGCGCCTCACGGGGCATGGTGTTGAAGGCGATCAGGCCAAAGATCGACGCGATCAGTGTCACGCCGAGGACGACTTTCCGTCGCTTGATGGCGCCTTCGATCAGGGCTCCGATCATGGGGGGCTCCTCCTCAGCGCGCCGGGGTCGCGAGGACCTTCTGGCCCTCGGCGACGTAAGACTGGCCGACCGTGATGATTTTGACCGCGCCGGACAATCCGCTGACCCAGGCACCTTCCGGCGTTTCATCGATCAGGTTCAGGGGGGCGAAGCGGACGACGCCGCCGCTGTCCACATAGCGAACGCCCTGACGCCCGGCCGAGTCCAGCACCAGGCTGGAAACCTGGATCAGGTGCGCAGGACCCTGGCCGGCATTGACGCGGACCTGGGCGCTCAGGCCCGACCGGGCGGTAAGCTTCGGATTGCGCGCGTTGACTTCCACCCGGTAGGTGCGGGTCTGCGGATCGGCCTCCCGCGAGATGTAGCGGACAGTCCCGTTGATCGTCTCTCCAGACACCAGCTCAGCCGTGGCTGGCGAACCGATCTTGAACTTGCCGGCCTCGGTTTCGGGGAGGTCGGCAACGATCAGCAGGGGGTCAAGCTCAATCACCGTCCCGCAGGGCTGGCCGGGGGCCAGGTAGGCGCCGACCTCGGCTTCGCGGCGGTCGAAAACCCCGTTGAAGGGCGCACGGATGTTGGTCTGCTCCAGGGCGATCTCGGCCTGGCGTAAGGCTGCCCGGGCACTGTCCAGGTTGGCCTGGTCCTGAAGAACCTGGGTCTGCGAGCGGTAGCCCTTGGCGGAGAGTTCGACGGTGGCCTCACGCGTCAGTTCGCGCGAGCGAACCGCGGCGCGCGCCTGTGCCAGGCCGGCCTCGCGGGCGTCGACGTTCAGGCGGCAGAGTATGGTTCCGCGGGTCACATAGCTGCCCTCCACGGCGGGGGTGGCGGCCACGATGCCCGCAGTCTCGGACCGTACGGTCACGGTGCGCGCGGCCTCCGTGCGGCCCCTGACACGGACCATGTAGGGATGGAGGCTCTCTTGGGTCTCGACGACCTGGACAGACGGCAGGGCGGCCGGGGCCGAGGCGGTCGCCTCAGCCTTCGGAGCCGGCTCACGGTTCCTCCTGGCCCTATCCAGCAAGGTGCCTGCAAGGAACATAAGCACAACGATGGCGACAATGCCGATGGCGAACTTGTGGGCGGATGTCAGACGCATTCTCATCCCTGAGCAGTTGTTCGGTTTGGCGGTCGCCCGTGTTCAGGTCGACGCCCCCCTGGCGCTGCGCCTGTTGGCGCTCGCTGCTAATGATGCCAGTTTGGAGTCCAGACAAATGAATTCGTGGATAGGATTGCTGCAGTGCGGAAATCCTGTCTGAGCGTGTCTTCCGCGCCGCCCTTTGGGGGGGCGCGGCGGCCTCGGAAAAGTGGAGACTCGCCTTGCGCTACCTGCACACCATGGTCCGGGTTCAGGACCTCGACGCCTCACTCAGGTTCTACTGTGACCTTCTGGGCCTGGAGGAGTTCTCACGCAGCGAAAGCGCGCAGGGCCGATTCACCCTGGTCTTCCTCTGCGCGCCCGGCGACACGGAACTGGCCCGGGAACGGCGCGCGCCCATGGTGGAGCTGACCTACAACTGGGATGCCGAGGACTACCAGGGCGGCCGAAACTTCGGGCACCTGGCCTATGCGGTCGACGACATCTACGTCACCTGTAAGCGCCTGGAGGACGGAGGCGTCACCATCAGCCGCCCGCCGCGCGATGGCCGGATGGCCTTTGTCCGATCGCCGGACGGCATCTCCATCGAACTACTCCAGGCTGGTCCGGCCCTGCCACCCGCCGAGCCGTGGGCCTCCATGCCCAATGTCGGGGCTTGGTAGTCAGGGCCTCGACATCTCAGGACTCGGGATAGCCGAATCGACTGAGCCATGGGGCCAGGGGGGCGAAGGGTTCAGCCACCCGCTCCGCATAGGGCCGCCAGGCCCCGCCGCCGTCCGTCCTGAGGCCGCCGGCCAGCTGGGCGGCGGACGGGGTGGCGATGGCCCGGTCGGCGTTTCGCGCGCCCACATCGCGCATGGCCTCGGTCCATTCCACCCCCACCGTTTGGCAGATCGACTGCATGACGCTTGTGAAGTCCTCCAGCAGGGCCTCATGCCGAACGAAGGTCCAGGCCGAGGCCGACTGGCCTTCCAGCCGCATGGAGAGGGTCATCGCCGCATCGTAGAAGCCCGCCGCGCTTCGCAGGTCCAGAAGATGGAACATGGGCGCGCTCATCTGGAAGCGGCGCCGCCAGCAGGAGAAGACGACATCCCTCGGGTCGCGCAGGGCGAAAAGGATGGTCGCCTCGGGGAAGAGGCGCTGGATCAGGGGCAGCTTCAGGCTATTCAGGGGATAGCGGTCGAGGAAGACCTTTCCCTCCGGGTCGAGTCCTGCCTCGCGGACCCGCTTCCAATAGGCGTCGCGGAAAGCGGCAATGTCCGCAGGTCCGGCGTCGGCCAGGGCCGAGAGATCAGTGGGGTCGCGCAGGTAGCGCCGAACCCCGTCTGCCAGGGCCTCCTGCTCTTCAAGGGCGATGACTTCCGGCGAACCGGTGAGGGCGGCCTCGAGCAGGGTGGTCCCGGACCGCGGGAAGCCCAGCAGGAAGACGTGGGACCGGGCGGGGCCTGGCGGCAGGCTGTCGATGGTCGGTGACTTCAGCCGGCCCGGATGGCGGGCCAGCCAGCCGTCCATCCGGCGTGTGTGCTCCACGGCCCCGGTTCCGGCGAACCGGTGGGCATAGTGGCGGCGCAGGATGTCGTTGCCACCCGACCAGGCCCCGAAGGCGCCGAGTCGCTCACCCCTCAGGTCCAGGACATCCCCCAGAAGGTTGAGGGCGTCGGCGGTCCCGACCCCCGGGAGGCGCGGGTCGGCGATGAGCTTTCTCAGCCGGGCTTCGGCCTCGCCCAGCCGGCCGTCATCGACCTCGGCCCGGGCCTTGGCCATCAGTGCGTCTGCGGCGTCGGGCGCCCGCGCCAGCACCCGGTCGGCCAGGCTCTCGGCCTCGGCGAAGGCTCCGCGCCGCGCGGCGATGACCGCGAGCCCGGCAAGAGCGATGAGCTGGTCGGGATCGATCTCGAGCGCGCGGCGGTAGGCACCGCCGGCCCGGTCGAGTCGCCCGGAAGCGGAGAGGGCCTGGCCAAGGTTGGCGTGGGCCGGGGCGAAGTCGGGGACGAGGGCGAGCAGGTCCCGGAACACCGCCTCGGCTTCAGCCGGGGCCTCTAGGGCCAGGAGGCACAGCCCCAGGGCGTTGACGACGCCGGGGTCTCCGGGCGCCAGGTGACGGGCCCTCTGCAGCCGGATCAGGGCCTCCCCGGGCTTGCCCTCGGCCTCGAGCCGGCCGGCCGAGAGGTTGAGCAGGGCCGGGTGCTCGTAGCCCTCCGCCAGGGCGGCCTCGGCGGCGGCAAAGGCGGCGGGCATGTCTCTTGCGGCGATTTTTTCGCCGATGGCGTCCAGCAGGGACTGGGGCGGCGGCGGTCCCGGAGGCGCAGCACCCGGCTGGGCGGCGGGCGCGGGCTGGGGGCCCACCCGATAGCTGAAACCGGCAGAAAGCGGGCGAATGCGGGGCGGCTGGCTCATGCCTCGGGTTCCTCTGCCTCGACGGGGTGGCGTCCGCCCCAGGGATCGGTCGCCGTAAGTCCCGCGCCGTCAGACTCGATCCAGGCCGGACCTGCTGGAACCTTGCCGAAGCCGCCAGGGATGTCGAGGACATAGGTCGGCTGGCACAGGCCCGAATAGCGTCCGCGCAGGCCCCGCACCAGGGCCTGGCCCTCGGCGAGGGTTACCCGGAACCGGGCCGTACCCGGTGCCGGATCCGGGTGGTGCAGGTAGTAGGGCCGTACGCCCCGCTCGACCAGGGCACGCATGAGGTCGCCCAGGACCTCGACCCGGTCGTTGACGCCCCTCAAGAGGACGGTCTGGCTGAGCAGCAGGGCGCCCGCACCGGCCAGTCGCGCCAGGGCGGCGTCGGCCGCCGGGGTCAGTTCCCGGGCATGGTTGACGTGAACCCCCACGGCCAGGGTCAGGCGCGAGCTGGACAGGGCCTCGACCAGGGCGTCGCTCACCTTTTCCGGGTCGGCCACGGGCAGGCGGGTGTGGACCCTCAGGATCTTCACGTGCGGGATGTCACTGAGGCGCCGCACCAGGTCCGCGATCCGGCGCGGGGACAGGACGAGGGGGTCTCCTCCGGTCAGGATCACCTCCCACACTTCCGGATGGCCGGCGATGTAGGCGAGGGCGCCGTCCAGCTCCGCCGGCGTCAGGCCCCCGGCGCCACCGGGGCCCACCACCTCCCGCCGGAAGCAGAACCGGCAGTAGACGGCGCAGGCATAGGTGGCGGTCAGGAGCAGCCGGTCGGGATACCGGTGGACGATCCCCTTCACCGGGGCGTGGATCTGGTCGCCGATGGGATCGGCCTGCTCGCCGGGTGCGGAAATGAGTTCCTCGGGCGAGGGCAGGTACTGCAGGCCGATGGGGTCTGACGGATCTGCGGGGTCGATCAGGGCGGCGACCGCCGGGGTGACGGCGATGGCGTAGCGTGCCGCCACGGCCTCCAGAGTGGCGACTGCGTTGGCCTCCACCAGGCCGGCCCTGGCCAGGTCCGCCGTGGTGTGCAGGACCCGGCTCACGGAACCTCCGTCACGGGAGTCCAGAGGACGTCCTCGATCGTCCGGGCGCCGGTGGCCAGCAGGACCAGCCGGTCAAAGCCCAAGGCTGCGCCTGAGGCCTGGGGCATGATGGCCAGGGCCGCCAGGAAGTCCTCGTCAAGGGGATAGCGCTCGCCGTAGACCCGTGCCTTCTCGTCCATCTCGGCCTCCAGCCGGCGTCGCTGTTCGACGGGGTCGGTCAACTCGCCGAAGGCGTTGGCCAGCTCCACCCCACAGGCATAGAGCTCGAAGCGCTCCGACACCCTCGGGTCATGGGCGCAGCGCCGGGCCAGGGCCGCCTCGGGGGCGGGATACTCACACAGCAGGGTCGGGCGGCCGTCTCCCAGGGTGGGCTCGATCCGCTCGACAAGGACCCGGCTGAAGACGTCGCTCCAGGAATCGTCCGGCGCGACCCGAATGCCTGCCGCACGGGCGGCACCGGCCAGAGCAGGCCCGTCGCCGGTCCCGTCGGGCCCGAGGGTGGCGAGCAGGTCAATATCTGCCAAGTCCCGGAAGGCGTCGGCCAGGGTCAGCCTTCGGGGTGTGGCGAAAGGATCGCAGGTGCGTTCCCGCCAGGTCAGGGTCTTCGTCCCCGCCGCCTCGGCGGCCAGGCCCAGCAGGGCGGCGCAATCGGCCATGATCACCTCCCAGTCCTCGCCCACCCGATACCACTCCAGCAGGGTGAACTCCGGATGGTGCAGGGGACCCCGCTCGCGGTTCCGGAAGACCCGGGCAAAGTCGAAGATCCGCGTCTCGCCCGAGGCCAGCAGCTTCTTGCAGGCGAATTCCGGCGAGGTGTGCAGGTAGAGGGGCACCGCGCCGCCCTCCAGGGTCAGGGCCCGGGTCTCGAAGGCGTGCAGGTGGGCCTCGTTGCCCGGCGAGACCTGCAGGGCGGCGGCCTCGACCTCGGTAAAGCCCCTGGCCTCGAACCAGCTGCGGATCGCCCGGCGGATACGTCCCCGGGCCTCAAGGCGCGGCCGGCGATCGGGCCGGCGGTCCGGGCTCCACCAGGGCGAGGGGGAAGGGGTCAAGGACGGCTCCGGAAAAGGCTCTGTGCGCGGCGGCCGTGCACGGGTGACTGGCGAAGTGCGCCTTGATGGGTTAGGTCCGCGCCATCGCCGCGCTTCGGGCGGCCCATATAGTCTTGAGGAATAATCACGTGAAGGTCGCCGCAAGTTCGCTTCGCAAGGGCGCCGTCGTCGACATGGACGGCAAGCTCTATGTCGTCCTGACCGCCGAGAACATCCATCCCGGCAAGGGCACCCCGGTCACCCAGCTCAACATGCGCCGCATTTCCGACGGCGTGAAGGTGTCCGAACGCTGGCGCACCACCGAGCAGGTCGAACGCGCCTTCGTGGACGACCGCCCCCACACCTTCCTCTACCAGGACGGCGAGGGCTTCCACTTCATGAACCCCGAGAGCTACGAGCAGGTCGTGGCCTCCGAGGACGTGGTGGGCGACGCCTCCCAGTGGCTGCAGGACGGCATGACCGTGACCCTCTCCACCCATGAGGGCGTTCCCATCGCCCTGGAACTGCCGCGCACGGTGACCTTCGAGATCACCGAAACCGAGCCGGCGGTAAAGAACCAGACAGCCTCGTCCTCCTACAAGCCCGCCATCCTCTCCAATGGCGCGCGGATCATGGTGCCGCCCTACATCGCGTCGGGCACCCGGGTGGTCATCCTCACCGAGGACGGCTCCTACCAGGAACGCGCCAAGGACTGATCCGGACCCGGCGGGCCGCCCCGGTGGAGCGTTTCGACGTCGTCGTGATCGGCGCCGGCGCCGCCGGCATGATGTGCGCCGCCGAGGCCGCCCTGCGGGGACGGCGGGTGCTTGTGCTGGACCATGCCCGGGCACCCGGCGAGAAGATCCGCATCTCCGGCGGCGGGCGGTGCAACTTCACCAACCTGGGCGTCCATCCCTCCCGCTTCCTGTCGGACAATCCCCGGTTCTGCATCTCGGCCCTCAGCCGCTACACGCCGGCGGATTTCATCGCACTGCTGGACCGCGCCGGCATCGCCTGGCGTGAGCGCACCCTTGGCCAGCTCTTCCTCGAGGGCTCGGCCCGGCAGGTGGTTGATCTCTTGGTCCGCCGGATGTCCGAGGCGGGGGCGGAGCTGCGCCTGTCAACCTCTGTGAACGACCTGGTGCCGACTGCGCCGGGCTTCCGCCTTTCCCTCGACAGCGGAGCGGTCGCTGCCGAGCGGGTGGTCCTGGCCACCGGTGGCAAGTCGATCCCCAAGATGGGCGCAACGGGCTACGCCCTCGATGTCGCCCGCCGGTTGGGCCTGGCCCTGGTGGAGCCCCGGGCCGGCCTCGTGCCCTTCACCCTGGCACCGGACCTGCTGGAGCGACTGTCGCCCCTGGCCGGGGTCTCTGCGCCCGCCCGGGTGACCGCGGGCGGGACTGCCTTTGACGAGTCCCTCCTCTTCACCCACCGGGGCCTGTCGGGCCCCGCCGTCCTCCAGGCCTCGTCCTACTGGCACGAGGGCGAGGCGGTGGCGGTGGACCTGGCCCCGGGTGTCGACCTGCTGGCGCGGCTGAAGGCCGAGCGGGGCCGGGCCGGACGCCAGTCCCCCACCGCCCTCTTGTCGGACCTCCTGCCAGCGCGCCTCGCCCGTACCCTGGCTGATGGGGTCGAGGCGCCGCCCCGGCTGGGGGACTGCAACGACGCCGCCCTGGCCCGTCTGTCGGCCGCTGTGAACGCCTGGACCTTCCGGCCCGCGGGCACAGAAGGCTACCGCACCGCCGAGGTCATGCTGGGCGGGGTGGACACCCGCGAACTCGACAGCCGCACCTTCGAGGCCCGCAGGGTCCCGGGCCTGCACATCATCGGTGAGGCGGTGGACGTCACCGGCTGGCTCGGCGGCTACAACTTCCAGTGGGCCTGGGCCAGCGGCTGGGCGGCGGGGCAGGCGGTCTAGGACCCCCCCGTGGCTCATTGAACCCCTCCGTCCCAGGGCCATCACCTCCACACAGGTGGAGATCCGAGCCGCGCGGAGGGACCGGCCTAGCTCTCTGAGAGCGCCTCGTCCGAGACAAACGGGTTCGTCTGGCGCTCGCGACCAAAGGTCGACATGGGGCCGTGGCCGGGGACAAAGGCCACGTCGTCGCCCAGGGGCCAGAGCTTGCCGGTGATGGCACCGATCAGGGCCGGATAGCTGCCCCCCGGAAAATCCGTACGTCCGATCGAGCCCTGGAACAGGACGTCGCCGACCTGGGCGAAGCGGGCCTCGCGGTTGAAGAAGACCACGTGTCCAGGGGTGTGGCCAGGGCAGTGGTAGACCTCGAACTCGGTCTCGCCCAGGGTCACCCGGTCGCCATCCGCCAGCCAGCGGTCGGGCTCGAAGGCCCGGGCGTCGGGCATGCCGTAGCGGGCACCAGACTCTGGAATGCTGGCGATCAGGGGGGCATCGTCCCGGTGCGGCCCCTCGATGATTGCGCCCGTCAGGGCCTTGAGCTCGGCCGTGGCCCCGGCATGGTCCAGGTGGCCATGGGTGATCCAGATCTTCTCGAGCGTGAGGCCATGTTGGGCCAGGCCCCCCATCAGGCGCTGGACCTCGCCGCCGGGATCGATCACCGCCGCCTTCAGGGTCTTGGCGCACCACACGATTGTGCAGTTCTGCTGGAGCGGGGTGACGGGCGCGATGATGGCGCGGATAGGCGGCTGGCTCATGTCCCTATGTTTATTGCCGGGGCGGGATTTGCAAGGGTGGGCCAGGGCCCTGCGCCCTTGGCCCTCTGGCGCCGGGGGGCTAGACCGGGGTCATGCTGCCTGTCGAGGAGGTCCTGCCGTCCCTGCTTGAGGCCCTTGAGGTCGGGGCCTCGGCCGTGCTCGTGGCGCCGCCGGGGGCGGGGAAGAGTACGCTGGCGCCCTTGCGGTTTCTCGACGCCCCCTGGCTGTCGGGCCGGAAGATCCTGATGCTGGAGCCCCGGAGGCTGGCCGCCCGGGCCGTGGCCGCCCGGCTGGCCGCTAACCTGGGCGAGGCGGTGGGGTCGACCGTGGGCCTTCGCGTGCGGATGGAGAGCCGGGTTTCCGCCGCCACGCGTCTGGAGGTGATGACCGAGGGGGTCTTCACCCGCCGTATCCTGTCCGACCCGGGCCTGGAGGATGTGGGCCTGGTCATCTTCGACGAGTTCCACGAGCGTAGCCTCGACGCGGACCTCGGCCTGGCCCTGGCCCGGGACGCCCAGTCGGTGCTGAGGCCCGACCTGCGCATCCTGGTCATGTCGGCCACTCTGGACGGAGCGGCGGTGGCGGGCCTGCTAGGCGGGGCACCTGTCCTGTCCAGCGAGGGCCGCACCTGGCCGGTGGAGACCCGCTACCTGGGCCGCGACCCGGGGGCGTCGGTCGAGGACCAGACGGCCCGGGCGGTCCGGCGAGCCCTGTCCGAGACGCCCTCCAGCCTGCTGGTCTTCCTGCCCGGCCAGGCCGAGATTCGCCGGACGGAGGAGAGACTTGCGGCTTCAGCCCTGCCGCCGGACGTGGACCTGGCCCCCCTCTATGGGGCCCTCGATCCTGCGGTCCAGGACAGGGCCATCGCGCCGCCGCCGCCCGGGCGACGCAAGGTGGTGCTGGCTACCTCCATTGCCGAGACCAGCCTGACCATCGAGGGAGTGGGCGCGGTAGTCGACAGCGGCCTTGTCCGGACGCCGCGCTTTGATCCCGCCTCAGGCCTTTCGCGACTGGTCACACTGAGGGTCAGCCGGGCCGCCGCCGACCAGAGGCGGGGCCGCGCGGGGCGGACGGGCCCGGGAACCTGCTACCGCCTCTGGGACGAGGCCGAGACCCGATCCCTTACGGCCTTCGCCCCGCCTGAGATCCTCAATGCCGACCTGTCGGGCCTGGCCCTGGACCTTGCCCGCTGGGGGGCGAAGGACGCCACGGACCTGGCCTTCCTCGATCCGCCGCCTGCCGGAGCCCTGGCCGAGGCCCGCAGCCTGCTGGCCCGGCTGGAGGCCCTGGCCGACCGCGGTGGACTGACCGCGCACGGGGCGGCCCTGTCGGACCTGCCCCTTCCGCCGCGCCTGGCCCACATGGTGCTGCGTGGCGCGGAGGCGGGCGCCGGCGGGCGGGCGGCGCGGATCGCCGTGCTGATGTCCGAGCCGGGCCTGGGCGGGCGCGATGCCGACCTGAGGCGGCGCCTGGAGGGACTGGAGCGGGACCGGGGCGGCCGGGCCAAGGAGGCGCGGGCCCTGGCGTCCCGCTGGGCGGACCTGGCCCGCCGGGCGTCGGTGCCTGGGACGGCGCCGGATGAGGACCTGTCCGACGGGATCCTGCTGGCCCTGGCCTGGCCGGAACGGATCGCCCGGGCCCGGGGCGCGCCAGGGCATTTCCAGTTGGCCAGCGGCCGGGGGGTCTGGATCGAGGAGACCGATATTCTGGCGCGGGAGACCTGGCTGGCCGTGGGCGAGTTGGGCGGCGGCGGCCGGTCTGACCGAATCCTCCTCGCCGCGCCGATGGACCCGTCTGAGATCGCCGCCCACTTCACCGCCGACATCGTGCGTGAGTCGCGGATCGAGCCCGGGCCCTCGGGGCGGCTGCGGTCCGTGCGCCTGGAGCGGCTGGGCCGACTGGTGCTGAAGGAGACCCTGGACGAGTCACCCTCAGCCGACCTCATCCGCGCCGCCCTGCTGGACCAGGCCCGGGAGGCCGGGATTGCTGCCCTGGCCTGGGGGGAGGCGGGGGCAAGCCTGCGGGCCCGCATGGCTTTCCTGCGGGAGCTCGGCCTTCCAGACCTTCCCGACCTGGGGGACGAGGCCCTGGCCGCTGACCTCGACGCCTGGCTGGGACCGGCGCTGGAGGGTCTGCGCAGTCTCAAGGACCTGTCGCCGGCTCGCCTGGATACGGCCCTCGTCAGCCGCCTGGACTACGGCCAGGCCCGACGGCTGGACGCCCTGGCCCCGGCCCGCTGGACCGCGCCCACGGGCAACAGCTTCGCCATCGACTATGCCGCGCCCGGCGGGCCGCGGGTGGAGGTGCGGGTGCAGGAAGTCTTCGGCCTGTCGGTCCATCCCGCCGTGGCGGAGGGACGGGCGCCCCTGACCCTGGCCCTGACCTCGCCGGCCCACCGGCCGATCCAGACCACCCGGGACCTGCCCGGCTTCTGGCGGGGGTCCTGGCGGGAGGTCCGGGCCGAGATGCGGGGGCGCTATCCCCGCCATGTCTGGCCTGAGGATCCCGCCTCTGCAGCCCCGACCTCTCGGGCTAAACCAAGGGGAACCTGAGGAAGATCAGGCTGTTATGGCGTAGATCATTATGCCCGCGGCCACCGACAGGTTGAGGCTGTCCGCCCGGCCGCGCATGGGGATCTTGACGTTGACGTCGCACAGGGCGGCCATGTCCGGCGGCAGGCCCTGCTGCTCATTGCCCAGCAGGATGAGGGTCGGGTGGCGATAGTCCGCCTCGGCGTGGGAGACGGCGGCGGACAGCAGGGTCCCGACCACCGATCCCGGCCAGTCGGACCGCCAGGCGGCGAATTCGGCCTCATCGACCTGGACCAGGGGCAGGGCGAAGATCGAGCCCATTGTCGCCCGCACCGCCTCCACCGAGTAGGGATCGCAGCACTCGCCGACGAGGATGACCGCCCCGCAGCCCGCGGCGTCCGCCGTACGGATCACCGTGCCCAGGTTGCCGGGATCGCGCACCCGGTGCAGGGCCACCCAGCCCCTTGCAGCGGCGGGGTCCAGGTCGTCCAGCCGGGAGAAGACCTGGCGGAAGACCCCGATCACGGCCTGGGGATTGTCGCGCCGGGAGACCTTGGAGAGGATGTCCCGGGTGACCTCGATCACCTGCCCGCCGGCCTCCAGGGTCGCCCTGTGGGCCCGCTCCAGCAGGGGGTGGCCGGCGGCCTCGGGGCCATGGAGGAGGATTTCAGGAAATCTCTCAAGATCAAGGGCTTCAATGATGAACTTCAGGCCTTCTGCCACGAACTGCCCGGTCTCGTCCCGGGTCTTTCCCTGATGCAGGGCTCGAACCGCCTTGACCAGGGGGTTGGTCAGGGAGGTGACCTGGCGGGACGAGGCGCTCATGCGGTCCAGCGGGCGTAGAAGCTCATGCCGATCTCGCGCTGGCGGGCGCTTTCCACCAGGACGAGCTCGCCCCAGGTGATGTTTCCGCCGCGACCCTCAAGCCTGTCAGCCAGCAGCCCGGCCAGGGCGGCACCCGAGATGCGCTCCGCATAGGCGTTGAGCAGCAGGAAGGAAGGGTCGGGGCTGAGCAGGGCGGCGCAGTTGTCGACCAGGTTGGGGAGGTCCTCGAACAGGCGCCAGACCTCGCCGTCCGGTCCCCGGCCGTACTTGGGCGGGTCGAGGATGATGCCGTCGTACTTCACGCCCCGGCGCAGCTCGCGCTGGACGTACTTGCGGGCGTCCTCGCAGATCCAGCGGATCGGGTGGTCCTCGAGCTCCGACAGGCCAGCATTGTCCCGGGCCCAGCCGATGGCCTTGCGGGAGGCGTCGACATGGGTGACCTGGGCGCCAGCGGCTGCGCAGACGAGGCTCGCCACTCCCGTATAGCCGAACAGGTTCAGGATCCTGAGCGGCCGCCTGGCACCCCGCACCGTCTGGTCCAGCCACTCCCAGTTGGCCGCCTGCTCCGGGAAGAAGGCCAGGTGGCGGAAAGGCGTGAACCGCCCGTTGAAGCGCACGGCACCCCAGCCGGAGACCCAGGGCTCGATGGGCGCATCGTGAAAGCGCCAGCGGCCGGAGTCCTCCTCATCGCTGGGATCGAAGGCCGCATCAGCCGTGTTCCAGGTCTCCGAATCCAGTCCCCGGGCCCAGAGGCACTGGGGCTCTGGCCGCACCACGGTGCGATGACCATAGCGTTCGAGCTTGCGGCCGAGGCCGGAGTCCAACAGGGCATAATCCGACCAGCCAACCGTCCTCAGGAGGGTCGGGTCGGGGTCGACCCTGGGGCTCAGGGTGGCCCTCGGTCGGTCGGTCATGGGGTTGGATCCTGTCCCGTGGGGGCGACGGGCGGCGGCGACTGAACCTGCGGAGCGGGGGGCGTGTAGACGCCGCGGCGGAGGTCCGCCGTCAGGGTCAGAGGGGTGGTCCCGCCGCGGAGCTTGGCGCGATAGACCGCCACCGCCTCCAGGACCCGCATGACGTAGTTGCGGGTCTCGGAGAAGGAGATGCACTCGATGTAGTCCACCGGGTCGACGCTGGACGCCCGGGGGTCACCGCAGTAGGCGGCCCATTGCGTCGAGCGTCCGGGGCCAGCGTTGTAGCCGGCAACGGCCATGACGTAGGACCCTGAGAAGGTCGAGATCAGGCTGCCCAGATAGCTCGATCCGAGCCGCATGTTGTAGTCGGGGTTGTCGAGCATGGAGGGGGAATAGCTGACACCAACCTGACGGGCGGTGGCCGCGGCAGTGGCGGGCATGAGTTGCATCATGCCGCGGGCCCCGACGCCCGACCGTACCAGCGGGTCGAAGCCACTCTCCTGGCGCGTAATGGACAGGATCAGAGCGGTCTCGGGTGCGTTGGAGACGCCTGAGGGCGGCGTGCGCATGGGATAGCCCCGGTCCGGCAGGATGAAGCCCCGCTGAGCGGCCTGGCGAACCACCTTCATGGAGGTGTCCTGGTCGCCGTATCCCCGTACCAGGTCCACGAGCATGGCCTGGTCGGCGTCATTGTCATGGATGTCGTCCATGCCGAGAACGAAGCTGCGAAACAGTTCCAGGTTCCCGGTGTCGTAGAGGATCCGTGCGGCCTTCGTCGTGTTGAGCGCCTCGAAGCGGGCCCGCTCCCTCGGACCGATGTTCGGATCGCGCCCGAGGTCGAGGGTGGCATAGCCGGCGCGTTCCGCCGCCAGCTGTCCGTAGAAGGTGGTCCGGTGTCGCGCCGCAGCCCTGTAGAAGACGTCGGCGGCGTCGATCCCGGAAAGGGCCTCCACCGCCCGGCCCCGCCAGTAAAGCCCCCGGGCCAAGGTGATGGGCGAGGTCCCGACCCGGTCGATATGCTTGAAATGCCCCTCGGCCAGGGCAGGATTCTTCAGCCGGGTCAGGGCGATCCAGCCGGCGTAGAACTCGGCCTCCACGGCGTCGGTGCCGGTTTTCAGTCCAGTGTTGGCGGCCGCCTCGTAGGCACCACGGGAGTCGCCGTTGCGGAGGGCCGCAAGCGTCATCTGGTAGCGTTCATCCCAGATCCGCGCGCCCATCTCGTCGGACCAGACCTCCCGTGGGAACCGGGCCAGTTCCGCCCGGGCAAGGGTGTCCATTCCCGTCCGCCGGTAGTGGGCCGCCTTCTCGTAGGCCAGGCCCGGCGCAGAGGCCACGGAGGCGGGGAGGGCATCGGCGAGGGCGAGGGCGGCAGGCGATTTCTGGCGGAAGGCGATCCGGGCCAGGGCCAGGGCCTGCTGGTCGGCGGGCAGAAGAGGGATCAGATCCCGGGCGGCGGGCCCCTGGGCACCGAAGAGCAGCATGTCGGCGCGCCGGACGTGGTCGTCCTGTGTCAGGACGTCGCCGAACCGGCCCATCATGGTACGCTGGACGTCCAGTTCGAAGGGGCGCCCCCGCCAGGCGCCCCGGATCAGATCGGCCGCGGCCCGACTGTCGCCGGAAGCCCGCTGGGCGGCGGCCAGGGCCATGACCCCCTGGGGGGTGGCCGGTGGCTCGCGACCAAACCAGGCTATGACCTGGCGAGGCGGCAGGCCGGAGGTCTCGATCAGGCGTTCGGCGGCCTGGCGCCTGCGCGCCGGACGCGGCCAGTCCGCCATCTCGCGAAGGGACCGGTCCACCTCCTCGAAGCCCAGGCTGGGTCCATTGGTGTCGAGGAGCACCCAGCGCCCCAGTTGCCGGGCGGCGGGCTCGGAAATACGGGCGAGGGCGTCCTGGGCGCCGCGCACGTCGCCCCGCCGGGCATCCCCGATGAGGTCCTGCAGGGCGGCCGCGTCGGCATTGCTGATGTAGGCTGAACGAGGCGGCGCGGGGGTGGCGGTGGCGGGCAGGGAAGAACCGACCGGCGGCGCGCCAGGAACCGCTGGCGACTGTGCGTCCGAAGCGGCCGGCAAGATGCCCAGGCCCACGACCAGGCCGGTCGCAACAATCCGTCTCAGCACGCGCTTCAAAACTCCACTCCGCCAGCGGCCTGGCCCGAACCCCGACTCAATCGGTTGCGGCGGGGGGGCTGTCGGCCATATTGTCCGCCCCTGACCCTAGGTCGCAACCGGCGGCCGCGTTCTTACGGTATTCTGTCTCCCATGTCCGATCCCTTGTTCAAGGGCGTCTTCCCGGCCCTCGTGACCCCCTTTCGGGGCGGCGAGGTCGACGAGGCGGCCTTTATTCGCCTGGTAGAGCGGCAGATCGAGGGCGGCGTGCACGGGCTCGTGCCCGTCGGTACGACGGGCGAAACCGCCACCCTGAGCCATGATGAGCACCGCAGGGTCGTCGAACTCGCGGTCCAGACCGCAGCGGGGCGGGTCCCTGTGATCGCGGGTGCCGGATCGAACTCCACCGCCGAGGCTATCGAACTGGTGCGCCACGCCAAGCAGATCGGCGCTGACGCGGCCCTGGTCGTCACGCCCTATTACAACCGCCCCAGCCAGGAGGGCCTCTACGCCCACTACGCCGCCATCAACGACGCCGTGCAGCTGCCGGTTCTGGTCTACAACGTGCCGACCCGCACCAGCGTCGACATCTCGGACGCCACCCTGGCCCGTCTGAGCGCCTTGCCCAACATCGTCGGGGTCAAGGATGCGACCGGCGACCTCGTCCGCGCCACCCAGCAGCGCATCAGCTGCGGCCCGGACTGGGTCATGCTGTCGGGGGACGACCCCACCGCCCTTGGCTACATGGCCCATGGCGGCCATGGCTGCATCTCGGTCTCGGCGAATGTCGCGCCGGTCCAGGTTTCCGCCTTTTACAAGGCCGCGCTTGCGGGCGACTGGGAGACTGCCCGCCGTTGGCAGGATGGCCTCCTGCGCCTGCACCGGGCCCTGTTCACCGACGCCTCGCCGGCTCCCACCAAGTACGCCCTTTCGCGACTGGGTCTCTGCGAGGAAACCGCCCGCCTGCCCATTACCCCGGCCTCCGAGGCTTCGCGCCGGGAGGTGGACGCTGCCCTCACCGAGGTCGGCGTCGCCTGACGCCGCCCGCCATGAAGCTCATCGCCGAAAATCGCCGTGCACGATTCGACTATTTCCTCGAGGAGACCTTCGAGGCTGGCCTCGCCCTGACCGGGACGGAGGTGAAGTCCCTTCGTAATGGCCGGGCCAATATCGCCGAGTCCTACGCGGCGGTGGAGGGCCAGGACATCTATCTGATCAACGCCGACATCCCGCCCTATGCCCAGGCCAACCGCTTCAATCATGAGCCCCGCCGGCACCGGAAGCTGCTCCTGCACCGCAAGCAGCTGGACAGCCTGATCGGCTCTGTCCAGCGCGAGGGCCGGACCCTGATCCCGACCAAGCTCTACTGGAACGAAAAGGGCCTGGCCAAGCTGGAGCTGGCCCTGGCCAAGGGCAAGAAGCTCCACGACAAGCGCGAGACCTCAGCCGAACGGGACTGGCAGAGGGACAAGGCCCGCCTGCTTCGGGACAAGGGCTGAGGTGGAGGCCGACGGCGTCGCGGCGCTGGAGCGGGCCACGGTCGCCGGCGTGGCGCCCCGGGCGTCTCTTGAGCGGGACGGCTGGATTCTCGCCCTCGATCCGGGTCCGATGGGCCGGGCCGGTTCCGCCGCGCCCCTGTCGCACGACCCCCCGCCGCCCCTGACGCCAGACCTGGCAGGTCGGGTAACCGGAAGGCCGGCGCAAGGCCGGCGGCGAGGTAGGCACCTGCCAGGTCTGGCGTCAGGGGCGGCGGGGGGTCGTGCGACAGGGGCGCGGCGGAACCGGCCCGGCCC